>CXWK01016149.1_pt1 | contig 13934 bp, 12 predicted proteins | sample 590851 | NCBI WGS metagenome assembly CXWK01 (sample SAMEA3498364, study PRJEB10139) | wastewater metagenome | biome: wastewater treatment plant; material: activated sludge | place: Denmark | collected 2014-08-01
CGGTGCGCTGAGAGGTCTGATCGGTCGGCCGAACGAACGATTCGACCGCGAACCCGAGACGATAAGTTGACCACGGGCCGGTGACCGCCTGGCACTCGATGATCACGCTCCGGTAAGCCACTCAGGTTTGGTGCCACGGATTTGAGCAGCGTGCACCACGGTGCCGCTTCGTCGGTGAAGCAGCCGCCCGCAGCAACGGTTTCGGCCGACCCAGCGTGAGCCGGTGCGGCTCCTTTTTCTCGGGGAGGGCCTCCCACCAAGGTTTTCGATTGGCGTGGCCAGGATTTGAACTTCGGCCTTCGGGTGATGAGCCCGACAGGCTTCCAAGAGATGGCCCCGGGACAGGACTGGCGCCGGCCGTCACACGGACCGGGATCCCGATCCGGGTGTGGTGCTGGCCCGGGAACACCAACGACCAGGCCCTGATCCGTCAGGTCAAAGACGACCTCGCCGACTGGAAACTCGGGCATGTCATCTGGGTTGCGGACCGCTGGTTCTCCTCGGCTGAGAACCGCCGGTACCTCCAACGAGGCGGCGGGAACTACATCATCGGCGAGAAGATCCGCGGGAACACCGAAGCCGCCACAGCATTGGCACGACCGGGCAGCTACCACCAGATCCGTCACAACATGCGGGTCAAGGAAGTCCGGATCGACGACGGCGCCGCACGGGACCGGTTCGTGACCTGTCACAACCCCGAACAAGCCGAACGCGACGCCACGATCCGCGGCCAGCTTGTTGAACGGCTCCAAACCGGGATCGACGACACCGACACCGCCACCCCCGACGAACGGACCGCCTTGGCGGCGAAGCTCCCGGGGGCTGTGCGCCGCTACCTCCGCACCACCAAGACCGGTCTCCTGCGTGTCGACTGTCGACAAGGCAGCCATCGCCGCCGAAGCCAAACTCGACGGGAAATATTTGCTCCGCACCGCCGATCCGTCGCTCACTGTCGAGGACATCGCGCTCGGCTACAAACAGCTCCTCGAAGTCGAACGAGGCTGGCGCGACATGAAATCCACCCTTGACCTCCGGCCCGTCTACCACCGGCTCGAGGATCGCATCCGGGCCCACGTCATCTTGTGCTGGCTTGCGCTCCTCCACATCCGGATCGTTGAAACCCGCACCAACGACACCTGGACCAACATCCGCAACGAGCTCGACCTGATGCACCTCGGCACGTTCACCGGACCCGCAGGCACCATCCAACGCCGGACCACAACCACCGCAGCCCAGCACAAGATCCTGGCCGCTGTCGGCCTCAAAGAGCCCGCCGCCTACACCAGCATCCAGCCTGCCACCCCCGCCTGAACCCGCCACCGAGGCACCAAAACGCCTAGTGACACGGCTCCCATCCCGACGGGAGCCGATTCTCCGCGCCCACACTGGGATCCAGGCACCTAGACCGCACAGTCAGCTGCGGAACCCAGGTTGGAGGCCAACGACTTTCGGGTCTTCGTGTGCTCCGGTGGCGGGCGCGACTTCATGCGCCTCTTCGCCGAGTCCGCATGGGGTATCCCCAGGGAACATGTCATCGGCACCGCTCCCAGATACACCTACACCGACGGGGGTCATCAAGCGTGGCGGTGAGCTCCTGGGAGGGCCCCGCCGCCAACGCGAGGGTGACCTGGACGTGGCTTCCGGCAGCGACGCCGGTCGCCTCGCGGATCGCGGCGCTGACGGGGACGAGGTGCTGCCCGCCCATCACCCCGACCGAGGTTTGGTAGGTGTACCCGTCGAGGGTGACGACGACCGCCGGCCGCTGTCCGGCATCGAGTTGATCAAGAACCTCGTTTGGAACGGGGATGCCGGTCTTGGTCGGTGATCCGGCGATGACGGCGTCAAACGCCACGCTGGGTGGGTCAGTGCTCATGAATCACCCCTCGGGCATCTGGCGATCAACCGGTCGGGCGTGGCGCCGTGTTTCCCGGGCCTAGCATCGTCGGGAAACGGCCGAAGGGGACGTGATGGACGGGGAGCAGCGACGGGCGGCAGCTGCGTTCGTGGGGCACGGCAGTCCGATGAACGCATTGGAACGCAACCGGTTCACGGATGGCTGGCGCGCCCTCGCTACCCACATCCCCGAGCCGTGGGCGGTTGTTGTCATCTCGGCCCACTGGTACACAAACGCCACGGCCGTCACCGCCATGGCCAGGCCTCGGACGATTCACGATTTTTACGGCTTCCCCGACGAGCTGTTCGCGTTCGACTATCCGGCCCCGGGTGCGCCGGGCGTTGCGGAGGAGGTCGCCGACGTGGTGAAGCCTCGATGGGTTGGTCTGGACAGGGACAGCTGGGGCCTCGACCACGGCACCTGGTCGGTGCTTGCCCACATGTTCCCGAGCGCCGACGTGCCGGTGGTGCAACTGTCCATCAACGCACTGGAGCCACTCGACTACCACGTCGATATTGGTCGCCGTCTGGCCGGACTGCGAGACAGCAACGTTCTCGTGCTCGGCAGCGGCAACGTCGTGCACAATCTGCCGAGCATCGCTTGGGACCAGCCCGACGGAGCCTTCGACTGGAACCGGCGCTTCGCTGACGCCGCTCGGGAGGTGCTGCACGACGCCCCCGGCGACGTGCTTCGCCTGGTCGAGCACCCGGACTTTGAGCGCGCCGTGCCAACACCCGACCACTTCATTCCGCTCCTCTACGTCGCAGCTCTTGCAGCCGAAGCCGGCGAGCCTGCGGTCAGACTCATCGATGGCTCCGCGTACGGGTCACTATCCATGGCCTGTTACGGCGTTGGCGTTTCCGGCCCGCTGGCCGGTGACACGGCGGCAGGTGGCGCGGCGATGCCGGATCCCACTGACGTACCCGCCGAGCAGACGAACCTCTGAGGGCGGCGGTTGGTCGCGCTGGTGACGTTGACCGAGGGTCGCGCTGGCCAGCGCGACCCTCGGTTCTGCCGGATCAGCTACTTGCCGGTGACGCGCTCCATCTGCTCGCCGCAGCAGATCTCGGAGTGCACCATCTCCGGTGGGCACGGGCAGGGCTTCTCATAAACGAGCTGGGGCGTCGCACTTCTGGCAGGCATAGCGCTCTCCGGCTTCACGGGACATGGTGGCTCCTTGTTTGTCGAGCGGGCGTGCCGTGACTGTCGGCCCGGTGCCGCCGTCCAAGGATGCCCCGGCTGTTCAGCGGAGTCGATGGTTCATTTGGCCTGGATAAGTGATGAAATAACAATATTGCTCAAGGTGTAATGTTTTGACCGTGGAGCACCTCAACGTCATCGTCGTCGGGGCCGGCCTGTCGGGTATCGCCGCCGGGCATTACCTGAGCAACGACTGCCCGTGGGCGGACTACGCCATCCTGGAGGGCCGCGAGGCGATGGGTGGCACGTGGGACCTGTTTCGCTACCCGGGCCTGCGCTCGGACTCGGACATGTTCACCCTGGGCTACTCCTTCCGGCCGTGGGACGGCGCCAAGGCGATCGCCGACGGCGACTCGATCCTCCGCTACGTCCAAGAGACAGCGGCCGAGGAGGGCATCGACGGAAAGATTCGCTACGGGCACCGCATCGTCGCGGCCGAATGGTCGACCGAGGACGCCCGTTGGACCGTGCAGGTCGAGCGAACCGGGAGCGACGGGCCAACCACCCTCACGTGTGACTTTCTGTTCTCCTGCACCGGCTACTACCGCTATGACCACGGCTACACGCCCGACTTCCCCGGCCTGGACAGCTTTGGCGGCACGGTGGTGCACCCCCAGCACTGGCCCGACGACCTGGACGTCACGGGCAAGCGGGTGGTGGTGATCGGCAGCGGGGCCACCGCAATCACCCTGATCCCGTCGCTGGCGCGCGACGCCGAGCACGTCACCATGTTGCAGCGCACGCCCAGCTACGTCGCCTCGCTGCCGGCGATCAACCCGCTGGCCGACCGGGCGCGCCGTTGGCTGCCCGCCAAGGTGTCGGGCCCGGTGGTCCGCTGGGCGTTCGCCCTGGGCACGCTCGGCTCCTACAAGCTGTCCCGTTGGCGCCCGGCGGTGGTGAAGAAGGCGCTGCGCCGCGAGGCCGCCCGCCAGCTGCCCGAGGGCTACGACCTGGACACCCACTTCAACCCGCCGTACGACCCGTGGGACCAGCGGCTGTGCGTGGTGCCCGACGGCGACCTGTTTGCTGCGATCAGCGACGGCTCGGCCTCGGTGGTGACCGACCGCGTCGACACGTTCACCGAGTCCGGAATCCGGCTGAAGTCCGGCGACGAGCTGGAGGCCGACATCGTCGTGACCGCCACCGGCCTGGAGCTGCTGTTTGCCGGTGGCATGGAGCTGAGCGTGGACGGCGAGCCGCTCGACCTGCCCAGCAAGCTGACGTACAAGGGCATGATGCTTGAGGACGTGCCCAACCTGGCCCTGGCGATCGGATACACCAACGCCTCGTGGACGCTCAAGGCCGAGCTGACGTGTCAGTACGTGTGCCGCATCCTCAACCACCTGCGCGACACCGGCCTGCGCCAGGCCACGCCACGCAACCGGGATGCCTCGATCACCGCCGCGCCGCTGCTGGGCCTCACCTCCGGCTACATCACCCGGGCCTCCGACCGGTTTCCCAAGCAGGGCAGCCGCTTCCCGTGGCAGGTGCACCAGAGCTACCTGCGCGACTACCGGGCGCTGCGGATGAGCGACGTGGTCGACGAGGCGATGGAGTTTTCCAACCGTCGGTCGCCGTCGCGGCCGCTCAGCGGTCGTTTGGACACAGCGCACACGGCGCCAGCGGGTCGTTCCGGCTCGGATAGTGTGCCCGTCGACGCACGAGATTGAGCGTGCCGTAACCCGAGACGCAACGAGATGACGTGACCAGCAACGAGCAGTCGGTTTCAGCATCTGAGGCCCTCGCCGACCGAAGTTCGGCCGACCCTGCTGAGCCTGAGGGGTACCCCAAGGCCCCGATGAGCCGCATGCTCGGCTTCGTCGCCGTCGTGCTCGTGTCGCTCATCGTGCTGATCGCGTCGCCATGGCGAGGCGGCTTTGGCTTCGCCTACATGGGGGTCGTGCCCGGAATTGCCGCAGTCATCGCGTCGACGCGGGTCGCTTTTCTCAGTGCCGTGATGACTGCGGGCGCCGTACTCGTCGGCGTAACCGTCAGCGGATCGGTCCCCCTGTCGGTGCTGTGGATGACTTTGTTGGCAGTCGGCATCGTGTACGCCTCGCGCTACGGAGCTTCCAGCGTTGGGTGCATGATCACGGCGCAGGCGGCGATCGTGATCGTCTACGGCAGGGTCTATGCCGGCGCCCCCGAGCCGTTCAACCAGCCTCACACCTTCACCGGAGCACTGCCGGTGGCCGCCTTTGCCCTAGGTGGCGGCTTGGTCGTTGCGCTGGCGGGGCAGATCTTCCTGCGTCGCTTTCCCGGACGGTTGGGCGACGACCTCTCGGTGCAGGACTCGTGGTGGTACGGGGCTTCGGTGATTCCGCTGACCATCGTCGGCACGTGGGTGTGCCGCGCCTTCTTCCCGGGCACGCATTCGTGGTGGTTTCTGCTGACGGTCTATGTGGTGCTGCTACCGGTCAGCGTGGCTGCGATCGATCGCATGCGCGGCCGGGTGATCGGGACGGTCGCAGGCGCCACCTTCGTTGCGATCATCACCTTCGTTGTCGCCGAGGCGGAACTGAGCGTCAACATCATCTACGGCCTGGCGCTCCTCGCAGCCGTTGGCACCATCGTCTTTGCCCATGGCTCCTACACCTTGGACGCCGCTTTCCTGACGGCGACCGTGCTCTTCGGCGGCTTTGGCTCGGCGAACAACCCGACGCTGCTGCACGGCGAGCGGGTGGGGCTCACCATCCTCGGCGCCGCCGCAGCGTTCGGGGCACTGCGATTCAACGATTGGCTGCGGGCGCGTGTCGATCAGCGACCGGAAGTCACGACATGACGATCGACCAACACGACGAGGATGCGCAGTGAAGCAGTTTGAGGGACGAGTAGCAGCGATCACCGGCGCCGGCTCGGGCATCGGACGTGCGCTGGCAGAGAACCTGGCGGCCCAGGGCGCGCATCTGGCCCTCTCCGACGTGAATGAGGCCGGTTTGGCCGCCACGGTCGCCCGTTGTGAGGGGAAGGGCGTGAGGGTCACCTCCCAAAGGGTCGACGTGGCCGACCGCTTCGCTGTCGAGGCATGGGCCGACTCGGTCGTCGAGGATCACGACAAGGTCAACCTGATCGTCAACAACGCCGGCGTCGCCCTGGGTGCGACGGTCGAGTCGATGTCCTATGAAGACTTCGAGTGGCTGATGAGCATCAACTTTTGGGGGGTCGTCTACGGCACCAAGGCATTCCTGCCCCATCTGAAGGCGTCGGGAGAGGGCCACGTGGTCAACGTGTCCAGCGTGTTTGGGCTGGTGTCGATCCCGACGCAGTCCGCCTACAACGCCGCCAAGTTTGCGGTGCGGGGCTTCACCGACGCACTGCGCATCGAGCTTGAGATCGACCCCTGCGGGGTGTCGGCCACCACGGTGCATCCCGGCGGCATCGCCACCAACATCGCCAAGGATGCCCGCATGGACGAGAGCGTCGGTGATGTGGCCGGCTCGGCCGAGGAAGCCAAGTTGGAGTTCGACAAGTTTCTGCGCACCGACCCCGACAAGGCGGCCCGCCAGATCCTCAAGGCGGTGCAGCGAAACCGGCGACGGGCGCTGATCGGCCCCGACGCCGTCGTGTTCGACGGAGTATCCCGCCTGCCCGCCGGCATCTATCAGCGCGTGCTTGCCGGTGGAGCCCGCCGCCAGCGGGGCTGAGCCCGGAGCGCCCAACGAACCACCCTCCGGCGCCGCCCTTGGCACCGCTCCCGCGCTTACCGGAAAATCAACCCTGCGACTACCATTGGATGGTTCGTGCCCCGCCTCGCCCCCTTTGCTCCTGACGCTCCGCCGGACGACACCCCCGGGAACGACGACGCCTTCAGTGCTCCCGAACCCACCGGCGAGGTGTCCGACGCCTACCCCGAAAACGGGCTGACCGACGACGAAGTGGCCGAGCGGGTTGCCGACGGGCGGGTCAATCGTCGGCCCGGCGTGCAGGGAATGCGTACGAGCCGGATCGTCCTCACCAACGTGTTGAGCCCGGTCAACGGCATCATGCTGGCACTGTTCGTCCTGATCGGGATCTCGGGATTCTGGAAGGACGCCCTCTTCGTCGGGGTGGTCGTGACCAACACGGTGGTGGGCATCACCCAGGAACTGCGGGCCCGGCGTGAGCTCGACCAGCTCAAAGTGCTGACCGAGCCGGCGGCCACGGTCGTACGAGGCGGCCACACCTCGGAGGTGCAGGCCGACGACCTGGTCGAGGATGACCTCGTCGAGGTGAGTGCCGGGTTTCAGGTGGTGGCCGACGGCGAGGTGACCGACGCCGTCGGGCTGAGCGTCGACGAGTCGCTCTTGACCGGCGAATCCAAGGCGGTGGCCAAGGAGGTCGGCGATTCCATCCTGTCCGGCAGCTTCATCGTGGCGGGTCGGGGGCGTTTCCGGGCGACCGGGGTTGGCGCACACAGCTATGCGGGTTCGCTGACCACCGAGGCCCGACGATTCTCGATGGCCGGCTCCTGGCTGCAGGGCGAGATCAACCGCATCATCCACTGGCTGCTGTTCATCGTGCCGCCTGCGGCATTGGGGATGTGGCTGACGCGACGAGGCAGCGGGGACACCTGGCAAGAGGCGCTGCAAGGAACGGTGGCGGCCGCGGTGTCGATGGTGCCCGACGGCCTGGTGCTGCTGACCAGCGTGGCCTTTGTGGCCGGCGTGGTCACGCTGTCGCGCCACAAGGCGCTGGCCAAGCAACTGGCCACGGTGGAAAGCCTGGCCCGGGTGGACGTGTTGTGCATGGACAAGACCGGCACGATCACCACCGGCGAGCTGGAGTTTGTCGAGGCGGTCCCGCTCGACGACATCGAGGTGGACGAGGTGAAGCAGGTGCTGGCGGCGATCGCTGCTGCGGACCCGTCGCCCAACGCGACCAGTACGGCGATCGCCGAGGGTACCGGCACCCCGCCGGATTGGACGGTGGCTGCAGTGGAAGCCTTCCAGAGCCAATACAAGTGGGCGGGCGTCACCTTCGCCGGTCGGGGGATGTTCATCCTGGGAGCACCCGACGTGTTGGTCGACGCCGACGACCCGGTGCTCGAGCGGGTGGGTGCCCTCAGCACGGGCGGGTCGCGGGTGTTGTTGCTGTCGAGGGCCGCGGAGAGCTCGTCGTTCCATCCGTTGCCCGACGATCTGACCCCGGTGGCCATCGTGGAGCTGTCCGACGAGGTGCGCGACGACGCCGCCGGCGTGATCGAGTTCTTCGCCCGCCAGGGCGTCGACCTCAAGGTGATCTCCGGCGACAACATCGGCACGGTTTCAGCGGTGGCCGAGCGCGCCAACATCACACAGATCGGCGAGCCGATCGACGCCCGTCGGCTGCCGTTGGACAGCGAACCCAGCGACGAGATGGCCGATGCGATGGAGTCGACCACCGTGTTCGGGCGGGTGACCCCCCACCAGAAGGAGGCGATGGTCTCCTCGCTTCAGGCCAGGGGTCACGTGGTGGCGATGACCGGTGACGGCGTCAACGACGTCATGGCGCTCAAGCAGGCCGATCTGGGCATCGCGATGGGGGAGGGCAGTGCCGCCGCCCGGTCGATCGCCGACCTGGTGCTGACCGACAACGCCTTCGCCACGCTGCCGGTCGTCGTCGACGAGGGCCGCAAGGTGATCAACAACGTCGAGCGGGTGTCCAACCTGTTCCTCACCAAGTCGGCGTATGCCATCGTGCTCACCGTTGCTGTCGCCGTGGCCAGCATGCCCTTTCCGCTGTTGCCCCGTCAGCTCACCCTGATCGGCACGTTCAGTATCGGGCTGCCCGGGTTCTTCCTGGCCCTCTCTCCCGAGGTCGATCGGCTGCGCCCCGGGTTTCTGCGCAGGGTGTTGTCCTTCGCCCTGCCCGCCGGGGTGATCGCCGCAGCGATGGCGATGGTGGCGTTCGTCTATACCCGCAACCAATTTGGCCTGCCGGAGGCCCGCACGATGACGACGCTGACGCTGCTGGCGATCGGGCTGGTGGTGCTGCTGGCCAGCAGCCGGCCCCTCCATCCCTGGAAGATCGGCCTCGCCGTCGGGATGGCGGTGTCATATGCGCTGATCTGCGGACTTTGGGTCACCCGGGACTACTTCGAGCTGAGCTACGTGGCCGATGCCGGGGTGTGGGGCGTCGGCGTGGGCGCATCCCTGCTTGGCGGAGTGCTGATCGTGGCGTTGACCGCGCTGCTCGACCGCACCGAGCGCACGGGTGCCTGAGCACACGAGCGAACGGTTGCCTGGGCCGGGCCGCTGAGGCGGCCCAGGCCAGGGTGCGACATCAGGCGGTCGGCTCAGCCGGCCAGGGGGAGCGCCCGGCGGACGATGGCGCCGGCGTCGGCGGCGGGGGAGAGCGTGCCAAACGCAATGCCACCGCCCGAGCCCAACCGGCTTTGGATAAACGCCTCGGCCACCTCGGACGGCGCATGGCGGACCAACAGGGACGCCTGCAACAGGAGGGCCAGGCGCTCGACGACCGATCGGGCCGATCGCTCCAGCTCGTCGGGCTGGTCCAACAGCGCCTGCACCTCGCCGAGCGCGGCGGCCATGGTGGGTGAGGCCTCGGCGGTCACCCGCAGCTCGGACATGAAGGCGGCGGTCGACTCGGGGGAGCGGGCCATCGCCCGCAGCACATCGAGGCAGATGACGTTGCCCGAACCCTCCCACACGCCGTTCAGTGGGCTCTGGCGAAACAGGCGCGGCATCGGCGATTCCTCAACAAAGCCGTTGCCGCCGAAGCATTCGAGGGCCTCGGCGGCGTGCATCGGGGCCCGTTTGCAGATCCAGTATTTGAGGATCGGCGTGGCCAGCCGGGTGAGCAGTCGAGCCGTGTCGTCGTTGCGGTCTGAGTCCCTACCGCCAGCGGTGGCGTCGAACAGGCCGGCCAGCCACATCGCCGACGTGGTGGCCGCCTCGGACTCGAGGGCCAGGTCGGCCAGCACCGCCGTCATCAGCGGTTGATCGACCAAGGTGCGGCCGAAGGCGCTGCGGTGACGGGCGTGCCAGATGGCCTGGGCGGTTCCCTGGCGCATGATCGCCGTCGCCCCCAGCACACAGTCGAGGCGGGTGTGGTTGACCATCTCGATGATCGTGGCCACCCCGCGACCCTCGTCGCCCACGCGACGCACCCAGGCTTCGTCGAACTCGACCTCGCTCGAGGCGTTCGACCGGTCGCCCAGCTTGTCCTTGAGGCGCTGGATGGCCATGGCGTTGCGCGTGCCGTCGGGCCGCCAGCGTGGGAGGAAAAAGCACGTGAGCCCAGCCTCGGTCTGGGCGAGGGTGAGGAACCCGTCGCTCATCGGCGCCGAACAGAACCACTTGTGGCCGGTGATCAGGTATTCGTCACCGGAGAGATGGCGGGCGGTGGTCGTGTTGGCCCGAACGTCGCTGCCGCCCTGCTTCTCGGTCATCGCCATGCCACAGGTCAGCCCCGACTTCTGTTCCGCCGAGATGAACCGACGGTCGTAACTGGCGGCGGTCAGGCCGGACTCCCACTCGGCGAACAGCTCGGGATTGTTCCGCATCGCCGGGACGACCGAATACGTCATCGAGGTGGGACACATGTGGCCACCGTCGGTCTGGTACCAGACGATCACCTTGGCGCACCGGGCGACGTGGGCGCCCGTGCGGTCCTCTGCCCAAGGGGCTGCGCCCAACCCCTCGCCGATCGCCACGGTCATCAGCTCGTGATAGCTGGGATGGAAGCGCACCTCGTCGATGCGTTGGCCGTAGCGGTCGTGGGTCAACAGCTCTGGGGGGTTGGCGTTGGCCGCCCGTCCCCACTCCTGGGCGTCCTCGCTGCCGGCGAGCCTTCCGATGCGCTCGAGGTCGGGTCCCGCCCAGCCCGCCCCCTCGCGCTGCAGCGCCTCGGTCAGTGCCGGGTCGGCGCCGAAGACGTCGTAGTCGACCAACGGCCGGCTCTGGTTCGTCACATCATGTGTGGCCATGACAGCAGTATGACGGTGCCAGGGCGGAGCGTGCAGGGGTGGACCGCTGGCGGTCCGGCCACCGAAGTTGTAGCAAGGAGTTCATGGACGACGTCAACCAATCGACCGCAGGCGTCGAGCCGGAGCCCGAATCGGAGCCGAATTTGGAGCTGGAGCCGGAGGCGGTCCCCACGGACGACGATGCACCCGCGTTGCGCCCCAAGGAGGTGCGCGCCCGTACCTCTCGACGTCGGCTGCAGGTCGTCAATGCGGCGGCGAGGCGGCTGGCCACGGCTCGATACGCAACCGACCCGCTCGAGATCCGGCGCACGGTCGACCGGCTGGCTCGTCTGCAGCCGCGGGTGCGTGGCGTGACGATCCGCCGCGGTTCGGTGGCCGGTGTTCCCGGCGAATGGGTCATGACCAAGGGCAGGGCCCGGCCGGGCACCGTGCTGTACCTGCACGGTGGCGGATACATCGCCGGTGGCCCACACACCCACCGCATGTTGGTCGGTGCGCTGGTGGTGCGCACCGGCTTTCGGGCGTTCGTCCCCGACTATCGCCTCGCCCCCGAGCACCGCCATCCGGCGGCGTTGGACGACGCACGCGTTGTCTATGACCAGCTGGCGACCCAGACGCATAACACCGGCCGTTCGTTCGCCGTGGCGGGCGACAGCGCCGGTGGGGGCCTGGCCACCGCGCTGGTGGTCGATCGCAGGGACGCGGACGTCCGACTCCCGGACCGCCTGGCCTTGATCTCGCCCTGGGTGGACCTGAGCGGGCCCAGCCCGGAGACGATCGAGGCGCGAGCCGGCCTCGACGTGGTGATGCGGGCCGAGCAGATCCAATTGTCGGGGCTGGCCTATGCCGAAGATCGCATCGCCGATCCCAGCGCGTCGCCGCTGTGGGCCGATCTGCGCGGCCTCCCGCCGACCCTGATCCAGGTGGGCACGAGCGAGTTGATCGGCGTGGAAGGCGAGCTGCTCGCCCAACGGATGGCCATCGCCGGGGTACCGGTGGCGCTCGAGGTGTGGGAGAAGATGCCCCACGTGTTTCAGGCGGTCCCGGTGCTGAAGGAGCGACGCTTCGCGCTCGACCGCTTGGCGGCGTTCATCTCGGAGGATCGGGACTGACCTGGCCCGAGGTCAGCGTCGGTGTCGGCGCGCTCTGATGGTCGATCAGCGGTGAGCGGCAACTACGATCCCGACCATGGGAATCGGCTCAACTGGTTACAACATCCTCAACATTCTGCACATCCTGACGGCGGTGGTGGCCTTCGGGCCGCTGTTCATGTACCAGTCGCTGCAGCGGGCGGGCGCCACGGCGCAGATCGCCAAGCTGCACCTGTACATGGTGATCCCGTCGATGGTGCTGCTGTGGGTCTTCGGCATGGGCATGGTCGGCATGTCAGACGAAGCGATCCAGATGTCCGACGTGTGGATCTCCGGTGGCCTTGGCGTATGGCTGGTGGCGCTGGTGGTCAGCGTGGTTCTCGTCCGTCCGGCGCTGACCGAAACCGGTGACTCCGCCAAATCCAAGCTGGCCGCCGGCACGGGTGTCTGTCACCTGATGCTGGTGATCGCCCTGTACTTCATGGTGTTCAAGCCATGATCACCTTCACCGAGGAGCACGAGCTGTTCCGATCGACGGTCCGCTCATTTGTCGAGACCGAGATCAACCCCCACGTCGAAACATGGGAGGCCGAAGGCACCTTTCCGGCCCAGGAGCTGTTCACCAAGATGGGCGCCCTCGGGCTGCTGGGCTTGGAATACGACGAGGCTGATGGCGGCGGCGGGGCCGACCACCTGTACACGCTGCTCCTGTTCGAGGAGCTGGGGCGCTCCGAGTCGATGGGCATCCCGATGGCGATCGGCGTGCAGACCGACATGGCCACCCCGGCGCTGGCGGCGTTCGGTTCCGCCGAGCTGAAGCAGCAGTACCTGGCGCCGGCCATCACCGGCGAGGCGGTTGCGGCGATTGCGGTCACCGAACCCGACGCCGGCTCCGACGTGGCCGCACTGACCACCCGCGCGGCGCGCGACGGCGACGACTGGATCATCTCCGGCGCCAAGCTGTACATCACCAACGGCACCCAGGCCGACTGGCTGTGCGCGCTGGTGCGCACCTCCGACGAGGGCGGCTCCCGCGGGGTCAGCCAGATCATCATCCCCACCGACGCGGCCGGGTTCTCGGTGAGCCGCAAGCTGGACAAGCTGGGCATGCGGGGATCGGACACCGCCGAGCTGGTCTTCGACGAGGTGCGGGTGCCGGTCGCCAACACGATCGGCGAGATCGGCCGGGGCTTCCCCCAGCAGATGCAGCAGTTTCAGAACGAGCGCCTGGTCGCCTCCTACCAGGCGGTCGGGGCGATGGAGCATGCGCTGGTACGCACCCGCGACTACCTGATGGAGCGCAACGCGTTCGGCGCCCCGCTGGCGGCCAACCAGTACCTGCAGTTCACGCTGGCCGAGCTGACCGCCGAGATGGAGATGGTGCGGTCGCTCAACTACCGGGCGGCAGCGGCGATGATCGCCGGCGAGGACGTCACTCGGCTGGCGACGATCGCCAAGCTGACCTCCGCCCGATCGCTGCGGCGGGTTGCCGACTGGTGCCTGCAGTTCCACGGCGGCATCGGCTTCATGGAGGAGACCTGGACCGCCCGGTTCTTCCGGGACGCCCGGCTGTGGTCGATCGGCGGGGGAGCCGACGAGGTCATGCTGCGGCAGTTGGCCCGCATGGATGGCTACGCACCGCCTCGCTCCTGAATCGCCACCGGTGGTCACGGTGGTCACGCTGAGCTAGGTTGCCGACACCTACCGGGGAGCTCGATCGATCGGGCTGAGAGGGCGGATTAAGTCCGCCGACCCGCAACCTGAACTGGGTAATGCCAGCGGAGGGAGCCATGGTCGCTGTCATCTACGTCGGGGGCATGGGCCCCAGCGCGCCGCCCGCGCT
>CXWK01005261.1_pt1 | contig 13923 bp, 18 predicted proteins | sample 590851 | NCBI WGS metagenome assembly CXWK01 (sample SAMEA3498364, study PRJEB10139) | wastewater metagenome | biome: wastewater treatment plant; material: activated sludge | place: Denmark | collected 2014-08-01
GGAAATTCGGACCCCGATGTTGGTGCAGTCTGGGTGAAATTCGAAAGCCTAAACAGGCCTCAACAGTCTGCCTAAAGTCAACCTCAACAGGCAATAGAAATGGACGCGATCGCCGCGCCCGCCGACACCTATGTTGTTTCCAAGGCTGAGTTCGCCCGTCGGCGCGGCGTGTCGCCCGGGCGCGTCAGTCAGTGGATTTCGGAAGGAAAGATTTTCGGGCCGGCGCTCTCCGGTGATGGCCGCTCGGCTCGTATCGTCGAGGCTGTCGCGGTGGAACAACTCCGACGCAAGCTCGACCCGATGCAGATGACCGGCAACGGTCTCGGCACGCGCCTCACGCTTGCACCAGATCCGGCGCCAGTGTCCGCCCAGGCACCCGCGACGGTCCTGCCGTTCACTCCACCCGCGCCGGCCGCTTCCCGTGCGCCGGTCGATACGGTCGAGGAACAGATCAAGCAGGAGCGCCTCGCCGCGCTTCGCAGCGCCAATCGGCGCGCCGCCGAGGAAGAGGCTCGGCGCGAGGGCATCTTAACGGATGCCGTCGACGCTTCCGCGCAAATGCGCAAGATCGCCGCGCAGATGATTTCCCTCTTCGAGGGTGGTCTGCCGGAGATCGCCACGGCGATCTCGGCGAAGTGGCAACTGCCGCAGCGCGACGTGCTGCACCTGTTACGCTCGGAGTTCCGCTCCATCCGGGCCACCGCCGCCACCGCGATGAAAAAAACGGCGGACACTCTGGCACCGCAAGCCGACCTTCAGATCGCCGGCGATGACACGCCGGAAACCGATAACGAGGAAACCGCTCTGTGCTGATCAAGGTCGTATCCGCAGCCTGGCTGGCGACGATGGCGATGGCGGAGGTGCTGGAGCCGCCGCCGCCCGTCGACTATCTCGCCTGGGCCGAGCAGAACATCACGTTCTCGGAGAGGGCGTCGCAATTCAACGGTCCCTACAACCGCAACCTGTTTCCGTTTTTCGACGAACCGCTGCGGGCGCTGTCGCCGGACGATCCCTGCCGCTTCGTGACGATGATGGCTTCATCGCAGTCCGGCAAGACCGTGTTCGGCACGGTGTTCACCGCCGGGTCCATCGACATGGATCCCGGCGATCTGATGTATATCCATCCGACGGACGACTTCGCGCGCAAATGGTCGAAGACGCGCCTTGCGCCGATGCTGTCGGAGACGCCGCGGCTGCGCGCCATCTTTCCGCAGAAGCCGCGCGACGGCCTCGACTCGGTGCTCTACAAGGAACGCACCGATGCGCGCGGCGCGATCATCGTCTCGGGTGCGAATTCGCCGAACGCCTTGTCCGGCACGTCGGTCAAGCGGCAGGTGCAGGACGAGCTCGCGAAATGGGAAACCAACGTCGCCGGCGATCCGGAGGCACAGGCCGATGACCGCTCGCGCGCCTTCGAGTTCGCGAAGATCCTCAAGATTTCGACGCCGCTCGTCATTCCCGGCTGCAAGATCACCGCTGCGTTCGAACGCGGCAGCCAGGAGCACTATTACGTTCCGTGCCCGCATTGCGCGGCGATGCAGGTGCTGGAGTGGGACAACATGCTGGCGGCGCTCGATCTCGACCGCCCGGAAGACGCGCATTTCACCTGTGTCGCCTGCGGCGCGACAATCGAGGAACATCATCGCGGCGACATTGTCCGGCGCGGCGAATGGCGCGCGCACAACGCGCCGGCACTGCGCCATCACCGCAGCTTCTGGATTTGGTCGGCCTACACGCCGCTGCAATCGTGGGAGCGCATCGCGCGGGAATGGCTGCGCTCGCGCGGCCATGCCGATTCCGAGCAGACGTTCCTGAACCAGACGGCTGGACGTGCCTACCGCGCGCAAAGCGAAGCGCCGCCGTGGGAAGTGCTGCGCGATCGCGCCGCCGCGTCGCCGCATCGCGTGCTGAGCGTGCCGACGACATCGCTCAAGCTGTTCATGGGCATGGACTGCCAGGGGGACCGCGTCGAATGGCAGGTTATCGGCTACGGCCGTAACCGCCGCCGCGACGTGATCGCCTACGGCATCGTGCCCGGTCACGTCTCGGAGAAAGCAACACATGCGCGCCTCGACGACGTGATGGCGCAGACCTTCGCCGCCGACAACGGGCATCGCATCGGCATCGAGCGCGCGGCGATCGACGGCAACTATTCGACGGATGATGTCTGGGAATGGGCGAAGCGCTATCCGCATCACCGCCTGATCATGGTGCGCGGCGTCGGTCACGATGGCGCGCCGTCGCTGCAGCGGGTTCAGCGCGAAATCAATCCGAAGACCGGCAAGAAACTGAAATATGCGCGCCGCTTCTACAATTTCGCGACCAGCGCGAGGAAAATGGGGCTCTACCGCGATCTCGCAAAGGACGATCCGCTCGCCTATCGCTATATCGGTTTGCCGTCAGGGCTGGACGACGCCTATTTCCAGCAGCTCACGGCAGAGCGCCGCGTCGCGCACAAGCGCGCCGGCACGGTGATCTACCGCTGGGAGTTGGATGAGGGCCAGCCGAACGAAGCACTCGACACGTTCCTGCAGGCCGACGCAGCGGCGGAAAACTGGGGCATCCGCACGCTGCCGGAATCCTCATGGGATCGCTTCGAGGCCGAGCGCGCCAAGGTGAACGAGGCGCAGGGCGATCTTGAGGAACTTTTCAATGCACCGGCGACGACGACACAAACATTGTTGGGCACCAACAAGCCACGCGGCCGCCGCGTGCTGAGCCGCGGCATCAAGGACATTTAATCATGGCGATCACATTGACGCAGGCGCAGGCTGCTCTAGCTGTCTGGCTTGATGCGGATATCAAGGTGGCATCAGGTCAGGCCTATTCGATCGATGGCCGTCAACTCACGCGCGCCGACGCCAACGCGATCACGAACAAAATCGATTACTGGCGGCGCATGGTCACCGAGTTGACGCCGGCGTCGGCCGGCGGCCGCCGGCGCATACGTTACCCGATCCCAGAATAGGATTGTCATGCGCGAACGTCCCAGCATCGCGGCGCCATCCGCCATCCGTCTGAATCTGCTCGACCGTGTGTTGGGCATAGCATTCCCGGAAACGGCACTTGAGCGCGGGGCCGCCCGCGCGCGCCTGGACGCGGCTGAAACCGGCGGCTATCGCGGCGGGCGCAAGGATCGGCGCATGTTGCGCACATGGCGGCCGCCCGCTGGATCGGCCGATGCGGATACGCTGCCTGATCTTCCCGATCTGCGCGCGCGATCGCGTGACGAGGTGCGCAACAACCCAATCGCCACCGGCGCGATTGCGACCAACGTGACGCAGATCGTTGGCGATGAGCTGCAATTGCAGGCGGCACTCGATGCCGACGTGCTCGGCATGACGGCAGAGGAAGCCGATGCCTGGGAGCGTGCGGCAGAAAAAGAATATCGCCTGTTCTGCCAAAATATCGATTTTACCCGCGTGCAGAAAATGGGGGGCTTGCAGCGCCTCGTGTTTCGATCTGTACTTGAAAGTGGCGATTGCTTTGTCATCCGCCGGTTTCGCGCCGACGCGAGGTGTGTTTACGGCACCAAGCTGCAGGTGATCGAAGCGGATCGCGTCAGCAATCCCAATCGTTGCGCCGATACCGAGACGCTCGCCGGCGGCATTGAGCATGATAATGACGGCGTGCCGGTCGCCTATCACGTCACCACCAAGCATCCAGGTGGTAGCCGCGTCGCTGGGCTCGAATGGAGAAAAATAGCCGGGCGCACAGCGGCAGGCGTTCCCGTCATACTTCATCTTTATGATCGTTCACGACCAGAGTTGACGCGCGGCTTGCCCTATCTCGCGCCCGTCATCGAGCATCTCAAGACGCTGTCGCGCTATTCCGACGCCGAGGTGACCGCCGCAGTGGTCTCGTCGATGTACACGGTATTCATCGAGAGCACCGCCGACGAGGCGAACAACGCGATCGCCGGTGAGACGGATGCCACTCTCGCCGCGAATGAAGTCAAGCTCGGCAACGGCGCCATCCTGTCTCTCAGCCCCGGCGAAAAAGCCAATACGACCATGCCGGGCCGCCCAAACAGCAATTTTGACCCGTTCTTTCAGGCTATCGCGCGTCAGATCGGCGTGGCGCTGGAGCTTCCATTCGAGCTGCTGGTGAAACATTTCACCGCGTCATATTCGGCCTCGCGTGCCGCGCTTGAGATGGCGTGGGCGTTCTTTCGCTGCCGCCGCGCCTGGCTGGCGGCTGAGTTCTGCCAGGTCGTCTATGAGTGGTTCCTCGAAGAGGCAATCGCGCGCGGCAGATTGTCGGCACCCGGATTTTTCGACGATCCCCTGATCCGGCAGGCCTATGCCGGCGCCGAGTGGATCGGCCCGGCGCGCATGTCGATCGATCCTCTGAAAGAGGCCAACGCCGACAAGATCGATATCGAACTCGGCACCAAGACGCGCGAGCAGGTGTGTCTCGAACGCACCGGCGGCCAGTGGGAAGACAAACACCGCCAGGCCGCCCGCGAGCAGGCCACGCGCGACGCGGATGGCCTGTCATCGCCGCCGCCGGCCCAAGTTCCGCCGCCGCCCAGCGAAGAAACCGACGCCGGTGATGATGACGAAAACGAAATCAAGAATAGGAGATCGGCATGATCGGCCTGCCACGCATAGCCTCGCGCGCTTTCGATACGCCCCTGCTGATCGATCCGGCCAAAGCCGAGGCGATCGCGCTTGGTCTCGGGGCGCGCATGCTGGGAGGTGCGATCGAATTCGTTGGCGGTATCGGTGTGATCGAACACGATGCCGCGCCAAAACTCGGCACGGTCGGCAACCTGCTCGGCCGCGCATTTGCGGCAAACAACGCTCGGCCCTATGCGCTGATCGATAGCGTCGCGATCATTCCCGTGGAGGGCACTCTCGTTCACAAGGGCGGATATGTCGGCTCGTCATCCGGCGAGACTTCTTATGAAGGATTACAGACGCAGGTCGCGGCCGCGCTGCGCGCCGATGACGTCAAGGGTGTCGTATTTGAGGTTGATTCCTATGGCGGCGAAGCGGCGGGAGCGTTTGAAACCGCCGACATGATCGCGAAACTGTCGGCCGCCAAGCCGACGCTCGCCATCCTCAATGAGGTCGGCCTTTCTGCGGGCTACCTGATGGCATCGGCCGCACGGCAGATCGTGGCGCCGGAATTCGGCCGCGCCGGATCGATCGGCGTGCTGATGATGCACATAGACCGATCGCGTCAGCTCGCAAACGACGGCATCAAGGTAACACTGGTGACGGCGGGCAAACGCAAGGCCGAAGGCAGTCCGACCGAAGCGCTGTCCGACGAAACGCGCGCGCGGATGCAGGCGATGGCGGATCGGATGTGGAATGCGTTTGCTGATCGGATCGGAACCTATCGCACCAGCCGGCTGAGCGCCGCAGCGGCGCTTGCCACCGAGGCCGGCGTGTTCGATGCGCCCGAGGCGCTCAGCCTCGGATTGATCGACGGAATCGGAACAGCGGAGGCGGCGTTCGCCGCTTTCATTCACATGATCAATGACAGGAGGTGAACATGCCCAGCATGCTCGCCGCGGTGCGCGCCGCGGCACTTGGTTCCACATCGTCCGCCGCGCTCGCGACGGCGCAACACCAGCAGGAAAAGGAGAACAAGCAGATGACGAACGCAGCAACGGCCGAAATGGCCACGCCGGCCACGCCGGCGGTTGTCTCATACAGTCAGGAACAGATGAATGCGGCGGCCGCCGCCGCCCGCGCCGACGGCGCGATCGCGGAGCGTGCGCGCATTCTCGGTATCGAAGCCGTGGCGATGGCGGGACATGAGCAGCTCGTCGCCGACATGAAGGCGGATGGCGTCACGACGCCTGAGCAGGCCGCCATGCGCCTGATCCACGCGGAAAAGGCCAGGGGCGCGGCGCGACTGACGGCGCTCAAGGATGTCGAGCACATTGCGCGAGACGTGCGCCCCGCGCCGAGTGCGTCTGTTGCGTCGGCTCGATCGGGTGCCAACACGCCGGACGGCTGGACGGAAGAATACGCCGCTTCCGACGATCTGCGGGCCGAATTCGGCAGCGCCGAGGCCTATGTCGCCTACAAGCGCGGCCTTGCCACCGGCAACATCCGCATCCTGACCAAGCGCGCCGGCTGAATCCGGCGGCGTCTCAATCATCCGACCCCCATCAAGGAGAAACCAAGTCATGACGACGCTCGCGGCGGACGCGATCCGCACTTTCGAAATCGGCGATGTCGAGGAATATCCGGTCATTGCCAGCGACATCATCTATGGCGGCGGTGCCGTCGGTCTTGTCGACGCCAGCGGCCATGCCAGGCCGCTCAATGCCGCCGATCGTTTCGCCGGCTTCGCGGAAAAGCGCGCCGACAATTCCGCGGGCGCGGCGGCGGCCAAGACCGTGCGCGCGATCAAGCGCGGCAAGGCTGTCCTGTCGGTTTCCGGCGCGGTCGTGACCGATGTCGGCCAGCCGGTCTATGCCACGGACGATGACACGTTTACATTCAATCCGGCCGGCGGGGCGTTCGTCGGCTTTGTCGAGCGCTTCGTGTCGTCCGGCGTCGCTGTCGTCGCGTTCGACGCTCTCAGCTTCAAGGACCCCTGGGCGCACAAGACGGCCCGCGAGACGCTGACCGGAACCAAGACGTTCGACGCCGAGGATTGCGGCAAACTGTTCTGCGTGACCGACGCCGGCGATGGCGATGCGCTGACGCTGCCGGCGATCGCCGCCGGAGTGTCGGGGCTGACCATTCTCGCGGTCGGCGCCTTTGGCTCGACGGCGGTCTCGATCGACACAGATGCCGCCGATATGATCCTCGGCCCCGATATCACCGGATCGGACGGCAAGCAATTGATCTGCACCAAGGCGACGCAGCGCCGCGGCGATTTTGTCACGCTGATCGCCGGCGACGCCGACGGCTACATGGTGACCGAAATGCGCGGCACCTGGGCCCGCGAGGCCTGATCGTCATCATCAACATCAATCTCAACGCCGTCGATCGGCTGAAAGGCAAATGCCATGAGCATCAACTCCCTCATCACGTCTCGCGCGGTCATCGGCGAGATCTACATGAAACTCACCGCCCCGGCCGCGAGCTGGGTCAATCGCTACGCCATGAGGATGGAATCGTCCCAGGACGTCGAGAATTACGCGTGGCTCGGCATGGCCCCGAAAATGCGCGAATGGGTCGCCGGCCGTCAGCCCAAGGGTCTGCGCGAGCAGACCTTCGCGATCGCCAACAAGGATCACGAGGCGACGCTGGAAATCCTCGTCAAGGACCTTCGCCGCGAACGCTGGGGGCAAATCCGGACGCGGATCGCCGAACTGTCGCGCCGCGCGCTCACCTATCCGATGTCGTTGCTGTCGACGTTGATGATCAACGGCGAGGCCGCCACCTGCTACGATGGTCAGTATTTCTTCGATACCGATCATAGCGAGGGCGATAGCGGCGCGCAAAGCAACGATCTGTCGGTCGACATTTCGGCGCTGCCCGTCGCGGTGCATGGTTCCGTCACGTCACCGAGCACCGAGGAAATGGCGCAGGCCATACTTCAGGCCGTCCAAGCGATTCTCGGCTTCAAGGACGACCAGGGCGAACCGATGAACGAGGACGCCGCAGTGTTCGAGGTCATGGTTCCAACGTCCCTGACGAACGCGGCGCGCGCCGCCGTGGGCCTGCAGGTGTTCGCCGGCGGCGTCTCCAACCAGATCGCGGCGCAGAGCGACTGGAAGATCAGCGTGGTGACCAATCCGCGCTTGACCTGGACGGACAAGTTCGCGGTCTATCGCACTGACGCCGAAACCAAGCCGTTCATCCTGCAGGAAGAGCAGCCCGTCAATGTGTCGGCGATCGCCGAGGGCTCCGAACTGGAGTTCCGTGACAAGAAGCACTGGTATGGCGTCGATTGGGCCGGCAACGTCGGTTACGGATTCTGGCAGCACGCCTGTCTCGTCACCATGATCTGATCACCTCATTATCTCGTCATCTGATCGCACGGATCGGGTCCGCGTCACGCGGACCCGATCGACCGCAATCGCAAGGAACAGAATCATGAAACGCTATCGCGTGAAAGCCGGCGTCGCCAGGTTTGGAATTGGCCGCGAACTTGTCCTTGAGGCCGCGCAGATCAGGCCGCGCCGCGGCAATCTGGGAGTGCCAAGGACATGGGACGGCCTCAAGCCGTGCCGCGTCACCGCGCTTGCTCCTGTGGAATTCAAGGCTGGTGAAATTGTCGGCCTGCCGGAGCTGCCGAAAAATCTCGCGATCCAGTTTGAAGAAGTGCTGATCAAGGCCGCATGAATCATGCCGGTTGAAACCGACGATGATCGTCTCGTCTTCGTCGATCCTGACGATTTCGGCGTCGAAGCGATTTACGTCACGGCCGCCGCCGTGTCGGCGACGCTCAATGTCCTGTTCAATCGGCCGTCGATCGATTTTGCGCTCGGAGAAGCCGGCGCCGTCGACCGTGATCCGTGGCTGACATGCCGGTCGTCCGACGTGCCGTCCGGCGCGCTTGGCGGCGATGTCGGCGACACGGTGACGGTCGCGAGCGAGACGTGGCGCGTCGTCGCCATCAAGCCGGATGGTTCCGGCATGACGCGCATCGACCTCGGAAAGTAGGACCTCGCCATGGCCGATCACTGTCGCGCGCGANNTATTCGGGCCGGACGCGGCCGCTTCCAGCCGATGCCGAGCCGACGCTCCTCGTCTACGCGATCGAGGAACGCGCCGAATTGAGCACGATGGGGCCGCAAGCGAAACTGTTGCGGACACTGACCGTCATGGTCGACGGCCGCGCCTCGGCGTCAGGCGCCGAGGCCGCCGCCGACCTTGAGGATACGCTCGACCGGATCGGCAAGGAGGTCGAGCCCGCGTTCATCGGCGATCCATCATTTGGCGGGCTGGCGCTCGCCATCACGTTCGCCTCCGCGCGGCTCGCCGTCCAGGCGCAGGGAGAACTGCACGTCGGCGCCATCCACCTCGAATTCGAGGTGCTCTATCGTACGACCGAAGCCGCTCCGGATGCAGCGGCCTGATCAATCTGAACAAGGAGCAAGGGCATGGCCACGCATCATGGCAAAAATGGCGTCGTCAAGGTCGGATCGAACGCCGTGGCGGAAATTGATTCGTGGGAGATTAATATTAACGCGGCGACGGCCGACGACACCGCGATGGGCGACGACTGGGAAACGCATCTTACCGGAATCAAGTCATGGAAGGGATCGCTGTCGTGCCATTGGGACGAGACGGACACCAACGGCCAGGAGGCGCTGGTCGCGGCCGCGTCGGTCACGCTGAATCTTTATCCCGAGGGCACTGGCAGCGGGGCAACCTACTTCACCGGTCTGGTGACCATCGATGATGTCGGGATTTCCGTTTCCAAGAACGGCATCGTCAGCCGGCGCTTCAGCTTCAAGGGCAACGGCGCCGTGACGCAGACGACGGTGGCGTGATGACTACGGCTCTCGAAGCGGCGCTCGCGCATTACAAGAGCCTCGGCACGCAGTCGATGGTCGTTCCCGAATGGGGCAATCTCACCGTCTATTGGACGCCGTTGACGCCGGCCGACAGCGACAAGTTTGTCAAGATCGGCGACGACGGCAAGACGACGGCGATACTGCTCGATATCGTTATCGGCAAGGCTTTGGACGCCGCCGGCAAGCGGCTGTTCGACCTCGATGCCAAGCAGAAATTGCGCGTCGCCGCCGATCAGACGGTGATCAGCCGCATCGCCAGGGCGATGCTGTCGTCGCCATCGGTCGAGGAAGCGGAAAAAAACTGACGGGCGATCCCGAGCTGTTCACGCTCTACATGCTCGCGGATCGTCTGCACATGACCGTCGGCGATCTCGTGACGCGCATGACGGTCGCCGAGGTCCGACACTGGATCGCCTACCTCACAATTCTTCAGCGAGACAAATGAGCCATGGCGCAGGCCCATATCGTTCCGATTGAAATCGCCGGCAAGGATTCGACCGAGGCCGCCGTCGCGTCGGTCAAGCGGAATTTTGGCGATCTCAAGAAACTGATCGACGGGATGTCCGGCTCGCTCGACTCGTTCGCCAAGAATTCATCGGGCGGATTGTCGTCATTGACGGGCGCGATGGCGCTGCTGCGCAACCCGGCGGTGGCGCTTGTGGGCACGGTCGGCGGCCTCGCGGCGGCGGGTTACGAGGCCTACAAGGTTTTCGACGATTACCGCAATCTGCCGCTGAAAGATGCGATGGAAACACACGCCAGATCGCTCAACCTGGTGCGAGATGCCTATAGCGCCGCCGCCGGCGCGGCCGGCAAGTTTTTGAAGGAAAGCAAGGCCGTCATCGAATTCCAGACCATGGCGAGTCTCGATACCATGGGAAAAAAGCTGCGCGAACAACTTGAAAGCTTCAATGGCGCCTATCGCGGCTATCTGTTCGGCGACACCGGTCAACTCGAAACCTATGTCGACAAGCAATTCGAGCCCTTTATCGCCGCGATCGATAGGCTGTCGGCGCGCGCCGCTGATGGAACGCCGGCGCTCGATGAATTCCGCGGTGCCATCGCGGAAATCGGAAAATCAAATCCGGCACTTGCCGGCACGGCCTCCGAGTTGATCAAGGCATCGCAGGGGGCGGCCGACCTGGCCGTCAAGGTCAAGGAAGCAGCCGCCATGCTGCGTCATTTGCGCGGTCAGGCGAGCAAGGACGATCTCGATCTCCTCGGAATCCCGCAACCAAAGCTGGACCCGGCCATATCCAGCGCCTACCAGACGGCGATCAATTCCGTCACCAAGCACGTCATGGTGATGGAGGCGGACGCCAAGGCGGTCGGTCTCGCCGTCGGCGCCCATGAACGGCTGCGCGTCGAGGCCCAACTCCGCGCCGCGATCGAGCGGCGCGGCATCGCCCTGACCGAGGATGAAGCGCGGGCCTTCGGACTGCTGGCCGAGCGCGCCGAGGCGGCCGCGACCGCGCTCGCCCGGGCGCGCATCGCCAATCAGATCAAATTCGACCGCAATACCATGTTCCTGTCGGAAACCGACCGGCAGATCGCCCAGGCCCTGCGCGAGATCTATCCCGATGTAGCGACCGCGATCGGTTCGGTCGAGGCCGCGCAGATGCGTCTCAACGCCTCGATGCGCGAGACCCGCGACATCACCGCCGATGCGCTCAAGGGATTCATCTCCGATCTCCGCGCCGGCAAGACCGCGGCCGAGGCGCTCGGCAATGCGCTCGACCGCATCGCCACCAAGATGATCGACAAGTCGATCGATAGTCTGATCAACGCCGCGTTCGGGAGTTCGTCCGGCCTTGGCGGCCTGTTCGGCAGCTTGTTCGGGTCGGCCGACGGCAATGTCTTTGCCGCCGGCAACGTCATCCCATTCGCGCGCGGCGGCGTGGTGACGCGGCCGACGCTGTTCCCGATGGCGAACGGCATGGGCCTGATGGGCGAGGCAGGCGCGGAAGCGGTGATGCCGCTCGCCCGTGACAGTCAGGGCCGCCTCGGCGTCCAGTCGTCGGGCGGCCGGGCCGTGCAGGTCGTCTCGAATTTCTCGCCGACCTTTATCAACGCGTCGCCGGAAAGCGAGGCGCGGATGCGCGCCGAGATGCGGCGCGAGCTCGCCATGCAGGAGGCGCGCCTCAAGACCACGATCGCCAAGACCAGCCTCGGATATTCGTTGTGATCACGCGAATCTGGCCGGAAGAGTTCTATCGCTTCGTCTCGATGACGTTCCGGCTGTCGTCGCTCAACCTGGCCGTGCCGCACCGCTGGACCGGCGGCAAGTCGGTCTATGGGCCGATCGCGCAGGTATGGACCGCGCGCGCCTCGCTCGCGCTGCAGGCGTGGGATCAGCACGGGCAGGAAATGTCCGCATTCCTGCAATCGCTCGGCGGTCAGAGCGGCGTCATGCGGATCGGCGATATGTCTCGCCGGATTCCGCTGCGCGACCGGCTGCTGACGCCGGCGGCGGAAGCCTTTTCCGACGCCACGACATTCTCGGACGGAACCGGCTTCGTCTCCGGCTATCTCTCCGACTTCGTCACGCTCCATGCCGCCGCCGTCAAAGGCGCGAGCTTCGCGGTGCTGACCGGACTGCCGGTCTCGGAGGCCGCCGTGCTGCGTCCCGGAGACCTGTTCGAGATGCGGCCGAACGGCATTCCGACCGAGGGTCCGAACCTCTATCAGATCCGCCTGAATGCGCCGACCGACGCCAACGGCCGCACCGGCATCACCTTCGATCCGCCGCTGCGGCAGGCCTTCGCCGCCGGCGACATGGTCGTTTTGAAAAACCCGACATCGGTGTTTCATTTTGTCGACGACGCGCAGGGCGCGTTCGAGGTCGGCCTCGCCGGGCATTGCAGCTCCGGCTTCGATCTCGTCGAGGCCGTCGATCTCGTCTGATCTCGCGGGGAAGCATCAAATGCTGATGACGCCGGACATGGCGGCGGCGCTGAAAGCGCGCCGGCCGCCGATCACGCTCGCCGAGGTCGGCCACCCGTCAGGGACTGGCTATTACTGGTCCGGCGTCGGCCCGCTCGCCCATGACGGCAGGACCTGGGTCGGCATGGGCAAACTCGGCGCCGTTTCGCCGATCGTCTGGACCACGGATATCCAGATTCAGGACGTGACGTTCACGCTGGTCGGCCTCTCGCCGGCCGACGCGGCGCTGATCAACGAAAACATTCGCGGCTATCTCGGCCTCATCTGGCTCGGCTGTCTCGACGAGGCCATGAATGTCGTGGCCGATCCGTTCCGCATCGCGCGCGTGCGGTTCGACACGATGACCTTTCCGGCAGCCGACGACGGATCGGTGACGATCCAGATCGTCGGCCATCCGGCATTCCAGAACCTGACCCGCGCGGCCGAGCGGACCTGGTCGCCGGAATCGCAAAAGCGGGATTATCCCGATGATACCGGGATGGACTGCATCCCGAAGCTGCAGAATCAGGAAATCCAATGGACGCGGACCTGATCGCGCGCGAGCGGCTCGAAGAGGAAATCATCCGCGCCATGGACCGCGCTTGCGCCGCCGAGGTGCGATGGGGCGTCGACGACTGCGCGCTGTGGGTCGCGGACATCATCCGCGCCGCGCTCGGGTTCGATCCCGCCGCGCGCTTCCGCGGCTGCTACGTCGATCGTGCCGGCGCCGCCGCCGCGCTCGGGCCACTCGGGCTCGGCATGGCGATCCGTGCCGCCGCGAAGGCTCACGGCTGGAAGGCGATCGCGCCTGAGCACGGACAGGTCGGCGACGTCGGCCTGACGGCGCTGCCGGCGCTGATCGACGGCAGGATCGAGCGGCGGCTGACGACATTCATCTGCCGCACGCCGGGCTGGTGGATCGCGCGCGGCGCGCACGGCTACGCCGCGCTGCCGTCATCGGCGATACGGTTTGCCTGGGCGGTGCTGTGATGCGGCGGGTCGGCCTCGCGCTCGTCCTCGTCGCGCTGACGGCTGGATCCGCCCGCGCGGAACCGATCTCGGCGGCGATCGGGCTGACGGCGCTGATTCAGACCGTGATCGGCGCGAGCATATTCGGGATCACGGCCGCCCAGATCGGCGGCGCGATCGTGACCATTGGACTATCCATCGGCCTCAGCCTGGCCTCGCGCGCCCTGTTGAAAAAGAACACCGGCGGCGTCGAGACCGCCGCGGCGAGCCGCATCAACGAGCGGCAGGCGATTCCGGCCGTGCGCGTCGTGGTCGGGCGCACCAAGCACGGCGGGCCCTTGTGTTTCGAGGAAGTCAAGCCGCCCTATCTCTATCTCGGGTTTATCCTGTCGGAGGGGCCGATCGACGGCGTCGAAAAAATATGGGTCGGCGCTCGCGCGCTGTCGTTCGCCGAAATCACCGAAAAGACGGTGCTGACGCCGAGCAAGATCGTCGGCGAACCGGCCTACGATACCCGCCTGACTGTCTCGCTCGATTACGGCGACCCCGACGACTACGCCAAATCGGCGGTGCTTGCCGATTTCGCCGGGCTCGAC
>CXWK01007426.1_pt1 | contig 13921 bp, 8 predicted proteins | sample 590851 | NCBI WGS metagenome assembly CXWK01 (sample SAMEA3498364, study PRJEB10139) | wastewater metagenome | biome: wastewater treatment plant; material: activated sludge | place: Denmark | collected 2014-08-01
CGGCCCCAGCGCGCCCATGACCGAGTTGAGGGTGATCATGCCGGCAATGAGGAGCATGCGGCTGCGGTGGGGCCGGAAGTAGCTGAAGATGCGCCGCAGCAGGTCGCGGTCGTTGTATTGCCGGTCGTAGCTTTCGCTGTCTAGTCCGTCGAGGATGAAGCCCATGTTCAGTGTCCAGTTTCAGTAAGCAGTATTCAGTGAGCAGTATCCAGTAGGTCAGTGGGGCAGTAGGTCAGTAGGTCAGTAGGTCAGTGGGGCAGTGGGGCAGTTGTTAGAATGGGCCGCCAGCCTGGGTGATGGTTTCGTGCCAGTCGGTCAGGAACTTCATGGCTTCGTCGAAGCGGCTGGCCGGGAGCATCTTTTGTAGGAGGTGATGCCAAACTTGCGGTATAGCTCGCCGTAGATAGCGCCAAACTCGTTGCGGCTGCTCTTCTTGCCCAGTTCGATGGCCACGGCCTTGACCGCCTGGCTTAGCTGGCTGGCTTGGTCGGGGGTAACGTTGCGGCCGGTGTCGCCCAATTGCGACTCCAGTGTGACCAGCCGGCTTTCGTGATCTTCGATCCGGCGGCCAAGGCGCGATTCGAGGAGAATTTGGTTGCGAGCCAGCCGCATAACCGCCTGCGCTATCTGGTAGGCTTGGACCGCACCGGGATCGGCTGTCTGGAGCAGGTCATCGAAGGTGACGTCGGTCATGAGCCGGCCTTCGGACAGCGCCTCCGACAGCACCTTATAACACTCCATCTGATAGCGAATCACGTCTTGCCGATATTGAGGGCTGACTCGATCGGCGTTAATTCCAAAAAGGAATCCACTTAGATAATCAAGAGGGAGAGACAACGCCTCTTGCCGGCCACCAGGTGTTTGTATTACGCACACACCTTGAACTTGGCTAAGCACCGGGTCTCGCCGTATACGAGAGTACTGACTACTCCAATTGAGACCTAGCCGTTCGACAATCGGTCTGATCGGCACAAACACCGATCCATCCCCCGCTCGCACGGCCGTAATCTCGTCTTCGTAAAACCGAATCGTCTTCTGCTCAACTGGTACAATCGCACGCTCTGTCATGTCGCCCTTCACTCTAATCGAATCCCTGCTTTCAATAGCCCACTTTTCTTCTCTCCTCTGCTCCCCTGCTCCCCCGCGCTTCTACTCATACACCGCAAAAATCCGCCGATAATCCGGCGACCGTGCCAGCAGTTCCTCGTGTTTGCCCTGATCGGCGATCTCGCCCCCCTTGAGGACGAGGATGCGGTCGGCCCAGCGGATCTGGCTGAGGCGGTGGGTGATCAGGAACGTCGTCCGCTGGCGGCTGATGCGGTACATGGCCTGCTGGATGCGGTCTTCGGTGGCGCTGTCAATGGCGCTGGTGCTGTCGTCGAGGATAAGGATGCGCGGATTGGTCAGGAAGGCGCGGGCGATGGCGATGCGCTGCCGCTGGCCGCCGGAGAGGGTGACGCCGCGCTCGCCGGCTTCGGTGTCATACCCCTTGTCGAAGCTCATGATGAAGTCGTGGGCCTGGGCCTCGCGGGCGGCCGTCTCGATCTGTTCTCGCGTGGCGTCGGGCGCGCCAAAGGCGATGTTCTCGGCGATGGTGCGCGAGAAGAGGAAGACATCCTGCTCGATGGTCGAAATCTGCGAGCGCAGCGACTCCAGGTTCCACTGGCGCACGTCCACGCCGTCAACGAGCACCTGCCCGCTGCTGGCGTCGAAGATGCGGTTGATGAGCCGCGTCAGCGTGCTCTTGCCGCCGCCCGTCTGGCCGACGATGGCCACCGTCTCGCCCGGTTGGGCGGCGAAGGTGATGTTCTTCAAAATGTGCAGCGGAGCGGAGGAGGCAGGTTCCAGGTTCCAGGGGCCAGGGGCCAGGGAAGAAGCTTCCTCTCTGGCTTCTAGACTTTCCCCCTTTCTTCCTCCGTGCTCCGCCGCGTCTGGGCTCCGTGTCCCTCTGTGTTCCTCTTCCCCTGGCCCCTGCTCATAACCAAAGCTCACGTCACGAAACTCCACCGCCCCCGCAATCGGCCGGGCCACGCCGCCTGGGTTCTCGTCCAGCTCGGTCTCGGTGTTGATGAGTTCCAGGATGCGCCGGGCGCTGGCCAGGCCAAGCTGGGCCAACTGGAAGGTGAAGATGGAGGTGAAGGTCGGGAAGCGCAGAAAGCCGACCAGCCCCACGTAGCTGACGACCTGCCCCAGCGTCAGCGCGCCGTCGCGCCAGAGCAGCATGGCGTGCAGCAAGGCCAGCCCCCAGCAGATGCTGAAGACGAGCATGGGCAAGTAGCGCGCCTGAATCTCCCCCTCGCGCACGGCGTTGTCGCGGTAGACGCCGGCGTCGCGGGCGAACTTGGCCGCCTCTTGCGCCTCCTGGGCGTTGCCCTTGACCACCTCGATGCCGCCGACCGTCTCGGCCAGACCAGCGTTCATGATGCCGAACGACTCGCGCAACGCCTCGCTGACCGGACTGAGACGGCGGGCGTAGCCGCGGATGGTGATGACGAACAGCACCAGGAAGACGGCCGGCGTCAGCAGCAGCCGCGTGTCAATCTGGCTGATGAGCACCAGCGGGGCCATGATGCCGACGAGCGAGTCGGTAATGAGCATCAGGCCGGGGCTGAACATCAGGTTGAGCATGCGCACGTCGTTGGTGGCGCGGGCCATGATGTCGCCGATGCGCTGGCGATTGTGGAAGGTCTGGCTCTTGCCCAACAGGCTGCCGTAGAGCGAATCGCGTGAGTCGCGCTCGACGCGCTGGGCCATGAACTCGAAGGCCGAGTTGCGCGCCAGGCCGAACGTCCCTTGCAGCGCGGCCGAGCCGAAGACGGCCAACGCCAGCAAGGCCAGCGAGCGCGTCGGCCAGTCGGGTGTGTTCAACAGATCGAAGCCGCGGCCAATGAGCACCTGGATGTAGCTGGCGGCGAAGTTGTTGATGACGGCGGCAAGGATGGCGATGAGAGGCAGATACCAGTAGTGGGCCAGTTGCGAAGCGATCCAGCGCACTGGGCCGCGGCGGTCGAACTGCTTTTCGTTCTCGAGGCGGAATTCGCGGTTGATCATGGGCGGTTGCGGGCAAACAAACGTTCTAGACGAAAGGGCATTATAGCGGGCCGGCGGCGGCAACACAAGCCGCGCCACCACAACGCCACGGCTTTTCCAAAGTCCATTCAAGGGCAGAGGGACGCGGAGCACGCTGAGGGAAGACACGGAGAACACGGAGAATAAAACCTGTTTTGCCCTCGGCGCTCTCCGCGTCTGCTCTCTGCGCGCTCCGCGTTCCCAGCCCTGACCACGACGCCTCCCCGACGCACGAACGAAAGCTCCGTTTTGAAGTCGCCGGGCGGCACACTAAGCTGGCCGCGCTGCTGCCGCCGGCGTGGCGGATTATCTTTTCTTTAATCGGTGAAATCTGTGGATTCTTCTTCTCTAAGGCAAGTTCTCGATCTCGACCGGCTCCAGCGGCTCGCCCGGCTCGAAGCCGAAGACGCGGCCGTAGAAGTACAGCTCGTTCTCCATCGCCCGCTTGATGTTGGCCGCCTGGCGGAAACCGTGCCCTTCGCCGGGGAAGGCCACGTAGGCCACGGGCAGCTCCTTGTTGCGCGCGGCGATGAACATCGCCTCCGACTGGTCGGGCGGCACAACCTTGTCCTCCAGCCCCTGAAAGAGGATCAGCGCCGCGCTACAGTCGTGAGCGGCGTAGATGGGCGAACGCGCCACGTAGAGGTCGCGCCGCGCCGGGTAGGGGCCGATGAGGCTGTCGTTGTAGCGCGACTCGAACTTGTGTGTGTCCTGGGCCAGCGCCTCGGCGTCGCTGATGCCGTAGTAGCTGGCGGCGGCCTTGAAGACGCGGTGGGCCGTGATGGCCCGCAGCGTGGTGTAGCCGCCGGCGCTGCCGCCGCGGATGATCAGCCGTTCGCCGTCCACTAACCCCTGCTCCACCAGCCAGCGCGCGCCGTTGACGCAGTCGTCCACGTCCACGACGCCCCAGTTGTCGTTCAACCGTTGGCGATAGGCGCGGCCGTAGCCCGTGCTGCCACCGTAGTTCACGTCCAGGATGGCAAAGCCGCGGCTGGTCCAGTACTGCCGGCTCAGGCTCAGGTCGCCGTTGGTGGCGCTGGTCGGCCCGCCGTGGCTGGTCACGATCAGCGGCGGCAACTCATCCGCCGGCGCAGCGTAGTCGCGGTTGCGCGGCGGGTAGAAGTAGCCGTGGGCCGTCAGGCCGCCCTCGGTGGGGAACTCGACCGGTTCGGCGATGGACAGGTAGCCCTCGTCCACGGCGAACGCGATCGAGCGGCGCACCACTTCAACTTCGCTCAGGCCACCAGGCTCCAGCAGGATGACCGCCGCCGCCGCGGTAGGTGACGCGCCGACGTAGACGGCCCGCCCGCCGGCGGCGGCCAGCATCGTCCCGGCATAGCCCAGATCGAGCGGGCGCAACGTGCCGCCGGCGATGTCGAGCAGGGCCATGAAGCGCTCACCCCCTTGCGTATAGGTGCAGATAACGCTATCGGCGTCCAGAAACGCGTAGGACGACATGCCGAAGACCCATTGTGGCAGGCCGAAGTCGGCGTCCATCGCGTAGAGACGTTCCGCCGCAACGTCTCCTCCCGCGTCGTCTCCGCCCAGCCGGTAGAGGTTCCACCAGCCGCTGCGGTCGGAGATGAAGTGCAGCGCGCCGTTGTCGCCCGCGCCGGGCGGCGACCATTCGGGCTGGAAGATGGACTCGGCCGGGCCGCCGGCCACGCGGCGGGCGTTGCGCGGCGCGCCGTCGCCGTCCAACTCGGCCAACCACAACTCCGTGCCGTCCCAGGGCATGTTGGGGTGGTTCCACGTTAGCCAGGCCAAGCGGCGGCCGTCGGGACTGAGGCGCGGGCTGCTGTAGAAGTCGTTGCCCGCGGCCAGCGTCGTCACCGCGCCGTCGTCGAGGGCCACCGCGACCAGGCTGTTGACCGCCTCGCCGGGGCCGCTGTGGTCTTCGCGGATGGCCAGCAGACGGCCGCGGGCGGCGTCCACCTGCATGTCGGCGTAGCGCGACTGGGCCTCGGCCGTCAGCGGTTGCGGCGCTGCGCCCGGCCGCTGGACGTAGAGGCGCTGGTCGGCATCGTTGGCGAAGTAGACCACGCCGTCGTGAACCGTGTAGTCGCCGCCGCCGTACTCATGAACGCGGGTGCGGGCGTTGAAGTCGGGTGGGGTGACGTCGGTCGTCGTCCCATCGGCGGCGCGGCGAACGACGACCTGCCGGCCGCGCTCCGCCGGGCGGCCTTCCAGCCAGGTGAGGTCGTCGCCGTCGAAGCGAGGCTGCGACAGGTTGACGCTGCTGCTCAGCAGCAGGTCGGCGGTGATGGGGGATTTCCAGGAGCCGTAGGGGGCAACGGTTGGTGTAGTCATAAGCTACGCTCACTAAAAGCCAACTCCATCGAGGAATTCGGTTTCTATCACTTACCTACCAAATTGTGTTACTGAAGAACGCGCTGATCTTCCGATCATTGCTGACGAGGGGCGACTTTAGTTGGCGCGCCAAAGCAACGATCACACGATCAGCTGGGTCGCGATGATCCCAATCAAGAGAAACGCTATCGAGCCATGCTCTTGTATCAACAGGCATGATCTCCAGCTTTCCAATCCGTTGCAACCCTTCGACATACTCTTCGATCGGTACACGTATTTGAAGCGCACCACGCTTGACTTTGAGAGCAATTTCCCAGATCGAGATTGAACTGATGCAAAGTCGGTTTGTTTCTCGAATAACACGGGAAGCGGTAGCTGAAAGTTGAACTGGATCAAGCGTCCAATAGAACAGAGCGGAAGTGTCGAGTACCACCACTTAGACCTCGCTCCACTCGTCAATAGTTGGGGTATTGATATCCTCCAAATAGGCGACCTGTCCCTGAATGGCGCCAAAGATCTCTTCAACGGTACGTTTCGTTTGAATTGGAACAACCTTTAATACGGGGCGGCCGTGTTCAGTGACGATCAATTCGCCCCCCGTCGCTTCCAACTCGCGGAATACTTCGAGCATCGTTGCCTTCAACTTGCTTTTCGAGATCGTCTTTTCCATGCTCATTACCTCATGTGACTATGGTCATGACTATGGTCATATTATCTGGAAAATCGCCGTGGTTGTCAATGGGCTATTGCAGCATACCGTCCTTTAGGTGTTAAGCTGCCAAAGCCTTATTACCTCCCTTTTAAAAGGTAACATCTCCCGATAGCGCTGCCGAACGTCGGCCGGCAGGTGGGCGGCCGTCGCTTCGATCTCGTCGTGCAGCCGGTCGAGAGTGGCCCGGGCGCGGTCGTCGCCGGCGGCGGCCAGCACGCGGTAGGCCGCCCACAGGCCGCGCTGGGTATCCTCGTTCGTCTCCAGCCCGGTCGAGTCCAACGTCGGTAAGGCCTGTTCCAATAGAACGCGGGCTGCCGGCACGTCGCCGCTGTCGGCCAGCGCCTCGGCCAGCAGCAGCCGGCTCTCGGCCAGCAGATGGGGCTGGGCCAGCTCCTGGCGCAGGCCGATGGCTGCCTGCAAGGGAGCGAGAGCCTCGGCGGCGCGGCCGGTTTCGAGCAAAACACGGCCAATGCCGTTGAGCACGTACCCGTGCGAGGAGCGATCACCAGCCTCCTCGAAGCCGCGGCCCGCTTCGTCGTAATAGGCCAGGGCAGCGGCCACGTCCCCTTCAGTGGCCACGACGAAGGCCAGGTTGAGCAGCCACACGTGGACACCGACCGTATCTCCCGTTTCGCGAGCAATGTCCAGCGCCTCCTCGAAGTTGGCCCGCGCGCCGGCCAGGTCGCCGGTATCCATCGCCGTCACGCCCATGTTGCCCAGGACGGTGCCAATGCCGGTGCGGTCGCCGATGGCCCGGCCCAGGGCCAGCGACTCCTCGAAGTAGGCCCGCGCCGCCTCGTAGTTGCCCTCGTTCTCCTCCATGACGCCCAGACTGTTGAGCGTGCGGCGCTCGCTGCGCCGGTCGCCCACCTCGCGGGCCAGAGCCAACGCCTGCTGGAAGGTCTCGCGCTGGGCGGTGGGGTCGCCCTGCTCCTGCGCGGTGATGCCCAGGGCGCGCAACGCCTCAGCCTGCACGTAGGGCGCGCCGGGGCGGGCCAGGTCGAGGGCGCCGTGGAACTCCGCGCGGGCCAGGTCGTACTCGCCGCGGGCGCGCCGGGCCTGCCCAGCCTGCAAATGGGCCTTGGCTTGCCGCGCTGTGTCGCCGGCCGCGGCGGCCAGTTGCTCGGCCGTCGCCGCGGCATCGAGGGCGGCCACGTAATCACCGGTAAAGTTATAGAAGCTGCCATAGCGCAGGGCCACTTCGGCCGACCGGGGGGCGTCGTCCAATTGCGCGGCCAGTTCGGCCAGCCCCGCCAGGTCGGCCGCCTGCAACTCGCGCCGCCCCTGGAGTTGATAGATCGACTCGCGCTCCAGCAGCAACTCATAGCGTATCATCGCTTCGGCCGCGGGCAGCAACTCCAGCGCCCGGCTGATGGCGCGCTCGGCTTCGGGCAGGGCAAAGCGGGCCGCGGCGTGCTTGCCGGCCCGCGCCTGCCACTGGGCTTCGGTCGCGGCGTCGCCGGCGGCGGCGTAGTGGCCGGCGATGAGGTCGGCGTACTCATCCACGCGATCCCCCCCGGCGGCGATGAGCCACTCGGCGGCGCGGCGGTGGTAGTCGCGCCGCCGCCGCAGCAGCACACTCTCATAGGTCACGTCGCGCAGCAGAGCGTGCTTGAAGACGTATTCGTGCGTGCCCTCGAAGGCCGTCTCTTCGCGCAGGTAGACCAGCTCGCGGCGGCCCAGCGCCGGCCAGACGGACGCGACAGACGCCGGATCGTCGTCGCCCACGTAGACGACGGCCGCATCCCAGAAGAGACGGCCGACAACCGAAGCGCGTTGCAGCGTCTCGCGCTCGGTCGCCGGCAGACTGTCGAGGCGGGCCTGGAGCACGCCGGTCAGTGTCGCCGGCACGTGGACGGCGTCAAGGCGGTCGAGGTGGACGAGCCACGTTTCGGCAAGTGACGAGTGACGAGGGGCGAGTGACGACTGTTCTTCATCCGTCACCCGTAACGCGTCACTCGCCACTCGCTCAATGACTCCCTGCTCAATCAGCATCTTGATCAACTCTTCGACGTAGAACGGGTTGCCCTCGGCCCGTTCAACGATCAGGTCGCGCAGGCGGTCAGGGACGACGCCGGCCTTTTGCAGGATTTCGGCCACCAGTTGGCTGCTGGCGTCGTCGGCCAGCAGGCTCAGGTCAAGGCGATGGTGGGTGGGACGGTTGGCCATCCACTCCGGGCGGCGTTCGTAGAGCGACGGTCGCGCCGCGCCGAGGACCAACAGCGGCCGGTCGCGCAGCGAGGTTACCAGCAGTTCAATGGCTTCCAGAGAGCTATCGTCGGCCCAATGGAGGTCTTCCAGCAAGAGCACCAGCGGCGCGCGGTCGGTGGCGACGCGGAAGTAGGCGGTCACGTGCTGCAGAGCCACAGCGCGCACCTGCTTGGCGTCGGCCAGCAGCGGCTGGACGTGGGGGCTGGCGCTGAAGTTGTAGCCCAGCAGATGGCCGACGCGGTGGGCGGCCATCTCGGCCATATCGTCGCCCAGCAGGCTGCGGAAACCGGTCACCAGCTTGTCGCTGACTGTGGGCGGCGCGTCGTCGTCATAGATGCCACAGCGGAAGACAAACACGTCGCGCAGCAGGCCAAAGGGCAGGTGTTGTGTCTCCAGGCGGGCACGGCCGCGGTAGAGTTGCACGTTGACCGGCTGCAAGTCGCCCCAGTTCTCGAACTCGTAGAGCAGGCGCGACTTGCCCAGCCCCGCCTCGCCGACGACAACCACCGAACGCGCCTGCCCCCCGGTGATGACGGCGTGGAAGTGGGTCTGCAAAGCGTGCATTTCGGCGTCGCGGCCGACCATGCGCGTCTCGACCCCCTCGACGCCGCGCCGCCGCGTGCGGAAGGAGCGGGCCTTGGGCCGCAACACGCGGTAGACGGCCACTGGTTGGGCAAAGCCGCGCACGGCGATGGGCGGCAGCGGCTGCATGTCGAAGACACCGCGCACGTGCTGGTAGGTGTGGTGGGAGATGAGCACCGTGCCCAGCTCGGCCAACCCTTCCAGCCGCGCCGCCAGGTTGACCGGCAGGCCGGTGACCGAATCCTCCCCTTCGGCCCCTTCGCCGATGAGCACCAGGCCGGTATCAATGCCCAGCCGCACCTGAAAGCCGGGCAGGCCGCGCTCCGCCTCCAGTTCGGCGGCGATGCGGCCCGCCTCGCTGACAATCTCCAGCGCGGCACGGACGGCGCGGTCGGGGTCGTTCTCCTGCGCCGTGGGCAGACCAAAGGCGGCCTTGAAGCCGTCGCCCTGATAGCGGACGATGCGGCCGCCGTGGCGCTTCACCGGCTTGGCCAGCCGCGCCAGCGCCCGGTCAATGACCTCGACGATCTCCTCCGGGTCTAGCCCCTGGATGAGGCCGGTGTGGCCGGCCAGATCGAGGAAGAGCAGCGTGGCCTGGACGCGGCGCGGCGCGGCCTCCGGCTCCAGCGCGGCCAGTTGGCGGCGCAGGGCGTCGAGGGTGGCGTCGAGGATGGCGTCGTCGAGCGTGCCGCGCAGGCTTTCCTGGACGGCGATGGCTTGTTCGAGTTGGTGGCGGTTGGGCATTCTTGCTCCGCCCGCTGGAACGACGGGCAGGGGGATGATAGCACAGATGGCGGAGGATGACCTAGCGGCCGAGCAGACGCACCAACTGCTCGCGCGTTAGCCACTCCGCCTGGTGGCTTTCGATCAGAAACGGCTGAACGTCGGCGACAACCGCGGCCCAGTCAAGTTGCTGCAAGCGCCTATAGATGGCATCGTGCCAGTTGTCGGCTGTTAGCGTTCCCCCCGTCCAGCCGGTCTGAGCCAGAGCGTTGTTTAGCATAACAAGGTTAGGTGGAGGCCAGTCGGATGCGGCCAGATACCAGAGCAGGTCGTAGAGGTCGCGCCCTTTGGCATACGGCCGTTGCAGAATGGCGTGGAGCTTGCCGCTGAGCAGCGAGGGACGGTCGTGATGTTGCAGGCGAAGCAACTCATAGCGGCGCACGACCGTTGTCTCCAGCGCTGCGCCGGCCGGCGGCCGTGTGTCTACTTCCACCTTAATCAACAGCGTCTCGTCGCGCTGCGCGGGCTGCCCCAGTTCATAGAGCAGGCCGCGAAAGCGGATCAGGCCGCTATGGACAATGCCCTCATCTTTGACGCGCACGTCAATTGGATAGCCTTCGAGTGTTAGATCGGCGCGCACCGCCCGCAGCCAGGCGCGCAGGTCGTACGCCGGCGTTGCGCGTTCGAGGGCAAAGTCCAGATCTTCGGAGTAGCGCGGTAATTGATAGAGAAGGCGCAGCGCCGTTCCACCGTGGAAGGCCAAGGGGATCATCGCGCCGGCGCGTTGCAGGCCAGCCAGGATGCGTGCCTGTATGTACTCGCGGGCAATATGACGGGCGATTAGCGCATTGGGCGCATCGCGCACCAGTTGCTGTAGATACTCTTTCATAGCGGCTCCAACACCCCTTCCATCTCAACCAATGCCGCAATGGCGTCTGCCGCCTGGCGCAGTTTGGGCTTGGCGAAGCGCTCGGCCAGGGTCTTGAGGCGATCCCGGTCGAGCGTATCAAGATTCTGTAGGCGCAATGATGCCACGTAGGCCGCCACGTCCGCTCCCGGCTGAAGGTAGACGAGGTCGAGTAACGCCTTCTCCGGCGTGGCTACCAATGCCGTCTGCCCTTCGCCAATGGGCAGGGAGTCATAGCCGAACAGGAGCGACGGCCGCAAGTGGCGATAGCTATAAACACCAGCCGGTGTAGACCAACGACCAGGGCGACGCGCCGTGACGCTCGTGACGGTAGCCACGTGCTCCGGGATCAGGTCGTAGTGAGCCAACGCCGCTTGCAGACTGACGTAGGAACCGGGGGTCAGTCGGTTGGCAATGACAAAGGGATGGGGAACGACGCGCTGGTAGGGCGGCGCGGGCGCATAGAGGCCGCGCCGCAACTGCCACAACTTGCCTGCTTTTACCCATTCCGACAGTTGGCGACGCACATAACCCGGCTTAACGTCCCCGGCCAGGAGGAAGCCCGTCTCAAATAGCGGTTCGCGCCCTAATAACGTCAGCAACTCTTCAAAAACCATAGCAATAAATTACAGTATTTTGTAAGTTATTGCAATGGTTTTCGCCTATCGCTGTACCTCAACCACCACTCCCTCTTCCGCCCAGTCATACAAAATCTGCGCGTTCTCCGAACTGAGCAGGATGCAGCCATAGGTGACCTGGTGGCCCAGATCGCCCGTCCACAGGAGTTGCGCCCGGCCGCGCGTTGGGAAGCCGTGGAAGCCGTTCATGAACTCCGACGTGGGCACGGGGCGATAGATGCCCATGAACGACGGCATCCATAGATCCCAGTTGCCGGCATAGGCGTTAGGCTCGTGGGATTGAATCTGAAAGATGCCTGGCGCGGTGGGGCTGCTGTCAATGCCCGTGCTGGCCGGCCAATCCCACTTCAGTTGCCCGTTCTCATAGACCCGCGTCCGCTGCTCGCTGATGCTGACGACGATGCGCTTGCCCGCCACCGGGGGCAGCGGCAGCAGCGCGTCGGGCGACGGGATGACGATCTCTTGCCCCACGCGAAGCGACTCGACGCCGGGGTTGGCCTGCTGAATCCACGGGTAGGGAATGCCGCTGTCGTAGCCGATGCTCGACAGCGTCTCGCCCGACTGGACGACGTGGCGGCCTTCGGGGTGGTAGACGCGGGCCGCGGCCGTCGGCTGCTGGGCCTGGATGGCGGCGCTGAGGGCGGCCGGCGTCTCTTCCTCGCTCAAATAGCGGCCGTCGCCCATCTCCGCTTCCAGCGTGTCCAGGTAGGCGGCGGCGATCTGCTGGTCGAGCGTCCAGGTAGTCGCGGCCGGCGCGGCGGGATCAATGCTCAGCCGCAGCCACTCGCTCCAGACCTGCGGCGCGATGGGCCAGGCGAAGCGCTCGTCGCGCACCGGGTCATACGCTTCCAGCGTAACGGTGTGGGTCAGCAGGCGGTTGGCTTCGTCCACGGCAGCCGACACGTCCTGCACCGCCGCCGGCACGGGGCGCACGACGAGGTCGAGTTGGCCGTCCATCAGCACCCGCGCCGGGTCGGCCGCCAGCGCAGCCAGCGTCGCCGCCGTGTCCAGCTCGCGCCCCGCGGTGGCGGGCACAGCTTCGGCCCGGCCGTTGACAATCCGAACGGTGGCGTTCGTCGCCGGCACGGCCAACTGCGGGGCGATCTGGCTCAGGGCGCGCTCGGCCGCCGCCGGGTCATAGCGCCAGACCGGGGCGACGCGGAACCAGCCCATGCCCTCGCCGGGCAGCGCGCGCAGGCCATCGAAGGAGCGCCCCTTGAGCGCCGCAACCTCGGCCGTGGCCGCCGCGTCGAGGCTCATGCCCAACTCGCCGGGGCGCAACGGCCAGGTGCGGTCGCCGTCGCGCAGCGTCACCGTCTGTTCCTCCCAGCGGACGGCCAGAGCGGCGGCGGCTTTGGCCGGCGTCTGGCCGCTCAGGGGCACGTCCAGCGCCGACACGCCGGGCAAAATCCGGCCGCGACTGTAGGCGAAGAGCAGCCCGCCGCCAATCACCCCGGCGACGATGGTCAGGGCGAACAGGGCCAGGAGCAGCGCGGCCAGCAGGGCGCGGCGGCCGTGGCGCGGCGGCGCGGCCGGGCGCAGCCAGAACTCCGTCTGCTGCTGGGCAACGGGCGAGTAGGTATTATTCGGTTGGCCGGAACGGTTATTTCTCGCAGGCATGATCCATTTATCCGCAATCGGGTATCGCTATGCAGTATAACGTTNNGGAGTAGGCGGCGCGGCGACAGCCGGATATGATCAGTTCATGGAGTTACCAATCAATTCAGGCGCTCTGGCCGGCATCCGCGTCGTTGACCTCTCCCGCGTCCTGGCCGGGCCGTTTTGCACCATGCTGCTGGCCGACTATGGCGCGGAGGTGATCAAGGTCGAGCAGCCGGGCGGCGGCGACCCGACGCGCGCCTGGGGGCCGCCGTGGGTGGGCGAAGGTTCGCCGGTCGAGCCGCAGAGCGCCTACTACCTGACCGCCAACCGCAACAAGCGGGGCATGACGCTCGATCTGAAGTCCGAGGCCGGGCTGGCGGTGGCCCGCCGCCTCATCGCCACGGCCGACGTGGTCGTGGAGAACTTCATGCCCGGCACGCTGGCCCGCGTGGGGCTGGACTACAACACGCTAGCCGCCGGCCATCCCGGCCTCATCACCTGCTCCATCACCGGCTACGGCCAGACCGGCCCCTACCGCGATCGCCCCGGCTATGACTTCATGATCCAGGCCGAGGGGGGCATCATGTCCATCACCGGCCCGGCCGCGGGGGAGCCGCACAAGGTCGGCGTGGCCATCGTCGACATTAGCGCCGGGCTGTTTGCCACCACGGCCATCCTGGCCGCGTTGCACCACCGCCAGCGCACCGGCCGCGGCCAGGCGATTGACGTGGCCCTGTTCGATGCCCAGATCGGCTGGCTGGCCAACGTGGCCCAGAACGTCTTCGCCGGGGCCGCGCCGGCCCGCTATGGCAACGCCCACCCCAACATCGTCCCCTACGAGACGTTCCCGACGGCCGACGGGCTGATCGCCGTCGGCATCGGCAGCGACGCGCAGTGGCGGCGCTTCTGCGAACTGGCCGGGCGGCCCGACCTGGCCGCCGAACCACGCTACGCCACCAACGCCGGGCGGGTGGCGGCGCGGGCCGAACTCATTCCCCGGCTGCGCAGAGTGTTCCAGACGCGGCCGTCGGCCGAGTGGCTGGCGGCGTTGCCGGCGCTGCGCATCCCGGCCGCGCCCATCAACGACGTGGCCGCGGCGCTGAACGACCCCCATACGCTGGCGCGGGAGATGGTACAGTGGGTGACCCATCCGGCATTAGGCCCGCT
>CXWK01095881.1_pt1 | contig 13913 bp, 21 predicted proteins | sample 590851 | NCBI WGS metagenome assembly CXWK01 (sample SAMEA3498364, study PRJEB10139) | wastewater metagenome | biome: wastewater treatment plant; material: activated sludge | place: Denmark | collected 2014-08-01
TTCCAGGAATCATCTGTGAAAGTCTCTGAGCATATGACACATCGACCTGAGTCGTTCCAAACATGATTACGGTTTTTTTCTTTTTTGTGATAGCTCCTACCATCTTGCTCAGTATCCCTATATTTTCTTCATTATTTGCTGTATCTACTAAAATTGTTGGAGTGATCCATTCAAATCGTCAGGGATTGTAAATATTCTGCAGACCTTCTTGTATACTCTTTCTCTCAAAACCTATATCAATGAGCGCTTTCATGACAAGGAGGGCATTTATTTGTTGGTGTTTTCCAGGGAGATTTGTCACTGTTTTCTGGGTTTTATTGACAGTATGTAGATGCACTCAGAGCTTTTTACAAGTTGTTACTGTGAGTTTATTTCTGAGTGGAGTGTAGAGGTGTGTATTTCTTTTGACTATTCAGAGCTTATTTTCGAGGATACTGTTTCGTGTTTTCCCGAGTACATGTGTATGCTCGAGTGTAATAGAGGTTATGAAGCAGGCAAGAGGGTGGCTAAAAATATTTGTGCCATCATAGGTTCAGCCTAAACCCACCTCTATGGCTGCATAGTCGACTTTTTCATCGACAAAATAGAGAACCATCACTACAACCTGAATTTCAAAAAAAGAGAGGGGAATGGAGTGGGTCTTTGAGAGTGAGAGGATTTTTCTGTAATATTCTTCGAGTTTACTATTTCATATTGGTTTTCCATTTATTTGAAAACGTTCGTTAATGTCGATAAAATGAGGGGAGGTAAAGAGTCCGATTTTTTTTCAGAATTTTTTCCAGAGGACTTGAGAAATCATCTGACAGACACTTCCTTTTCCATTACTTCCTGTTACATGAAAAACCTGCAGTGTATTTTGTGGGTTTCAGAGAATCTTCATGAGCTTCAGGACATTGTCTCTGCCATCCTTCATCCCACCTGGAGTGAGAGACATAACGTAGTCGATAGAAGGAGTATTTTTCATTTACACAGAAAGAGAACCATCACCAACGATGACCTTTGCATGACGGAGAGCCTTATCGCCACGGAGGTAACCTAGCTCTACTTCGGCTTGTATGTGAGTGCTATTGTGAGGTGTCTGACTGATAACATCATGAAAATCAGGATTTACTTCTTGACCGATACAATTCATATTGTTCACACCAAAGTCAGCGAGCACTTTTTGCATAGATCGAACGATAGATATGAAGCCTTCAGTCCATACGTGTCATTTGAATTCTTCTGGTGTATGTTCGAGAGCTCTCTCGAGATTATCGAGAATAGGGAGGAATTTCAGAATTGTTTTATTTTCAGACCATTCTCCAATCTGACTACTTTCTTCTCGACTACGACGCACGAGATTATTATAATCTGCTTGTGAGCGTGCGAGTTGTTCACGAAGTTGCCCTACTTCTCCTTTTAGTTTGGTTATCTCATCATCTTGTGGTGGATTGCTACCATCCTGTTGTCCTATTGATGGCGTTTCTTCGGTAACTGTATTATCTGAGAAAAGTGGAGAGGTATCGTTCGGGGTATCGGAAGCATCCTGTGTCATACACGGTTATATTAGTAAATAATGAAAAGAGTGGACTATATGCTTTTTTTGATTTTTGTGACGAGGGCACTGAGTTTCTTTTTTGCTGCTTTTGCAGTTGGAGTTTTACCGAGCTTTTCAATAAGACCTTTTTTTTCGACATAGATTGATTCGATTTTTTCTCAGATTGCTTCTGTGTCTACACCATGTTTTTTGAGGACTGCTTGTGCTTCGATGAGCTCTTCTTTTGCGAGTTCGAAAAATTTCTCTAAGTCTTTTTTCTTTGAGAGAATGAGTTTTCTATTTTCTGCTGTCCAGTATTCTTTTTTGAGCTCCGCAAATGCTTTTTTGTGACTTTCGATAAAATCCTTCCCTGTTTCGAGAGTGGTGTCCGCCAAATTTTTCCCTCATTTCCCTCATTTTTTTTCCGGTTTTTTCGCGTATTTTGCACCGACAACAAATCCAGCCAGATAACCCATAAACATGAGAAATTTTTTCATAAAAGAAAGATGAGAAATTACCCACCTATTCTAATCTAATTTCTGGGAATGCAATACTTTACTTGAGACGGTTTTTGAGAACGAGGTATCGATATACTGCCTCAGCTATTTCGCCACGTGATATAGCTTTGTTTGGCTCAAAAGTATCACCACTGATATTATCTATGAGGTTATACTTGAGAGCGAATTGTGCGTATTTATGAGACCAATGACTCCAGCTGAGATCTGTCCAAGATTTGGTGACTCATACAGGGATATTTTCTCATGATGCGAGAGCAAGTATTGCTAGGAACTCTACACGAGTTACAGCTCTATTGGGTTCAAAAACTTCACGATCTGTTGAGACAATCTTTCTCTTCACAGCCTCAGATATGAGAGGATTAACCCAGTGTTCTTTTGGAACATCATGGAAAATTCCTGTTACGATTTCTCCGTGTGGAACTATATCGAGAGCCTTGAGAATGATTCAGAGAAGTTCAGAGCGAGTGACATTTTTTTCACTCTTAAATGTCCCGTCATCAAATCCCTTGATGATGCCTTGTTTTGAAAAATAATTCACAGATGTATAAAATTTATGACTGGAAGAGATATCGCTAAATACTCCTGCAATTATAGTTGGGACTGGTGGAGTTACTGGTGTTATCTCCACTGGGGCTGGAGTTGGTTGAGGGGGTGTGTTCGTCGCGATTCATTCTACACCAGTAGCGTTTTTGATGAAATCGAGAGGATCTACACTGTATTTTGCAATGAGATCTTGATTGAGACCAGCATCTACCCCTTCGAAAAAAGAATATCCTGCTTCAGCTGCTTCTGTCAGTGTGAAAGGCCAGTATGGGTAAAAAGGAGTTTCTTCATTATCAATTTGTATATGGAGATGAGGCGTGGTCGTAAACCCTGTGAGTCCGACACGTCCTATAAGTGTTCACTTGTCGACCGTATCTCCTGGTTGTACGAGAACCTGTGAGAGATGGAGATAACTCGAGTAATATTTTCCTACTTTTCCTTGGTATTTCACGTTTCTATGTTCTATCGTTATGTATTTGTTATTTGCATCGTCTTTGCTTCGCACGACTTTCCCATGACCGATGGCAAAAATAGGTGTTCCTATAGGCGCACGGATATCGACCCCATCGTGAGAACCTGTATTTGGTGTACGATCTTCATCCATATATCGCCCACGGAACATCGTGAGATAAGTAAACATACTATTGAAGTCTGTTTTTATTTCTTCTGCACGGGGGATAGGTATGAGATCGAATTGATTGACCGCTGAGTAATCGAGAGTTGCTCTATTATCTATATAGTCAGCCTTTTTCCAGTCAGGCACAAATGCTATAGGCATCATTGCTCCATTGAAGGGCTTTGCAGTATTTCCCTGAGAGATAGCCATGAGCCAGAGATGCCCTGGTGTCTGTATGAGAATGTAGGTACAAATGAGGAGGATATTTGCTATCCATATCTTTTTATTCTGCTTTGTAATGAGGTCTGAAAGAGCCATAAGTGCGGTTATACACACACGTTAGCATATTTTCTTCCTGACTGCAAATTATTGACAATCTATTTTAGTAGATACTATTTTTCTATGAAGTGGTTTTTTCTTTTTATAATAATCGTAGCCATTACATATATGTCCTATCATTCGTGGACAGTCGCTCAAAGACAACTCACATCAAATGCTATCGACATCCAGAATGGTCTATCTGTTGAAGAGGAGATTTCCTCTGAAAATATCCAAAATTTTTAATTATACTTCCGTGTCCCATTCTTCCCATCATCTCAAGGCCTATATAGTTTTCTTAGTGGCAAGTTTATTGCTGGTGGGTGTATTGGCATATCTCTACACACCTTTTACTCTAGAGGTGCCCCATATTAATTCTCAGGCGTTGGTGATGTCTGCTGAAGAGTACGTGAGTTCAGAGGTCATTTTTACAGAAGAAATCGGCCCAAGTACGGCTGAGGCAAAGCGTATCCGTATGACTACACTTCTTCTTCGTTACCAGAAAGATCTCTCAGAATTAGAATCACAAACTCCATCCTCAGATATTGTCGCAAAAATACAGCTCCTGCGTCATAAAATCGAAAAACTAGAAAACATGATCAAAAGCCTCACTCAATAGACTTATTTTTTTGTGAGAGGTGCAATACGGATATTGAGACTCTTAATCCCATTTGAAAAGGCTATTTGAGCGACGTCCCCAATCAGAGATACTATTGTTCCGATACCAAATTTTTTATGCTCTACTCGATCACCAAGTGAGAAATCATGTATTTGACTTCGTATTTGCGCACCGAGTCCAAGAGTTTTTTCTTTTGGTGCCATATGTGCCCAATCTCCTTCTAAATCAGATTCACCAGAAGTTCCCAAAAAATCTGACATAAAGAATTTTTTTGGTGAGTGTATTTCACTATATTCTTTTGGGATTTCTCCGACAAATCTACTTACTATGTTGCTTGCATAGGTTCCAAAACTATAGCGCTCATTCGCTCGTGTTACGAGGAGTCTTTTTTTTGCTCTTGTCATCGCGACATACCAGAGTCTTCGTTCTTCTTCGAGCTGATCTGGTTCAAAGAGTGTTCGAGAGTGGGGAAATATTCATTCCTCTGCGCCAGCAATGATGACGTGATCAAATTCGAGTCCTTTTGCACTATGGACAGTCATGAGGAGGACTTTTTTTGTGTCATCCTCATTACTTTGTTCAGCGGTGATAAGTGCTATATCTTCTAGGAAATGCATGAGTGATTCTGCTGGTGGTAAGTCATCATATCTGGAAGCGAGATTCTTGAGTTCATTTATTGTGTCGACTTTTGCCTCTACTTCTGGTGGGGAAAAATTTTCCTCGAGATAGTCCTGATATTTTATGAGTTGAAGAACTTTATCGATGAGGAGTCTTGCAGGGAGTTCTCATGAATTTGTCTGCACTTCTCTCATGATTTGCGTAAAACCTGTGAGCGCAGTTTTTGCAGCATTTTTCATCTCAGGAATGTGGTCAACATGAGTTGTTCCTTCGAGATTTTCTATACTACTCTGATTTCATCGTGAGAGTGGTAAATCAAGAGACATGTAATCAATATCAGTTGTTTCTACATATTTCATGACTCGTTCTACTGTTGTAGGTCATATTTTTCTGGGAGGTGTATTTACGATTCTTTTCCAAGCGACGCTATCTGTCGGAGTCATAATTACTTTGAGATAGGCAATGATATCTTTGATTTCTTTTCTATCGTAGAATTTCAGACCTCCAATAATTTCATATGGGACTCATCGTCGTATAAGTGCCTCTTCTATGACACGGGATTGTCCATTTGTACGATAGAGAATAGCCCAAGAGGCAGGATTTTTTTCCACAAAATTTCCGATTTTATCCGCTTCATCCCGCTCACTCGAGCATTCGTGTATTTCTATTTTTTCACCCTCCTCCGCTTCTGTCCACATGCGTTTATCAAGGGCTGAACGATTATTTTTTATGACCACATTTGCCGCATTGATGATAGTGCTGGTAGATCTGTAGTTTTGTTCGAGCTTTACGACTACAGCGGCTGGGAAGTCGTGTTTGAAATTGAGGATATTTTGGATATTTGCTCCACGCCAAGAATAGATTCCTTGCCAGTCGTCACCGACGACACAGAGATTTCGAGATTTACTCGCAAGAAGCTGTATTATTTCATATTGAATAGTATTGGTGTCCTGATATTCATCGACACAAAAATACTGAAATGTATCATGGAAATATTCGAGTACAGAGGGTAGGTGGAGAATATCTCTGGTTTTCAGAAGTATATCATCAAAATCAAGTGCATTATTGCTTTTCATTTTCTTCTGATAGTCTGGGTATATCTCTGCTACCAGTCACTGGAAATGACTCTCTACCATAGTTGAGTATTGATCGGGCGAGAGACCACTATTTTTCGCAAGAGATATCTCGTATTGTACTTGTCGTACTGGCGCCTCTTTTGCATCGATTCTCCTTCCCTCGATGATTTCTTTTATGACAGAACGGACATCATCCTCATCATAGATAGAAAAATTTCTCGCATAGCCGATTTTATCAATAAAAAGTCTCAGAAACATTACCCCCATAGAGTGGAATGTCGAGACAAGAGGGAAATCACGTGGTATACCAAACGACATGGGCATATCTCGTCCGAGTTTTTTGGCGATTCTTTCACGCATCTCCCGTGCTGCCTTGTTGGTAAACGTCACACATAAAATAGAAGTAGGAGCTATACCAACCTCATGAATCATAGAATATACTCGTTCGGTCAGGGTGTGCGTCTTTCCTGAACCAGCACCAGCGAGGATAAGAAGAGGTCCGTCGATAATTGAGACTGCGCGTAATTGTTCACTATTCAGCATGCCACGATTCTATGTAAAAAAAATCTTTGTCACGGCTGCTTGGCTTGGAAAAATATAATTCTGGCTATAATCCATGTATTCTTCTTTTGTAACCTCTTTTCTGTATGCTCTCCGATCTCCAACCACAACTCACGAAAGCCATCGAACACCTGAAGTCAGAATATGGTAAACTCCAGGCTGGTCGTGCAAAGCCAGAACTCGTCGAGGATATCCTCGTTCCTGTGTATGGATCCGCTATGCCTCTAAAAAATGTCGCAAGTGTTTCTGTTATGGATCAACGCACTCTCTCTATTATACCCTTTGATCGTACGACTGGTGCTGATATCTGTCGCGGTATAGCTGGAGCAAATATCGGTCTCAATCCTCAGGATAGAGGAGATAGTATACTCATAGCCATACCTATGATGACAGAGGAAAATCGACGAAACCTCCAGAAAATCGCTCGCGATATGGCAGAAGATGCAAAAGTATCTGTTCGAAGTATTCGTTCCGAAATTCACAAAAATATTCAACATGCTAAAACAGAGAAAGCCCTCTCCGAAGACATCATCAAGTGATTTGAGGAAGATCTACAAAAAGCTATTGATACTACCAATAAACAGATTGATGAGATTGCGAAAGTAAAAGAAGAAGAAGTAATGAAGATATAAATATGGCATCCGACAATAACTATTTTTCTCGTCTGCTTCGAAAAAATATCTGGATTTACTTTTTTTCGTTTTTGATTGCCCCAACAGGATATATAGTCAAGATCGTTATTTCCAATTCGGTTTCTGTTGAGGAGTTATGAGTTCTTTACGGTGTTATGAGTTTGATGACTATTCTAGGGTCTTATAATGATGTAGGTATGAGTGAGAGTTTGAACTACTTTCTTCCTAAATATATCCACGATCGCGACTCAAAAAAAATAACCAATACTTTCTCGATTGCACTTTTTACACAGATGACGACGAGCATAGTGATTGCTATTGGTCTCTACTTTTTTGCTGATTTCTTAGCTGCGCATTATTTTGAAGCTCCCCAGGCTGAAGTAATCCTTCACATCTTAGTGCTGCAGTTTTTTTCTGATAATATTTTCCGTACTATTGGTACATTTTTCAGTGCTATTCAAGATACACGATTACAGAAATCTATGGATTTTTTGAGAATGTTTCTGCTTATGTGTATTGTTTGTGGATTGTGGTTCCTTGATATGCATACTATAGAATATTATGCCTGGGCATGGTCATTGGCTATTGCTTTTGGCTCTCTCGCTTCTCTCTTATTTATAGTACTTAAATATCATAACTACTTTACTCTCTCTGGATGGAGATTTTCTTTTGATGAATACAAACGTGTTTTCAAATATGCGTTTTGGGTAATGCTCTCAGCTAATGTTGGTATGCTTCTCTCGCAGATAGATATGCAGATGGTTATCTATATGCTGTGAGCTGAATCAGCAGGGTATTATACGAATTATCTTTCTCTTATCCGCATACCATTTTTGTTTTTATTGCCCGGGGTATATTTTCTTTTTCCAGTTTTTTCTGACTTATTAAAGCGGTGAGAAGAGAGAAAAGTCATAGCTATTCATGCTTTTTGTTATGAGCTCTTTTCGATAGTTGGCATGATGATGGCGAGCTTCTTTATTCTCTTCGGTACGACACTGACGACAACACTTTTTGGTCCAGGGTATGAGATGTCTGGAACTTTATTACTTTATTCCGCACCTTTTCTTCTCTTTAATTTTCTCCTGCAAATAGATTTTCAGATACTTTCGGCGAGCGGTAGACCAAAGACAAAGATGTATATCTTGCTTGCCGGAGTAGCCCTTAACTTTGCCACAAATTATATTTTCTTACGACTCTGGGGTGTTGTGGGGTCAGCTTTTGCGAGCGGTATTGGTTGGGTCTTTATATGGATTCTTTCATTCTATCAGACCCGAAAGTTTGCTGCTAGTTTTCGTTGGCCAGTTTTTTGGGAAAATGTCGTCTGAATTTGACTCCTGACGTGGGCACTTTCCACACTTCATCTAGAGAATTTTTTCGAAGGACGGTTGGCTCTCTTTGGCTGAATAATGGGTGTGATTGTTATTTATGCGATTGTATTTCTCTCTCTAAATTGGTCTGAATTTCGTCGATTCCAGAGGATTTTTCGCTCTAAACATATTATATGATAGGTATTTTTGATTCTGGTTCGGGAGGTCTCACATTTCTGGCAGCTATGAAGCGGAGATTTCCACAATGTTCGTATCTCTATTATGCAGATTATGAGCACTGTCCTTTTTGAGAAAAAACACCAGAAGAAATACAATCATACACTATCGCTGGAGTACAAAAACTCTTTGATGCAGGTGCCACGATAGTTATTCTTGCCTGCAATACTTCTTCTGCATGGACTCTCCGAAGGTTGCAGATAGAGATTTTTCCAGATAAGAAAATACTCTGAGTGACGATTCCTGGTGCTGAAAAAGTAGTCGAACTTGGTCTCAAAAACGTCACTGTATTTGCGACAGAACAGACGGTAAAATCCCGTACATATGCTGAGAGAGTAAGAATTCTTGATACAGATACAGTTGTTTCGGAAATTGCCTTCTCGGGTGATTTGGTCCGAGCTATAGAGGAGGTGCTACCAGTGAAACAATGTCATACTGAAGAAGACTTCCAGAAACTTTTCTCTCTCTATGATACTCATGGTTGGAATTGTGATGATGAAACCTGGAGGGAACTCACAGAGAAATATTTTTTGAAGACTTCCATGAGTCCACAACCAGACGCTATAATTCTCTGATGTACGCATTATTCATACCTCAGCAGACCCCTCCAGAGACTTTTCCCTGCATCTATACTCATAGATCCTTCTGAAGAAGCGGCTGAAAAGTTCTGAACTTACGCCGAAAGGCATTCATCGTTATTGGAAAATCTTGACAGAAATGGAAATATTGCTTTCTTATATTAAATACATAGAATTCTTGAGTACTTGTTTGTTCTTCTATGAAACAAATATTGGATTCTATCATAGCTTGTAAGAAGAAAAATCCTCACCGACCCATATTGGTTGGTTTGAGTGGTCTTCCTCGTTCTGGTAAAACTACTCTCGTAAAAAAAATTTGTAAGAAATTGCAGGATAAAAAAATACCTAGTATTATTTATCATGGTGACTGGGATCTTTTACGGGATTCGCAGAGTCGTAAAGAATGGATTTGGAAGTCTTTCTCCGGAAATGTACCACGATATATTGATACAGTAAACACACTGAAATGGCTGAATTTTCCTAGAGCTCACAATCATCTCAAGACTCTTCTTAAAAATACTTCCATTTCTATCAAATCTTATTATAACCGTGAATCTGGCAACATTGATTCATGAAATATTTCACTCAAACCACAAAATGGGGTTATTCTTTATGAAAATGTGATTCTGTGAGTAGGGAACCAGATGGACAAGTTTGACATCGTCTTCTTTCTAGGCACTTCCCATGCCCAATGCTTACTTGATTCTATTTCTTGTGATTCCACTAAAAGAAACCCAATTCATATAGTATGTCGTTTTATTCTCACTATTCATGGTGCCAATATATTTTTCCACGAATTATTTGATAATTATTCAGATAAAGTTATACCTATCGACAGAAAATGAAATATCATATCATTGCCAGAGATTTGTAATGTGGATTTTTTCCCTATACCTATTAAATAACTATATATGTCGTCAAAAATTCTCATTTACGGTAAGTGAAAGGTTGGCCAGTCTCTTGTACGTTTTTGTGATAGTATAGAACAAGAATATACTCTCTGTGATGAAACAGATGCTCCAGAGTCTTTTGTCGATTATACCTCGATTATACCATCTCCTGGGCTCCCATCATCACATAGAGTCTACCAGTCTGATCGGGTTATTTCAGAGCTTGATTTCTTGTCACGATTTATCCCAAAATGATTTCAGATTCATGCCGTTACAGGGACTGATGGGAAATCTACGACTTCATCGATTCTCTATCATTTTCTCCATGCAGGATTCTCAGATATTCCTGTTTATCTTGGTGGAAATTTTGGCACTGCCATGGCTGATATACTCCTAGAAATAGCAAAAAAATGAGAAAAAGAAGGACATATTGTTCTCGAAGTTTCGAGTTTTATGGCATACCATCTTCGTACTTTTTATGCTGATAATGCCATTCTCACGAACCTCCATCCTGATCATCTTGATTGGCATAAGGATCTCTCAGAATATTATAATGCAAAACAAAACCTTCTCGGGCATACAAAAAATATTATTCTGTATCCAGCTTCCGCTATTCCTCTTTTGCCAGAGCTTCCGCATTTTCCTATAGAATCAATTGTCATGCCAGAGAAAATGTCGCTAGAACATAATCTACTTTCTCTTACAGCTGATGCGTTTATTGATCTCTCGGATCGACAACTTTATGGAGATCATAATATATCCAATATATTTTTTGCTGCGTCTCTTGCTTTTCGTCTGTGAGTGCCAGTGAAAATACTCTCTGCTACATTGCCACTTATACCAGCACTACCGCATCGTCTCCAGAGAATTTCTGGTAAAGATGGTAAGATATGGATTGATGATAGCAAATCTACTACAGCCCAGTCTCTGTATGCTGCCCTTCGAGCATTTTCACCAGATAAGGTTCATCTGATTGCCGGCGGAAAGGATAAATGAGATCCATTTCAAGGGCTCGCAGAAGAACTCCAGAAGTATTGTGCCCAATGTGTCGCTCTCGGAGAGACGAGACATATTTTTCTCCAGGCATGTCATGATGCTTTTGTTCCTGCAACATCAGTGGCTACTATGCAAGAAGCTGTTGATTTCATGTCTCATAATGCCAAAGAAGGTGATATAATCCTCTTATCTCCAGGATGTGCGAGTTTTGATATGTTTCATGATTATGAAGATAGGGCAAAACAGTTCGCCTTTGCAATACATGCGTCAGAATAAAAAACGCTCTATGCAAGAGAAAAAAATTCGAAGTATACGAGACTTTGGTATACTAGTTTTTATATAATTATTTTTTGTATGGTTCCTCCTCGCCCACCCCAATCAGACGCTCGTTATATTTTTATTCTTTTTGCTCTTGTTTTTGTTGTTTTGTTTTTCGCATTTTTGATTTATTTTGTGTACGGACAAAAACAATTCATCACTCAAGCTCCTCCTGATGCCGAAGTTATAAAACAGCCAGAAACAGATACGATAGATGCCGTCCGCACTGGCACAGAACTCGCTCCTGTAAATACCACAACACCGACACCTTCACCAACAGTCCCAACTTCTTTTGATCCTGCTCGTTATAATCCACGAACGGTTGATACAATTCAGCTCCATGGGCGACAATTACTCGATAAATATTTTTCCTCTATTCAGTCTGCTGATTATCAGACAGCGTGTTCTCTGCTCTCCAATACTCTTTGCAATGCGAGACGTGATATCTATAGTTTCTCACAATTCCTCGGTAAAACCAGTGGTGGATATACTGTTAAAAATATTACCCTTGCCTCTGAACAAAAACCCACCGAAGCTATCTATTGTGTCGAATATACCTACACACTCAAAGCCGATCTCAATCCCCAACCAGTGACAGAGTATTTCCAATATCGCATCAAAACTCGTCCTGATGGAGCTGATGAAATCTCTGCTCGAGTTTGTGAGAAGGTCGTCAAAGACGGGAGAGAACGTCCTTGTCCTATTATTACTCCGAAGAAATACTGTTTCTAGTTTTTCTTTTTCAGATTTCACCAGTAGGTATCAAAAATTTCTCGCATCATAGTAGAAAAACCAGGATGCTGTAGCTTGATAGCAATTGTATCGGGTTTATCATCGAAGAGATAGAGCGTATCTCCAGAGATAACGAGTGTAGATGAGAAATTCGTACCTGCCCTGATGAGCCGTGTTTCTCTCGGCCATTTCACATCTTCTTCTTGAAACCTGAGAGAGGTAGGATTATCCACCATGATGAGACGTGGTCTGGTCCCATTTTTGACTCGTTCTTCTGTCCACCGTATATCATCTTTTTTATCAATAATGCGGTCAAAGGATTCAAAGTTTGACCATGCGAGGAATTCTCTTTCAGAGGAAAGTAGGATTTCTCTATAGAGCTCGGAAAATCCAGCCTTATCTTTGTGGACTTCGAGAGTTACTTCTTGAGTCTTCTTTTTTTCCTTGATCTTTGCGACGATGGATTCTGCGAGTTTGAGCTTTGCTTGGTGCTGGAGAACGAGCTTATCAGGACTATCGATATAGAAATACATGTGTCCGTACTTCTTGTAGGAGCTCATAAATTGTTTCTTTTCAAGTCCTTGGAGGACTTCATAAACGGAAGCCCTCTTTATATTGGTGCGTTTGGCAATAGTTGCTGCGCTGAGAGCTTCAGTGCTGGAAAGAAGCTCATACACTTTCGCTTCTTTTTCAGAGAGTCACAAATATTGGAGTTCGGAAATCATAGAGTGTTGGAATTTAATAACACCAATATTGTACTCTTATTTATGCGAAAATACAAGTCAAAAAACTTGCGCCTGTTTTATATTTTTGACAAGTATGGTATACATCGTGTCTCTATGAGTTTTAGTCTACCATCATTTGATTGTGTTGCCACAAGTCTTGCTTCTTCTCTACCACAAGAGGGATTAAGGAAATTATCTTTTCCAATAAAAAATATAAATTTGGATCACGAGAGATATTATTTGTGGAATTCTCTTGATGCATCCTGAGTTCATGATATCCCTTTTGGATACGATGTCGTGACCTTACGAGAACTCGTATCTCTCAGAATTGATCATTGTATGAGTATGCTGGAACTCTCGCATGGACCACACTTAGCAGATATACAACCTAATCAACTTATTCATTGTATAAGGGAAAAAGCACACAAAATTATTCCTCTTATATCACCCTTATGGCAGAGACGATTAAAGACTTCTACTGCTATGTATCGGACACAACAGTGAGATATTGAATACGTAGATATAGCAACTCATACCTTTCAGCGGCATCCTGATACTTTTACTTCTCTCGATGGTACTTATGCGTTTAGGCAAGTACCTAGTTTTTTTATTGATTATAGGGATGTGTCAGATGGTGGGATTAAAGTAGTTTGAAGCATAGAGGGGAGCGTGTATGGTAGACTGCCCTGGGATGAATATTGTACTGCTCAATGAGGCAATAAGACACTTTTTGAACTTGCTTCTCATCCTGTGTTACAGGCTGTCATACCGGATGAGACCCTTCGCAGGCAATATCTCACGTGTTTATGAATTTTTGATATTCTTGGCTTTTATGATATAGGTACCCAATCCCTTTGGTCACCACGGGAAATAAAAGAGTGATATCTAAGATGGTTTGATTTATGATTCAAAGCCGATGCTGTGTATCCTCCAAACTGTACGACGACCCACCATAGTGTACTTTTACGTATTCAATATCTCTAGCTCTGCAAAATCATAAAACGATAAATCGCGTAACTAAAAATGAGAATAACGACACCAATAATGGCGTAAGTAATAGTTTTTTTTGCTTTCTCATTTTTTTCTTCGTCACCTGCTCCCGTCAGGACGAGA
>CXWK01012071.1_pt2 | contig 13901 bp, 8 predicted proteins | sample 590851 | NCBI WGS metagenome assembly CXWK01 (sample SAMEA3498364, study PRJEB10139) | wastewater metagenome | biome: wastewater treatment plant; material: activated sludge | place: Denmark | collected 2014-08-01
CGCGCGCCATCCGGTAGGTCTCTTCCAGCGTCTCGGCGGTCTCGTTCTCCAGGCCGACGATGAATTGCGCCTCGCTCACGATGCCCGCCTCGCGCAGCAGCCGGATGGCCTTCTTGTTCTGCTCGATCGTCGTTTCCTTGTTGAAGCGATCCAGCTTCAGCTGCGCCGCCGCCTCGGTGCCCAGGCTCACGTGCACCAGCCCGGCCTTCCTGAACATCGGCAGCAGCTTTTCGTCGCGCAGGATGTCGGTCACCCGCGTATTGATGCCCCACAGCACGTCGAGCTTGCGCTCGATGAGCTCCTCGCAGAAGGCGATGAACTTCTTGCGGTGGATGGTGGGTTCCTCGTCGGCCAGGATGAAGAAGCCCACGCCGTGGTCCTTGACCAGGGTCTCGATCTCGTCGACCACCTTCTTCGGGTCGCGGATGCGGTAGTCGCGCCAGAATTTCCACTGGCTGCAGAAGCTGCAGGTGAAGGGGCAGCCGCGGGCGAAGTTGGGGATCGCCACGCGCCGGTTCATCGGGATGTAGATGTACTTGTCCCACTCCAGGACGCTCCAGTCGGGCGTGATGCGGTCCAGGTCCTTGATCGAAGGTTCCGCCGCCGTGGCCACCACCCGGCCGTCGGCCAGGTAGGCGATGCCGCGCACGCAGCCGCGGTCGCGGCCGAAGCTGCCGTCGTCGATGGCGCTGACCAGGTTCAGGAACACCTGCTCGCCTTCGCCGCGCACCACGGCGTCGATCCAGGGCGCTTCCTTCAGCACCTGGGGGTACATGAAGGTGCCGTGGATGCCGCCGCGCACGGTGACGATGGCCGGGTTCACCGTCTTGGCGATCTGCAGCAGCCCTTCGGCCTTGTAGATGGCCGGCGTGATGGCGGTGCAGCCCACGACGTCGGGCTGCAACTCTTCGATGCGCGCGCGCACCTGCTCGTCGCTCAGGTGGTGCGTCATGGCGTCGACGAAGTGCACGTCGGTATAGCCGGCGGCCTTCAGATAGCCCGTGAGGTAGGCCACCCAGGCCGGCGGCCAGTTGCCGGCGATCTCGGCGCCGCCGGAGTGGTAGTTGGGGTGCAGCAGCAGGATGCGCATGAGAAGTTCTCCTGATCGGGCGGGAAGGGGCGCCGAGGAAGCCGACCGTAGCGGCGAGGATGCGGTCAATCCTTGCTTTGTGTCAAGTTTCACGGACATATATATTTGTCTCGCAAAATTGACAGGTCGATCCGACCCCAGATGACGCTCAGCCCAGCAGCGCGACCACCGCCACCCCGCTCAAGGCCAACCCCAGCGTCAGGCCGTACAGCACGCTCACCAGCGCGGCCCGCAGCAGCCGCGGCCCCCAGCGGCCGCCGTAGACGACGCGCATGGCCAGCAGCGTGTACACCGGCACCGCCAAGGCGGCCAGCGAACTCAGCCAGGGCAGGTCGGTCATCACCAGCGCCAGCATCACGAACCAGAAGGCGTGCACGTGCAGCGCGAACACCAGATGCTCGGTGTAGCGCAGCCGCCGGTTGCGGTAGACGAGCTGCAGCCCCAGCGCAAAAGCCGGCAACAGCAGGAACATGGCCCCGCCGAGATGGGCCACGAAGCGCAGGCCGAACTGTTCCACCTCGCGTGCAAAGAGCTTCGGTTCCACGTCGATGCGGCGCTGGATGCGCCGGCACAGCCAGCCGGGCAGGTCGGTGCAGAAGAAGACGCCGTCCTGCAACCCGGCGCGCCCGACGCCCAGATCCAACTGCAAGCTTGCCGGCTCGGCCCCCTGCAACTCGATGGCGCCGGGTGCCTCGATCGTCACCGCGGCCACGACGCGCAGCAGCAGCAGCACCGCCAGGCTGATCGTCAGGTACAGCCGCAGCGGCAGCACATAGTGCTTGCGCCGGCCGCCCAGGTACTGGCGTGTCAGCTCGCCCGGCTTGAACAGCAGCAGCTTGAGCGTGCGCCACAGCGCACCCTCGGTGGCGAAATAGGCGCCGCCGAACTGTTGCAGGAATTCGCCCAGGCGGGGTGGCCTCAGGTTCGTTTCCTGACCGCAGACGGGGCAGAAGCGCGGCCGCGGCACGGCCAGGGGCTCGCCGCAGTTCAGGCACTCGGTGCCGGCGGTGGCAGCGGCTGTCGCGGGTTCGTCGGGAGCCATGGGCGCTCACGGTAGCGCAAAACCTCGTTACACATGACTGCCGCGGCGCAAGGGTCATTCATGACGGAATGCCCGCGGCGGCGTCCGGGCGGGGCGGTGGGCCTCAGGTCTGGCGCCATTCGGACGATGGCTAGCGACAGGTGAGCTCGCGCTCCCGCAGCGCCGTATGCGTTCCGCAACGGCGGGCCTTTGCATCCACCCCGGGGAACCCCATGCCCAATCGCCGTACCCTGTTCAGACACCTGCTCGCCGTGACCGCCTGCGTCGGCGCGCTCGGCTTCGCCGGCGCTGCTGCCGCGCAGGGCCTGAGCCCGAAGATCTCCACCGACCTGGCCAGCTTCGCCAGCGCGTCGGCGCCACCGAAAGTCAGCTGGGCCAAGTCGCTGGGTGGGCAGACCTACGCCAAGGTGCTCATCGTGGCCAGCGGCAGCGACGCACGTCTGACGAACCTGCGTGCCGCCGTGCTGGCCCAGGGCGGCTCGGTCTACAGCGTCTTTGCCTCGGTGCGCGCCATGGCGGCGCTGGTGCCCGTCTCGGCGCTGCCGGCACTGGCCGCACGCGGCGACGTGCTGGCCATCGCTCCCAACCGCAGCACGGCGCGCACCGGCAGCCTGGTGGCCGAAGCCACCGGCACCACCGCCGTGCCCGGCTTCGGCACCGCCAGCGCCTTCGACGGCCGCGGCGTCGGCATTGCCGTGCTCGACTCGGGCATCGACTGGGACCACCGCAACATGCAGGACGCCGCCGGCAAGACGCGCGTGGCGCAGGTGGTCGACGTGGTGGCGCTGAACAAGCAGATCGTCGGCACCGGCTGGGCGCGCGGCAAGGACTACAGCGAACAGGTGCGCTGGCAGTTCGGCTACGACGACTCCCGGCCGTCGGACCCCGTGGCACGCGCGCCGAAATCCCACCAACCCGACCCCAACGGCCACGGCACCGTGGTGGCCTCCATCGCCGCCGGCCGCGGCAGCTACCAGTCGCCCGACTCCAGCGGCGTGGCGCCCGGCGCCACGCTATACGACGTGCGCGTGCTCGACGAGCGCGGCGTGGGCACCGTGGCCGACCTGCTGGTGGGCATCGACTGGGTGCTGCAGCGTTCACGGCTGCACAACATCCGCGTCATGAACCTGAGCCTGGCCGCCAACGGCATCGACTCCTTCGTGGTGGACCCGCTGGCGCGCGCCGCGCGCAGCGCCGTGGCGTCGGGCATCGTGGTCGTGGCCTCGGCCAGCAACGCCGGCAAGAACGAGGCCGGGCAGGAGGTCTACGGCGCGATCAGCTCGCCCGGCACCGAACCCTCGGTCATCACCGTGGGCGCCACCAACCCGTTTGCCACCGCCGTGCGCAGCGACGACGCGGTGGCCGGCTTCAGCTCGCGCGGCCCCACCCGCAGCAGCCTCACGCTGCCCAGCGGCAGCCGCTGGGTGGACAACGTGCTCAAGCCCGACCTGGTGGCCCCAGGCAATCGGCTGCTGGGCGCGGTGGCCAACAAGAAGAACAAGGCAGCACCCGAGGGCAACCTGCTGGCCACGCTTTACCCGCAACTGATGGCAGACGCGCAGGTGCAAGGCGCCTCACAGGCCGCCGACCAGGAACTGATGCAGCTCAGCGGCACCTCGGTGGCCGCACCCGCCGTGGCCGGCGCGGCGGCCGTGCTGCTGCAGGTCAACCCGGGCCTGACGCCGCCGCTGGTGAAGGCCATCCTGCAATACACCGCGCAACCGCTGCCAGACGCCAACCTGCTGCAACAGGGGGCCGGGCAGTTGAACGTGGAAGGCGCGGTGCGGCTGGCGCGGGCGCTGCGCACCGACATCGGCGGCGCGCTGGCCGCCGGACAACTGGCCGCGGGCGACCCGCTGCTGGCCCCGGGCAAGAACCTGCCCACGCCGCGGTCCACGCTCAACGGACAGAGCTTCGACTGGGGTCGCATCGTCTATGCCGGCGGCAGCCATGTCGTGACCGGCAACGCCTTGTTCGACCGCTTCCAGCCCATCTACGACCCGGGCCTGACCTGGGTGCGGCAGGTGGCGCTGCGCAACAGCGTGGAATATCTGCCGGCCGGCCGGCACGTGGCTGCGAATACGGTGCCCTTGGCCGTGGTCGAGCGCAACGCCGCGGCGCAGCCGCTGCTGACGCGGCAGGTGGTGCTGCTCAGCCCCGCGGCCGGCAGCAATTCGGCCCAGGCGGACAGCGGCGTGTTCGTCCCCACCGCCTGGCTCGCGGGTCAGGCCGCCGCGGGTGCGGGCTTCATCCTCAGCGAGGGCTTCATTCTTTCCGAAGGCTTCATCCTCAGCGAACGTCTGCAAGTGCCGCGCAGCGTCATCGGCGACGGCTTCATCCTCAGCGAGGGCTTCATCCTGAGCGAAGGCTTCATCCTCAGCGAAGGTTTCATCCTTTCCGAGGGCTTCATCCTCAGCGAGGGGCTCACCCTCGGCCACGGCTTCATTCTCAGCGAAGGCTTCATCCTGAGCGAGGGCTTCATCCTCAGTGAAGGCTTCATCCTGAGCGAACTGCTGGCCGACCCGGTGGGCGCGTTCGACACCAGCCTGCTCGGCGTGCCCTGACCGCCCTCTGGGGGCCCGAACGGCGCTTGAGCGCGGCCGTCAGCAGCCGATAACAAGGCCATGAGCACGCCATCCGAGCACGCCAACGCCGCCGCGGCCGCCCAGGCCGCGGCGGCGTCGCGTTCCGGCCTCTGGTCCCGCTTCGTGCGGCGGCACCTGCACGACTACAACGCCACGGCCACTGGCCGATGGCTGACGCTGGCGGCAGCGGGAGCGCTCGCGGCGGCATGGGCCCTGGCGCAGCTGGCGGCGCTGCCGGTGGCCGACCTGTGGCGCGTGGCGCTGGGCGTGGTCTTCGTGGCCGTGGTGGCGCTGTTTCCGGTGCACATTCCGCGCACCAAATATTCGATCAGCTTCGCCGACATCTTCGTCTTCGCGCTGCTGGCCCTGCACGGTGCGCCGGCGGCGGCCCTCGCGGTGGGCGCCGAGGGCCTGGTCGGCGCCTGGCGCACTTCCAAGCGGCTGACCAGCCGTGTCGGCACCCCGGCGGCCGCCACCGCCACCATGGTGCTGTGCGGCCTGGGCTACGAGGCGTTGCATGTCGCCTTCGAAGGCGCCGGCCTGCCCGCCGCCACGGCCATGCTGGCGGCGCTGTGCCTGGTGTCGCTGCCCTATTTCGCCGGCATCACGCTGCCGCTGCTGGCGGTGATGGCGGCCAAGAACGGTCAGCGTCTGTCGCTCGTCGACTGGGCGCAGAACTACAGCTGGCTGGCGGCGGTCTACCTCATGTCTGCGGCCGTGGCCGGTGTGCTGGCGATCAATGCGCGCCAGTTCGGCCCGGCGGTGGTCGTGCTGGCCGCCGCCGTGGCCAGCGCCGTGCTGGCGCTGGTGCACTACTCGCTGAACCGCCAGGAGGCGGACCACCAGGCGCAGGAAGCCCGCATCGCCGAGGCGCAGCGCGAGGCGGCGCTGAACCAGCAGCGGTTCACCGCAGCCTTCACGCACGCCGCCATCGGCATGGCCATCGTGCGCCCCGACGGCAGCATCCACCAGGTCAACCAGGCCTTGTGCGCACTGCTCGCCAGCGCCGAGCCGGCGCTGCTGAACCGCCACTTCGACGAACTGCTGCACGAGGGCGACGACCAGCTCTTCAGCCGCCGTGTCCAGGCCATGGCCGAAGGCAACACCGAACCCTTCTCGATGGAACTGCGTTGCCGCAGCGCGGGCGAGCGCCAGCTCTGGGTTTCGCTGCACTGCGGCCGCTTCGTCGACCCGGCCAGCGAACGCAACGGCCTCATCTACCAGTTGCACGACATCACCTCGCGCCGCCTGGCCGAGGGCGAGTTGCACCACATCGCCTACCACGACAGCCTCACCGACCTGGCCAACCGCAACTGCTTCAACGAACGGCTGGAAGTGGCGGTGGAGCGCACGCGGCTGGACGACTCGCAGCGCTTCGCGGTGATGTTCCTCGACCTCGACCGCTTCAAGGTGGTGAACGACAGCCTGGGCCACATCGCCGGCAACGTGCTGCTGCGCGAGGTGGCGCGCCGCCTGTCCGACAGCGTGCGCCCGGGCGACCTCGTGGCGCGGCTGGGCGGCGACGAATTTGCCGTGCTGCTGGAACAGGTGCACGAAGCCCAAGATGCCATGGTGCTGGCCGAGCGCCTGCTGGAAGCGGTATCGGCGCCGATCATGATCAACGGCACCGAGGTGCTGCCGGGCGCCAGCATCGGCATCACGCTCAGCGACCTGGGCTACCGCATTGCCGACGAGGTGCTGCGCGACGCCGACCTGGCCATGTACGCGGCCAAGGGCGACGGTCGCCGCCGCGTGATGCTGTTCGACCAGAGCATGCACGAACGCATCGCCGAGAAGCTGAAGCTGGAAGGCGACCTGCGCCGCGCCATCGGCGAAGGCCAGCTTTCGCTGGTATTCCAGCCGCTGTACGACCTGGCGCCGCACCGGCTGAGCGGCTTCGAGGCGCTGGCGCGATGGGTGCACCCCGAGCGCGGGCCGATCGGGCCCGACGTGTTCATCGCGTTGGCCGAGGAAAGCGGCCACATCGAGGCGCTCACCGCCTGGGTCGTGGAACGCGCCGTCGAGCAGCTCGCCACATGGCGCGCCGGCGAAGCGCATGCCGGCCACCTGGACATGCACGTGAACATCTCGGGCCGCGACCTCGGCAACGCCAACCTGGTGCCGCTGGTTCGCAGCGTGCTGCAGCGCCATGCCGTGCCGGCGCAATGCCTCACTCTGGAGATCACCGAAACCACGCTGATGGGCAACCTGGATGCCGCGCTGCGTGCGCTGCAGGCGCTGCGCGAAGTGGGCTGCCGCTTCAGCATCGACGACTTCGGCACCGGCTATTCGTCGCTGGCCTACCTGAGCACGCTGCCGATCGACAGCCTGAAGATCGACCGTTCGTTCGTGATGGGCATGGAGCAGCAGGCGCAGAACGTGGAGATCGTGCGCGCGGTGGTCAACCTGGGGCGGTCGCTGGGCAAGAAGATCATCGCCGAGGGCATCGAGACCGTGGAACAGCTGGCCACGCTGAAGGAGCTGGGCGTGGACGTGGGCCAGGGCTACCTGCTGTCGCGGCCGCTTCGGCCGGACCAGGTGGCGGCTTTGTTCGCCACCATGGTGACCGAAGCGGGCTGAAGCGGGTTCATGGGCAGACCGGCGTTCCCGGTGGCGCTGCCGTCGCCGTCACGATCACCGGACCCAGCAGCACGCGACCCTCGGCGTCGCGCAAGGTCAGCCGCAGGCCGGTGCCGCTGGGCTGAGCCTCCAGCAAGGCCGGAGCGGGCGCGACATCGGGGTCGGTGTGACCGTAGAAGCGCCCCGCCTGGCCGGCGATGAGTCCCCACTGGCCGCGGAATTCCAGCGGCGCGCAGGCCTCGACGAGCTCGGCGCTGTCTTCATGCAGTCGCACCCGCACGCGCGCACCCGCTGCGGCGTCGACCAGGAGCACCGGCGCGGCGCCGGGCACGGCCGTGGCCGTGGTGCCGTCGTATCGGCAGGCTGCCAGCGCCGCGAGCTCGCTGCTGCACAGCGAAGCCGGATTGGCGCCGAAGTAGGCCAGCGCACTGGCCGTGTCGCCCGTGCCGGTGCCGCCGACGCCAGGGCCGCAGCCGGCCAGGACGGCGGCCAACAGCGTGGCGAGCCATCCCAGCGCGGCCCGGGGCCGTTGGGACAGCCATTCGATGGTCGACATTCAGCTCTCCCCTTCGCTGTAGAAGTAGACGCCGAAGCGCGCGCGGTGCCGGCGCTGCCCGGCGCTGGCTTGCGTCTGGTCGGCGTCGAAACGCTGCTGCGCTTCCTGCATCACGGTCCTGAATGCCGCCCTCCAGGCCTGCACCGACACTTCGCGCAGGCGCTCGGCCGAGGCCGCAGTGAGTTCGTCCACGAAGACCGACTGCTCCAGGAAATTGGCTTCGCCCTGCAGGTTGGCCACCGCGGCGGCGGCGTGGTCGTGCAGGTTCTGCGCGAACAGCCACGACATCTCCTCGAAACCCTGGCGCGGCGCGAAGCCGCTGCCTTCGAGCACGAGGCCGGCTTCGGTGTCGTGCACCACGCCCAGGCGCTGCAGTTCGTCGAGCACGGCCTTGGGCCGCACGTCGCGGCTGACGCCGGCGACCAGGGCATCGAAGGAACCGGGGCCGCCGGACTTGGGCAGCGGGCGGCTGGCGCCGCGGGCATCGACGAACTCGGGGTCGTTCATCCAGCGCGCCACCACCTGGGCGGCCAGGCCCAACGGCGCCGGCGGGGCCGCCGCCGACGCCGCTGCTGCACCGCGCGTGAGGCCGCGCACGTCGCGCCGGTGCACGCCGGACAGCAGCGACAGCGCGCTGTCGGTCTGCGCCATGCCGCGGCCGGCCAGTTCCTGCCGTGCCGCGTCCAGGAATACGCGCTTGAGCGCGGCCGCGAAGACCGTGTAGGTGACGCCGTTGCGCAGCAGCAGGCGCACCAGCGGCTGCAGCACGCGCAGCACGCGGTCCAGCGCCAGCGTGGGCTGGTTCTTCATGGCCATGGGCGTAAGCGGCGTCGTGCCGACATGCTGGAATTTGACGGCAAGGTTAAATGTGGAATATTATCCCACGCAAAATCACGGATGTCGACGGCCCGCAGAAGGAAACCCGCCATGAAATCGATGCTCTCCCCGGCCCGGCGGCTGGGTGCTGCGGTCGCGCTGTGCCTGAGCCTGGCGGCCTGCGGNNGCCTGCGGCGGCAGCGACACCGAACCGGCCGCAGCGCCTGCGCAGGGCAACGGCGCGCTGGCCGCGTCGCGGCCTGGTGAGCTGACCAGCTATGTGCAGACCCGCCTGCGCACGCTGGCATCGCAGGGCCGGCTGGCCCCCGGCGGTGTCATGGACGGCGCGCTCGCCACGGCCGTGACGTCGCTGCCGGCGGCCGCGCGCCCGCCGAGCCTCGCTCCGGCACGCTGGTGCAGGAAGATGGCGTCGACGAACCCGACCTGATCCAGACCGACGGCCGCTTCATCTACACCTTGCAGCCGCAGGAAGGTGCGGGCCCGCTGGTGGCGGTACACGAACGCGCCGCCGACGGTCGTGCGCTGGCCCGGGGCCGGGTGGTGCTGGCGGCCGACGGCAGCTTCGGTACCGAGACGCTGGGCATGGTCCTCGCCGCCGACCCGCGCTCGCTGGCGGTGGTCGGCCAGCACTGGGCCGGCACGCCGGCCGACGAGATCTGCCGCGAGGTCTGCATCGCCATCGCGCCGCGCTGGATGCGCAGCAGCGTGGACGTGCAGCGCGTGGACGTGAGCGACCCCGCCGCGCCCCGCGCCGGTGAACGCATCGCCATCGACGGCCACCTGGTAGACAGCCGGCGCATCGGCGATGCGCTCTACGTGGTCACCAGCCACCGGCCCGTGCTGGCGGCCGAGCAACTGCCGGCCACGGCCTCGGCCGCCGAGCGTGAAGCGGCCATCGACCGCCTGACCGCGGCCGACCTGCTGCCGCGCATCAGCCGTAACGGCGGCCCGGCGCAGCCGCTGCTGGCCGAGACCGACTGCTATCTGCAGCCGGCCAATGCCTCGCTGGCGGTGGAGTTCACCACCATCACGGTATTCGACCTGCGCTCGCCGACGCTGGCACAGCGCAGCCGCTGCTTCGTGGGTGGCAGCGAGGCGCTGTACATGTCCACCGAAAACCTTTACCTGGCCACCACGCGATGGGCCTATCTGGCCGACGCGGGCGGTCTGGTCTACCCGCAGAAGATCCAGACCGACATCCACAAATTCAGCCTGTCCGGCGGCGTGTCCTACCGCGCCAGCGGCCAGGTCGAAGGCCACCTGGGCTGGGACCGCGAGCGCAAGTCCTACCGCCTGGGCGAAAGCCAGGGCGACCTGCGTGTGCTCAGCTACACCGGCGAAAGCGGCTGGGGTGCCGTGCCCGAGGCCGGCCGCGCCCCTTCACCGGCGCGGCTGACCGTGCTGCGCGAACGTCCCGGCGAGGCGCTGCTGCAGACCGTGGCCACGCTGCCCAACGCGGCGCGGCCGGCGCCGCTGGGCAAGCCGGGTGAACAGGTCTTCGCGGTGCGCTTCGTGGGCGACCGCGGCTTCGTCGTCACCTTCCGCCGCACCGATCCGCTGTACGTGCTGGACCTGTCCGATCCGGCCGACCCCAGGGTGACGGGTGAACTCGAAGTGGCGGGCTTCTCCGAGATGCTCGTTCCGCTGGCCAACGGTCTGCTGCTGGGCGTGGGCCGCGACGCCGACGCCCTGGGCCGGGCCACGGGACTGAAGGTGGCGCTGTTCGACGTCGCCGACCCCGCGCAACCGCGCCAGCGCGCCAGCCTCTCGCTGGGCGCCGCCGGCAGCATGAGCGCGCTGGACGGCTCGCGCCACGGGCTCAACCTGATGGCAGTGGGCGACACGGTGCGCATCGCGCTGCCCGCGAATCTGAGCGCCAGCGACTATCAGGACTGGCGCCACGGGCTGCAGCGCCTGGAGGTGGACACCGCGGCGCGCACGTTGCGCGACCTGGGCCTGCTCGGCGCCACCGTCGGCGCAGGTTACCTGCCGATCTCGCTGGAGCGCAGCGTGCAGATCGGCGACTGGGTCTACCACTTGCGCGAAGGCCAGCTGGCCAGCCACGCCTGGTGAGCGGTGCGGCCGGGCGACGTCCGCCCTTCAGCCGCGCGCGTGCACCATGCCGAAGATGGCGTAGTAGATCAGCGCCGCCAGCAGCGCCGCCGCCGGCACCGTGATCACCCAGGCGGCGGCGATCTTCACCACCTCCGAGCGCTTCACGAGCTGCTGGCGATAGACCCTGCGCAGCTGCTTGCGCTCGAACTTGCTCAGCAGCGCCGGGGCGGCCTGCCGCTTGAGCTGCTCCAGCATCACGCGCTTGCCTTCCAGCGAGGCCTTGGCGAAACCGTCGAGGAAACGCTCGACCACTTCCTTGTCTTCGCCGGCATGCTGCAGCTTGATGAATTCGATGGCGTCGGCATGCCGTCGCTTGAGGAATTCGCGCAGGAAGCCGACGCCGAAGACGCCGCCCACGGCGATGTGGGTGGAACTCACCGGCAGCCCGAGCTGCGAGGCCACGATCACCGTCACCGCGGCCGACATGGCGATGCAGAAGGCGCGCATCTGGTCGAGCTCGGTGATCTCGCTGCCCACCTTGCGGATCAGGCGCGGGCCGTAGAGCATGAGGCCGATGGCGATGCCCGCCGCGCCCACCACCATCACCCACAACGGGATCGGCGCGCGGCCCGAGACGGCGCCGCTGCGCACGGCATCGGCGATGGCCGCCAGCGGGCCCACGGCGTTGGCCACGTCGTTGGCGCCGTGCGCAAAGCTCAGCAGCGCCGCGGCGCAGATCAGCGGTAGCGTGAACAACGTATTGATGCCGGCCTTGGTATTGGCCAGCAGCGGCAGGCGCTGCCGAACCCAGCCGATGGCCAGGCGCCAGCCCAGCACGCCCAGCACGGTGCCGATGCCCAATGCCTGTAGCACGCCGGTCTGCCAGACCCGGTTCAGGCCTTTCAGCACCAGGTAGGCGGAGAAGGCGAAGACCATCAGGCCGATCATCAACGGCACCGTACGGCGCGCGGCCCCGATCATGTCGCCGCGCCAGGTGATGCTGCGCTTGATCCAGTACAGGAAGGCCGCGGCGATGGCGGCACCCATCACCGGCGAGATCACCCAGCTGGCGGCGATCTCCCCCAGCTGGCCCCAGTTGGCGGCGGCGCTGCCCCCCGCGGCCAGGCCCGCGCCGAGCACGGCGCCGATGATCGAATGCGTGGTCGACACCGGCGCGCCCACGGCGGTGGCGATGTTCAGCCACACCGCGCCGGCCAGCAGCGCCGCTGTCATGAGCCAGATGAAGCGATCGGTGTCGCCGATGGCGGCCGGGTTGATGATGCCCTTCTGGATCGTCGCCACCACGTCGCCGCCTGCGACCAGGGCGCCGGCCATCTCGAACACCGAGGCGATGATCAGCGCGCCCACCATCGAGATGGCCTTCGACCCCACCGCTGGCCCGACGTTGTTGGCCACGTCGTTGGCGCCGATGTTCATGGCCATGTAGCCGCCGATGATGGCCGCTGCCACCAGCATCACGCCCTGCGGGCCGCTGGCACCCTGCGCCAGGCTCGTGTACAGCATGATCATCACCACGAAGATCAGGCCGACGCCGAGGCGGAAGGAATCGCTGCGGCCGCGCTTGGAGGCCTTCTCGATCCGGGCAATGCTGTTCAGTTCCATCTCGGCCTTCCGGGCGCGCGTGGCCGCGGAGAGAACCCGAGGCGCGAAGGAATTGTGACAGTTTGATGACAGACTTCGCGGTCGGGCCGGGCCACTGTGTGCCGGTGGCCGGTCGACCTCAGGCGCGAACGCGGTCCAGCAGCAGCGGCGTCTGCGGCGCCGGTCGGTCCACCACGGGCAGGGCCGCCGTCACCGCGCGTACCGCAGTATCGGCGTCGGCCACGCTGGCCGCATGCACCTGCGCCAGCGCATCGCCGGCCTGCACGGTGGCCCCCGGCGCCAGCACCGCCGCCAGGCCGACACGCGGGTCCACCGCGTCGCCGGGCCGCTGGCGCCCGCCGCCCAGCGCCACCACCGCCAGCCCCAGCGCCCGCACGTCGACCGGCCCCACGAAGCCGGCGCGCGGTGCCGGCACCGCGCGCTGCACCGGGGCCACGGGCAGGCGCGGCTGGCGCAGCACGTCGGTCGGCCCACCCAGGGCGGTCACCATGCGCGCGAAGCGCTCGGCCGCGGCGCCGCTGGCCAGCGCCCGTTCGGCGGCCGATCGGGCCGCGACAGTGTCGGTATACAGCCCACCCAGGTGCAGCAGTTCGGCCGCCAACGCCAGTGTCAGCTCGCGCAGGCGTGCGATTTCCGTGTCGGCCGCGGAGTCGGCATCGCCACGCAGCAGTGCCAGCGCCTCCTGCACTTCCAGCGCATTGCCGGCCGTGCGGCCGAGCACGCGGTTCATGTCGGTCACCAGCGCCACCGTGGGCAGACCGGTGCCGCGCGCCACCTGCACCAGGCTCGTGGCCAGTTCGCGCGCCTGTGCCGGCGTCGGCAGGAAGGCGCCGCGGCCCACCTTGACGTCCATCACCAGCGTCTGCAGGCCGGCGGCGCGCTTCTTGGACAGGATGCTGGCGGTGATCAGCGGCACGCTCTCCACGGTGGCCGTGACATCGCGGATGGCGTAGAGCCGGCGGTCGGCCGGCGCCAGGTCGGCCGAGGCGCCGACGATGGCGCAGCCGGCCGCGCGCAGCGTGGCCAGCAGGGTTTCGCGCGAGGGGTCGACAGCGTAGCCGGGCAACGCCTCCAGCTTGTCCAGCGTGCCGCCGGTGTGGCCCAGGCCGCGGCCGCTGATCATCGGCACCACCCCGCCGCAGGCTGCCACTACCGGCGCCAGCACCAGGCTCACCTTGTCGCCGACGCCGCCGGTGGAATGTTTGTCCAGCAGCGGGCCGTGCAGGCCGGCAGCACGGCAGTCGAGCACGGTCCCGGACCGCGTCATGGCCTCGGTCAGCGCCACCGTCTCGGTGGTGTTCATGCCACGCAGCACGATGGCCATCGCCATCGCCGCCACCTGGCCTTCGCTCCAGCTGCCCTGGGTCAAACCCTGCACGAAAGCTTCGATCTGCGCCGGCGACAGTTCGCCGCCGTCGCGCTTGGTGCGGATCAGTTCCTGGGCCAGCATCACGGGCGCGCCCGATTCAGCCGCACCTGGCGGACCGGAGCAGCGGCGAAGCAACAGGATCGCTGGTGCGTGCCGAGGCAGGG
>CXWK01002048.1_pt1 | contig 13893 bp, 16 predicted proteins | sample 590851 | NCBI WGS metagenome assembly CXWK01 (sample SAMEA3498364, study PRJEB10139) | wastewater metagenome | biome: wastewater treatment plant; material: activated sludge | place: Denmark | collected 2014-08-01
TGGAACCCGGCCAGCCGTGCGACAGCAGCAGCGGGATCGGCTTCGGCCCCTTGCCCTGCGCGTGAATGAAATGCAGGCCGACGCCGTCGATCTCCGCGCTGAATTGCGGCAAGGCGTTCAGCTCTTCTTCCTGGGCGCGCCAGTCGAATCCGTCGCGCCAATAGGCGACGAGCTGCTTCATGTAGCCAAGGCTCGTCCCGTAGGCCCACGGCGCGTCCGGCGCTTCGTCCGGCCATCGCACCCGCGCCAGCCGGGCACGAAGATCGTCGAGCGTCGCGTCGGGTACCGCTATGCGGAACGGCTTCGCCTGCATGGCTTTTTCCTCCCTGGCCACAATGCCCCGATCCGGGCGCGCTTGCCAAGCTGTCGGACAAAAATCGCGGACCATCCGGGCCGCGCGCTTGTCCCGTCCGTTGCGCCCTGTATGGTGTCGCCAATCCATTTTCACAGGGAGAAAACGAAATGGCCAAGGCCAACGGGCTGCGTCGCGCAGCCATCGTCTCGCCGCTGCGCACCGCCGTCGGCAAGTTCCAGGGCTCGCTCGCCAGCATGACGCCGGGCGATCTCGGCGCCGTCATCCTCAAGGCGCTGGTCGCGCGCTCGAAGGTCGATCCCGAGAAGATCGACGACGTCGTGTTCGCGCAAGGCTACGGCAACGGCGAAGCGCCGTGCATCGCGCGCTGGTCGGCGCTGGCCGCCGACCTGCCGATCTCCGTGCCCGGCTATCAGCTCGACCGTCGCTGCGGCTCCGGCCTGCAGGCGATCATCGACGCGTCCATGATGGTGCAGACCGGCGCAGCCGACGTGGTCGTCGCCGGCGGCGTCGAGAGCATGAGCAACGTCGAGTATTACTCGATGGACATGCGCAACGGCGCGCGCGCCGGCTCCGTCACGCTGCACGACCGACTGACGCGCGGCCGCGTCATGAGCCAGCCGATCAGCCGCTTCGGCGTCATCTCCGGCATGATCGAGACCGCCGAGAACCTCGCCCGCGAATACCAGATCACGCGCGAACAGTCCGACGCCTATGCCGTGCGCTCGCATCAGCGCGCGACGCAGGCCTGGAAGGACAACCGCTTCGCCGACGAACTGGTCGAGGTCGCCGTGCCGCAGAGGAAGGGCGACCCGAAGGTGTTCAAGCACGACGAGGGTTATCGTCCCGACGCGACGCTGGAATCGCTCGGCGCTTTGCGCTCGATCGAAAAGGGCGGCGTCGTGACGGCCGGCAACGCCAGCCAGCAGAACGACGCGGCGGCCGCCTGCCTCGTCGTCGCGGAAGACAAGCTCGCGGAATTGAACCTCGAGCCGATGGGCTGGTTCGTCGGCTGGGCCGCCGCCGGTTGCCATCCCGCGACCATGGGCATCGGCCCGGTGCCGGCGGTCGAACGCCTGTTCGCGCGCACGGGCATGAAATGGGACGACATCGATCTCGTCGAACTGAACGAAGCCTTCGCGCCGCAGGTTCTGGCCGTGCTGAAGGGCTGGGGCTGGAGCGAGAACGACGAGCGCAACGACAAGCTCAACGTCAACGGCTCCGGCATTTCGCTCGGCCATCCGATCGGCGCCACCGGCGGTCGCATCCTCGCCAACCTCATGCACGAACTGAAGCGCCGCAAGGGCAAGTACGGTCTCGAGACCATGTGCATTGGCGGCGGCCAGGGCATCGCCGCGATTTTCGAGCGGGCGTAGTGTCTGGCCCATAATTCGAATCCTCATCCTGAGGAGGCCCCCTCGCGTCCGGCCTTCGGCCGGTGCAAGGGGGCCGTCTCGAAGGATGGCCAAACCAGCTTTTTCGCCTCGGCCACCCTTCGAGACGCGGGCTGCGACCGCTCCTCAGGGTGAGGTTTGTGAATTGCGAGTCAGACTCTCAGGATGAGGTCTCGCGCTCGCGACACGCAAGAAAAACAAGCGAGGAAACGTCCATGGACAAGTTGTTCGATTTCACCGGCAAGATCGTCATGGTCACCGGTGGCAGCCGCGGCCTTGGCTACCAGATGGTCAAGGCTTTCGCGGAGCGCGGCGCCGATGTCGTCATCGTCTCGCGCAAGCTCGACGCCTGCGAGGCGGTGGCCGACGAAGTACGCGCGATGGGGCGCAAGGCGCTGGCGCTGTCGGCGCATCTCGGCCGCTGGAACGAGATCGACAAGCTGGTCGATCAGGTCTACGCCGCCATGGGCCGCGTCGACATTCTCATCAACAACGCCGGCATGGGGCCGCGCCAGCCCTCGCACGAGACGCCGGAAGCCCTGTTCGACGCGGTGCTGAACCTCAATTTCAAGGGACCGTTCCACCTTGCGGCGATGGTGGCCAAGCGCATGTACGACGGCGCCGGCGGCGTCATCCTCAACACCTCCTCGTCCGGCGCGCTGAAGCCGCTGCCGCAGGTGATCCCCTATTCCGGCGCCAAGGCGGCGCTCAACGCCATGACCGTGTCGATGGCGCACGAATACGGACCGAAGGTGCGCGTCAACACGATTTCGGCAGGCCCGTTCCTCACGGACATCGCGAAGGCCTGGACGGAAGAGGCGCGCGAGCGTTCCGACAACGCCATCGGCCGTCCCGGCCTGCCCGAGGAGATCGTCACGACGGCGCTCTATCTCGCCAGCCCGGCGTCGAGCTTCGTCACCGGCGCGATCGCCCGCGTCGACGGCGGCGACAACCACTAGATCGGCCTGCATTCGAGCAGAAACGCTCGAACGCAGAAAAGCCGATCGATCAAATCGTCGTGCGCTCTGACGCGCGGCGCGCCCCGGGGCGCGCCGCTCATTCGGCGTCGCCGGTCGTCGCGAACATCGGAAAATGTTTCGCGACCGTCGGCCCGTCGGCGCGCCACGACCAGCAATCGTCGATGAAATACGGCTTGCGTGGATTGGTCTTGGCCGCATGCGCGGCGCCGTCGTCCGGCGGCTCGCGATAGGACATCGACTGGAACAGCGTCGTGATCGCCGGTCCGATCAGTTCGATCATGTGCGTGCAGGCGTGCAGCTTCGGCAGGCGCTCGCGCACCGCGCGCCGCCAGCCGGCGCCGAGCTTGAGACCGACCAGCGCCGCCATGCGCGCCGGCACGTCCTGACAGGTTCCGTAGGGCACGTCGTCCATCGCGCCATGCGCCTCGACGACGACGAGATGGCGGTCGACCGTCAGCCGGATCGACATCTTGTGGACGGGGTCGCCGACCTTGCGCGGGCCGCGCTCCCAGTCGTCGTGCGGAAACGGCTTCGTGTCGAGCAGCGCCGCTTCAACTTCCCACAGCCCGTCCTCGCGAAAATAGCCTTCGCAACGCACGGTGCGGCTGTGGACGTGACGACGCGGCGCGGGCGGCGGAAGCGGCATGAGTTCTCCTCGGGGAATCAGGTGGACGGCGCGACGAGGGCGCGCGTGAGCGAATGGTCGGGTCTGGTCAGCCCGTCGATGACGTCGAAATGATGCCGGCCCGGCTCTTCGACGAACGCGACATCGGCGCCGAGCCCGCTCCACACATCCGCAAGGATACGGCTCTGGCGGATGAATTCGGGACGCTCGGATCCGCCGACCCAGGCGACGCACGGAACGTCGCGGACGGGCGACAGCAGCAGCGGGCTTTCGCGGCGCGCGAGGTCCGGATCGATGCGCAGGATATCGTTCATCTGCATCCCGATCAGCGGCCGCAGGTCGTGCAGGCCTGAAATGGAAACCGCGCGCGCGATGCGCACGAGACACGAAGGCGCGAGCGGCGTCCCCTCGCAGATCGTCCGCAGCGCCAGCTGGCCGCCGGCGGAATGGCCCGCGAGAATCACGGGGCCGTCGATTTGAGCGGCGGCGCATTCGATCGCCGCTGCGATCTCGCGCGAAATCTCGGCCAGACTCGCATCCGGACACAGCGTGTAGGAGGGCGCCGCGACGGCGAAACCATGCGCGAGCGGCCCTTGCGAAAGATGCGACCAGTTCGACTTGTCGAACGCCTTCCAGAATCCGCCGTGCACGAACACGACGAGGCCGCACGGCGCCTCGTCGGGCAGGAACAGGTCGAGCCGGTTGCGCGGCTTTCCTCCGTAGGCAACGTCGAGCCACGCCTTGCCGGCGCGCAAACATTGCGTGCGAAAAGCTTCGGCCGCCGCCGCCCACGCAGGCGCAAACCGCTCGGCGCCGGGAATATGCGGCGCGTTGGCGTAGGCGTCGTCGAAGTCGGCAGGACGCGGGGTCATGATCCCTACAATAGACCGGCGCGCCCGCGCGTTGCTACGCGCGCCGCAAGAGTGCGGGCCTGCCTTGCAGAAATCGGGGGATCGATGGTGGGCGCACTAGGGCTCGAACCTAGGACCCGCTGATTAAGAGTCAGCTGCTCTACCAACTGAGCTATGCGCCCATCGACCGATTTGCATCGGAGGCGGCGAGATAGCAAACGCATCCCGCCGTGTCTACCCCCGAATTGCGAATTACGCGTGGCGAATAGCGAATTGGGCCAGAGGGACGCAACGCCCGGAGCCCCGTTCGCTACGCCCCGTTCGCCGTTCGCTCAGGCCACTGCCGCCTTGCCGCGGCCGCGGTTGATTTCCAGCTTGTTGAGCGCCGCCACATAGGCGCGCGCGGACGCCACCAGCGTATCCGGATCGGCGCCCTTGCCGGTCACCGAGCGGCCTTCTTCCGACAGCCGTACCGAGACTTCGGCCTGCGCGTCCGTGCCGCCGGTGACGGCGTGGACCTGATAGAGTTCCAGCGTCGCGTTGTGCGGGATCAGTTCGCGCACCGCGTTGAAGATCGCGTCGACCGGGCCGTTGCCTGTCGCCTGGTGCGTCTTCTTCACGCCGTCGATGTCGAGCGTCAGCGCCGCGGACTGCGGTCCGTGGGTGCCGGCGATCACGGTCAGCGCCACGACCTTGACGCGATCGTTGGCGGTGACGATCTCGTCGTCGACCAGCGCGGCGATGTCCTCGTCGTAGACGATCTTCTTGCGATCGGCCAAATCCTTGAAGCGGCGGAAGGCGTCGTTCAGCGCGTTCTCGCCGAGGTCGTAGCCCATCTCCTTCAGCTTCTCGCGGAAGGCGGCGCGTCCGGAATGCTTGCCCATCACCAGCGAGGTCTTCGACACGCCGACCGATTCCGGCGTCATGATCTCGTAGGTCAGCGAACTCTTCAGCATGCCGTGCTGGTGGATGCCGCTCTCGTGCGCGAAGGCGTTCCGGCCGACGATCGCCTTGTTGTACTGCACGGGGAAGCTCGTTACCGCGGACACGAGCTTCGAGGCGCGGTTCAGCATCGTCGTCTCGACGCCCGTGTCGTAGGGCAGCGCGTCGTTGCGCGTGCGGATCGCCATGATGATCTCTTCGAGCGACGCATTGCCGGCGCGCTCGCCGATGCCGTTGACCGTGCATTCGATCTGCCGCGCGCCGCCGGCCAGGCCCGCCAGCGAATTGGCGACGGCCATGCCGAGATCGTTGTGGCAGTGGACGGAGAAGATCGCCTTGTCCGAATTCGGCACGCGGCGGCGCACCTCCTCGAACATGTGCTGGTATTCCTGCGGCGTGGTGTAGCCGACGGTGTCCGGCAGGTTGATCGTCGTCGCGCCGGCCTTGATGGCGGCCTCGACGATCCGGCACATGTAGTCCATCTCGGTGCGCGTCGCGTCCTCGGCCGACCATTCCACGTCGTCCGTGTACTGGCGGGCGCGGGTCACGGCGTCGACCGTCGCCTGCAGCACCTGCTCCGGCGTCATGCCGAGCTTGACCGACATGTGCAGCGGCGAAGTCGAGATGAACGTGTGGATGCGACCGCGCTTGGCCTGCTTGATCGCATTGCCGCAACGGTCGATGTCGGCCAGCGCCGTGCGCGACAGGCCGGCGATGACCGCTTTCTTGGCGCGGCGGGCGATCTCGGCGACCGATTCGAAGTCGCCGTCCGAGGCCGCCGGGAAGCCCGCCTCGATGATGTCGACGCCCATGGCGTCGAGCAGGTCGGCCACTTCCAGCTTCTCGTCGAAGGTCATGGTGGCGCCGGGGCACTGCTCGCCGTCGCGCAGCGTGGTGTCGAAGATCAGGACCTTGTCCTTGTTGGAGCCGGTCTGCTTGGAATTATGTACGGTCATGTCGGGAATTCCGGTCTGGATCGGGATGCCGGCGATAGCTCGGGGCTGATCGGCGGGTCGGTTGTCTTCGTCCCCTCAGCGCCCAGGCCACAGGCCCAGCCGGCGCTCAGGGGCGGCTAAGAAGAAGCAGGCCGAGAGAAAGCGAGGCGCGCGCGGACGTGCAGGCGGTGGGCCTGCGGTCGTCTGTCGGCGTCTGGGCGGCGAATGCGGCCACGTGATCCTCGCGAGAACGCGCACACGGCGCGTCGAACTCGTGGATAATCGATCCGGGCGCCGCGATCAAGCGGCAGGCATTCTCGTAACGCATAGGTCTGCGGCTCCGTACGGATTTTCGCATGACTTGCGCCGCCAGCGTCGCCTGACGGCGACCGGGCTTCCTCCGGAATTCCACGCCCGCCGGCCGGCGGGCGTTTTGTTTTTCGACCCCGCAACCTTGTCGGCCCGGCCCGGTTGAGGCATGAACGGTCGGAATGTCCGACAAAAAGGGCCGACGAGATGACCGACGCGCCGATCACCACCTGCAATCCTCCGCCGCCGGACGGCTGGACCCTCTTCACCCTGCGCGGCGGCTACATCGACCGTAACGGCCCCCTCTGGTTCCGCATGGACGAGACGCATGGGCTCATCCTGGGCATGCGGATCGAAGAGCGGCACTGCAATCCGCGCCGCGTCGGTCATGGCGGCTGGCTGATGACCTTTGCCGACATGATGCTGCCGATGGCGTCGCACCATCATCCCAAGGTCGGGCGCAAGTTCCTGCCGACGATCAGCATGTCCACCGACTTTCTCGCGCCGGCGCCGCTCGGCTGCTGGCTGAACGGTCGCACGGAAGTGCTGCGCGTCACCCGCAATCTCGTCTTCGCGCAGGGCCTCATCTTCGCCGACGAAACGCTCGCCGTGCGCGTCAACGGGGTGTTCAAGATCAGCGAGCCGCTCGACAAGCTGCTCGGCGACGCTGACAAGTGAAATCGCAGGTGAGCTAGCAAGTCGGCTTGACCCCGCTTTGCGCGTTGCGCCAACCTGCGTAGCAGATGCGAATGGCGAGGCCCGGTATGAAAAAGATGATCTGTCTGGCGCTCGGCGCGTCGGTTCTGGCGCTGGCGGGCTGCAATTCCAGCGCTCCGCCGCCTCAGGCCTCCGCCCCGCAGGCGCGCGCCGCGATGACGCCCTCCGACTTCAAGCTGCCGCAGGGCGGCGGCTGCGCGGGCGAGGTCGCGCGCTACAAGGCCGTCATCGACAACGATCACTCGACCGGCAACGTCAACGACAGCGTCTGGAAGCAGGTCGAAGGCGAGATCGCATCGGCCTCGGCCGCCTGCTCGTCCGGGAACGAGGGCCAGGCGCTCGCCCTGCTGCGCGCCAGCAAGACCCGGCACGGCTACCCGGGCTAGGTCTTCGCGAATTCCGCCGCCAGATAGGCGCGGATGAAATCCTGCGTGTCGAGCCGGTCGAGATCGGCCATCGAGCGCACGATCCTCAGCCCCGCCAGTTCCGGCTCCTTCTCCTGCGCCAGCGTGGCGGCGACGCGGGCCGCGATCTCCTCCGCCGGCGCGTCGATCGAGAGCGGCCGCATGCAGGCGGTGCGCAGTCCCATTTCGACCAGCGTCCACACCGGATCGACCGTGCAGTCGGCGATGTCGATGCCCGTCTCTTCCATCAGTTCGCGCGCGACGCTGCCGGCGAGATCGACGCAGCCGTCGCGCACGTCGCCGGAATCGGGCGTGCCGGCCGGGAAATAGACCTTGCCGGCGTTGGCCGTATGCGCGCCCATCTCGCCGAGCAGGAAGGCGCCGTCGGCCGAGCGCAGCGCGCCCATCGAGAAGACGTTGCGCACGGCCATGTCCGGGAAGCCGAAATCGCGCCAGGAGATGAAGGCGGAGAACGACGTCTCGAAATGCTGCGAGACGAAAGCGTCTCCGTCGATGCGCGTCGCGCAGGCCATCAGCACGCGCCCGTCGTAGAGCGCGGGCTTCTCCGCCGCCAGATCGGCCCAGTGGCGCGCGATATCCGCGCGGCGCTCGTCGGCGAAGCGCCAGTCGTGCGCGACGACGCGATTGTCCATGTTTCGCACACGCGAAATCTTCGCTTGCATCACAGCGCCAGACTTCCTTCCGAAACGCGCACGGCATGGCCGCCGATGGTGGCCGAGACCAGCGCGCCGTTCTCGACGAGCATGCCAAGCGTGACGAGCGAGGGCCGCCCCATCTCGTAGCCCTGCTCGATCACCAGGGTATGCAGGCCGTCCTCCGCCCGCTCGAATTCCATGGCGACGCCGGCGAAAGCCGCGCAGGCCGCCCCCGTCGCCGGATCTTCGGCGATGCCGACGCCCGCGCCGAACATGCGCGCGTGGACGGCGCTGTCGGCATCGACCGTCTCGCGCGTATAGAGGAACGCGCCGCGACCGCCCGCCACTGCCGACGCCAGATCGCCGGTCGGCTTCGCCCGCCCGATCGCTTCGGCGCTGGCGACAGGCACGAAGCAGAACGGCGTGCCGGCGGAATAGACGGTCGGACGATGCCCGTCGAAACCGATGTCTTCGCGCTTCAGCGACAGGGCGGCGGCGAGCCCATCTGCATCCGCTTCCCCGATCTTCTCCGGCAGGCGCGGCAGGTCGAAATAGGCGTAGGAGGCGCCGCTGCGCGCCAGCCGGACCGTGCAGTGCACGTCGCCGACGGCCTCCTCCAGCACGACCTTGAGATCGGCGCCGCCCGCGTGTTCGGGCGCGCGCAGCGAAGCGAGCAACACCGCCGTTCCGACCGTCGGATGGCCGGCGAACGGCAATTCCGCTGCCGGCGTGAAGATGCGCACGCGCGCGGTATTGACCGGATCGCGCGCCGGCAGGACGAACACGGTCTCAGACAGGTTGAACTCGCGCGCGATGCGCTGCATCCGCTCGGGGGCAAGTCCTTCGGCGTCGATCACGACGGCAAGCGGATTGCCGGCGAGCGGCTCCTTCGCAAAGACGTCGAGCGTGAAGAATCGGCGGCCCATGCCGTCAGCATAGGCGATCCCCGCGACTTGCGCCTCTGCCGCGACGATCAGGCGAGCATCGCGGCGAGCAACGTGGCCCATTGGCCGAGCGTGCGGACGAAGCAGGCCGCCGCCCAGCCGAGGACCGCGAGCGACGTCATGAGCAAAAACAGCGACGTCCAGTCGAGGATCTGGCCGCATTGCACCAGCGAGGCCGAGCGGCCGTGCGCCGTCCGGTAGATATGCACTGCGGCGTAGTCCAGCGCGAAGGACAGGATCGTCGCCAGCACGCCGACGAGCATGATCCCGATGATATCGGCGAAGCGGTACAGCAGCGGATCGAACTGCTTCTGGTGCAGCATGAACACGAACAGCGCGCAGAACACCTGCAACATGATCGCGTTGATCTCGACGACGAACGCCCACTTCTGCAAGGCGGGCATGCGGTAGGAATTCGCGTCGACCTCGACCTCGCGCAGAGAGCCGACGAAGATGATGTCGCGATTGGCGATAGACGTGATGTCCATGGCGCGTGCCCTCCCCGAATTTCCGCGCAGGCATCGGACGATTCGTCAGGCGGATTCGGGCAATCAAGAACAGAAACAAAGGTTCTTAATGGTTCGTAATCGCCGCAAGTGCGTCGAGCGCCGAAGCTCGACGCGACGCGACGGCGCAAGTGCTTGATTGTGAATCCCGATCGAGCGGATCGAGCCCGCGCGCCATTGCAGGCGCGCATGAGCCCGAGTCACCCGAACAGCTTTTCCGCAAGATCGACGAGGTTCTCGCCCGCGACATCCACCGGAATCTTGGGCTTGCTTTCGCCCTTGCCCGGTCCCTTCTCGTTCGGGCGGGCGACGAAGCCCGTGCGCAATCCGCACTCCTCCGCCGCCTTCAGGTCGGCCCAATGCGCGGCGACCATCATGCACTCGGCCGGCTTCAGATCGAACGCGTCGCAGGCCGAAAGATACACGACCGGCTTCGGCTTGTAGTCGCGCGCATAGTCCGCGCCGAGGATCGCGTCCCAGTGGAAATTGTTGCGCCGCGCCAGCGCCGCCATCAGCGAGAAATTGCCGTTCGACACCGGCGCGACGAGCCCGTGCTTGCGCAGCAGCGCCAGCCCGCGCGCAACGTCCGGCCAGGCGTCGAGCTTGTGCCAGGCGAGCACGAGGCGACGCTTCGTCTCGTCGGATATGTCGGAAAGACCGAAGTCCGGCAGGATGCGTTCGAGATTGCGAGCGTGGACGACGTCGAGCTTGGCGAACGGCTGCCGGCCCGAACGGATCTCTTCCATGCCCGCCTGATACTGGCCGCGCCAGGCGTCGGCGAAGGCCGTCCACACCATGTCGTGTCCGAGCGGATGCAGGACCGTCCGCGCCTCGCGCGCCACGCCCTCGCGCCAGTCGACGATCGTGCCGAATATGTCGAAGAAAAACGCTTTTGGCGCGCTCATGAACATCCTCCCGGAGCACGCTAGATTATGCGCGCAAGGGCGACGCGGGCAATCGGCCCGGAGAGGAGCGGGGATGCGAAAAGTCGAAATCAGGACCGCGCCTGCGCTGCGCGTCGTCGGCGTCGAGCATCGCGGTCCCTACCCGGAAATCGGCCGGGCCTTCGAGCGCTTGCACGCGTTGGCGGGCGAACGTGGCCTGCACGGACCGGATCGCCGCCTCGTCGCCGTCTATTTCGACGAGGGGACGAACGTCCCGCCGCGGGATCAGCGGGCGCTGGCCGCGCTGACCGTTCCCGCAGGAACGCCCGTTTCACCGCCCCTGGCGGAACGGGAACTCGCGGCCGGCGAATACGCGGTGCTGCGCCATGTCGGCCCCTATGCGGGGCTCGGCGCAGCCTACGAATGGCTGCTCGGGACGTGGCTGCCGGGCTCGGGCCGCAGGGCCGCCGACCGGCCCTGCTACGAGATCTACGCGAATACGCCTGCGGACGTCGCGCCGGACGCGCTGATCACCGACATCCATCTGCCGCTTGCGCCCGTCGCATGAGGCGGCGATAAAAATCCTCGCGACGGGGTGTCGCCGCAAGGAATCGCCTTCGGCGCAGGCTGCGGACGAAAGAACGTCGCCAATTCCACCGCCCGTCTGGATTTGCCGCCGCCACTGACGCATTCTGCCTGAAAATCAGGGGGAATCATGAAGCTCTACGACCTCAAGAACGGGCTCAACCCGCGTCGCGTCCGCATTTTTCTCGCGGAAAAGGGGATTTCGATCCCCGCCGTCGATGTCGACATGATCAAGGGCGAGAACAAGGGCGAGAAGTACCTCGCCATGAATCCGATGGGCACGATGCCCGTGCTGGAATTCGACGACGGGACCTATCTCGCCGAATCCATCGCCATCTGCCGCTATTTCGAGGAGCTGAACCCACAGCCGCCGCTGTTCGGCACGAACCCGCTGGAGCGCGCCCGCATCGAAATGTGGAACCGGCGGATGGAGTTGGAAATCCAGCTGCCGATCCAGGACGTGTTCGTCCATCTCAACCCGTTCTGGGCGGGACGGCGCCCGCAGGTGCCGGAGTACGGCCGCGTGCGCCAGGCGCAATTGCTCGAACGGATGGCGTGGCTGAACCGCGAACTGGCGACGCGCCCGTATATCGCAGGCGAGAATTACTCGGTGGCCGACATTACCGCGCAGTGCGCTTTCGTCATGGGTCGGGGGACGGGGTCCAAAATCCCGGACGACATGACAGACCTCCTGCGCTGGTACGATCTCGTGACGAGTCGTCCGACGGCGCGGGCCTGAGCCTTCCTAAACCGCGGTCGCCTCGAACCAGCGTGTCGGCGCGACGATCTCCTCCTGCGCCTCGATCAGCAGGATTTCGCGCGAATTGGCCTCCTGCGTCCGCGCCAGCAGGCCGAACACCGAGGCGCCGGCGTTCTCCAGCGCTTCGCGCGGCGAGCGCGTCGTCAGGTAGTGCGCGAAGAACAGCGCGGCGATGGCGTCGCCGCCGCCGTTGACCGACATGTCCAGCCGCGGCGTCCGCAGCCGGAACAGGCCCTCGTCGGACATCACGTACATATCGAGTTGGTCGAACGGCGTGTCGGCAAGCTGCGCCGAGGTGACGAGCACGATCTTCGGCCCCCGCGCCCGCAAGGCCTCGACCGCCGTACGCAGGCTGGCGACGGAGACGACGGGCGCTCCGGTCAGCCATTCCAGCTCGAAATGGTTGGGCGTGGCGATGTCGGCCACGGCGAGCGCCGACTGCACGAAGAATTCCGGCACGCCCGGGCGCACGAACACGCCGCGGCCGACGTCGCCGATCACCGGGTCGCAGCAATAGAGCGCGGCCGGGTTCGCCGCCTTCGCGCGCTTGACCGCGCGAAGGATCGCCGCGCCCGTATCCGGCGCGCCGACATAGCCCGACAGCACGCCGTCGCAGGTCTCCAGCGCGCCGCGCTCGCCGATGCCCTCGACGCATTCGTCGATCAGCGCGGCGTCGAACGCCCGGCCGCGCCACGCGCCGTAGCCCGTGTGATTGGAGAACTGCACCGTGTTGATCGGCCAGACTTCATGGCCGAGCCGCTGCAGCGGAAAGACGGCGGCGGAATTGCCGACATGCCCGAAGGCGACGTGCGATTGAATCGATAGAATATTCATGGCGCCAGTCTGTCACCGTCCAAGCTTCAGGCGCAAGCAATCCGGCCCTCATGCCGAGGAGGCGGCGCAGCCGCCGTCTCGAACCATGAGGGATGCGGCAATCCCGTGGAGACGCGATGCTGCGCATCGCTTCTCAGGGCGAGGGCTGCCCTACTTCACCGTCTCCGCCGCTTTCTTCGCGAAGCGGTCGTCGAAGGTCTTGGCCAGATCGACCTTGGCCTCCTTCAATTCCGGATCGAAGCGCACGAGCATGTCGTAGGCGCTCGTCATCGCGGGCATGTCGATCATCCCGGTCTGCGAATAGGAGGGCTGCGAGTTCTTCGCCGCCGCCATGTACAGCGCCTTGTCGCCGAGAAGGTATTCCGGCGGCACGGTGGCGGCGATGTCCTCTGGCGACGCCGCCTTCAGCCATTGCAGCGCCTTGTATTCGGCGTTGACGACCGCTTGCATCGTGTTCGGATTGGCGTCGATGAAGCTCTTCTTGGCGTAGATGACCGCAGCCGGATTTTCCCCGCCGAACAGCGCGCGCGTGCCGGCTTCCGAGCGCGTGTCCACGGTCACGCGGATATCGCCGGATTGTTCGAGCATGGTGATGACCGGCTCGAGATGCGAGATCGCGTCGATCTGGCCGTTGCGGACGGCCGCGACCGCCGACGCAGCGCTGCCGACGCCGATGAACGACACGTCGGACGGCGTCAGCCCCGCCTTCGCCAGCACGAAATTCATGAGCATGTTGGTGGACGAGCCCGGCGCGGTGACGCCGATCTTCATGCCCTTGTAGTCGGCCGGGTTCTCGAACTTCACGCCCTTCTTGACGCCGACGACGATCGCCGGAAAGCGGCCGAGGTCGATCGTGGCGCGGATATCCTGCTCCTTCGCCTGCATCCGGATCGTGTGCTCGTAGGCGCCGGCGACCACGTCGACCGAGCCGCCGACCAAGGCCTGCAGGCTCTTGGCGCCGCCCGGAAAATCCTGGATCTCGACGTCGAGCCCCTGCTCCTTGAAGTAGCCCTTCTTCTCCGCGATCGTCAGCGGCAGGTAGTAGAGCAGCGACTTGCCGCCGACGCCGATCGTCAGCTTCGGCTTCTCGATATTGGCGACCTGCGCGAAAGCGGCGGACGTCGAGACGACGAGCGCGGCAATCAAGGTCGCACTTTTCACACCACGCATTGCGCGTTCTCCCCGTTGTCTATTGTGCATGCGCCTGCGGACGCCAGACCAGCAGCCTGTTCTCGGCCAGCGTCACCAGCCAGT
>CXWK01007118.1_pt3 | contig 13893 bp, 12 predicted proteins | sample 590851 | NCBI WGS metagenome assembly CXWK01 (sample SAMEA3498364, study PRJEB10139) | wastewater metagenome | biome: wastewater treatment plant; material: activated sludge | place: Denmark | collected 2014-08-01
CCCCAGGTCCGCTGGCCGGAAATCACTCGCCGGGCGTTGAAGATTGGATTGGGGTATCTGAAAGGCGGAGGAAAAGACTAGCAGGCTGCGGAAAAAGTCCGCCGGCAGCGTTCTCACAAGACACTGCCGCCTCACCGTCTCGGCGGCGTTCACAAACGTGACACGCGTTATTCCGCGCGTCGTGAACCTCAGAGGCTCACCGTACGGCCCGAGTACGATTCGCCTCTTCGCTCGCTGCGGCCTTGCTGGACAGCCTTTTTACGCAGCCTGCGAGCGATTCTGACATCGACACGGCACGTGAGCTGATCGCGAGCTATCGCGCACAAGCCGAGTTTCTGCGCAGCCTGCTAAGGCCCATGTTTCTCAGCTGGAGGAGCACTGCCTTGAACGGCGCGGATCGCGCGTTCACTTTGTCCCCCCAGCTCCAGATATCGACGGAACGCGTCGACGGACTTTTGCGGTTCGTTCAAATGGTCGGCGTAGAGCTCGCCGAGCGAGAAATAGACATCCCCGTAGGCCGGGTTCACTACTAATGCCTGCTGCATGGCCTGCTCGGCTTCCTGGTACTGTCCCTTCTTTGTGAGGGCCAGTGCCAGGGAGTAGTGGGAATCGGGATTCTGCGGCGCATGTTGCACCGCCGCGCGGGCGGCGAGAAGCGACTCCTCCAGATTCGGCAGCACTTCCAAACGGATGTAACTCTTTAATACGTAGGCATCGCCGAAGGACGGATCGTAGCCGATCGCGCGGTTGAGCCGTTCCAACGCCTCTTCGGCCGACTTTTGCTGCTGCAGCAATGCAAAGGCCTGTTCATACTGAGTGCGGGCCTCCCTCATCCGGTCCGCCTCACTCGTCGGTTCCTTTCCGGCCTGGAAGGCGCCTTTTCGTCCTTCAATCAGAATGACGTCCCCGTCGCCCTCCAACTGCACGAACTGCGGGTGCTGAGCCCCCTTCGTCGCGGCCTCCACGTCCTGCTTCACCTGCGCCGCGAGTTCGCTGGCCATGACCCAGCCGTTCTTGTTGAGATCGGCAGCCCCGTTCAGCCCAGCGACCAATGCCGTTACAAAGGCGCTCTGGCCCGGAGCACGTCCGACCGCCTCCTCTTTCTCAGCCGCCGTGAGGACCTGGACGGCTCGTTTTTCCGTATCATCTTCGGGCGACAAACGGCCTTCGAGTGAAAGCGGCTGCGGCGCGGTCACCTCCCACCCCCGGATGTTCGCGTCGAACAACATCAAGATGTGTTTGGAAGCGGACCGTCGGCTGAATTCTTTGAGTTGATCGAACGTGATGGCTTTAGCGGGATTGTTCAGCTGCGCATCCCAGGGAACCAGATAGCCCAGTTCTTTGGATTGAGAATCCTGAGTGACCCCTGCATGCCCGGCAAAAAAGAACAGCACGCGATCCTGACGCCCTACTTTGCGGGGCAAATAGTCATTGAGAATCTGGAGCAGATGTTTGGAACTTGCCTCTTTATCCTGCAGCTCGATCACTTCATCGAACCCGAGCCCCTGCAACGCCGCCGCCACCGCATGCGCACTCTCCAACGCGCCGGGCACTTTCGGTGCCACGAGATAGTTCTCGACACCGACCACGACCGCCCAGGACTTGTAATAGAGTCCTTCCGGCTTTCCAACCTGCGCGTGGGCAATGGAGAGAATTCCAACCGTTCCAGCAGCGCACATGGCCACCAGGCATACGAACATCCGACGAAGATGGGGGAATGTAGACGAGCGCATGAAGGGGTTAATCCAGTGAAGTGCAACGCAATCAGCGTACCCTCGTCTCCTCCTGACTGTCAAGAAAGGCGGAGTGCTCCGGCCTTGCGCCACGCGGCCTCCGTCTGCATCAGGCAAGGTCTCACAGGGGCGCTGAGGGTTGCAGTTCCTTCGCCCCATACGCATAATGCCGGTGATGATTGAATCGCGTGCCGGACAGGCCCGCGCTTTGTGGAGGCATGGCACTGATGGACGAAAAGATCGATACCCTACTGAAAGAAGGACGTGTTATTCAGCCGACCGCCAAGACCAAGGCGGCTGCTCATATTCAGGACTATGAGCAGGCTTACCAGGCTTCCATCGCCGATCCGGAAGCGTTCTGGGGCGGTGTGGCCAAGGAACTGGATTGGTTTTCGCCGTGGAGCAAGGTGCTCGATTGGAACTACCCCTGGGCCAAATGGTTCGTCGGCGCGACCTGCAATATCGCTTATAACTGCCTGGATCGCCACGCGAACACCTGGCGGCGCAACAAAGTCGCCATCATCTGGGTCGGTGAAAACGGCGAGGAACGCATCTTCACCTATGGAGAACTGTTGCGTCAGGTCAACCGGTGCGCCAATGCCCTCAAGGCACTTGGCCTGCAAAAGGGCGATCGCGTCACCATCTATCTCCCGAAAATTCCTGAACAGGTCGTCGCCATGCTGGCTTGCGCCCGTATCGGCGTGATCCACAGCGTGGTCTATTCCGGCTTCAGCGCCCCGGCCCTCGCAAGCCGCATCCAGGACGCCGAAGCGCGCGTCGTCATCACGGCTGATGTCGGGTACGATCGCGGAAAAACCATCAACCTCAAGGGCGTCGTCGACGATGCCGTGCGAACCTGCCCTTCCGTCGAAAAAGTGGTAGTCGTGCGGCGCGAATCTCCAGGCGTCGCCCTCGCGGCTCCCAAAGAAATCGATTGGGTCGAGTGGCTGCAAGCACAGAGCGCCGTCTGCCAGGCAGAAGCGCTCGATGCGGAAACTCCCCTCTACATTCTCTACACCTCAGGCACGACCGGTAAACCCAAAGGCGTCGTGCATGTGCACGGCGGCTATATGGTCGGTACCTACATCACGACCAAATATGTGTTCGACCTCAAGGAAGAAGACGTCTACTTCTGCGTCGCCGACCCGGGCTGGGTCACCGGCCACAGTTACATCGTCTACGGCCCGCTGCTGAACGGCGCGACGATCCTCATGGCCGAAGGCAAACCCGACTATCCGAACCCCGGCCGCTGGTGGGATCTCATCGCCCGCTACGGCGTCTCGATTTTCTACACCACGCCGACGGCGGTCCGGCTCCTGATGAAGTACGGGGAGGACTGGCCCAAGAAGTACGACCTCTCAACGTTGCGCATCCTCGGCAGCGTCGGCGAACCCATTAACCCCGAAGCCTGGGAATGGTTCTACCGGGTCACCGGCAGCGACAAGCCCATCATGGACACCTGGTGGCAGACCGAAACCGGCTCCATCCTGGTCACGCCCCTCCCTTCCGTGCCGCTCAAGCCCGGTTCGGCCACCAGACCGTTTCTCGGCATCGAGGCCGACGTGGTGGACAAGCAAGGGAACAGCCTCCCGAACAATGCCGGCGGCTTTGCCGTGATCAAGAAGCCCTGGCCCTCCATGATGCGCACGATCTACAAAGATCCCGATCGCTACAAGGTCTACTGGAATACGATCCCCAACTGTTATACGGCGGGCGATGTCTGCCGGAAGGACAACGACGGGTACATGTGGTTCATGGGTCGCGCAGACGATGTGATCAAAGTCGCCGGCAACCGCATCGGCACGGCGGAAGTCGAAAGCGCCCTGGTCAGTCACGAAGCCGTGGCCGAAGCGGCGGTCATCGGCAAGCCGCATCGCACCGCCGGTGAAGCGATCAAGGCCTTCGTCATCCTGAAGCAAGACTACCAGGACTCGAAAGAGTTGGTGCAATCGCTCAAAGACCATGTGCTGAAGGAGTTGGGGAAAATCGCGGTGCCGCAAGAAATCGACATCGTGCCGTCGTTGCCGAAGACCAGGTCCGGCAAGATCATGCGGCGGGTCCTCAAAGCCAAGGAACTGGGACAGGACGTGGGCGATATTTCGACGATCGAAGACTGAGACGATTCGTCTTCAGTCAATGCATCATCTTTTATTGTGTGCATGGAGGCCGGTCATGCAGAGGCAGAGCGAGAAGCAGAGTGTGGTGTGGTCGACGGTGATGGGATTTGTGCTGCTGGGAGGGGTCATCCCCGTCGCGGCCGCCGAGGACACNNACCGCGAAGAGCGGAAGTCAGAAGGCGAAGCCGGCGGCCACCGCCAAAGACCAGGCCCCCAAGTATACTTCGGCAGAAACGGCAGCCAAGGCGCAAGCCTGCTTCGGAGAAGCACCGAAGATCCAGTCGGTCACGCCGGATGAAGCCAAAGCAGGCGAGAAGGTCACGATCTCGGGCAGAGGATTCGGTCCCGCCGACTGTCTGCGCTCACTATCCTTCGGTCCCGGGTATCCCGCCGCATTCACATTCGTCAACGACACCCAGATCACGGCAACCGTGCCGACCGGCAGACGCAAAGGCATGGCTATGATGACCGTCACGACTGCGTCCGGTGAAGATTCCAAGGCATTTCTGGTGAAGTAGTGTGGCCACGCTAGATACGCCCTATTGGTTTATAGAACAAGTCTTCCTGCTACATTCTCACAGAATAAAGAGGCTCAACGTACCGCGGAGAATATGTTGAGCCTCTTCCCCGACTATCCTGCGGTGATCTTTCGACTCAGTCTCGAGGAGACTTATGGAGTGAGGAGCAACAAAAAACCCTCACGGGCAATGCCATCTGAGACCTTCCTGATAGCATTTTTTTGTTTTACCTTATCTACTGCCCTCCCAGAATCAGTCGCAGGCACCGCAGAAATTCGGAATGTCGCTGTTTCCTTCCCCTCTAACATTTGACATGAGCGATGGAAGGGTTAGATTTCACTTCGTCTTTAACCTGCGTAAGAGCTTCGCAACGCTATCATCGTAGGTTGAAGTCGACGTGAAGTCCGCGTACATCTTCCCGACCAAGAATGCTGGTAGCTCGCACTTCTCATAGAGCAAGGGCAGTACTGCAAGCTCGCCGGTTGCGATCTCGCGATTGATGGCGATCTCGAGCTCACGCTCGACCCATGGCGACTTGATGGATCTCGGGGAAAGTACGACGCCTATGTACTTTGTCTTCTTGAGGCCTTCTTCGATCTTCTTTGTTAGCGAGTCACCGATCATGATTTCGGCTTCGTCCAGCCAGACTTCCTTGACCCCGTGAGAGTCGAGGCGTGACTTGAGATCCCTGACAAAGGGCTTATCGGCACTTGTATGGCTCAGGAAAATGCCATGATATGCGCCACGATTAACGTCGGCAGCACCAAGTCCGAGCGCGCAGGCGATCAGGACGTTTGTTGCCTCTTGGGTCGATGGCGGCGTGAGCAGCCAAGCCGTGGAGCCTCCGAGCTGGACGCGCCCGCCGAGGGAATAACCCTCGAGCGACTCTGCTAAACTTTCCAACTTGTCGCCGAAGTCCGAGAGGCAGAGACTCCACCCATCCTTCTGAAGTTGTTCAAAGTAGGGCCGAAACTCACCCACCCCAGCCTTGAGAGTCAATCGTCTCGATTTCTTCTCGTGCAGAGTCGCAGTGTCAACGAGACTCTTGACTATCGTACTTGCGTATCCGCTATACAAACTCCGCAATCCAAAGAACTGGATGTGCTTCTTTCGGGCGAGTAGCCAGATTACTCGAGTTCCCTGTTCAATCGCGGCGGAAAGTTCCTTTGATCGATCGAGTTGGTCATATACGCTGTCGAAATCGTAGTCGTTGTTCTCGCTCTTTAGGTCCCAAAGCTCCTTTTCAGAGGCCGAATGCTTCGTGGATGCGCCAAATAAGAAGTGTGAGTAGCTCTCTGGGTTGATGATGATCGTGTCATATTCGTAAAGTGCGTACGCCGCTTTGTCTGATGCGATTTCGGGACGACAAAGGCCGAGCACGTCAATCTTCGTATCGGGTATCTCGCTTCCCTTGTAAGTGAGTCCCACGAGAAGAACATTCTTCGGCATAAGTCGCTACCTCGATGGTGTGTGGAAAACTAACCCCTGAATTAGACCGACCCACGAAACGAAATTGGCTTGAACAAATTGTTAGGCCACAGCATAGCGCATATCGCCATCATTCGCGCAATACGGACGAATCAGAAGCAGATTGGACAACTGAAGATCGTTGAGCCATTGTCAGAATGCCCACTCGAGCAAGATCGTCGATCCGGGCTGACAGCAACAATCAGGCTGCTCAAAAAGGCCGGCCAGCAAGGCCGCAGCAAGTGAAGGGCCGAGGCGTACCCTCTGGGTACGTTGAGGCTCTGAACGCCGCTGGCGGACTTTTTCAGCAGCCTGTTAGATCAATCCCCGTCTCTTCAGATAATCCGTATCGATAACCGGCGTTGGTTTTGGGGGGAGGAGACCGCGCTCCTGGAGCAGGCGCTCTACGTATTTGCCGATCAGGTCTGATTCCAGGTTAAGCTTGTCGCCCACCTGTTTCAGTCCGAGTGTGGTGACTTTTGCAGTGTGGGGAATGATCGAGACGACAAACGAGCGTTCGGTCACGTCGTTGATGGTGAGACTGATGCCATCGACCGTGATCGATCCCTTCTGAACACAGAGGCGCAGAATCTCCTTCGGCGCCTCAATCTCCAGAATCAGCGCGTTCCCGTCCTGATGCCGGCTCCGGATGGCACCGATGCCATCCACATGTCCTGACACCATGTGCCCGCCGATGCGCTCGTTCAACTTCATGGCACGCTCCAGATTCACGGGCGAACCGGAAGTGAGACCGCCGAGCGTCGTCACCGCGAGGGTTTCAGGCGAGACATCGACCGAGAAGTCATGGTCGGTTCTGGCGACCGCCGTCAGGCAGGTCCCATTGACGCTCACGCTGGCGCCGATGGTGAGATCGCTCATGATCGTCGAGGCGATGATGGTCAGACGCGTGCCGGCCAGCCCCTTATTCAGTACGGAGACCGCGCCCATCTCTTCCACGATGCCGCTGAACATGGCTTACGCTCCCTTGCGAGTCTTCAAGAGATAGAGACAAAAACCCAGTAGTCCGATCCCGCCCACGACGGCAATGCCGCGCTGCAGCGTTTCGATAAAATCCGTGTCCATCCTTCTCCGCTTCCTTTTGCAAAATGTGACCGTCCCCAGGCGAAAAGCGGCGGCATTATAGCACTACCGCGAGAGAGTTCTCATCGTGGCCCAGAAGGCGATGGCCGCCAGGATCTGGAGACCGGCAATCACGGCAAAAGCCCCCTGGTAACTCACATGGGCGATCAGCAGACCGGCCAGCAGGGGCCCGCTGGCATGGCCGATGTCCATCACCGTCCCCTGCATACCCATCCCCGCCCCCAATCGCTTGAATTCGGAACTGTCTGCGACCAGCGCGGCGGACGACGACGACACCACAGCCTCTCCGAATCCAAACCCGGACGAAAGCACCAGCAACAGAGCAAATGAGCCGACATGGGGCATGCTGATGAAGGTCGCGGCGCAAATCAGGAGGCCGGCCAGAATCAGCGGCTGCCGCCCTACGCGGTCCGAGACCCGCCCCATCACCGGCTTGGAAAGAAATGACGTCACCGCCTGCACACTAAACAGCAGCCCCACCTGTCCCGCGTTGAGGCCGACTGAAAGACCATACAGCGGCAGGAATGCCATCAGGGCGCCGTTGGCCACCATCTTGGCGGCATCTGTTGAACTGGTGATCAACACCTTCCGGTTGCGCGCCACGGCGAGAAACCCTTTCCCCATCTCAGCCATGACCGGTGCCAAACCCCGCTCGCGCACGCGCGGCGGCGGTTCATCCAGATGGAGACTGAAAAAGATCAGGATCGCGATACAGCCGAACACTCCGGCCGTCACGAAGGCCGTGGAAAATCCTGCCGTGTAGGCCAACCAGCCACCCAGGAACGGGCCGAGCAGAGAACCGGATTGGGTGCAGGCCGTATAGGTTCCCAGCGCTGCGCCGCGCCGTTCCTTATACAGATCGGCCACGGTGGCCAGGGCACTCGGCGCAAAGATGGCCGTGGCCAGGCCATGCACAAACCGCAGCGCCGTCAGCGCGTTGAGATCCGAGATGAAGGGGTAGATGAACGGCGGCAGTCCGAACGCCACCACGCCGATACGCAGCAGCATCTTCCGTCCATAGATATCGGAGAGGGCACCCGAGGGCAATTTCAGCAACACACCGGTGATGGTCGAGACCGACACGATCAACCCGATCCGCTCAGGGCCTGCACCCAGCGATTCTGCAAAGAGGGATAAGACCGGCATGCGGACGAGGTTGTAGCTGATGAAGCAGAACACGCCAAGGGTGCAGAGATAAAAAAAACTTCGGGAAGTCGTCATGGATGTCTCATCAGGGGGTTGGGCGAAGCGATTCGACAGGATTGTGCAGGCCCGCAAGGGCGGCTTTCAAGAAGGCCACCTCGTCATCCGGCAGAGCCGGTGGATCCGTCGCTTCAAACAGGACCTGCTCGGAATGTTCGCGCATCGTGCCACCCAACCGGCGGGCGGCATCGAAGGCTTTCAGGATCTGACGATTCACCACATTCCCGATCAGCGGACGGAGCAGCGACAGCATCCCCGACAGGAAGCGATTGTCGAGTCGCAGGTAGGCGACCATCGTACTGTCGATCGATTCGACTCCCCGGTTGTCGGTCACAGGATGCAGCCTCAACAGGACCACCGCCTTGCCGCTCACCCGCGGCAGAAACCGTCCGTCATGGCTTCCCTCCACGTAATAGATACGCGTCGCAGGATCTCGAAACAGGGAATGGACGATCCCTTCCGTGCCTTCCCCGTCGGTGGCCCAGAATTCCTCCTGCCCGCGCTGCTCGGCCTTATACAACCCGAGATCGAGGCGGTTGACCAGCATGGCGGCCATCACCGGATGATCCAGGAGATAGAGGAAGACCGGTTGCGGCAAAGGCGTGCGTTGTGGTCCGACTTTATTGGCGGTGGTGTAATGCGTGACGATCGGCTCAAGTCGGCAGGCCCAGGCGGCCTCGACTTGATCCAGCGGAAAGACGACACCGGCATGGTGTGCGGGAAGGGAGCACCGGTCCGATTCAGTTCGCCCGACAGACGCGAGGACCGCCAGCCCGGCTGTGAGCACGACCCCGATCAGGCCGGCTCGTCGCGCGACCGGCCTGAACCTGCTCATGAAGGCCGTTGCGGCAGTGAGAGCGTGAGATGAGCGGGATACAGTTGCCCGGGGTCCTGCCTGAGCCGCGCTTGCCGCAGCAGCGTATCGACCTGTGGCGTGACGACGCCCTCGAAGGAAACCTGCCCATCGGTGGTGATGACGACCGGCTTCGACAGATCGACAAGGTCTTCGTTCAGGAACAACGTGTATTGCCGGACGCGATCGGTCTTGACCTCAATCCGATTCGGCCCGGTCACCTGAGCGGTCAGCCTGGCGTAGATGCGCTGCCGGATACTCGCATCCCGCTTATCGACCAAATCTTCTGAAAAGGATGCGATCTGGTCCGTCGCATCGATCCGCACCCAGCCGAACGGCAGCAAATGGCTCGCATCGCGCACGACCGTCAGCGCCTTCGGAACAGGAGTCCGCCGCTGGTCGTCGAACCACTTCACCAGATCGGGAAGTTCTTCACGCGGAAAAAAGTGGCCCCCGGCCATCGCATGGGTGCGATCATGCTCGCGATAGATGTAGGGATACCCGAGGTTCTTGAGTTCTCCCGCCAGCTTCCGGCTCAATTCCACCGGCATCACCTGATCCTGCGCTCCATGAATGATGTAAGTCGGCGTCGTGCGAAGGTTCTCCAGAAACGGAAACAAGACGTCATCGATCCCGCTGGCCATCGGCGCAAGTCCGGCGAACAGAGGCGCATGATGCATGCCGATCAGCCAAGCGCCGATACCGCCGTTGGACATGCCGCTCAGGAAGATGCGGTTGGGATCGATCCGATACCGCTGCTGCACGGCCTGCACGGTCGCCAGCACCAGATCTTCCGCGCGTCTGGTGAACCAGGCTCCGGCTGGATAGGTCGGACAGGCCAGGATGTAGCCCTCGCCCAAGCGTGATTTCCATCGATCTAAGTAGGCCTCGCCGGTGAATCCGGCGCCATGGAGACAGACGATCAGGGCATAATCTCGGGTCGGTTCATAACTCTGAGGGACGGACAAGCTCAGCTGATACGGTCGTTCGCGGACGACGATCTGCTCATCCGGCAGGAGTCCCACGGGCTGCAACCCGTGAGGCGGACCTTTGCGCAACAGTTCCTGTACGGCCTGCACCGTCGCGTCCGGTCGCTGCACAATCGACGCGAGCACGGTGCGCTGCTGTTCGGCATCCTGGGTCGTGAGATATTGCCAGACCTGCGAGGCCAGGTCGGTCGAGGCCCCCTCCTCCGCGGCGTGGGTGGCCGGAATCGAAAGACTCGCCCATAGCAGGCACGAGAAGAGAACCGGGAGCAGGAAAAGTCTGCGTTGGTGAAACCGGTCGAAGGGCCGGAAAGAATGTCGCACAACGCTCCTAACGAGTCGAGAAGTCAGCCTGTATCAACATATCACGCCCCACCGGCTCGATGCGCAGATTCTTCAGGGGTACGGCATTCCGGAGTCGGTGCGGCGACTGCCCGCCGAAGATTCCTTTCGCATCCTGCCCGCCGAGCAGCAACGGGGCGACATACCACATCAATCGCTGGGGCAATCCGGCTTGCAGCACGGCCGCGTTCAGGTCGCTGCCGCCTTCGACCAAGACCGTTGTGACGCCAAGCTGACCGAGGCGCGCCCACAACACCGGCAAGTTCACATGGCCACCAGCCTTCGGTAAGACCAACACATCGATCCCCCTCTTCCTCAGAAGCGCAATCTTACGCCCTGAAGCTGCCGCTGTCGTAGCGATCAACGTGTGAGCCGTCTGCTGGTCCTGCAGCACCTTGGCCTTGAGGGGAATACGCAATCGACTATCGACCACAATGCGCAACGGCTGCCGCGGAGCCAACCGCGCCGGGCCGTCGGTCAGCCGGGCGGTCAACTGTGGATTGTCGCGTAACACCGTGCCGATGCCGACCAGGATCGCGTCTACATCAGCCCGCAAGCGATGGGCCTGCTGTCTGGCGGCCTCATCCGTAATCCATTGCGACTCGCCCTTCGCAGTGGCGATCTGCCCGTCCAGCGTCATCCCGGCTTTCAGGATCGTAAACGGACGGCCTGTCTGCACCCAATGAAGATAAGCTTCATTGAGCTGCCTCGCCTCGGCCTCGCAGCAACCGACATCGACACGAATTCCCGCCCGCGTCAGCTGCGCAACCCCATTGCCCTTCACCTGCGGGTTGGCATCGACCGTGGCCACCACGACGCGGCGGACTCCCGAGGCAATGACCAGCGGAACACAGGGTGGAGTGCGTTTTTTGAGATGACTGCAGGGTTCGAGGGTGACGTAGAGGGTGCCGCCTTTAGCCCGTGAGCCGGCCTGGCTGAGGGCGATGACTTCGGCATGTGGACCGCCGGCTTTGCGATGGGAACCCTGACCGACGATCCGGCCGCGGGTCACCACCAATGCGCCGACCATGGGATTGGGGCTGGTGGATCCCCGGCCCTTCGCCGCGAGGCGAAGCGCCAGGGTCATGTATTCACGATCGCGGGAAGACAACCTCACCGTTTCGTACGCTTGGGGCGACGGACCACACGCTTGGCGGCGGGCCGCTTCTTCACCGGCGCGTGCGTTGCGGACTTCTTGGCCGGCTTGGATTTCGCCACCCGCTTGGTGCTCGGTTGAACTTTCTTCGGCTTGGCTTTTTCCGTTTCAGCCTCCGCCAGCGCCGCCTGTGCCGCAGCCAATCGCGCAATGCCGACCCGGTAGGGTGAACAACTCACATAGTCCAGGCCCAGTTGATGACAGAATTCCACAGAACTGGGATCGCCGCCATGCTCGCCGCAGATGCCCAGCTTGATCGTGGGACGGGTCTTGCGCCCGCCCACAATGGCCGCGCGCATGAGCGATCCGACGCCCTCCCGGTCCAGCACCGCAAACGGATCGCTGTCGAGAATATTGGCCGTCTTATAGAAATCGATGAACTTCGCGGCGTCGTCGCGGGAGAACCCGAACGTCGTCTGGGTCAGATCGTTCGTCCCGAAGGAGAAGAACTCGGCCTCCTCCGCGATACGATCGGCGGTCACGGCGGCGCGCGGCAATTCGATCATGGTGCCGACCAGGTACGACAATTTCACGCCGTACCGCTTCATCGTGTCCGTGGCCACTTCGCGGACCAGATCTTTCTGCGCCTTCATTTCCGAGACCATGCCGACCAAGGGAATCATGATCTCAGGCACGATCTTCGTGCCTTCCTTCGCCAGCTCACAGGCCGCTTCGATGATCGCGCGCGCCTGCATCTTGGTAATTTCCGGCATCGTAATCCCGAGACGGCAGCCGCGCAGACCCAGCATGGGGTTAAACTCATGCAGCTCTTCCACGCGAGCCAGCAACCGCTTCTTTTCCTCCAACACCGTCGGCGCGCCGCTGGTGAGTTCGAGCTGGGCAATTTCGACCATGAGATCTTCGCGCTTCGGCAGGAACTCGTGCAGGGGCGGATCGAGCAGACGGATCGTGACCGGGAACCCCTTCATCTCGCGATAAAGACCGATGAAATCCTGTTTCTGCAACGGCAGCAGCTGATCCAGATACATTTCCCGCTCTTCGCGTTTCCGCGCCAGAATCATCTTCTGCATGATCTGGATACGGTCTTCGGCGAAGAACATATGTTCCGTGCGGCACAGGCCAATACCTTCGGCGCCGAAACTGCGCGCAATACGGGCTTGATCCGGCACATCCGCATTCGCCCGGACCTTCAGCTTGCGCACTCCGTCGGCCCACTTCAGCACCGACTCGAACAATTGGTACTTCTCGGAAGCCGAGGCTTCCATCTTGCCCTGCAGCACTTGAATCACTTCTGATTCCACGACGGGAATGTCGCCGCCATACACGTTGCCGGTCGAACCGTTGACCGACAGGTATTCGCCTTCGCGAAACACCTGGGTCCCGATCCGCACCGACTGACTATCCAGCACCTCGATCGCTTCACAGCCGGCCACGCAGACTTTCCCCATCTGCCGGGCGACCACGGCCGCGTGGGACGTCATGCCGCCACGCGCAGTCAGAAAACCTAACGCCGCGTTCATGCCGTGAATATCGTCCGGGCTGGTTTCCTGCCGGACAAGGACCACGCGATTGCCCGCGGCTTTCATCTCCACCGCACGGTCCGCCGTCAATGCGAGTTTTCCGGCGGCGGCGCCGGGACCGGCCGGCAATCCCTTGCCGAGCGGCGTGCAGCGCGACTCTTCCTGCGCGTCGAAAATGGGATAGAGATACTGCGCCAGTTGATCGGGCCCGATGCGCTGGAGCGCCTCCTTTTTGGTAATGAGGCCTTCCTTCACCATATCCACCGCAATCCGGACGGCCGCCACACCCGTGCGCTTCCCGACGCGGGTTTGCAACATGTAGAGCTTCCCTTCCTGGATCGTGAACTCCAGGTCGAGCATGTCGCGGTAATGGCGTTCGAGTTTTTTGTAGGTCGCTTCGAGATCCTTGTAAGCCTCCGGCATGAACTTTTCGAGTTCCTTGACGGGCAGCGGGGTCCGGATACCGGCAACGACGTCTTCACCCTGCGCGTTCGTCAGACACTCGCCGAAGAACTGACGCTGACCGGTGGCGGGATCGCGCGTGAAGGCCACGCCGGTGCCGCTGGTTTCACCCATGTTGCCGAACACCATGGCGACCACGTTGACGGCAGTGCCCCAGGTTTCGGGAATGTTGTACAGACGGCGATACGTCACGGCGCGCGCACCGTACCAGGAGGAAAACACGGCGTTGATCGCCATCCGCAGTTGCTCCAGGGGATCATCCGGGAAATCCCGCTTGGTCTCTTCCTTCACCAACTCCTTGAAGCTGACGACGAGTTCCTTGAGCGCCTTGGCATCGAGGTGCGTGTCCTGCGTCACCCCGAGATCCCGCTTCTTATGCTTGAGAATGTCTTCGAAATGTTCGCGATTGACGCCCATCACGATGCTGCCGAACATACCGATGAAGCGGCGGTAGCTATCCTGCGCAAACCGCTC
>CXWK01005686.1_pt2 | contig 13886 bp, 19 predicted proteins | sample 590851 | NCBI WGS metagenome assembly CXWK01 (sample SAMEA3498364, study PRJEB10139) | wastewater metagenome | biome: wastewater treatment plant; material: activated sludge | place: Denmark | collected 2014-08-01
GATGTTGGTCCATATCTTGGATTAGGACTACAGTTAGCGGCTACCATTGTTTTAATGGTATTATTAGGCAGTTGGTTAGATAAAAAATTTGGTCTCAATTATATTCTTACACTAATTTTGGGTTTATTGGGTATTGGAGTAGGAATGTATAATCTAATAAAAACTGTTAATGATCTTGAAAAACGTGATAAAAATGATCCCAAAAAGTAGATTATTACTGTTTTTATACATTTTTCCGCTGTTATTTGTTATAACTATAACAACTTTTTACTTATCAAATCGTTTAGATAGCCAATTGTTTTATAGTTTACTGTATGGGTTTTTATTTCCAACACTAACCTTTTTTTTAGGCTATTTAGCAATTCATTTTGGATTTGAAAAAAGTGATAAATTATTTCTGATAATTGTTTTTGGAGGCTTAATTGTTAGGTTTTTCTTGATGCTGATACTTATAGTAATAGCCCTAAAATTGTTGTTTGTTAGCCTTGATTCGTTTATCTTTACAACCTTTATTTTCTATTTCTACTATCTCATAGTAGAGATTTTTATACTAACTCGAAAGAAGAATTTAATAATCAAAACCAAGCAATGATCGACTCAACTTCTGTACACCAAATGGTTGATAGCCTAAAGACTACTCACTCAGAGTCAGGTAGCGATTGGATTCTCCATCACGTAATGGATGGAAATTATCTTGATTTTTCTCCCTTGGGTAAAGTGTATCTTCCTCATTTTGAATTATATGGTTTAGATTTATCAATAACCCGCCACGTACTTTTTATGTGGATTGGAGCTGCTCTTTTGTTTTTTGTGATGACAAGAGTTGCTAAAGCTTACAAATCTTCCCTTGTTCCAAAAGGATTTACAAATTTTTGGGAAGTATTTATCCTTTTTGTTAGAGATGAAATTGCAAAACCTACAATTGGAAAAGGATTTGAAAAATTTCTTCCGTATTTGCTTACAGCATTCTTTTTTATTCTATTTGGGAATTTTATAGGATTGATTCCTTTTACCGCTACTTTTACAAGTAACATTGCTGTTACTGCAACAATGGCAATCTTTACTTTTCTTGTAATTCAGTTTGGTGGAATAAGAAACAACGGATTTTTTGGATACTTTAAAGGATTAATTCCACACGGAGTTCCAGTTTTTCTTTTGCCAATTATGGCTGTTGTTGAACTTTTAGGATTACTTGCAAAACCGTTTGCATTGGCAATTCGTCTTTTTGCAAATATGACAGCAGGACACATTGTTATTTATGCTTTGATAAGTTTGATATTTGTAATGCAAAGTGTTGGCTGGGCTGGTCTTGCAATTCCTATGGCTTTATTTATTTACGGACTTGAAGTTTTAGTAGCTTTATTACAGGCTTATATTTTTACAATGCTATCTTCCTTGTTTATAGGAATGGCTGTTCATCAGGATCATTAAAAATAATTTATAACATAAAATCTAATTAAAGGAGAACGATAATGGACTTTGCATATTTGGCTGCTGGATTAGGTGCTGGATTAACAATCTTTGGCGGTGCTTTGGGCATTGGCAAATTGGCTGCTGCTGCAATGGATGCAAGCGGAAGACAACCAGAAGCTGCTGGTGCAATTAGAACCTCTATGATCATCGCTGCTGCGTTGATTGAAGGTATCTCATTATTTGCATTGGTAATCTGCTTTATCCTTGCTGGTAAATAATTAATTAAATGGAGTGTTTTGCACTCCAGTTACTAAAAATAATTTTAACAGAAGATTATGATTGCAAATACATTATTTGCTTTTGTCGCTTTAGTTGTATCTGAAACTGAAGGTGGCAGTGGTGGATTGCTTTCCGTTAATGGCGGATTAGCGTTCTGGACTGTTTTAACCTTTTTATTGCTTTTATTCCTGTTATCAAAGTTTGCCTGGAAACCAATCCTATCATCTTTGAAACAAAGAGAAGATGCAATTAAAGATTCGCTTGAACAAGCCGAAAAAGCTAAAGATGAAGCAAAACAGATTCTTGCACAAAATCAGAATAGTCTAGCTAAAGCTGAGGAAGAATCTAAAAAGATTATTGAGCAAAGCAGAGTTTTTGCTGAAAATCTTAAAGAGCAATTGCTTAAAGAAAGCAAAGAGCAAGCTCAAAAACTTGTTAGTGATGCAACTGCTGAAATCGAAAGAAAGAAAAATGCTGCTTTTGATGAACTAAAAAATCAAATTGCAGATATTTCTATTCAAGCTGCTGAAAAGATTTTAAAGGAAAATCTTGATGCTGATAAGAATAAAAAATTAGTTGATAAATACATTAGCGATATCTCTAAGAATTAATTATGGCTTCATCTAAAGTTGCAATACGTTATGCTCAATCATTTCTTGATACATCAATCGAGAAAAATATTCTTACAAAAGTTGCAGAAGAATTTGAGTTGGTTGCACAAACTTTAAGCAAAAGTTATGACTTGCTTAGAGCTATTAAAAGTCCTGTAATTAAGGCTGAAACTAAGAAAGCTGTAATTGCAGAAGTTTTTGGAAAACTGTTAAGCAAAGATTCTTTTAGTTTTTTGAATTTTGTTATTGATAAAGGAAGAGAAGAAATATTACCGGAAATTTTAGAGAAGTTTGAAACATTAAAAGATGAATCTCTCGGAATAGTAAAAGTTAATGTTACAACTGCGTTTGATTTTACTTCGGAACAGAGAAATCATTTGCAGCAGCAATTTGAATCTTATCTGAAAAAGAAAGCAAGATTAACATATAAAGTTGATACGAATATTATTGGTGGTTTTATTGCTAAGGTTGGCGATACAGTTTATAATGCTTCTATGATTCATCAACTTGGATTATTGAAAAAAGAGTTTTTACAAGGTAGTGTTACGTTAAATTAACCTAAAGGAATTTAATAAAGGAAATTACAAATGGCAGAAGTTAGACCTGATGAAATATCTGCGATATTAAGAAAACAACTTTCTGGATTTGAAAGTGAAGTTGATATTTATGATGTTGGAACAGTTTTGCAGGTTGGTGACGGTATCGCTCGCGTTTATGGACTTTCGCAAGTTATGGCGAGTGAATTAGTTGAATTCCCAAACGATGTTTTTGGAATGGTATTAAACCTTGAAGAAGACAGCGTTGGCTGCGTTTTGTTTGGTGATACTACACTTGTTAAAGAAGGTGATACTGTAAAAAGAACTAAACGTGTTGCCTCAATGCCAGTTGGTGAAGCTATGCTTGGTCGTGTAATAACTCCGCTTGGTTTTCCAATTGATGGAAAAGGACCAATTAACACAACACAATTTTTACCAATCGAAAGAAAAGCTCTTGGTGTACTTCAAAGACAACCAGTAACAGAACCATTACAAACGGGTATTGCTGCTGTTGATTCAATGATTCCTATTGGACGTGGACAAAGAGAATTAATTATTGGTGATAGACAAACTGGTAAAACTGCTGTTGCTATTGATGCAATTATCAGCCAGAAGTTTACTCATACTGAAGAAGCAAAAGCATTAGGTATTAAACCAGTTTATTGTGTTTATGTTGCTGTTGGACAAAAAGAATCTACAGTTGCTCAAGTGGTTGCTAAGTTAAAAGAAAATGGTGCAATGGAATACACAACAGTTATTTCTGCCGCAGCTTCTGAGCCTGCTCCATTACAGTTTATCGCTCCTTATTCTGGTGCAACTTTAGGTGAATTTTTTAGAGACAATGGTAAACATGCTCTTTGTATTTATGATGATTTATCAAAACAAGCTCAAGCTTATAGAGAACTTTCACTATTGTTAAGAAGACCTCCTGGACGTGAAGCGTATCCAGGCGACGTATTTTATCTTCACTCAAGATTGCTTGAGAGAGCTTCTAAACTTAGTGATGAAGAAGGAGCCGGAAGTTTAACAGCATTACCAATTATTGAAACTCAACAAGGCGACGTTTCTGCTTATATCCCAACAAACGTAATTTCAATTACTGATGGACAAATTTATCTTGAATCAAATTTGTTTAATGCTGGAATAAGACCTGCAATCAACGTTGGTATTTCTGTATCTCGTGTTGGTGGTAATGCTCAAATAAAAGCAATGAAAAAAGTTGCCGGAAGTTTGAAACTTGATCTTGCTCAGTATAGAGAATTAGAAGCATTTGCAAAGTTTGGATCTGATCTTGATAAATCTACACAAAGAACCATAGCAAAAGGTGCAAGATTAGTTGAGTTATTAAAACAAGGACAGTATGCTCCAGTACCAGTTGAGAAACAAGTTGTTGCAATCTATTATGGTACAAGAGGTTTTATGGATGAAATTGCTGTAAAAGATGTTAAGAGATTTGAAAAAGGTGTTTTAGAATTTATTGAAGTAAAGTATAAACAGATTTTTGATTCGATTAAAAAAGATAAAGACATTAGTAAAGAAACTGATGAGTTATTACAGAAAGCTGGAAAAGAATTTCTTTCTACTTTCAAATAGAAATTAATTAGAAGATAATGGCAACATTAAGAGATATAAAACTTAGAATCAAAGGTGTTAAAAGCACTCAACAGATTACAAAAGCTATGAAAATGGTAGCTGCGGCAAAACTGCGCCGTGCAACTGAATCTATTTTAAATGCAAGACCTTATGCTAAGAAAATATCTACTTTACTTTCACATCTTGTAACTGAAGATGATAGAGTATCTAATCCATTGTTTTCAGAACGAGAAGTTAAAAATGTTGCAATAGTTGTTGTAACCGCTGATAGAGGGCTTTGCGGTGCTTTTAATACTAACATTATTAAAGAAGCATCAAGATTTATTGAAGAAGATTTAAAAGGTACTGGTAAAGATTATAAACTTTATTGTTTAGGCAAAAAAGGTTCGGATTATTTTGGTAAAAGAAATTATAATATTGGTAAAACTTATCCAGGAATTTTTTCTCACCTTAATTATGCAATCGCACAGAATTTGGTTGATGAGTTAATTGCCCAATATTTAGATGGATCAATTGATAAAGTGATTTTAATCTTTAATGAGTTTAAATCAATTATCCAGCAAAAAATTGTTGTTGAACAGTTTTTGCCAATTGCTCCACCAGAAGAAAATAAATCTTCTAAGCATGAATCTGCAAATTATATTTATGAGCCTGATCAGAAATCTATTTTTAATTATTTGATTCCAAAACATCTTAAAGGACAAATGTGGAGAGTTTTATTGGAATCAAATGCTTCTGAGTTTGCAGCTAGAATGACAGCGATGGACAATGCAACAACAAATGCAAAAGAATTAATTAGAACTTTAAGCCTTACATATAATAGTAAAAGACAAGCCGCAATTACCACAGAGATACTTGAAATTGTATCAGGTGCAAATGCTCTGAGAGCAAATTAGTTGGTTAAGTTAAAGTTGGTTTATTGAAATTATGTTTGAAGAATTATCTCTAAAATTAGAATCCGCATTAAAAAAAGTTACAGGACAAGGTAAGCTTACCGAAGCTAATATTTCCGATACTTTGCGTGAGATAAGAAGAATTCTTCTTGATGCTGATGTTAATTATAAAGTTGCTAAAGATTTTATTGAAAATGTAAAAGTTAAAGCACTTGGTAAAGAAGTACTTGTATCGATTTCACCAGGACAGCTTATAACAAAAATTATTTATGATGGGTTAACTGAATTACTTGGCGGTGGACATAAAGAATTACAGATAAATCCTTCTGGCATTACAACTTTATTGGTTGTAGGTTTACAAGGTTCTGGTAAAACAACATTTTGCGGTAAGCTTGCAAAAAAGTTAACCGAGCAAAAGCGAAAAGTTCTTTTAGTTGCTGCTGATATTTATAGACCTGCGGCAATTGAACAGTTAAAACTTTTAGGAAAACAAATTGATGTTGAAGTTTTTTCTCTTGAAGAAAAAGATGCAAGAAAAGTTTCATCGGAAGCTTTAACCTATGCAAAAGAGAAAAACTATAATACTGTAATATTTGATACAGCTGGACGACTGCATGTTGATGAACAAATGATGCAGGAAGTTTCTGATATAAAAAATCTTGTTAATCCAGAAGAAACTTTATTTGTTGTTGATTCGATGACAGGGCAGGATGCGGTAAATTCCGCAAAAGCTTTTAATGATACAGTAAATTTTGATGGGATAGTACTTACAAAACTTGATGGCGATTCCAGAGGCGGTGCAGCGCTTTCAATTAGATCTGTAGTTGGTAAACCAATAAAGTTTATCAGCAATGGTGAAAAATTAGAAAACCTGGAACTATTTTATCCTGATAGATTAGCATCAAGAATTTTGGGAAAAGGTGATGTAATTTCTCTTGTTGAAAAGGCTCAGGCATCCTTTGATGACTTTGAGGCAGACAAACTTGAGGAAAAACTTCGTAAAAATAAATTTGATTTTGATGATTTTCTTAAGCAAATTAAAGTCATCAAGAAAATGGGTTCTTTATCTTCACTGATTGGAATGATTCCGGGCATTGGTTCCCAGATAAAAAATGCTCAAATTGATGATAAAGCATTGGTAAGAGTTGAAGCAATCATCAACTCAATGACAAATGAAGAAAGAACTACACCAAAGATTTTAAACGGCAATCGCCGTAAAAGAATTGCAAGAGGCAGCGGAACATCTATACAGGATGTAAACCGCTTAATTAAACAATTTAGCGAAATGCAAAGAATGATGAGTACTTTTAGTAAAAAAGGTATTCCAAGTTCGATGCGTAATTTTAAATTTAATTGAATAACGAGATAATATCCGGAGGTTACTAATTTGGCTGTTAAGTTAAGATTAAGAAGAATGGGAAAGAAAAAACAACCCATCTATAAAGTTGTTGCAGCAGATGCACGCTCACCAAGAGATGGAAAATTTCTTGAAGCAGTTGGTATTTATAATCCACTTACAAAACCGCACACAATTGATTTGAAAGAAGACAGAGTAAACTACTGGTTAGATAATGGCGCACAGCCAACTGATACAGTAAAAAGTTTACTTAGTCAAAAAGGAATAAATCTGAAAAGAGATATTGCTAAACGTAAACTTTCTGATGAAAAAGCTGAAGCTTTATTAAAAAGCTGGCAAGCTGCAAAAGAGGCAGCAGCTCAGAAAAAAACTGTAAAGAAAAAGAAAAAAGCAGAAAATCAAGAAGCTAAAAGTTAAAAACTAATAGCAACTATAAGTTTTGTTTCGTTAAGTTTATGGAATGGACGTACAGCAGAAGTTACGGGTGTCACTTCTGAGTTAGACAATCAATAGAATATTTATATTGATACTGTACATAACAACTTATTCACCCGGGTTCATTATAGGAGGCTTCTATATGAAAGAGTTCGTTGAGTATATTGCAAAACAACTGGTAGATAGTCCAGAAGGTGTTGTTGTTGAAGAGAAACTTACTGAAGAAAAAAAGTTAGTACTTTCTCTTAAGGTTCAATCTGATGACATCGGAAAGGTTATCGGAAAACAAGGGAAAACTGCTCAGGCAATGCGTACACTTCTAACGGCTGTTGCCGCAAAAGAAGGTAAAAGAGCTATACTTGAGATTGAAGATTAATTTGTTCAAGCTGTTTTAATTGGATGATTTTTATTCCATAGCAAAAATTATCGGTGCTGGTAAAAATGGATTTGTAAAAATCCACAATGTTCCTGGCATTTCAGAAAATTTTGATAAAATTAAAACTGTTTACTTGGATTTCTGGAATCAGAAAAAACAATTTGAAATTGAAGAGGTATTGAATGGCAAAAATTCAATATTTCTTAAATTCATTAATTTTGATGATGATAGAGAAATTTCTCTGATGATTAACAGGGAGATTTTTGTATCTGATACTGATGCTGAGAAATTCAATTTAAAGATGTTACTTGAACATACTTTAATTGGATTTAACGTTTATAGGGACAAAGAATATCTTGGTCTTGTAAACGATTTTTTTGAAACTCCTGCAAACCAGGTGATTGAAATAAAAGATCCGGAAGGAAAAGAAATACTTATTCCATTTGTTCATTCATTTTTTGATAGAATTGATTATAAAAGTAAAGAGCTAGTGTTAAAATCTGATTACTGTATTTATGATGATGAGACTTGATATTATTTCTGCGGTTCCTGAATTACTTTCAAGTCCCTTGAACACTAGTATTCTGAAAAGAGCTCAGGATAAAAAAAAAGTAAACATCAAAGTGCACAATCTAAGAGATTATGCCTTTGATAAACACAGACAAATTGATGATAAACCATTTGGCGGCGGCGCGGGAATGGTTTTAAAACCAGAACCGTTCTTTGAATGTATTGAGAAATTACAAAGTGAACAATCTTTTGATCATATAATTTTTACCACACCAAAAGGTAAAATGTTTGATCAGAAATATGCAAATAAGCTTTCACTGGCAAATAATATTTTGATAATTGCAGGACATTATAAAGAAATTGATGATAGAGTTAGAGAGCATTTTGCAACAGACGAAATATCAATTGGTAATTATGTTTTAACTGGCGGTGAACTTCCCGCTTTAATAATTGCTGATTCAATAGTTAGATTGATTCCCGGAGTTCTTAATGATAGTGAAGCTGCATTAGATGATTCTTTTCAAGATGGTGAAGTTGTTGAAGCACCCTATTATACAAGACCATCAGAATATCGGGGAATGAAAGTACCTGAAGTTTTACTTTCGGGAAACGAAAAAGAAATAAAAAAATGGAAACAAGAACAATCGAAAATCTTAACTGAAAAGTGGAGAAATTTTAATAATTAGGAGAATGAAATGATAGACATAAATAAAATATTACCGGAACAGATAAAAACGGATATGCCTGTATTTAATCCAGGTGATCACATTCGCGTTCAAGTAAGAGTTGTTGAAGGCGATAAAGAAAGATTACAATCTTTTGAAGGTGATGTTATCAGTATTCGTGGCGCTGGGTTAAACAAAACTTTTATCGTTAGAAAAATGTCTAGCGGCGTTGGCGTTGAAAGAATTTTCCCATTCAACTCACCCAAAATAGCAAAAGTTGAAGTGCTTAAGCAAGGTGATGTAAGAAGAGCAAAACTATTCTACTTAAGAAATCTTTCTGGTAAAGCAGCAAGAATTAAAAGTAAGAGACCTTAATCTAATTTATCTTTTATAAGCCGCTATTTTAAGCGGCTTTTTTTATTTATGAAACCAAAACTAATAATTCCAAACAATATCTTTTCAAAAATATTTCTTTCAGAATTATCACTAAATGATAATTATGATATAGAATTCTTACCAGCAGCTTTAATTGCAAAAAAAGTTTCTGAAGATATTGATGTAATCGGTTTAATCCCTTCATTAGATCTATTAACTTTTAAAGATTTATTTGTTTCTTCAGAAATGGGAGTATCATTAAATGCTCTGCTTTCAAACTCATATATACATTTTAAAGAGGGGCAGGGAACTATTGAGGAAATATTTCTTAAAGGTGATATATCCAGTAATGAAATTATTTTAAGTAAGATTTTATTTAAAGAGTTTTATGATGTTAATGTAACCACCACACTTATTCAGAATTCTAATCAGCATATAGATGATAATTTATTAATTGTTGGTGATGAAAATTATGATAAAGAACTTTTCTTAAATGGTTTAAGTTTTTCTGAAGAAGTTATTGAACTAATTGATGCCCCTTATGTTAATTTTTTACTTGCTGGATCATCAGAAATCATTCTTAATGAATTTATAAAAAATCATAAAGCAGATTTGCTAAATGGGCATACCGAGAATTATAGTGAATTGCTAAAAAGATTTACTTCTACATCAATAGATTTTATAAATGCTAACATTCAGCATGTAGTTTTTGATTTAGAAGAACAGGATTTAGAAGGAATTAAAACACTTTTACAATTGCCGTATTTTCATGGAATGGTTAAAGATTTGATTGATATAAAATTTGTGTAGTTGAAAAATATTCTAAAAATAAAATGCCATCATCTTGATGGCATTTCCTTTATCACACTTAATGTTTTCAGAAATTATTTCGCAAGAATCATTTTTTTAGATTCAATATAATTTCCAGTTTTTAATTGATAGAAATAGACAGCGGAAGATATTTGATTGTTAAAGGATGATGTATTGAATTCAACCTCGTACTCTCCTGCAGCTATTTCTTCATTAACTAGAGTTGTTACTTCATTCCCAAGAACATCATAAACCTTTAATTGCACAAATTGTTGAGTGCTTATTGCATACTGAATATTGGTTGACGGATTAAATGGATTTGGATAGTTCTGGTAAAGTTTAAAATTATTTACAGTTTTACTCTCATCATTTGTGTTAGATGCAGAATCCCACCCAGCAAGTTTTGCCCAAAGCCACCAGGCAGTATAAGCTTTTAAATTTCCATTCAGTGCCTGACTATGTGCAGGTGAGCAATCATACCAATCAACATTTATTGTGTGAGAGTTTTGCCAATCGATTGCCCAGTTTTTATCAAGTGATCCATTTCCATCACTATCATAATCACAATTGTCATTTGCATCTTTATCCAAATAGTAATTCCCATCTGGATCATATGATTCAATATCATTAAAATCAAACAAGATTTTTTCATTAGTTAAACAGTAATTTCTAATTTGCACATTTCTCAAATTTAAATTTCCTGAAAGACCAGTACCATCAAGATGTCCCGTCATATAAACAAACTTCACATTCGGATAATCATTTTCTAATCCCGTCATCAAACTTAAATAAGTATTTATATTTTCCTCAGAAGCCCAACTAACTTGTCCACACCATGACCAGATAACAACGTTTACATCGCTGTTAGAAGAATTATTGAGATAACTTCTGGTTGCAGATTCCCAAGCAACAAAATCTGGACTACCTATCTCAGAAGCACCTGAAAAAGCGTAATCATCAATATCTAATGCGCCATTTGTTCCCCCTTCATTAAAAGCATACTGAGAACCTTTCCAGTTTTCTAATCCATCCATACCTGTTATTAACTGGCTTCCGTGAGATGTATGTCCATACGCGATGTGAAGTTTTACTTTTGCAGAATCAATCCAGTTAAATGGAGTGATAGAGAGTTTAGCAGAATTATGATTTGCTATGATTGCAGTTTGTGCAACTGTGTAACTGATACAAACAATTGATAACAATATTGTGTATAAATACTTTTTCATTCTTAGCCTCTGAATTTTTTGCATATTAAAACAAACCTTATACCATATAAATTCATTTAGTATCAACAAATCCTGATAAATTATCATTGAAATTCTTTTAAAAACCAGCTAACAAAATTTGCGATTTGTAAAATGTAATGAATGATTAAGTATTATTTGCAATAGAGCTTTGGAAGTAAGTTTTGTCAGATTTGTCGGTAAGATAAATATTTCTGTAACCCTACAAATATTTTTTNNATAAGATCAACCTCATATGAAACCAAAGTTGAGTTTATCTTATTTACTAATTGCCATTTACCATAACCGCGATATAGCCCATCGAAATAATTTAATTTTAGTTCTTTGTTTGGATCAAATGATTCGACTTTGCAAGAAAATGGTTGACCATTAAATGGTTTAACAATGAACTCAGTATCTATGATTTTATTGCTGAAATTTGAAACTTTAATATTAATAACTTTTGGCCACCATTTGTGATAAGAAGGAATATCAATCAATACATTCCAAACCTCATCGATTGAATTGTTCAATTCTATTTTATCGCAGGCTTGGATTTTTCTCATAAAAGAATTTCTGAGCAAAAAAAAGGGCGATCAATTGATCGCCCAGTACAATTAATTAAATCTCAACATGACTTACACTAATAACATTAGTGTTTTCTTTTATCTTCTTTAGCAACTCAGCAGAAATAGCAGATTGTAATTTCATAGTACAGCAAGCAGCTATTCCACCTTCAAAAATTATGTTTTCAATTTCTTCAATATTAATGTTACCACTTCTAATAACATCAAGCACACCAGCAAGTACTCCGGGTTTATCGTAGTGTTTAACCACAAGTTGAAAATGTGCATCAGTGATTTTTGCTCTGTTAACCCAATGATCTATAACGCCACTGTGTGCATAATGTTTAATTATGTTTATTGTTTCTTCAGCTACTGCATCTTGTGCTTGTTCAGTAGAAGCCCCGATATGATGTGTTACATAAATGTTTGCATTGTTCTGAAGCTTGGATGAAACCTCGCCAGCTTTTCCTTCTGGTTCACCTTTAAATACATCGCAAGCATAACGAATATTTTTTGTTTTGATTGCTTCAAATAAATCATCTTCAACAACTATTTCATGTCTTGATGTGTTAATTAAGTAAGCTCCATCTTTCATGAACTCGAACATCTGCTTATTGAACAAACCTTTTGTTTGTGGAGTTGCTGGTAAATGAATAGAAATTACATCGCACAATGGAACCAACTGATCCATTTCACTAAAATCTTTAATAGGAACTCCTTCAATGCGTGAAATATCTTTCCCATAAACATTCATTTCAAACGCAAGCGCACGTTTTGCAACTTCTTTACCAATATTTCCAACACCGATTAAACCAAGAGTTTTGCCTTTTAATCCTTTGCCTTTTGAGTATTTATCTTTATTCCAAACACCTTTATTAAAATCTGAAACGTTATCTGGAATTGATCTATCGATCGAAATCATTAAACCGATAGCTAACTCAGCAACCGCAACTGCATTCATTCCAGGACAGTTAGTTACATAAATTCCTTTTTTATTTGCGGCAGCAATGTTGATGTTGTTAACTCCTGAACCAGCACGAATTATTAAATTTAATTTTTCGCTATTTAAAATTGTTTCTTCATTAACAATGGTAGAACGAACGACAAGAATATCAACTTCTTTTGCTGCTTCAACTAAATCTTTTTCTCCAAGTTTTGCATTATAAATTACTTCAAGATCAAGATCTTTCATTTGCTGGATATATTTATCCGGGAATTTGTCTGCTACTAAAATTTTAATTTTCATAATTAACTCTCCTTTAAGTTTTATTCAAGTCATGCTGAACTTGTTTCAGCATCTGTAATATTTTTAAAGAGATTCCGAAACAAGTTCGGAATGACATAACATTTATGGCTTACCCGGAAATGATTCTACAAATTTAATTTTTATATCAGGAAACGAATCTACTATTTTTATTTTCACATCAGGAAATGATTCAACAATCTGCCATTCACCACAATCATCCGGAAAAGAACTTACAATCTTTACTTTTATATCCGGAAATGATTCTACGATTTGAATAGTAATATCCGGAAAAGAATCAACAAATTTTATTTTTCCGTGAAGAGGAAAATCTTTGAACGTACAACTTTCAAAATCAATTTTATTTTTGTCTTGTGCAAATGATATTGGAGAAAAAATCTGTGCAAATAAAACAAAAATAAAAACTGTTGAAACAGTTTTAATATTGTAAATTATTTTGTTCTCCACCGACTTAAGTCGGTGGTTAATATTTTCTTTATTCATAATTAACCGTTTCAACGGTTTTAAAACTATTTTAACATAGGAATTTTAACATTCCATTTTTTTGCATTATCAATTGCTTGCTGGTAACCTGCATCAGCGTGACGCATAACTCCCATTCCGGGATCATAAGTTAAAACTCTTTCAAGTCGAGCTTCTGCTTCTTTTGTTCCATCAGCAACTATAACCATTCCAGCGTGGATTGATTTACCAATTCCAACTCCGCCACCATGATGAACAGAAACCCAGCTCGCACCACCGATTGCATTTAATAATGCATTAAGTATTGGCCAATCAGCAATTGCATCACTCCCATCAATCATACCTTCGGTTTCTCTATTTGGTGATGCGACAGAACCACAATCAAGGTGATCTCTTCCAATTACAATTGGCGCTTTAACTTTTCCATCAGCAACAAGTTGATTAAAAATCTTTCCCATTTTTGCTCGTTCACCATATCCAAGCCAGCAAATTCGAGCTGGCAATCCTTGAAAATGAAC
>CXWK01013725.1_pt1 | contig 13885 bp, 13 predicted proteins | sample 590851 | NCBI WGS metagenome assembly CXWK01 (sample SAMEA3498364, study PRJEB10139) | wastewater metagenome | biome: wastewater treatment plant; material: activated sludge | place: Denmark | collected 2014-08-01
ATCGCCAGCGGCGGGTTCCCCGAATCGATGTTTGCAGCGGAGGGCTGAACCCCACCCTCAGCCCTGGTGGCCCTGAGTTTGGCGGCCGAGCCATTCCAGTGCCACGCCGGCGTGCATCGCTGCGCCGAGCGGCAGGGCGTCCTCGTTGAGGCGCATCACGTCGGAGTGACACGCCGGTGCCTCGAGAAAGTTCTCGATGTCGGCCGGACAGACGCCGAGAAAAGCCATGGCTCCCGGCACCCGCTCGAGGATGTAGCTGTAGTCCTCCGCACCCATCACCGGTGACGGCAGCGGGAACATCCGGTCCGGCCCGAGCACCTGTTCGCACACGTCCCCGACCAGCTCGGTCATCTCGGCGTTGTTGACCGTGACCGGGTAGCCGCGGGTGTAGTCGATCTCGGCGGTGCATCCGTGGGCGGAGGCCACGCCGTGCACCACCTCGGCAAACAGTGTCTCCACCCGGTCGCGCGTGTGAGCGGAGACGCACCGCACCGTGCCCTCCATCAGCACCTGCTCGGGGATGACGTTGTGGGTGGAACCGCCGGTGAGATGGGCCACGGTCACGATCGCCGGGTCGAACGCCTCGATGCGGCGGGTCACCATCGTCGACAGTGCCCCGACCACCTCGGCGGCCGCCGGCATCGGATCGATGCCGAAGTGGGGCATGGAAGCGTGGGTGCCGCGACCCTTGACCGTGACGGTGAACTCGTCGGCCGATGCCATCAGGGGGCCCGGCCTCATCGCCACGAAGCCGGTTGGGGCGTTCGGGGTGACGTGGATTGCGAACGCTGCGCCGACCGGCGAGGTGAGGCCCTCGTTGAGGACGCCCTCGTTCAGCATCACTTTGGCGCCGGCGAAGCCCTCCTCGCCCGGTTGGAATGCCAGCCGCACCGTGCCGGGCAGCTCGTCGCGCCGGGCCGCCAGCAACCGGGCGGCGCCGAGCAGCATGGCCACGTGCCCATCGTGGCCGCAGGTGTGCGCTCGCCCTTCGATCGACGAGGTGAACGGCTCATCGGAGTTCTCGGTCATCGGCAGTGCGTCGGTGTCGGCCCGTAACAGAAACGTCGGTCCGTCCGGGTCGCCGACGATGTCGGCGGTCAGCCAGGTGGTGGCCTCGCCCCTCCGAATCGCCAGGCCCAGTGGTTCCAACGCCGTGGCGATCAGGTCTTGGGTGCGCGGGTTGTCCAGGCCCAGCTCCGGGTGCCGGTGCAGGTCCCGTCGCCAGCCGACCAGGTCGTGAGCGAGCCCGGTGGCCTCGACCACCAGCTCGCTCAGTAAGGCGTTCGATCCGGCGTCGTTCAGCGTGGTGTCCCCCATGGTCGGGACTCTACGGGACCGTCCAGCGGGGCGGGGCCGGAAGCCGCAGCGGATGTGAGCCACAGCGATCACACCCGTGCCTCAACTGGGTGTGATCGCTGCGGCCCGTCCCACAGCGATCACACCCAGTTCGACCTTGGGTGCGATCGCTGCGGCGGCCTGGTGCACAATGGGACGGTGAGAGTCTGTGTGGTCGGATCGGGCGGGCGCGAGGCGGCGCTGGCGGACGTATTGGGACGGGACGCAACCGAGGTGCTCGTCAGCCCGGGTAACCCGTTGATCGAGGGCTCGGTCGACATCCCGCCGGAGGACCTGGACGCCGACCTGTTCGTCATCGGGCCCGAGGCCCCGCTGGTTGACGGTTTGGCCGATCGGCTGCGGGCCGAGGGGCAGCTCGTGTTCGGGCCCGGCGTCGACGGTGCCCAGCTGGAGGGCTCCAAGGCCTACATGAAGGGTCTGCTGGCCGAGGCGGGGGTGCCGACCGCGCGATACGGGACGTTTACCGAGGCGGCGCCCGCGCGAGCGTTCCTCGACACGATGGCGCCGCCGTTCGTTATCAAGACCGACGGGCTGGCAGCCGGCAAGGGCGTGCTCGTCACCGACGACCTGGCTGAGGCCCGCAACACGGTGGACGACTACCTGTCCGGTCGGGCCTTCGGAGATGCCGGGCAGACGTTGGTGATCGAGGAGGGGCTGGTCGGGCCCGAGGTGTCGGTGTTCGCGGTGTGCGACGGCCGGCGCGGTGTGCTGCTCAGCCCTGCTCAAGACTTCAAACGCATCGGCGACGGTGACACCGGCCCCAACACCGGTGGGATGGGTGCGTTCAGCCCGTACCTGCCCGAGGGCGATCTGGCCGCTGGCGAGCTCGAACGCATCGTTGCCGACGACTTCATCGCTCCCACCCTGGCGGCGCTGCGGGGCCGGGGTATCGACTTCCGCGGCGTGCTGTACGCCGGGTTGATGCTCACCTCCGACGGGCCGAAGCTGCTCGAGTACAACGTGCGCTTCGGCGACCCGGAAACCCAGGTGGTGCTGCCCCGGATGACCTCAAGCCTGGTCGAGCTGCTGGCGCAGGCGGCCGCCGGATCGATCGAGGCGCAGCCCACGTTCTCCGACGAGGCGATGGTCAACGTGGTGTGTGCATCGGAGGGCTATCCGGCGTCGCCGCGTACCGGGGATCGCATCGATGGGCTCGCCGCCGCCCGGGCCCTGCCCGGGGTCAACGTGTATGGCGCCGGTGTGGCCAGCGACGATGACGGTGCCTTGATCACCTCGGGGGGCCGGGTGCTGTCGGTGTGCGGAAGGGGAGTCGACGTGGTCGAGGCGAGGGAGCGGGCGTACGCCGGTGTGGCCGAACTGCGCTGGAGGGGCATGACCGTTCGCACCGACATCGCCTCGACGGCGGCTCGGACATGAGCGACGCCGGGGTAAACGACGACCCGGCCGGGGTGCCGCGCGTGGGCATCATCGGCGGCGGACAGCTGGCCCGCATGATCGCCCAGGCGGCGGTTTCGCTGGGCGTCGAAGTATCGACCTTGGCGGATGCCTCCGACGAGGGCGTCCATGGCGTGTTCGCGTCGGTCACGACTGGTAGCCCCGACGACCCGGATGCCATCGCCGCCTTCGCCGATGGCGTCGACGTCGTCACCTTCGATCACGAGAATGTCGATTGGGGCGCGCTCGAGGACGTGGTCGCCGCCGGCGTGGCGGTTCGACCCGGCCCCGACACGCTGCGCTTCGCCGACAAGGCCCATCAGCGCGAGCGCCTGGCTCGCGCCGGTTGCCCGGTGCCGCCCTTCGAGATCATCGACCCGGCCGGCACCGGCATCAACGGGCCTGCGACGGCAGGCCAGTCCGCTACCGAGGTGGCGCGGAGGTTCGCCGACATCCACGGACCGCTCGTCATCGCCAAGGCCAGCCGCGGCGGGTACGACGGGCGGGCGGTGTTCGCTTTGGACGGCGCCGATGCGCTCGTCGACTTCGTCGTCGAATGGACCGGGGCGCCGCTGGTGCTCGAGCCGGCCCTCAACCTGGCCGCCGAGGTGGCGGTGGTGACCGCCCGTCGCCCGGGCGGCCAGCACGCCACCTACCCCGTGCTGGAGACGATCCAGCGCAACGGCATGTGCAACGAGGTGGTTGTGCCGGCCCGGCTGGACGAGTCGATCCTGGAACGGGCCCGCCAGGTGGGCGAGGAGGTGGCCCTGGTGGCCGAAGCGGTCGGCATCATCGCGGTGGAGCTGTTCATCACCACCGATGGCGACGTGTTGGTGAACGAGATCGCTCCCCGCGTGCACAACTCGGGCCACGTCACCGCCGATGCCTGCGTGACCGGACAGTTCGAACAGCACCTGCGCGCCGTGCTCGACCTGCCCCTGGGCGACGTCTCGTTGCGCACTCCCGCCGCCGCCATGGTCAATGTCGTTGGAGGTCGGGGGTCCTCTGATGAGGGTGCGCCCGAGCCGAGATCCCGCCTGGCGACAGGCATGACGGTCGACCCGGCCGCCAAGGTGCACCTGTACGCCAAGACGCCAAGGCCGGAGCGCAAAATCGGCCACGTCACCGTCTGCGACGACGATGCTGATCGAGCCCTCGCTCGAGCCACTGCTGTGGCCCGGGCGCTCGACGGGCGAGACCCGGCGCCACAATGACCTTCTCCGAGCCGCACCGACCCGAGCTGACCCGCCCCGAAACGAGCCGAACGACATGACCCAACCCGACGCCCCCGCCGATCCAACCGGAGGCGCCCCGACGGTGGGCATCATCATGGGTTCGTCCTCCGACGCCGCCACGATGGCCCCGGCGGCCGAGGCGCTCGCCCGCTTCGGCGTCAGCCACGAGGTTCGGGTGATCTCGGCGCACCGCTCGCCCCACCGCATGGTCGAGTACGCCACCGGGGCTGCCGGGCGAGGCCTGTCGGTGATTATCGCCGGCGCCGGTGGGGCGGCCCACCTGCCGGGCATGGTGGCGTCGATGACCACGCTGCCGGTGATTGGCGTGCCGGTGCCCTCGAAGCATCTTTCCGGCGAAGATTCGCTGTTGTCGATCGTGTCGATGCCCAGCGGCGTGCCGGTGGCGACGATGGCGATCGGCGGGGCGGAGAACGCCGGCTTGATGGCGGTGCGAATGCTGGCGTTGGCCGATCCCGTCCTGGCCGACGCGCTGGCGGCCCACGCCGAAGCGCTCGAGGCCAAGGCGATCGCCCAGGATGCCTCGCTGCAAACTCACCCGACCGACGAAGGAACGCCCTGATGGCCACTGCCCCCCAGATCAGTACCCCGGAGAGCGACACCGTCCGGTCGCCGGTCGCCAACGTGCTCGCCGGGCGCTATGCCTCGCCGGAGATGGCCGAGCTGTGGTCGGCCGAGGGCAAGATCGTGCTGGAGCGCGAGCTGTGGATTGCGGTGCTCACCGCACAGGCCCAGCTGGGCATGGACGTGCCCGGCGGCGTGATCGCCGACTACGAGTCGGTCGCCCACCAGGTGGATCTGGCGTCGATCGACGCCCGGGAGCGCATCACCCGCCACGACGTCAAGGCCCGCATCGAGGAGTTCAGTGCGCTGGCCGGCCACGAGTACATCCACGCCGGCATGACCAGCCGGGACCTGACCGAGAACGTCGAGCAGCTGCAGCTGCGCCGGTCGATGGAGCTGCTCGCCGACCGTGCGGTGGCCTCCCTGGCCCGGCTGGGGCAGCTGGCAGCCGACCACGCCACCACGGTGATGGCCGGCCGGTCCCACAACGTGGCCGCACAGGCGACCACCCTGGGCAAGCGGTTCGCGTCGGCGGCCGAGGAGCTGCTCGAGGCCCACGACCGGCTTCGGGCGCTGATCGAGCGCTACCCGCTGCGCGGCCTGAAGGGCCCGGTCGGCACCCAGGCCGACCTGGTCGACCTGCTCGGTTCGGCCGATCAGGTGGCCAACCTGGAGCGCCGCGTGGCCACCCACCTCGGCTTCGCCAACGTGTTGACCAGCGTGGGCCAGGTGTATCCCCGCTCGCTCGACTACGAGGTGGTCACTGCGCTCGCCCAGCTGGCGTCCGGCCCGTCATCGTTGGCGACGACCATCCGCCTGATGGCGGGCAACGAGCTGGTGACCGAGGGGTTCCGCGAGGGCCAGGTTGGTTCATCGGCGATGCCCCACAAGATGAACGCCCGCTCCGCCGAGCGGGTCTGTGGGCTGCGGGTGATCCTCGACGGTCATGTCGCCATGATCGGTGGCCTCGCCGGGCACCAGTGGAACGAGGGCGACGTCTTCGACTCCGTCGTTCGCCGCGTGGCCTTGCCCGACGCAGCCTTCGCTACCGACGGCCTGTTCAACACCTTCATCGACGTGCTCGACGGCTTCGGCGCCTACCCGGCGGTGATTCAGCGTGAGCTCGACCGCTACCTGCCGTTCCTGTCGACCACCAAGGTGCTGATGGCGGCGGTGCGCAACGGTGTCGGCCGGGAGACCGCCCACGAAGCGATCAAGGGCCACGCGGTGGCGGTGGCCCGGGAGATGCGCGAGGCGGGTGCCGAGGGCAACGACCTGCTCGACCGCCTGGCCGGCGAGCCCGCTCTTGGGCTGGACCGGGGCCAGATCGACGCTGCGCTGGGCGAGCCGCTCGAATTTGTCGGCACCGCTCCCCAGCAGGTTGCGACGGTGGTCGAACGCATCGAGCGAACCCTGAAGGCCCACCCCGAGGCGGCGGCCTATACCCCGGCGCTGGTCCTCTGATGAGGGACCCGGCGGTCGAAAGGATCCCGGCATGGAGCTGATCTACTCGGGCAAGGTGCGCGACATCTATGACGCCGGGGACGACCGGCTGGTGATGGTCACCTCCGACCGCATCTCGGCCTTCGACGTGGTGATGGACGAGGTCATCCCCGACAAGGGCCGGGTGCTCACCGCCACGTCTGCGTACTGGTTCGCTCACCTCGCCTCGGTTGGCGACGGCTCGATCGGGTCGCACCTGATCAGCTGCGACCTGGCCGACGTGCCCGACGGCGCCGAGCATCCCGACTGGGCCGGCCGGGTGATGCTCACCCGACGGGCGGAAATGTTAGCGGTCGAGGCGATCGTGCGGGGCTACGTGTCGGGCTCGGCCTGGCGTGAGTACTCGGCCTCGGGAACGATCCACGGCATGGCCGGACCTGCGGGTCTGGTCGAGTCCGCCCAACTGCCCCAGCCGATGTACACCCCGTCGACCAAGGCGGCGGTGGGGGACCACGACGAGAACATCTCGGTCGACGCAGCCGCCGACATTCTCGGCGGTAAACTGGCCCAGCGGGTCGAGGCCGCAGCGTTGGCGCTGTTCGCCGCCGGTTCGGCCGCCGCGACCGAGCGGGGCCTGATCCTGGCGGACACAAAGTTCGAGTTCGGGCTGATCGACGGCCAACTGGTGCTGTGCGACGAGGTGCTCACCCCCGACTCGTCCCGGCTGTGGCCCGCCTCTGGGTACACCCCCGGACAACCCCAGCCGGCGTTCGACAAGGAGCCGCTGCGGGCCTGGCTGTCCGAGCAGCCGTGGGACAAGACCCCGCCACCGCCCACCCTGCCGCCCGAGGTGGTGGCCGAGACCGCAGATCGCTACCGGGAGGCCTATGCCCGCCTCACCGGCAAGTCCCTCGCCGACTGGCCCGGCGCAACTACCTGACCCTCGCCGCTGCGAGGCACGGCTGGGACTGGTCGGCATCCGCCTACCCTGAGCGCATGTCGTTGAGCCTGTCGAAGCATCCGTCGTTCTCCGGCCGCCCAGGTCCGGTGTTGGTCGTTGTGGCCGACGGCGTGGGGGTGGCACCTCCCGGGGCGAGCAACGCGGTGACCGAGGCCGCCACCCCGACGCTCGATGCGCTCACGTCGGGCGAGTTGTACACCGAGCTCGCTGCGCACGGCCCGGCGGTCGGCCTCCCGACCGACGACGACATGGGCAACTCCGAGGTTGGCCACAACGCGCTCGGTGCAGGCCGGATCTTCGAGCAGGGCGCCAAGCTCGTCAACAAGGCGTTGGCGAACAACTCGATCTTCGACACCGACGTGTGGAAGGGCGCGGTTGAGCACGGTCGCGACGGAACGCTCCACCTGATCGGACTGCACTCCGACGGCGGCGTCCACTCCACCAACGAGCACCTCTACCAGCTGCTGCGACGGGCGGCCGACGATGGCGTCACCAGCTGCGCCGTGCACATCCTTCACGACGGCCGCGACGTGCCCGCTCGGTCCGCGCTCGGCTTCATCGCGACCACCGAGCAGGTACTTGCCGAGATCAACGACTCCGGCGATGACCGCGACTTTCGAATCGCGTCGGGTGGCGGACGGATGCGCATCACGATGGATCGCTACGGCGCCGACTGGCCGATGGTCGAGCGGGGCTACCGCACGCACGTGTTTGGCGAGGGCCGGCGCGTGGCGTCGGCGACCGAAGCGGTGGAAACGATGTACGGCGAGACCGATAAGGGTGACCAGTACCTCGGCGAGTTCGTGGTCGAACGCAACCTTGGCGACGGCGCCGAGCCGGCGGGAACGATCGTGGACGGCGACGCAGTGATCTGCTTCAACTTCCGCGGCGACCGTTCGATTGAGATCTCCCAGACGTTCGAGGACGACCACTTCGACCACTTCGATCGCACGGGGCCGAGCGGCGAGCACCGGCCCAGCGTGTTCTACGCCGGCATGCTCCAGTACGACGGCGACCTGCAGGTCCCGACGAGGTATCTGGTCGACCCACCGGCGATCGACCGGACGATGGGGGAGTTCCTCTGCGCCGAGGGCGTCACCAGCTTTGCGATCTCCGAGACGCAGAAGTTCGGCCACGTGACGTACTTCTGGAACGGCAACAAGTCGGGGTACGTCGACGAGTCGCTGGAGACCTACATCGAGATTCCCTCCGACAACGTCGAGTTCGACACGACGCCTGCGATGAAGGTTCGGGAGATCACCGACGAGACGATCGATTTGTTGCGCTCGGGCGAGTACCGGTTTGGACGTCTCAACTTCCCGTCGGGCGACATGGTCGGCCACACCGGACACCTGCCCGCCACCGTCGAGGCCATGGAGATCATCGACGAGTCGATGGCGAAGCTGATCGACGTCATCGACGACCTCGGTGGCGTGTTGATCTACACCGCCGACCATGGCAACGCAGACATCATGTTCACCGAATCAGACGGCGTGCGATCGCCCAAGACCAGCCACACGCTGTCGCCCGTACCATTCGCCATCCACGACCCGAACTACGACGGCGACTACCACATGGCCAATGCCGTCCCCGGGCCGGCCCACGGCCTCGCCAACGTCGCAGCGACGGTGTTCAACCTGCTCGGCTATGAAGCTCCCGACGACTACCTGCCCTCACTGATCGACTTCTGATCGTCCCCGTCGATCGGGCCAGCCCAGGCCTCGCCGCCATACCAGAGGTAGGCAACCGCAAACATCAGCCGCTGCAGGACACCGTCCGCCGAGACGAACACGGTCATGCCCAACGGAGCGACCACGGACGTGGCGACGGCGACCAGATCCCGCACCCGCCATGGTTGGCCGCTGGTTCGTCGCCGAACAGCAGCAGCCAGCACTCCGAACGCGAAGGCAAAGCCCATGACGGTGGCGGCGACCGAGTGGAGCTCGTCCTCGGTCGGGTCGAAGGTCGCGCCGGGCAGCCACGACCGCAATGAGAAGGCGGCGACTGCGATCATGGAGACCCCAAACGTGACGTGGAGCCCGGTGGCGAGGCGCCCCCAAGCGCAGCGGCGACGGCTGGCAATCCAGAGCACCGCCAGCCCAAACAGGACGAAGCCGGCTCGGGCAAGCCAGGCCCCGTCAACTCCTTGGGCGCCCGACTCGCTGGTGGTGTGCTCCACCCACGAGTAGGACGCGGGCAGCACCAATGGCGCCAGCGCAAGAGCAGCGGCGGAGCAGATCAGCCCGACGACACCGACCAGTCGGCCCACCGCCGGGTTCGTTGAGTCCTCTCCTCCCACGACGAGAACGCTACCGCCGGTCGAACGGTGTCGGGCGGTGTGGGATCATGGGGCCATGACCTTCGACGTCGTCGTTGACATCTCGTTGCGCCCCGGAATCTCCGATCCCGAGGGTGCCACCATCGAACGATCCTGCGGGGCCCTCGGCTTCGACGGCATCAGCGGGGTGGCGGTGGGCAAGACCGTCCGCTTCCGCCTCGACGCCACCGACGAGGCCGCCGCCAGGGCCGAGGTGGAGGAACTGTGCGACAAGTTCCTCACCAACCCGGTGATCGAGGATGCCGAGGTGCGCCTCAGCGAGGCAGCCACGGCCGGGGCGGCCTGATGGCGCCCGTGGTGGCGGTCATCCGCTTCCCCGGAACCAACTGCGAGTTCGATGCGGCCGAGGTGTTGGCCGACGCAGGCGCCGAGCCACGGCTGGTGTTCCACGCCGAGGATCATCTCGACGGGGTCGATGCGGTGGTGCTGCCCGGTGGGTTCGCCCACGGCGACTACCTGCGGCCCGGTGCCATCGCCCGTTTCTCACCGATCATGCCCGCAGTGACTGCGCTGGCCGAGGCCGGTCGTCCGATCGTCGGCATCTGCAACGGCTTCCAGGTGTTGTGCGAGGCCGGCCTGCTGCCCGGTGCGCTCCAGAAGAACGCCCAGCTGAAGTTCGTGTGCGGACCCAGCACACTGGAGGTGGCTTCTGCGGACACTGCGCTCACGCAGGGGCTTGAGGTGGGGCGCCGCCTGTCGATCCCGGTCAACCACTTCGAGGGCAACTACACCGCCGAACCCGACACGCTCGCCATGCTTCGAGCCGAGGACCGGATCGTGTTCCGCTACGTCGACAACCCAAACGGGTCGGCCGACGACATCGCCGGCGTGTGCAACGAGGGCCGCAACGTGGTCGGCCTGATGCCCCACCCCGAGCGTGCCGCCCACGAGCTGCTGGGCTCGACCGACGGACGGGTGCTGATGGAGGCGCTGGTCGAGTCGGCCTCCCAACCGGTTCCGGCCTGAGTTTCCTCGCCCGGCGAGACGCCCCGTGATCACTGGCGGTGTGGACCTGGCCGCCGATCCGAAGCGAACGGCTCTGTGCGCCATCGACTGGTCGAGCGGCTCGGTTGAGCTGTCCGACGGGCCGGTGGACGATGACGCCATCGTGACGCTGGCCCACCGGGCGTCGCTGAGCGGCTGGGACGTGCCCCTCGGCTGGCCAGATGCGTTCGTGGCGGCGATCAGTGAGCATCACCAGGGACCGGAGGCCGGCAGGGGAGTGGCCACCGCCGACCCCGAGGCCCGTCGACTGATGCGCTACCGGCTGACCGACCGGCGTTTCGCCGACGGCTCCGACCCCGTGCGGTGGCCGCTGTCGGTGTCCACCGACCTGATCGGCGTTCCGGCTCTGCGTGCCGCAGCGCTGCAGCGCAGGCTGGTCGACGAGGAACTGGTCGTCGACCGCTCCGGCGTCGACGGCGCAGTCGCCGAGACGTATCCGGCAGGGGCCCTGGCCGCCTGGGGCTGGCCGTCCCGGGGCTACAAGGGCGCGCCGGGACAGGAGCTGAGGGTGGACCTGGTCGACAGGCTGGTCGCAGCACTGCCGACGCTGTCGTTCAGCGCTGAGGTGCGTGAGGCGATGGCGGGCTCCGACGATCGTCTGGATGCGCTGATCTGTGCGCTGGTGGCCCGGGCCGTGGCCACGGGACGGGGAACGCCGCCTCCGGCGGCCGACCTACCGGCCGCCCGTCGAGAGGGCTGGATCCACGTCGCCGGCGTCTCGGCCGATCGGCTCAGCCGGTGAAGGCCGGCGCCAGCGGGGCGGCCGCAGAGGATGGGGCCTCGTCAGCGGACGACGGCACCGTGGTGGTCGTCGTCGGCTCCTCGGCGTCGGGGAAGTCGTTGGGCAGGATGGTCAGCGAGATGAAGCCGTTGTTGAACGCCTCGACGTCGGTCGTGGGGTTTGCCAGGGTGGACGTGCAGTCCTGGAGACCGACGTTGGCATCTGGGCTGAGATCGTTGGTCACCTCGACGACGCCCCGGGTCGCGCCCTCGACGCATGTCGGGGCGTTGATGCTGGAGACCTGAACTGGCTCGGTGTCGTTGCGCAGCGCTGCCTCGTGGGCGTCCAGCCAGTCGATGGCGGCGCCGACCGATGACGGAAAGTCGGGCGGATCGCCGAGGCCCTGCGAGACGGCGAGGGCGGGGATGCCCGCACGTGCGCCGGTCTGGGCGGCGCCGACCGTGCCGGAGATCGGGGCCAGGAAGCCGATGTTCTGGCCGTCGTTGCTGCCGGTCATCACCAGGTCGGGCGGGCCCTCTGTGCCGGGGTTGTCGAGGGCGTACTGAACCGAGTCGGCCGGGGTGCCCGCAACCGCAGTGCCGGCGAACCCGCTCTTGGTCGTGCCAGGTGAGCCCGGCGCCCCGCCGGCGGTGGTCGAGTCGCCCTTGCCGCTCTGGTTGGTCGCCGGAGCGGACACCACCAGCGTGGTGTCGGGCCGGGTGCGCAGCGCCTCGACCAGAGCGTCGATGCCGTCGGCGCCGATGCCGTCATCGTTGCTGACCAGGATGACCAGCGGGCCGACGTCCTGCGCTCCCGCGCGTGCGTGTCCGAGCGTGGTGATGCCGAGCAGCGTCAGCACGGCGGCGGCAGCTGCGATGGCGACCCGTCGGGCTAACGGCCGACTGGTCTGGGACTGCGTGGTCGAGTTCATATGGTTCCCCTGGTGCGCCCGGTGCCGGTGACGGGTCCGTGTCATCGGTCACCCATATGGGCTACGGCGCAGCGTAGCGCCGCCTGTGCCGGTACGGGCGAGATCCTCTCCGGCCGATTGGGGGCGGCTTCCTACCGCTGCTGTTGTTGGACCACCAAGCTGCGCTTCAGTCGCTACGACGTGGCCCCAAGTCGGGTGGGCGGCGATGCATCGGCCGAGGTTCGCCAACGTCGGCCAACAATCAGGTGGTCGGCTATTCGGTGGCCATCGCCCAACGGGATGAGCCGATCTGGTTCGGCGACTGGATGCTCGCCAAGGAGCTTTGCCTCCCGTTCTGAGGGCCGGCCGGAACGATGACAAGGTCCGCTGGGTTGCAACCGTCCCTGCTCCGCCGATCCTGGCGGGGGCGAAGTCCTCCGGCACCGCTGCCCACTCGCCCGTTGGGCTGTCGAGGGGAACCAAGGCGAATGCGGTGTGCATAAATCGACCGTCCTATGTACGCCGCCGCTGTCTCACAAACGAAGGTTTGTGAGACTGTCAAAGGCGCGGCAGCCTCGGCCCAACTGCGGCGCGACGGACCGGTGCATCCGGGCTGTTCTTGACCGAGACTATGCAGTGCTCGACTGGGGCCGAACTGTTGCGTTGGTCGCTCGAGAGAGCCTGGATTCCTGGGGCACGTTCTTTCCGGAGTTGGCGCTCCGCTTTCGGACGGACGACGTCCCCCAGCGGCTTGCCACGCCGGTTGGAGATGTAGACAGCGACACCGGCTTCTCCCGGGTTGCTTACCGCGACGTCCGACGGTGGCGTAGGTTCAGACCATGGACGTCGATTCCGTCACCTTGCCGTCGCTGGTCAGCGACCATCGCGCCGACATCGAGAACCTCGTGCGCCGACACCGGGGCCGCTCCATCTCCTTGTTCGGATCCGTCGCTCGAGGTGAGTCCAACTCTGAGAGCGATATCGACTTTCTGGTCGACTTCGAGCCGACGAGTTCGTTGCTCGACCTGATTCATCTCGAAGAAGCGCTGAGCGATCTGCTCGGCGTCGAAGTCGACGTGGTGTCCGCAGGTGCACTGTTGCATCGCGACGACGAGATTCGGCGCGACGCTCTGCCGTTGTGAGTCGGTCCGACAACCAACGCATCGCCGACATGCTGATGGCAGCCGACGAGATCTCGATCGTTGTCGAGCGGGGCCGATCCGCTTTCGATACAGACGTCGTCCTGCGTCGAGCGATGGAGCGCAGCCTGGAGATTGTAGGCGAAGCAGCGAAAGCACTTTCTGATGAGTTCGTGCGCTCAAATCCTGCGCTTCCGACTTCGGATCTCGCCAAAGTCCGCGATCGGATCAGCCACCACTATCACCGCATCGACCCTGCACAACTCTGGACGATCGCTACCGTCGATATCCCTGCGCTGGCCGGTCAGCTCCGCGATGTGTCATGACAGGGCTTGTCGCTGGTCGGGTCAAGCGGCTGCGTTGAGCTTGCGAAGCTTAACCATAGAGTTCATCGTTTAGCTTCGTGGCCGCTGGCTCGTCGTACAGGTCGAGGTCTACCAGGATCGGGGTGTTGGTAGCTGAGGCGGTGCCCGGCTGGACCGCGATGGTTGCTCCCCTGATTGCAGAGATACCTGGGGGCACCCACGGTGTGGTTCTGACCTGACCGTCAGGGGAGAGCACGGCGGTTGTGGTGCGTCGGAGAAGACCGCTCCGACGCCGTCGGGCCGCGTTGAGATCACCCCGGGACCTGGAAATCGGCGGGTTAGAGGTCTTCAGCGGAGAGGAGCGGCAATGCTAGTGGTCATGCCTGTTTGTTCGTCGGTGTTTGGAGTGGGGTGAGGTAGAGCCCGGCGGCGCAGTCGAGTGCGTCTTCGGGTGTGCCTGCGGTTTGGCCGGTGGGTAGGAAGCTGTTTTGGTAG
>CXWK01032975.1_pt1 | contig 13880 bp, 12 predicted proteins | sample 590851 | NCBI WGS metagenome assembly CXWK01 (sample SAMEA3498364, study PRJEB10139) | wastewater metagenome | biome: wastewater treatment plant; material: activated sludge | place: Denmark | collected 2014-08-01
GGACGTGCAAATCGTCGCCGCGGCGTGGGGCCAGTAGACTCGAGGCAAACGCCAGCGCCGCGTGACCGACCACGGGTCGGAGCGCGACTGGCGTCAAGGGAGGCATTTCGATGAAGCGCATTGTGTTACAGGGATTACTGCTTGCGATTCTCGCCGTTGTGATAGCTAGTTGCAGTGTGCCTACCCTGGCTCCACCAAACCAGGCGTCTGCGCCCGCGGCAGGAGACGCCGTTGGTCGGGTCTTCGAGGGCATTCCGTCTGATCTGAACCTATCTCAGCCGCGCGAACAGGCAGCGTGCCCGCTGGCCGCGCTCGACAGCTATCAAGCCTGCGGCGGCGCGTTTTGCATTCGATCCTACGAAATGACCTTCAAGGTCAATGAGCCAATCAGGATTCTGTGGCTGCCGCAGAATGACTTCCGGGGCATCATGCAGTTCAAGGCCGAGCGCTTCGGCGGCGGCGAGGTGCTGACGCAGGACCGTGAGGATTCCATGTCGCCGGACTATCCCGATTACCCATCTGGGTGGACCTTCCCGCAGACCGGCTGTTGGTTGGTGGAGGCCACGGCCGGCGACGCCACCGGCAGCGTGGCTGTCTGGGTGGGCGACTGAAGCGCGACGGAGCGATCTAGACGAAAAAACCGGAGGTGGATGTTGATCCACCTCCGGTTTTCTTTGCGGCGCTTTTCCTGTTGGGCATGTCCGCCCCTCGAACTTACCTTGCCTCTGCATGTTGTTCCCGTGGGATGAGCAAATCCGCGACGATTTCCTGCCAATGCGACAAGAAAAGAAGATGCCCCACCGCGGGCAGAATGCGCAGCGTCGAGTTCGGCATGGCCTGCGCCATTGCGCGCGCCATGCCGATGGGCGTGGAGTTGTCGTCTTCGCCATGCCACAGCGTGATCGGCGTGCGTATGTCCTCAAGTCGAAAACCCCAGGGCTGCGCAACGAGCTGCACCTCCCAGGCAAAGGAGTCCAGGCCCTGGCGCGTGGATTCCGCATAGCTCGCCAGGAACATCGCCCGCACAGCGGGGCGCGCCAGCAGAGCCTGGTCAGATGGCGGATTGTGGCGCGTGAAGTTGGCGAAGAATTTCTCGGGATCGCGCCGTGGGTCGCCGCGCCAGCGAATCGTCAGGCCGAAAAGCGCAGGCGCGTGGCGCGCAAGCCAGTATCCGATGCGGCGTTCGCGCGCGATCCCCGCGAGCGCGCCTGGCGCATCAATCGGCCCTGAACCGCCGAGGATGGCCGCGCGAGGTATTCTGTCCGCCAGCCTGTAGGCGCAGGCGGCCACAAAAGGCCCGCCGCCGGAGGCGCCCACGACGGCAAATTGCTGCAGCTTGAGTGCGTCGGCAAAGTCGGCGACATCGTCAGCCCAGTCCAGCAGCGACCGGCCTGGTTTCGGATCAGAGCGGCCGAAACCAGGCCGGTCAGCCACCAGGAGACGCACACCGAGCGCGCGGGAAAGCTCCGCATCCGGGTGCATCAACCGGCAGCTGGGAAGGCCATGAAAGAAGAGTACGGGATGGCCGTCGGGGTCGCCATACGAGGCATAGGCGAGCATTCGACCGTCGCGCAAACGCATCCAGATCGGTTCAGTCATGGAACAGTCCTTCAACATGTTCGTTCGCCCTATTTCGTCTTCACAACAAAATCGAAGGTCGCAGTCAAGCCGTCGCTGGTCTCTTGCACGGTCAGCAGCATTTTGGGGTCAAAAATGCCGTCTTCGCTGTTGTTAGGCACGCCTGGGAAGAAGAGCTGACTCGTGATGATCGGCCCGCCTGGCGCTTGCACCTTGAGGTGAATGTGCTCCGTGCGGCCAGGGTAAAGGCCAGGCACCACCGTGGTCAGTTGGTAATGACCGGCCGCATCGGTGTACTGATGCCCACGCAGCGTGTAACCCGTGTTCACGTACTGCCCGTTGGCGTCCGCCTGCCAAAAGTCCAACAAGGCATGAGCAACCGGCTGGCAATCGGTCGTGAAGACAGAGCCGCTCAACACTAATTTAGTTCCGGCCGTGCCCGCCTCCAGTAGCGACGCGCGCTCAGGCGAATTGGCTTTGAAGTAAGGCCCTTCGGTCAGTTCCGGAGTCAAGGACGCGGGGCTTTTGCACGTGGACGCGGGCGCCTGCGTCGCCGATGTCGGCGTGGCCGCNNGGCGGTTGGGACGAGCGTTGCGGCGGGCGCCTGGGCCGCCGTTGTCGGCGTGGCTGCGGGTGATACGCCAGCCGCCGGCGTGGGGGCCTGGCTGTTGCACGCAGTGAGCCAAAGCAGGCTTGCCAGCGCGAGGGCGATAGGTGTCAATTTGAGGGGCGGCAAACGGTTTCTCATGGTTCACTCTCCAATCATATAAAAGACCCTTCAGGTCACGGGACCTGAAGGGTCTTTTGCTTCAAGCGAACCTTGACTACTTGCCGTGCTTCAGGGCCGCATGCGCCGCCGCCAGGCGGGCAATCGGCACACGGAACGGTGAGCAGGACACGTAGTTCAGACCCAGGCGGTGACAGAGATCAATGCTCTGCGGATCGCCGCCGTGTTCGCCGCAGATACCCACATCGAGAGTGGGGCGAGTTGCGCGGCCGGCCTTAACAGCCATACCCATCAGCGCGCCCACGCCGTTCTCGTCAATCGTAGCGAAGGGATTCTCTGGCAGAATCTTCTTGTCAATGTACTCCAGCAGGAAGCCCTTCTCAGCGTCGTCGCGCGAGATGCCAAAGGTCATCTGCGTGAGGTCGTTGGTGCCGAAGGAGAAGAACTGCGCCATCTCCGCGATCTCGCCCGCGGTCAGCGCCGCGCGCGGGATTTCGATCATGGTGCCGAACTGGTAATCAATCTCCATCCCCTTCTCCGCCATCACGGCCTTGGCTTCGGCCTCCAGCGCCGACTGCTGCACCTTCAGCTCATTGATATGCGCGGTCAGCGGAATCATGATCTTGGGGTGTACGTCCACGCCGTCCTTCGCACAATCACAAGCCGCCTCGAAGATGGCGCGCACCTGCATGCGGGTCAGGCTGGGGAAGTGAATGCCCAGGCGCACGCCGCGCAGACCCAGCATGGGGTTGGCTTCGTGCATGGACTGCACGGCCGACAGCAGCGACTCCTTCTCAGCCAGCTCCGGCGAGCCAGGCTTGGTGAAGCGCAGTTCGGTGACCTCAACCAACAGATCTTCCTGCGAGGGCAGGAACTCGTGCATGGGCGGGTCAATCAAGCGAATGGTGACGGGCAGGCCGTCCATGGCGCGGAAGAGGCCATCGAAGTCCTCGCGCTGGAAGGGGAGCAGCTTAGCCAGGGCCTCGTCGCGCTCGGTTTCGCTCTTCGCCAGAATCATCTTCTGTACGGTGGGCAAGCGATTGGTCTCGAAGAACATGTGCTCGGTGCGGGTCAAACCGATGCCCTCAGCGCCGAAGCGGCGGGCGCGCTGTGCGTCGCGTGGGTAGTCGGCGTTGGCCCACACGCCCAGCGTGCGGAACTCATCGGCCCAACTAAGCAGCTTGATCAGATAGGGGTCCTCGATGTCAGGCTCTTTGGTGGCAATCTTGCCGGCGAAAATCTCGCCCGTGGTGCCATCGAGGGTAGACCAATCGCCTTCACGATAGACCGTGTCCTTGACCCTAAAGACACGCTCTTCCATGTTTACGTCCATCGCGGCCACACCGACCACGGCGGGGATGCCGAATTGGCGAGCGACCAGGGCGGCGTGGCTGGTGCGGCCGCCGCGGCTGGTCAGGATGCCCTTAGCCGCTAACATGCCATGCACGTCGTTCGGGGTCGTCTCCGGGCGCACCATGATGACGGCCTTCTTCTCTTCCTTTGCCCAACGCTCGGCGGTGTCAGCATCGAAGGTGATCTGGCCGACGGCTGCACCAGGCGACACGTTCAAGCCGATCGCAATGAGCTCGCCGCGGCCGGTGGCTGCCTTCTTGGCGGCCGTATCGAACTGCGGATGCAGGTAGAAATCTACGTGTTCGGGCATGACGCGCATGACGGCCTCGGACTTGGAGATCAGTCCCTCATCAACCATGTCCACGGCGATGCGAATGGCAGCCTGAGCCGTGCGCTTCGCGTTGCGTGTCTGCAAGATCCACAGCTTGCCGCGCTCGACCGTGAATTCGATGTCCTGCGTCTCACGGTAGTACTTCTCCAACTGACGACAAATCGCGGTCAGCTCGTCGTACATCACCGGCATCAGCGTCTTCATGTCAGACATGTGCAGGGTCTGCCGGGTGCCAGAGACCACGTCCTCGCCCTGGGCATTGATGAGAAAATCGCCTTCAATTTCTGGGGTGCCGTCAGACACGTTGCGGGTGGTCAACACACCAGTGCCGCTGTCTTGGCCCATGTTGCCAAAGACCATGGTGACGATGTTGACTGCGGTTCCCAGGTCGTGAGGAATCTTGGAAGCGTTGCGGTAATCGAAGGCGCGCTTGCCGTTCCACGACTTGAAAACGGCCTCAGTCGCCAGGCTGAGCTGCGCATAGGGATCATCAGGAAACTCGCTGCCAGTCTTCTCCTTGACAATCTCCTTGAACTTGGCGGTGATGGCCTTCAGATCTTCAACGGCGAGGTCAGAATCGCTGGCGACGCCCCGCTGATGGCGGTATGCTTCCAGCACCTTCTCGAAGTCTTCTTTCGAGACGTTGAGCACGACGGAACCAAACATCTGCACCAGGCGGCGATAGGAGTCGTAGACGAACTTCTCGTTTCCGGTCAGCGCAATCATGCCAGCGACCGTGGCGTCGTTGAGGCCGATGTTGAGCACGGTATCCATCATACCGGGCATGGAGAATTTGGCGCCAGAGCGGCATGAAACCAACAGCGGATTCGCAGGATCACCGAAACGTTTGCCGGTTGCGATCTCGGTGGCATGCATGGCCGCAATCTCTTGCTCCCACATATCTGCGGGGAACTGCTCGCCGGCCGCAAGATAGGCGTTGCAGGCTTCGGTTGTCACGGTGAAACCGGGTGGGACGGGCAGCTTGCCGCGATTCATATCGGCCAGGCCAGAGCCCTTTCCGCCCAGGAGGGCGCGCACAGCATCCCATTTGCCGCCGACATACTTCTCGGCCTCGTCCACCTCACTGAACAGGTAGACCCATTTCTTACTCATGGTTTTCTTACTCCTTGTAAAAGCGTGCAGATCATTATCTGTATATTCCAGTCGTTGAAAAACGATTATACGACCGGTGGAATCAATTGGCAAGAAAACGGCTGTGTCTTCTGGTGGCGCCGCCGCGCCGCGTTACGTCGCGATCAGGAAGCGGCGTCAGCCTTGCCCCGGAAGTACGCCAGGCGATCCTGCAGCGCCACGCTGCTGATGACCGCGACTAAGCTAGGCGCGATCAAAAAAAACAGGATGGTGGTCAATCCGCACAAGAGCACAATCACCGCCAACGCCGCAAGTAGGACGCCGGTATAAACCGGGCTGGCAAAGGCCAGGTAAAGCGCGTTACGAAAGACCATCCACACACGCAGATTCTGCTCGATGAGCACAGGAAAGAGATAAATCTGCATGGCTAACCAGGCGATGAGGATATAGAGCATGACCACGGAAAGGGCTTGCATCCATTGCGGAAACTGCGCTGGCAAGCCAGTGTAGAAGAAAAGACTGCTGATGATGATTGCCAGCATGCCGAGACTAATTCCGCTGATGATCCAACTGCGCACGAAATAGCGGCGAAATCCCTCCTTGAACACGTCGAAGTTGACCCTGCGCTCGCTGGCAATTCGGTTGGCAACGCAGTAAAGCGCAGCCGTGGCCGGCGGTCCAGGGATGATGATCAGCCAGCAGGCGCAAACAAGCAGGCTGAGCAGCGCCAACAGAAGCATCTCCTCGTAGGATGCTATGATGCCTGACCAAACGATGCGCAATGGGCGTATCATGAGATGCTCCTAGATTCTCTTTCGCTGGAGGCCAGCCCCAGGCGTACAATCATCCATGGCGCCAGCCAGATCATGGCGATGCCGACGATAGCGTAGCGGACAAAGCGCATGATGTCGGTACGCGGCAATAGGGCGCTCAAGCCGAGGTAGAAGATCAACACCACGACAAAACCGACCACAAAGCGCGCAAGGCGCTGCCAGATTGACCCGCGCACGCTGAACCCGATGGTCTGCGCCTCCAAAGGCAAGGCAATGCCCGCCCCGCACAGGAGGCCGAGGGATCGCGCGCTGGTGTCCGAACGCGCCAGGAAGAAAATCAGCACAGGCAACAGCGCGCCAACCGCCATCTGCTGCAACCAGGGCCAGCGCGCCACGATCCGACTGACCTTTGGCTCCAGCCAGATGAACAAGGCGAGCACGAGCAGGCCGATCAGCAGGCCGCCTACTACGTCTTGCGGATAATGGATGCCGAGGTAGAGGCGCGAGAAGGAGATGAGCAAGATCAGAAGGCCGGCGGCCAACCAAAACCAGGTGCGACGCACTACGTACGCCAGGTAGCCCCAAAAGATGATGCTTCCCTGTGAATGACCGCTAGGAAAAGCCAAGCTGTTCTCGGTGACGAGGACTTCCAATCGTGGATCGGACGGCCGCGGGGTGTGGAAGAGATCTTTGAGAAAGCCGTTGCTGAAATCATAGCCAAAGAAAAAGAGATAGGCCAGGCGGGCGCCCCAGCGCTTGTCGAGACACCAATAGAGGAGTGGAAAGATAAAAAGGTAGAAATTGTCGCCGTGCAAATTGGTGACGAAACGAAAGAAGTCGTTTAGGAAAGGGGTGCGCATCTGCTGCAGCGCCAACAGTAATTGCATTCCCCAGTCATTCAGGCTTATAAGCCAGTCGGTCATTTCTCCTCCTCGGCCACGGCTTGTCTGAGCGGTATTGGGCCTGCGCTCCACGGGGAACAGCGAACAAGCATCATTCACCAGTTCACGCAGCGATATCCTGGGCTGGTTCAGCAGCCAGCCTCAGGATACCGCCGCGCGTCGAATGTTCAGGCGTCCGACAACGGGGCGCTGCGATCAACCACCGCCGCCGCCCGTGCCCTGGATGCCGCCTTCAGTCATCTTGCGCGCGTCCAACAGCTCGTCAGCCTGCTCCGCGGTCAACAGCCCCTTCTCAACCACCACGTCCTTGATCGGCCGATTGGTGGCCAACGATTCCTTGGCCACTGCGGCGCCGTTCAAGTAACCGATCACGGGGTTGAGCGCGGTGACCAGGATTGCGTTCTTCGCCAACCAGCCCACGGCCTTCTCGCGGTTGGCAGTGATGCCCACGACGCACTTGCTGGCAAAAGCGTTGACGGCGCCGATCATCACGTGCATCATCTCGAAGAGATTGTGCGCGATGATCGGCATCATCACGTTCAGTTCCAATTGGCCGGCCTGCGCCGCCAGGGTGATCGTCAAATCGCAGCCGAGCACATGGAACATAGACATGTCGAGCATCTCGGCCAGGACCGGGTTCACCTTACCGGGCATGATGCTCGAACCTGGCTGCACCGCGGGCAGGCGAATCTCGTCTAGCCCGGTGGTTGGGCCGGATGAGAGCAGCCGGAAATCATTGGCGATGCGAATCAAGTCCTGGGCCACGGTGCGCAGCGCGCCGCTGAAGAAGACATTGTCCCCCATGCTTTGCATGGACTCGAACAGGTCATCCGAGGTATAGAGGGGCTGGCCCAACAGATCACTGAGCGCAGCGACCATGCGTGCGTGGTATTCAGGATGGGCGTTAAGTCCGGTGCCGGTGGCAGTGCCGCCAATACCGAGGCGCCGCAGGGACTCGGCCGCGTGTACGATCTTCTCACGGCCGCGCTCTACCGCGCGCGCGTACGCGCCAAATTCCTGACCCATGCGCACCGGCACCGCGTCCTGCAAATGCGTGCGGCCAGACTTGACGATGTCATCGAACTCGGCCGACTTCTGGCGCAGCGCCGCGGCCAGGCCGTCCAACGCCTTGGCCAACTCCGGTAGACGCTACAGCGCGCCCAAGCGAATCGAGGTGGGAATCGTGTCATTGGTGGACTGCGCCATGTTGACATGATCGTTCGGGTTGACCGGCTTCTTGGGGTCCGTCAGTTCGAAACCGAGCAATTGGTTGGCGCGATTGGCGAGCACCTCATTGATGTTCATGTTGTGCGAAGTGCCAGCGCCGGCCTGGAAGGGATCTACCACGAAATGCTCGTTCAGGCTGCCTGCCAGCGCCTCGTCGGCTGCCTGAATGATAACGCCAGCGCGCTCCGCATCCAGCAGGCCGAGTTCCCGATTGACGATCGCGGCCGATCGTTTGATCGCGACCATAGACCAGACAAACGCGGGATAGGGCCGCATGCCGCTGATGGGGAAGTTGAGCACAGCGCGCTGGGTTTGCGCGCCATACAGCGCCTGCGCCGGGACCTTCATCTCACCTAGTGAGTCTTTTTCGATTCGATACGCAACATCAGACATTGCTTGTCCTCCTCATTGAGAATGAAAAGTGAGCATAACCACGAGTGCATGGAGAAGCGAGTAGAGAAACGATCTACGTGAGCTTCATCCAGCGAAATGACTCGGCATAAATCTCAACACCGTCTGGCGTCACGGTGCGCGCCCGCTCACGAAGACGCGCCTCCAACGCTGCCGGATCAGCAATCTGACTCTTGTGCGCCAAAATGGCAGCTATCTTCAAGTCGAACACCTCGCTGATGTCCACTTGGTAATTACTGTCGTGAGGCCCAGCCACGAAAACATGATGGACGCTGTGCGGCGCCAGGCCATCGGCTTCATGCTGCGGAAAATTGAGCCGCCCCCGTGCGATGGGGAAGACAGCCGCAAGGGCCGCTTCACCGGCTGCGCGGTGGTCAGGGTGATTGATGCGAGAATCACCCACAAAGTAAGTGGTGGGGTCAGGCAGGATGACCGTGTCGGGGCGATGCAGGCGAATCTGCCGCACCAGGTCCTCACGCAGGCGCATGTCGGGATACAGCTCACCGTCGTGGTAACCGAGGAATACGACTTCTTCGACGCCCAACAGCGCCGCGGCTGCGCGTTGTTCGCCCATGCGCAGGTCGGTCAGGCGTTCAGGCGTCATGTCAGGCGCATCACTGCCTTTGTCGCCGCGCGTGATGACCACGTAGGTCACCGCGCAGCCGGCGCGCGCCCAAAGCGCAACCGTGCCGCCGCAAAAAAATTCTGGATCGTCAGGGTGCGCCATGATCACCAAGGCGCGCTGCGGTAAATGCTCGCTCATGATTCACCCCAAGAGAACCCCTGCGGTTCACCAAAAAAGAACCCCTGCGGACAGGCAGAGGTTCCCGATCTGATTTTCGGCCTCATCTCAAAGGATGAGCGTCACTTAGCGTTATAGCCAGGCCCATCGCTGAAGAACCTGGCGTTGATCTCCGTCGAGGCAAAATACTGCGGTTCCAGGTCCTCTTCTGGGCGAATGGCATCAACAGGGCACTCTGGCACACAAGCGCCGCAGTCAATGCAGGTGTCAGGGTCAATGTAGTACCAGGGCCACTCGTCCTCGGGCTGGCCGGGAACGATGCACTCCACCGGGCAGACTTCTGCACAGGCACCGTCGCGTATACAGAGGTCAAAAATCACATGGGTCATGAATTGATTCTCCTTCTTGGACGTAGAGAATACAGCAATTTAGGGATTTGTCGTGGCTTGCCTTACACGCACCGTGTCTTAGCAAACGAAGCTGATGTCATTTTACCTGACTTCCGATAGGATGTCAATTGTACAAATCGCCGCAAGTACGTCACGAATCGCAACCCTTCGTTCCTTGGCAACAACAACCTTGTAAACGCCGCGGGGGTCTTAGGCAGCCGGCGCGTGCAGCACAAACAATTGGCAGCAAGATTGCGGAAGCAAGAGGCGGAGAAACCTATACTCTCCCTTCATGAATGCAAGTTGCATCATGAATGCGGACGCTGGATTCAGGCAAGGAAGGTGCAGAGAGAACGATGATAACGCTCAACTGGAGTGAATTTCAGGAACTCACCGCCAACGACGACCAAGACCGCGAGCGAATTTACATCCGCCCCATCCCAGACCGTGGCCGACATCAGCGCCGCTTGACCACCTGTCGTGGTTGCGATTGGGTGGTGGACGAAGCGTTCATGTCTCCACGCGGTCTTTGTCCACGCTGCGAACGTGCGGCGCGCTAGCGCACACTGACCCACCGTCGGCGCGTGCGTGCTCCGCTCATCTATCCCCGCCTCATCATCAAAGCCGATGAAAACCCACTGTCTATCCAGGCGCTGATATGCCGAGTGTTGTTTGGCATGTGCGAGTGCATGTGTGCTACAATCAAAATGGCAGTTTGCCGCTGCGCTGATGGCATGTCGTACGGGCACGGGACGCAACCCGGCGCCCTGCAATCCTCAGCGACAAACGCCCCTTGGCGCGTCAGTCAGCACTCTGGATGGAGGATTCTATGTGGCAAGACTGGTTCTTTCGCCGACGGCGCAAACCACCTTCGACCGCAGCGCAGGACAACGTTGAGCGTGCGCGCTCCGGCAGCCGCCAGCGTCTGACCCTGCGTTTTCACGCGGAGACTGCGCAAACGGCCAGCCGCATGCAAAGCTCGAGCGCTGACGTGGATTGGAGCCGCCAACCCTCTATTCTCAAGGTCTACCCATCCACCGCCCGTCTCCCGTTGACCGAGCAAATTGATTGTACTTTTCCTGATACCCTGGACGTGTTGCAGCACTGGTGGCCCAGGCCCGCTGATACGCAGCCGCCTGCGGCCTGGAATGTGGAGACCCTTTCGCGCCTGTGCTACTATGCCTATGGCCCCACCGCACAGCAGACCCTGCCCGGCGCCACGTTGACCTTGCGCGCGGCGCCGTCGGCCGGCGCTCTCTACCCGGCGGAACTCTATGTCGCCGTGCGGGGTGCAACCGGCGCCCGCAATGGCATCTATCACTACGCGCCCGGTGAGCATGCGCTCGAACTCCTGCGGCCGGCCGATTGGCTGGCCTGGTTGGCCGACGCGGCTGCCGATTGGCCGGCCGTCGCCGAAGCTGACGCCGTTTTTGCCATCTCCAGCGTCTGGTGGCGCACGGCGTGGAAATACGGAGCACGCGCCTACCGCTACTGCTTGCAAGACTGTGGTCATTTAGCGGGTAACGTCGCGTTGGTAGCCGCAGCCCTTGGTCACACCGCGACGGTGGTGTACTATTTTGTGGACGAGCTGGTCAATCGCCTGGTCGGGCTGTCTTCACCCCAGGAGAGAGTCCAGGTTCTGGTGGCCGTCCACGGCGCGCCCAACCATCTCCCACTGCGGGGCGTGCTTGATCCACCGGCGCCGCTCATGCTGGAATCATCGCTGCCGATCGCGCAGAGCGCCGCGGTAGATGCCCTTCTGCCCGCCGCCAACGCCGCCGAATTGCACACGCGAGTGGAGGTGCAGACCCTGCGCGGCTGCGTCGCCCCGTCTGTGTCTGAAACCCCAGCCAGTGAACTGCCGCCGATGACGCCTTTGCCGCTGGTGAGACCAACCGCGCCTGTCTCCCTATGCCAATCGCTTCTGGGGCGCCGTTCGTCGCATCAGTTCAAACTAGCGCCCGTACCCAAAGAAACCTTCAGCGCCATTTTGCAGGCACTGCAGCTGGCGCACTTGAGCGACTGCGCCCAGGGCGCGCTTGAATTCTATGTGATCGTCAACCGAGTCGAAGGGGTGCCGGAAGGCGCTTATCGTTATGACCCTGTCGGCCCCGGCCTGGCCCTGGTGCGCGCAGGCAACCTGTCTGAGTGGGCCATGCACCTTTCGCTTGATCAGGCTTTTTGCGGCCAGGCCGGCGCTGTGATCTTCTTTGCAGCCAACTTGAACGACCTGGTTCAACAGTGCGGTGATCGCATGTACCGGCAGCTGCACCTGGAGGCCGGCCTGCGTGCAGAGGTCGCGTATCTGGCCGCGCACGCGCTGGGCGTTGGCTGCACCGGCATCGGCGCTTTCTATGACCTGGAAACGGTGCGCTTCTTCAATTTGTCTGACACAACCGCCATCATCTACGAGCTGGCAATTGGCGTGCCAGCCTGAAATCAACCAGAGCGAAAAGAGGACCGATGAATCAGATTGACACACACCCGCCCATTCCCAAACGGGCCATGATCGTCTACGCACACCCGGATGATCCCGATTTTACCATCGGCGGCACGGCCGCCGCGTGGAGCCTGGCCGGCGCTGAGGTGATGTACGTCTTGATTACCAGCGGCAACTCCGGCAGTCACGTCGAAGGCATGACCAAAGAGCGCCTGGCAGCCATCCGTGAGGATGAGCAGCGCGCGGCCGCGCGCGAATGCGGCGTCAACCAGGTAGTGTTCCTGCGTTACGATGACGGCGCCCTGCAGCCGACCCTGGCGCTGCGCAAGGACCTGGTGCGCGTGATGCGCCAATACCGACCAGATGTGGTTGTGTGCGGCGACCCAACCGCCTTTTTCTATGGCAACTTCTACATCAACCACCCCGATCACCGCGCCGCGGCGGTTGCTACCCTGGAGGCAGTCTTCCCCGCTGTTTCCATGCCCCTGGCATTCCCTGATCTGACAGCCGAGGGCTATGAAGCGCATCGTGTGCGCGAGGTCTGGATTACGGACAGCAGCGTGACAGACACCCTGGTGGACATTGGCGCGACCCTAGCGCATAAAATTGCGGCCTTGCGGCAGCACAAAAGCCAGATGGAAGACTGGGACCCCACCGACATGGTGACCTCATGGGCCAAAGAAGCGGGCGAGAAGGGCGGCGTGGCCCTGGCCGAAGCTTTCCGGCGCATGATCCTGGTGCGCGACGACAATGATCAGCCAATCACCCCGGCGGTTGGCACGCCGGCCGATGGTCAGGGCGCGGACAAGGCGCCCACGACCGAGCGCCTGATGACCAGCTACGGCGAGGTCAACCTGGCGCATTGCGCGCCCATGCTGCGCGAGGAAATTGCGCTCCTGGGGCAGGCTGATCCGTTCGAGTCGCAGCGTCAGGCTGTCACGCGCTTGCGCGCCATCCTGGCTGGGCTTGACGAGGCGGCGCTGCGCTGGCGTCCTGCGCCGGCGGAATGGTCCATCAACGAGGTGCTGGCGCACCTGGTGCAGACGGAAATCGTCTATGGCTACCGTTACCGGGCCATCGTTGCCAACCCGCACGCGCCGATCGCCGGTTTTGACCAGGACGCCTGGGTTCGTGAGCTGCCCGAGGCCGATCAGCCGACCGAGCAACTGCTCGCCGCGTTGGCGGCGCTCAAGCAGGTCAACGTCGCGTTGCTGCAAGGGCTTAACCTGGAGCAGCGCGCGCGCTGGGGTCAGCACAGCGAGCGTGGGCCAGAATCGGTGGCCGCCCTGATCGGCGCCATCGCCGGGCATGATCTCATCCACCAGGCGCAGATCCAGGAAAACATCCGCCTGTGGCAGGCGCACAGTTGAGCCTGAGCGTCTCGCGACGCCGGCCGATCTTCTAGCCATGCCGCCGATCTTCTGCGGACAGACGCTGAGGATCACACAAACAAAGCAACAGCGGTGTTCAGGGGCTGCCTGAACACCGCTGTTGCTTTGTCTTGCGCCCAGGTTACATCGGCGAAGCGGCCGCGTTGCACTTATTCAGGAATCCCACACCACACAAGGGTGGGCGTGTGGGCGCGGCGCCCGGTTTCAACACAAAATGAACAATTTTCGGGCTGTCGAATGAACAGCGCGCGGCGCGATAGTCTGCTCATGCACGACGCCCCGGTCGTTACACCAGAAAGCACAGAAAGGACGATTTTCGATGGCACTTGACATCGCCCAGGCGAATCTTTATACGCTTTCCAACGCAGACACCTCGGTCACGTACACACCGCTCGGTTTTGGCGGCACGGCGCAGCTCAACTATCGCCGCGGCGAACAGGACATTGTCTTTCGCGGCGCCGATGTGCGCACGCTTGCCACGGAGATCGGCGCGCTGGTGACCGTTGACCTGGATTTCATTCCCG
>CXWK01021001.1_pt3 | contig 13858 bp, 5 predicted proteins | sample 590851 | NCBI WGS metagenome assembly CXWK01 (sample SAMEA3498364, study PRJEB10139) | wastewater metagenome | biome: wastewater treatment plant; material: activated sludge | place: Denmark | collected 2014-08-01
CTCAGTGAGACGCACAAGACACTGCAACAGGACAGGCGTTGCATAAGTCTGTTCCTTGACCTGACGCAGGTGGCCGACGACCACCAGCTCTATGAATGGCTGCTGGCGCAAATAGAGGCGCTGATACACGCTGGCCGCCTGTTGGCACGGGCCGAGATGGCGGCGCAGGTGGGCGACGGCGACCCCCCTTCCGCCAGATTTGTGCAACTACTGGACTGGCTGCAGCGGGTTTTGGGAGCGCGCAAACTGGTTCTCTTGCTTGACGGTTATGATGAACTTTCGGATCTGCTGAGACAGTGGGCCGAAGTGCGCGTTCTGGTCCCATTTCTCCTTTCAGACGAAAGGCCGAGAGTCAACCGCGCTCTCGTCGCCCGACGCGACGAATGCCCGCTGCAGGAGACAGCCCTGCAATACTCAGAAAAGACCCGCGCGCTGGAAGGGCTAAACGCGCCTCTCCAGGTGCAGTGGCGACTGGCTGCCGTCGTCGGCAAAACGCCCGACGAAGCGCGCGCCCTGCTGGAGTGGCCGGCCGCGCCAGATGAGGCCATCGCCTTCGCCCTCCGGGCGGATGCCGCTGCCGTTCTGGCCGCGCAGGACGCCGTATGGGAGACCGGGCTGACGTTGAATCCCAACGCCAATCTACTGCTCCTGAAGCGCAAGCTGCTGCACCCGGACGCGCCCCTGGACGACGCCGACTGGCGCGCCTGCCTGGACGTCTATCTGCAACGGGCCAACGTACAAGATCTGGACGTCGACCGGTTAATATGCCCCAGCGCCAGTATTGGCCGTGACAACCTCGAGAATTTCTCCCGCACAGATTATAACAAGCCGCTGGGCAATCCGGTTCCCTATCCGGAGATCGGCCAGTTGATGAAGGCGGGCATCGTCGCCCAAGTGCCAAAGACCTCGCGCTACGGCTTTGAGCCGGCCGCCATTCAAATCCTCGGCCACCTGCTGCCCCAGAATTAGCCCCCGATGGACTCAGGAGGAACCATGACTGCCACATCAAAGACCTTATTGCGCTCCGCCGCCCAGCGAACGTCACGGATGATCGACCAGGAGGCGGCCCAGCGCCAGCTGGAGGCGGCGCTGTCACCGGGCGACACCTCATTCCAGGTCGTCCTGGTGCGCGCCGAGGGAGGCATGGGCAAGACGCGCCTGTTGGAGGAGATTCTGGCCCGCCACGGCCCCCCGACCGATGATCGTCGCCGCGACCCGGCCTGGCAACCACACGACGATCTGATCGTCGCCGAGCTGGTCGACGTGATCGACACCCGGCTACACGACAGCTATCGCTTTGTCACCGAATTGCGCAACAGTCTGAAGCCATATGGGGGCCGGCTCGACTTTGGCGGCTTCGACGCAGCCGACGACAAGGTGAAGCTGCTGACGGCCAGCGGGGCGCGGCTGGAGTCGGTGGACAAAGCGCAGCGCAACGCGATCGAGGCGTTCGTGGTCGATCTAGCCTACATTGTTACCCAGCGCCGCGTGGTCTTTCTCGTCGACACTGTCGAGCGCCTTAGCTATGAGGCATCGGAGTGGCTGCTACAGAAAGGGCTACTCCGCTATGACGACATGGCTATCCGCACCCACCAGTGGCTGCAAAGGTTTATCGCTGACACCAGATTGGGGAACATCACCTTGGTGCTGACTGGGCGCGGCCGAGAGGGGGCGCACTTCTTTAACCGCGTCCAGGAAACGGTGGCGACTAGCTCGACACCGGTCTACCCACGTCACTCATCCGAGGTGACGTTGCAGCGCTTTAGCCTTAATCAGACGCAACGCTACCTGACACAGCTGGCGGAAGATTGGCAAGAGGAAGACACGGCCATCGCCCGAAACTTCGCCTACGTGGCCGATGAAGCCCGCGACCACGCCAAGGTCATTGGCCTCTACACCCATGGCATCCCCGTGCGGCTGGCGCTTTATGCCCAGGTACTCGTCGGTGGGCGGCGCATGCCTAGTGCTTTTCGCCTCAGCTTTGCCGAGGCCTGCCGGCCCGCTGGGCTTGATCCGGAGGCGATTGACCTGGATGCCGAACTATCGGATGACGCTTCACCGGAACTGCGGCGCATTCAATGGGACGTGGAGGAGGAGTTTGTCGACCTGTTATTTAGCGACCCCAACGATCGCTATACCGCCGTTTTGCGCACCCTGGTGCGCGCACCGCGCGGCCTGACGGCCGAGCAACTGCACTTCGCCCTCGACGCGCCGCCAGGAATGACAGCCGAGGCGTGGCAAAAGTCCATCCGCGACAACCAGGCCTGGCACCAGGAGGAAATAGACGGGTTGCGCCAGTTGCTGCAGGGCATCGCCACCAGCTACCTGGGCAAGCGCCGCGCCGCGGTGGAGGAGTTCCATACGTCGGAGGAGGAGAGCGAGCAGGTAGAGGCGGTGCGAGTTGGCCTGCAAGACGAGATCTATCGCATCTACGCCGAGCATCGCGGCCTGCTGGCCGAGCCGGTTAGCCCGGAGACAGAGCCGATTCGAGCCGCGCTGAGTGCGGCCGACCGCCGGCGCTACGCCATGAACCGCGAGGATGAAATCGATGCCCGCGTGACACTCTATGAGCGCTTGGCCGACTTCGCCGATGCTGAGTACTGCCACTTGTTGGAGAAGAAGCGCGCCTATCTGCTGGAAGACGAACGTCAGTTTGAGGAGCGCTTCCGCCTGGAAGATATCAACACCTTTCTATTTCAGAAAAGACCCAAGACAGAGGAGGACGAGCGCCGCCTGCTGCATACAGTACTGATGTTCTTCGAGATCGAGCGTATGGTTTACCGGCTGCTGCAAGACCCGGAACACAACCTAAATTCGGAATATATCACCTTGGAAGACGACAACGCCCGAGCCGCGCAGCAGGAGGAAGACTTCTGGGCCCAGGCGGAGATGTGGCGAGCGCTGCACGACGACTGGCTAATGAAGTTTGTCGACCTGCACACTCGGGACGCGGCCGAGAAACGGGGCGAGACAGCGGCTCAAGTTCTGCGGCGTTTTGCCGAACAGGAGAACGTGGCGCGCTGGATCAAGCGCCTGGTTCTGCGCAGTTCGGCGGAGCGCGAGATCGGTGGACAAGAACGAGAGATCGATTTTGCCGAAGCTATTCAAGACTATATTAGCACCATGCCACGTGGCCTCGCCGATGGCAACAAGCAAGAGAAGGACGAATACCATGCCTGGGGAAGCTGGAACCACACTCTGGCTGCCGCCGAGCGCATCATCTGGACGCAGGTAGCCTACATTCGCCGCGGCCGCGATGTGGATGGGGCGCTCAAGAGGATCGCGGAGCAAATTCACAACCTGGAAACGCTATATACAAAGAGTGTACGCGAGCAGGCCTTCAACAACGAGGGCCACGTCGAGAACGGCTTTGCTGCCGCGCCGGCCACGGCCGACAAACCTGAAGCCCTACCGCAACACCCTGCCTATACCCGCCTTGGCCGTCTACTCTCTTTGGCCTACAATCATGTTGGCTATGGCGAGCGTACGCTGGGCAAGATGCACCAGGCGGTCGTGTACTATGGACGCTCACTCGGCTACGCCCGAGCCGAGCCTAACAAACTACAAGCTCATCTGGCGACCGTCCTCAACAACCTGTCGCGCGCCCTCTCCGAACTGGGCTGGAACGGCATCGGCGTCTGCCTCGACGGCCGCGACCTACGCTGGGAAGTGGCCGAAGAGGTGCCGCTAGCCACTTCCTATAATACTCTGGCCCTCATCTACGATGACATGGGGCGCTATGAGGAAGCGCCGCTGCTGGCGGCCAAGGCCATCGCTTACTGCCGGCGGGCGACGGAGAGCCGGCAACTGGGTCTGGCGTTGCGCCAGATGGCCGAATCGCTGCGCCATCTGGCCGAGCGTCCTCGCACCGGCCAGCGCATCAGCCTGCCGGCCGAGGCGTACTTCAGCGCCGCCGAACAACTACTGCGCGAGGCGCGTACCATCTTCGAGGAGCTGCGGCAGGTCGAACGACTGGTCGAGGTCAACCTAGAGATGGGCAGTCTATACCGCGACCGGCTTGATCCACACCTCAGCCTGGGTGGACGGCCGCCCATCCGTACCCGCGCCGGCAGAAGCGCCTACAGCGATGCGCTCACCTTGCTCGACACGGCTGAGCAGCGAGCGACGGAGCACAATCTGGTCCAACACGTTCTGGACGCGCGAGTCAACAAAGCTCGTACCCACTACTATGTGGGCGACATAGCGGCGGCCAAGAGCGTGCTGGATGCGATCGAAGCCGATGCGACCTATCAGCATCACCTCATCAAGCCCGAGAGAACCCTGCCCGACAGTGCTGATGACACCCTGCGCGACCGTAGTTGGATCTTCCGCCACCTGGGCACGGCGCAGTGGATCCGGGGCTGGATGGCCCTCGACCAGTTCCAGATATGCGTCGAGTACCATCGTACCCAACATCCCGCCGACACACCCGCCGACCGCCAGGCGCGGGCCGAGGCCGTCAGAAATGATCCCAAAGCCCAGACCTCCCTACGCGAGGCAGCCAGTGTGTACGCGTTAGGCATCGCCTATGCCCAACTCCACTCACCACGCAGCCGGGCCATCACCACCATGCAAAATGATCTTTACTTCCGTTTCCGGGCCTCGAACCGCTTGGAACTGGAATCGCTGCAAGGCTATCTCCGGGAAGTCAACGACACATATCGAGCGTGTGCTCTGGAAAGCGTGCCCATGTTGCTGAAGTTTCTCAATGAATTCTTCGGCCTTTCAGAACCCAACGCAGAACCCGCGTCGGCCGCGCAGCCGGCAAACGAGGGCAAACATGATCGCCTCTAACCCCGTCACACCCGGCAGCCCCGCCCCCCTGCGCGACCTCATCCTGACCGAGCGGCCGGAGACCACCAACCGCTTTGAGTGTGACTGCGTGGCCCCACCGGTAGAGATCGACAACGACTGTCGCTACCCCGGACTGCCACCAATGCTGGCCGCCGTCCAGGCCACCCACTACGTCCACCCGCGCGGCGCCCACGTGGCCCCCCTGCCCCACGGCTTCTACCTGGTGCAAAGCCCGCAGACGACGACCGGGCCGGCGGTGTTGGCCCCGGCGGCGTTCGGCCGCTGGCAGCGCTTCTGCGCCCCAGCGGCGCTGGTCGACGAGATCGACCGTTGGCTGGCGGCGCTGGCCCTGCTCCAGCCGCTGGGCACGACGCCCGCTCTCTGCGCCGGCCCGGCTGACACACTGACTGCCTGGCTGCACGTCAGCAACGCCTGTAATCTGGACTGTCCCTACTGCTACGTTCGCAAGTCGTCGGCGCGCATGAGCGAGGCGACCGGGCGGCGCGCCGTCGAGGCCGTCTTCGCCAACGCCGCGCGCCACAGCTTTCACACTGTCAAACTCAAGTACGCCGGCGGCGAGGCGGCGCTGCACTTCGCTCTCGTGCGCCAACTGCACGAACACGCCTTGCGTCTGGCGGCCGAATCGGGCATTGCCCTGCGCGAGGTGATCCTGACCAATGGCGTCCACCTGCGGCCGGCCGACGCGGAGTGGCTGGCCGAAAACCGGGTCAAGGTCATGCTGTCGCTCGACGGCGTCGGCGCGCTGCACAATGAGCTGCGGCCGCTGCGCAACCGCGCCGGCTTCGACACCTTCGCCGCCGTGGCCCACACCGTTGACCACGTCCTGTTGCCGCGCGGCCTGCGGCCCGACGTGAACATGGTCGTCACCGGCCGCAACGCCCACGGCGCGGCCGACCTGGCCCGCTGGACCATCCTGGAAAGGGCGCTGCCGACGACCTTCACCTTCTATCGCCCCAACCTGCTCTCGCGCGATCGGGCCGAGTTGCAGTTCGAGGAGGCGGCGCTGGTCGACGGCATGCTGGCCGCCTACCGCACTCTGGAGCAGGATCTGCCCACCTGGCCGTTCACCGGCGGGCTGCTCGACCGCGTCTCGACCGAGGCGCGCACCCACGCCTGTGGCGTCGGCCAGAACTACCTGGTCATCGGCCACACCGGCGCGCTGTCGCAGTGTCCGATGCACCTGAAGCAGCCGGTAAGGAGCGATCTGGACGGCGACCTGCTGGCCACGGTGGCCGCCGGGCCGCTGCTCAACCTGCCTGTCGACCAGAAGGCCGGTTGCCGGGACTGCACCTTCCGCTATCGCTGCGCCGGCGGCTGCCCCCTAGAGACGTTCCGGGCCACCGGTCGCTGGGATGTGCAAAGCCCCAACTGCCACCTCTATCAGACCTTGCTGCCGGCCGCGCTGCGCCTTGAGGGGCTGCGCTTGATGAAAGTCAACGGCTACCTCCAATGACGCTTGACAGGTTCGTTGCAGATTCATGACAGACAAGAGGGAAGGCCCTTCGCCTTCCCTCTTCGTTTTCATATAGATTAACGCGGTCACGTGGCTGCTCCCCACCAGTAAGCAGTCGGGATGCGGTTCTTGCGCCCGGTTTACGGCGCAAGGCGCACAGCGCATACTGTAGACAGTTAACCGCAGCCCAAACGCTCGTGGAGGTGCAAAAAGCCATGTATCGCAACTCAATGATGGACTCGCCCATGTACGACCGAGGCTCAGCCAATATGCTGGGCAAGGTGCTGATCTTCGTCTTCATCGCCATCGTGCTGACAGCGTTCGGCGTCATCGGCTTCTCCCACATGATCCGGGACAAGGCGTATGCCGACCTGACCGCCAAGCAGAACGCACGCGAGGCGGAGGTGCACGAGGGGTCGCTCGACGCCCAGATCGCTGCCGAGAAGCAGCGGGCCAAGGACGCGGCCGTGGCACAAGGAATTCTGGCCATCGCCAACGCCCAGGCCGAAGCGGTCCGGATCGACGAAGCTACGCGCGTGGAGACCGAGCGCAACACCCAGAGGCTGAAGCGCGAGAAGCTGCTCGGCGAGGCGGCCATTGGTGTCGGCGCGCTGGCGGCGATGATGATAGTGCTGATGCTGGGCCTGAGCGGTCTGCGGCTGGTCGACCGGCTGTTGCCGGCGCAGCCGCGGGCGGCCGCGCCCCGGCCCGCGCCCGCCCCGCAGCGGACAACGATCCCGGCCGCGCCTCAGCCCGCCCGGCAGCCGGCCCCGGCCGCGCCCGCCACGGTGGTGCTCCGGGCCGACTCCGACGCCTTCCGCCGCGGCACACAGTCTACGGCCCAGAGCGGTCGTTCGGTGGCCGTTCCCCTGGCCCTACAGCCCCTCCCGGCCCACTGACCGGCCGGCGACGGCAAGACGACAGGCGGCGGTTGACAAAGACGTAACACGACAGGGTAAGCGAGGCCACAGCCACGAACCCCCTGATAAACCTAAATCGTTCGACAGGAGGTGATCCTGACCTAGACAGACTCTTCCAGAGGTGATCGTTTCCAAACCAACGAGGGAGGCGACTAGCGAAACGCAATCGACAGACAGGATGAGCCACAGTAACCAGCGGTAAAACGCATTCAGAGAGTGGCGCACACGAGCAGGCCTGAAAGGAGACAGCTAGCGAAAGGAACTGGACCCGGACTCTAAATAGAAAGGGGGTACGCCTATCGAAAATAAGAGACGCAAGAAAAAGGGGCTAACCGCCCCTTTTTCGCGGCCGCTCCTGGCGGGGCGCTGGCTGCGGACGTCTGTGTCGTGCTGCAAAGCGCGCTGTCTTACTCCGCCTGCCCGTGCTCTTCGACGACGCGCCAGATGCCCGGCGCGACGGCGGCGACCGCGCGCAGCCGCTCCAGCGCCAGTAGCGCGCGGCGCAGCTCCGTTTCCGTCAGTGGCTCCAGGTGGTTCGCCGTGCGGGCGGCATTAGTTTTGATCAGGATGGGCTCCAGATGGGCCGTCTTACTCTCGTCGCCAGCCTCGATCAGCCCCCAATATACGCTGGCGTCGTCGATCGAGACCTCGCGCTTCATCATCTTGTACAGTTCGTTCAAGATGAGGAGCACAGCCGCGCCCGCGGCCAGGCCACTCGTGGTCGGGTCGCTGAGGGTGGCGATTGCGCTTAGGATGCCGGCCGCGGCCAGCGACAGCGAGCCAAAATCGAACTCGATGTTTCTCAGCTTGACGCTGGTCGTCGGCTCGCCCACCGGTTTCAGTTTCATGTAGCGCGCATCGCCGGCATGGCTGAGCTGTCGCAACTGCTCCGCGGCGTGGGGGTCGCCCATCTTCTCCAGCAGCGCGGCCGTTTTCGTCAGCATGCTCTCATACACGGAGATAGCGCCCAGCGCCGCCGCCAGCCGCGGCCGCATGGCGGGATGGGCGTTGGCCAAGGCGGTCACATAGCGAGCGTTCAGCACGGCCCGGCCGGCATCATCAGCTCGGTTCCAGGCGGCGTCCAGTTCGGCCAGTTCGGCCTCTAGCCCCGGCCACACTGCCGGCCCGACTAAGACCGGCAGGTCGGCCGCCAGCTTGTGCATGATGTCGCGGGTCTGTTGCATCGATTGACTCATGGCTACACTCCATAGAAGGCAAATACTGCCCAGTAATAGGGATGGGCATAAGGTTTTTCATTTGGATCGTGGAGGGCCGCTTCTACCTGGGCGGCCATGAGTTCGGCCGTTGGGACGCGCGCCAGTGACACGCTGTAGCGGTCGTTCAGGTCGCCCCAAGTCGCGACGCGCAGCCAGCACTGGGCGGCCCGCAGGGCCTCGACCGGGGGCGTGCCGGCCACGACGCGCTGGTAAAAATCGGCCATCAGCGCCGCCGTCGATCGACTATCGACTGGCCACAGGCTGCCAACGACGCCGGCCGCGCCGGCCTCCAGAAAGCCAGTCGGGAAACCAATAGCCTCATCAGGCAGCTCGCGGAAGTCGTTCAATGCCGTTTGACAGGCCGACAGAACCACCAGTCTAACGCCAAACAGGGGCAGGGCGCGAATGGAGTCAAGGGCTATCCCTTTCCCTTGCGCGAACACCAGGCTAGAGCGCTGAGGAAAGCGCGGCGTGAACCGGGCGTGGCAGGCAAGATGGAGCAGGCGATGACTTTGCATGGCGTACCAAACCGCGGTCGGCGTGGCCTCAGTCGCCAGCAAGACCGACACCTCACCAGGGATGAGCGAGGCCACAAGTTGCGCTTCGACCTTGGCGTGGGGCAGCGGGGCAAGATGGGCCGGCAGGGGCAAAGGATTGCCGACAACCAGCGCCGACAAATCGGCCGGGGCGACGCTGTCTGCTCGTTCGCGCGTGCGGACAGCAGCCACAGCCGAGGGAGCAAAAGCGACCTGAAACTCATCCAGAAAGACGCGCCGCGCGCCGCCGACGGCGTAATCGGCGGCGTGGAGTGGCAGCACGTTAAGCCGTCCGGCGGGTATGAGCGTCACGCCGGTGGCGTCCAACTTTCTGAGTTGCTCGGCCAATGGCGCCATGAGCCGGTCACCCAGCGCTGGGCACACCGTGGCTATGGCCGCCAGTTGCGCTGCTGACCCTTGCTCCTGGGCCGACAACAAGCCCTCGACCGCGGGGGCGGCACTGCCCGATTCGACGGCTCGGCCAAAGAGCAGCAGATCAAGCTCCGCCTCCGTCAGTTCCGCCCATACCGTCTCGACCCGCGTTTCGCTGCCCAACCGGTGGACAATGAGCGCCAATGAGCCAGCCGGCGTCGTCATCAGATAGACCACTGGCTGAGCCGGCTCAGCCGCGCCGGCAATGTCGGTCAGCGATGGAGGAGCGAGGAACGATTCGTAGCCGGGAAGGGAGTTCAGTTCTCTAATGACCGCGTTAAGGTTCGCCCAGGCCTCCTGTGCCCGTTGACGTCTTGCGGCCGACGCCTCGCCCGCTTCCGGCTCGGCCTCCAGAGCGCGCCGGTCAGAAGTCTGAGTGTCGTGCCAGGCGCTATTGACTGCGTCCAACCGAGCAAGTAGTTGAGGGTGCTCTGTGCGCAATTTTTCTCGCAGCCCACGGTCGCGGGGCTGAAGTCCTAATGCACCACCCAGCGCCTGGGCCAACCCCCTCTCCAGCGCCACAGCCGCCCCCGCAGCATCGCCACGTCTGGCACGGGCATAGGCGGCCAGGGCGGCCACGCCTTGCGTACCGCGCAGCCACCAGACGCGCTCGGGGACAAACGCGCTGACCAGCGCCGCTCGCTCCATCAGGTCGTGCGCGCGGTCGGCCGCGTCAATGGCTTCGTCCCATTGCCCATTGTACACGCCCGTTCTTGCCTGCAAGCGAGCCGCCAACAGAGCCGTCCAGGCGTCGGTGTCGTGGGCCGCCTGCCACGCTTCCGAGGCCAGCCGCCGCGCCGCTTGGGCGTCCGCTTCCTGACCACCAATCCGGAATCTGGTGAACAGGGCGTTGGCCAGGGAGTAGAGCGCTTGCGCTCGATCACGCGAGGACGTCGGCATCGACGCCAGGGCCGACTCATACGTTTGAATAGCTTGATCGAGGTCATGCAATTGACCTGTGGCCCGGAAACGAGCCTCATAGCAACTGCCCAGACGCGGCAGGTTGGCACCTCGCCGGTAGGAGTCAACCGGCAAGAGGCGCAAGGCCTCTTCCAGTGTGGCGATAGCCTGGCCCAGATCATCGCTGGAACTGGACCCAAACTTGTCGTAGCGGGCCTTGAGAACCGCAGCCAGAGCGCGGAGATGCGTAGCCCGGGCCGGCGCGCTGGCCGGCGTCAGCTCTACAGCAGCAGCGCAATAAATGCTGGCGCTCACCAGATCTCCGATTTCGTCCAGGCGCCAGTATCGCTCCAGATAGGCCTGGCCCAGGCAATTGAGGACGGCGGCGCGCTGGCGCACAGAGCCTTCCGCCGTTTGCTGTCGCGCGTCGCTATAGACGGCAATAGCTCTGTGCAGATCTTCCACCCGGTCGTCGCGAGCGTAACGCTCCCGCAGGCGATTGCCCAGGTTCAATTGATAATCGGGATAGTCAGCCAAAGCGACGCTGGCGTTCTGCACAAGCGCCTCGGCCAGTTCGAGCGCCCAATCCAGATCGGCTGGCTGATTGGTGGCCCGGTAGCGCGTGCCGAGAGCACCACTCAGGCTGAGCATAATCAAGAGCTTATCTGAATCGGCGGCCGTAGCTAACGCACTCTTCCACAGTGCGACTGCCCCGTTCACATCGGCCATCTTGCTCCCTCTCTCAAAACGGTAAAGTAAGGCTCGGGCAAGGTTGAGTTGTGACTTGGCCCGCTCTTGGGGCGTCTGGCGGTCGTTCTCCAGAACGTTCTGATAAATCGTGATGGCTGCTTCAAGGGTGTCGGGGTCGCCGTCCATGTAGGCCAGGTCGGTCAACACGTTCGCCATATTGACCCGGATGCCCACGGCCACCGGCGAAGCCGCAGGGGTTAGCGCCGCGGCTTGCCGCAACAGCGTCAGGGCGCGCTCAAGGTCTTGTCGGCTTTCATTGACCTGAAATCGAAGGCGCAAGGCGATGGCCATGTTGTTTAGCAAGCGGGCTTGCACGTCGCTGGGGACATCCAAGAGTGCAGGCGCTTGAAGGATGTTGTCCCACCGATCAACGGCATTGTTCAGGGCCAACGTGTCTCCGCTGGCGCGATAGTGTTGTTCTGCTGCGCTGGCCGCCTCACTTTGCAGCAACAAGGGCAAGAGAGTAGGCGGTACAAATGGGGGATTCTCTTCGAGCCATTCATCGCGCCATACGTCACATAGCGCGGCGCGTAACTGCTTGAGCAACATCACGCTCATCGCTACGTCCTGTTCGTCGGTCGTCCGCTGCGCCGGCGAGAAGAGCAGCGGCGGCGACGCGCCCGGCCGATAGATCAGCAGCGGCGCGTCGACTTCGCCGGCGTGGCCGTGGGGGCAGACAACGTGGTGGAGCGTCCCGTCGCCGGCGCGGGCCAGCAGGTCGGGGCGCTCGGCGGCGTCGAGGATGAGCCACAGTTCGGGCGTGAAGGGCTGCCCACACGCCGGGCAGGTGAGGGTCGGTTGTTCGGCGAAGGAGTGGGGCACGCGACACGCTCCCGCGCCGCCGGGGAGAGAACCGGCGACGCATGAGCGCATTTTACACCAGTTTGGGCGGGGGGCGAAGAGACAGCAGATGCCCCTCCCCCCTCATCCCGCTATAATCCCCCCAGGAAGGCAAACACCCATGACCCAATCCCAACCACCCAGCCTGCAAGACGCCATCCGCCGCCGGCGGCAACAGACCTTCGTCGGCCGCGACGCCGAGCTGGAGGCGTTCCGCGAGCAGCTCGGCCTGGCCTGGGACGACCCGCGGCGGCGCTACGTGCTGAACGTCTATGGCCAGGGGGGCGTGGGCAAGACGACACTGCTGCGCGAGTTCAGCCGCATCGCCCGCGGCCAGGGGGCGGCCGCGGCCCTGAGCGACGACACGGAGACGGACGTGCCGGCGGTCATGGCCCGGCTGGCGGGGCAACTGGGCGAGGACGCGCCCGGCGACCCGTTCTATGCCTTCAACAAGGCGTACCACACCTATCGCCAGAAGCGCGCCGAACTGGAGGCCGACCCCGACGCGCCGACGGGCCTGGCCGGGCTATTCGGCCGGGCGGCGGTCAGGCTGGGGGCCAAGGCGCTGCGCAACACCACGCCCGGCGCCGACCTGGTGCTGAGCGTCGTCGAAGACCCGCTGGCCGAGCAGGCCGGGCAGTGGGCGGAGTTTGTGCGCCGCAAGCTGGGCAACCGGGACGAGGTGCAACTGGTGCTGGAGCCGGAAGCCGTCCTGTCGCCGCTCTTCGTGCAGGGGGTGGGCGCGCTGGCCGCCGGGCGGCCGGTGGCCCTGCTCTGCGACACCTATGAGCGCACCGCCCCCTTCCTCGACGCCTGGCTGCGGGCGCTGCTGGACGGCCGCCACGGCGAGCTGCCGGCCAATCTGACGCTGGTCATCGCCGGGCGCAACCCGCTGGACGGCAACGCCTGGGCCGACCTGGAGGGGGTGACGGCGGCGCTGTGCCTGGAGGCGTTCAGCGAGGCGAAGGCGCGGGAGTACCTGGCCCGGCGCGGCGTGACCCATGAAGCGGTGGTGGCGGTCATCCTGTCGCTCAGCGGGCGGCTGCCGCTGCTGTTGATGCTGTTGGCCGGGCAAAGCCCCGACGACCCGGCGCGGCGGGCGCTGGCGCTGAACGGGGCGCTGCCGCGGCGGCTGAACGCGGACGTAGTCGCTCTGCTGAGCGGGGTCGCTCTGCTAGGCGGCGGTGAAGGCGCGTTCGACTGGCTGGTGGCCAACCGGCTGATCGAGCAGCGCGCCGCCGGCGCGGCGTGGACGTACCACGAGGTGGTGCGCGAACAGATGTTGCGCCACAAGCGGCAGGCGTCGCCGGGGGAGTGGACGGCGCTGCACGAGCGGCTGGCCGGCCACTACGCCGCCGAGCGGGACGGGCTGGGGCTGTCGTGGAGCGAAGGGGCGCGCAATGAAGCGTGGCGGGCAGCGGCGTTGGAGGCGCTCTACCATCGGTTGTGCGCCCGGCCGGATCGCGAACTGGCCGTGGCAATAAATGAGTTTGTGTCGGCGCTGGATAACCAGAGGTCCTTCGCGGCCGAGTGGGCGGCGACGCTGGCCGCGGCCGGGCACGACGCAGGGCACAAAGCGCTTGAGGGCTGGGGCACTGAATATCGTGAGGGTTTGCAGGCCTATGAGGATGACCGATACGATGCCGCCGCCGAAGCATTCACCCGGCTGCTGGAGTGGAACAAGCTCGAAATCCTGAATCGGCCCATCGTGCTGGCGTGGCGCGGCGAGAACTACCGGCTGATGGAGCGTTACGACGAAGCACTGGCCGACTTCGACCGGGCTATCGAACTCGACCCCAAGTACGCCTGGGCCATCGGCAGCCGCGGCGTGACCTACCGGCCGATGGAGCGCTACGACGAAGCACTGGCCGACTTCGACCGGGCCATTGAACTCGACCCCAAGTACGCCTGGGCTATTGGCAGCCGCGGCGTGACCTACCGGCTGATGGAGCGCTACGACGAAGCGCTGGCCGACTTCGACCGGGCCATCGAACT
>CXWK01001041.1_pt6 | contig 13857 bp, 12 predicted proteins | sample 590851 | NCBI WGS metagenome assembly CXWK01 (sample SAMEA3498364, study PRJEB10139) | wastewater metagenome | biome: wastewater treatment plant; material: activated sludge | place: Denmark | collected 2014-08-01
CGAGATCCCCAAAACTGGACCTCGGCAATCGAGGGAAGAACCGAAGATGACCAGCATCTCCGCCACCGGAAACCCCGCCCGCATCACCGTCGACGGGACCGACACCAAAGACAACAAGCGGATCCTGTGGGCACTCGGCCTGCTGGTTCCGCTGCTCCCGCTCCTCAGTTCACGCATGGTTTCCATCACCGGCACCGACCTGGCCTGGGGCTTTGGGGTGCCTTTCGTTTTCGTGATGATTCCGCTGCTCGATCTCTTGATGGGCAAGGACACCAACAACTTCACGGTCGGCTTCTGGGAGTCAATCCAACAGGACCGCTACTACCGATACCTCACCTACGCGTTCGTCCCGATCCAGTTCGCAACCCTGTTCTGGTCGGCTCGACTGCTTGCCAGCGGCGAGTTGTCCATCGTCGGTTCGATCGGACTGTCCCTCACCGTCGGCATCGTTTCGGGCGTCGCAATCAACACTGCCCATGAGCTAGGCCACAAGCACCCCAGGCTGGAGCAATGGCTCGCCAAGGTCGCGCTGGCCCCTGCCTGCTACGGGCACTTCTTCATCGAACACAACCGCGGCCATCACAAGAACGTGTCGACGCCCCTCGATCCCGCGAGTTCCCAGATGGGCGAGAACTTCTATGAGTTCTGGGTACGGAGCGTGTCGGGCTCAGCAACGTCAGCCGTTCATATCGAGGCCGAGAGGGCCCGACGGGCAGGGCGAACGTTCTGGTCACTTCGCAACGACGTCCTCAACGCCTGGCTGATGAGCGTCGTGCTCTTCGGGGTCCTGACCGCCCTCTACGGCGTCGCCGTCCTGCCCTGGTTAGCGCTTCAAGCGGTGGTGGGCTTCAGCATGCTTGAGATCGTCAACTACCTCGAGCATTACGGACTCCTTCGCGAATCCCGACCCGACGGCCGTTACGTGCGCACGCAGCCTCGCCATTCTTGGAACGCAAACAACGTGATGACCAATCTGTTGCTGTTTCACTTGCAGCGCCACAGCGACCACCACGCGAACCCGACGATCCGCTACCAGGCGCTCCGCCACTTCCCCGACACTCCGCAGCTTCCGACCGGGTACGCCGGCATGATCGTCTTGGCGGCAGTTCCTCCGCTCTGGCGACGGGTCATGGACCCCAAGGTGATGGCCCACTACGACGGCGATCCGTCCCGCATCAACCTGCACCCCCGATACCAGCGGATCTTCGAGCGGGGCGACCTTCCCGCATCGTTAGCGTCTTGAACGCACGTTCGTTAGGAGGCGAAACCTGATGATCGTTAGGTTGTCGAGACCACCGACATGCGGTGCGCTGACGTCTCGTCGTGTCGTAGGGTCGGGCGGTCGGATCTGTTCGTCAAGAACCCACCCGTCATGACACACCGGAGTAGTCCTATGTCTCAGCCTTCGACCCCGCAAACGGCCTCAGACTCGATGCGAGGCCGCATTCTCGACACGGTGGGGACCCTCCTACAGGACACCCCCTGGAACCGCGTCAGCATGCGCGAAGTCGCCCAAGGCACCGGCGTAAGCCGCCAGACGGTCTACAACGAATTCGAGAACCGGGAGCTACTCGCAAAGGCGTATGTCCTGCGCGAAACCGGACGGTTCATGGAAGCGGTGGACGCCGTCGTTACGTCCAACCCGGATAACCCGCGCGAGGCGGTACGAGCGGCGGTCAACGTGTTTCTGACCGGTGCCGCGCACCACCCGGTTTTGCACCGCGTTGCGCACGGCGACTGGTCCGATGGCCTGCTCGAGGTCGCGCTAACGCCATCCGAGGCCCAGGTCGTGGGCATCGCCGTGCTGCAGCTTCGAGACGTCATCTTGCGCAATTGGACTCAGATCCCCGACAAGGCCGCCGACAACCTGGCGAACGGTGCCGTACGTCTCGCCTTGTCCTACGCGGCCATGCCGATCGACCCCGACGACACCGACGCGAGCACCGACGCCATCATGGCGATCTTGAACCCGGTGATCGACGCGGCCATGCAACCGTAACTGCACGAAAGTTCCCCTCCTCCCCGTCCTGGCCGGGCCCGTCAACCTGGAAGACGTTTAGGCTTGGCCGGTCCGGGTCGTTGGGCCAGCAGGCCCCCCTGTAACTTGCTGAACGACCTGAAATTCCAACAACTCGGCAGAAACCGCACGGCCAGCGTGCGGAAGCCGACCGACTTTAACTAGGGTGCCCGACTCGTGGGATCTCTCATCAAAAAGCGCCGCAAGCGCATGCGTAAAAAGAAGCACAAGAAGCTGCTCAAGCGGACGCGTTTCCAGCGTCGCAACAAGTAGCAATCGCTGACTAGGCCCTGGGACAGAGTTCCGGGGTCTTTTCAACGGCTTCTCATTTCGGCGCTTTGGTCGTCGACTCGTTCACCCGGTGCCCCGCCGAGGGCAAGCGCCCTACTGGGCGGGCGCCGGAAATTGCGATACCCACACGTGGGCATCCGACCTTGAGCGAAGTTCGTCCGCGACGCGTTTGGCTTCCCGGTCGTCGCGCGCCCAGATCGCGTACGACGCACCGCTACCGGCCAGGGTTGCCGAACAGCCGAACGATCTCACCAGCCGGGCAAAGCCCGCGAGTTCAGGTGAGACGTGATGTGCCGCGGGTTCCAGGTCGTTTCTGAGGTGCTGTAGCGCGCCATCCCATGCGCGTGGCGCAGGGACATCGGCACCGATCGGCCCGCCGAGTTCGTCCCACGCCCGGTATACCGCGGGTGTCGAGAGAGAGATCGCTGGGGTTGCAACGACCACGGCCACCGACGGCAGCTCCGGGGCGGGCTCCAGTACCTCGCCGGCACCCCGCATGATCATCGTGCGGTTTGCCCAGCAAATGGGCACGTCGGCCCCGAGGCGAGCAGCGACTTCGAGTTGACCTGCTTCGGACAACCCGAGGGCCGCTCCCAGTTGCCGAATGACCGCAGCCGCATCCGCAGAACCGCCACCAAGTCCCCCACCAGCCGGGATCTCCTTGTCGACATGTATGCGCCACGGACGTTCGCCCGGCGTCGCCACCGGTGTGGGTTCATAGCGCACCAGATCGGCCGGGGAGCCTGCTGCTTCGAACACAGCCAGCGCAGCCGCGACCGCCAGGTTGCCAGCGTCGAGCGGTATGTCGATGCGAGACGCAGACGGGTCCAGAGTGCGGTTCTGGGAGAAGCACAATCGTGGATTGATGCTTCGCCCTTCCCCGGGGCTGACCGATCCTGCCGTGACCGACACGGTGTCGAGCGGTGCCGACAGCGGTCCCGCGATGGCTTCGAGCAGGTGATACCCATCGGAACGAACTCCCAGCACCTTGAGGGTGGCGGTGAGTTTGCTCGGTGCTTTCTCGATCGAGATCGCGCTGATGTCTGAATGATTGCCCACCGCTGCATCTTGTCAGCGATAACAGCTGCGGTGGCGACCCGTGGGGTGGCTTCACCTGTTGTCGCGACCCGCAGGAGTCAGCACAGCGAGGGTGTATCGGCAGCGGAGGTGGCCGCCATCAGGCCCGCCGATCTACCGGTCGAACAATGTCAGTCGCCCTTCACACGAAAGGCTGTGACGGCCGCTGCGAGCGTCTCCCATTCCTGCAAGCTCACGGTCTCGGCGCGACGGGAGGGGTCGATCCCGACCGATGCGAGCAGGTCCGCCGAACACTGCGAGGCCAGGGAGCGTCTGAGGGTCTTGCGACGCTGCTGATAGCCGGCCTCGATCAGGGAGAACAACGGATCTGGTCTGCCGAGCCGCGCCGGCCCGGGATGCCGGGTGATGCGAACCAACGCTGACTCCACGCGGGGCCGTGGATAAAAGACGGTGGGTGGAACCCGCCGGACAACTTCCGCTGTGCCGTACCAGGCGACTTTGAGAGAGACGCCACCGACCTCGCTCGACCCGGGGAGTGCCGCAAGGCGATCAGCCACCTCTGCTTGCACCATCACAAAGACCGAACCCACCTGCTCAACCTGAGCGAGGATGTCAACCAGCAGTGGCGTGGCTACGTTGTAAGGCAGGTTGGCGACCACACGTGCGGGTTCACCGCCGGTCAGCACCCCTATGTCCACTTTTCGGGCATCTTCATTGACGACTCGAACCTGCCCGTCGCCTTCGAAGCTCGCTTCGACGATTCGTGCGAGTTCTGGGTCGATCTCGATCGCGGTCACCCGGGCTCCGGCTTCACGGAGCTGGTGGGTCAACGCGCCGAGCCCAGGGCCAACTTCGATGACGTGTTCACCCGCACGTACCCCTGCGAGCTCAACGATCCGGCGGGTGGTGTTCGGGTCGACCAAAAAGTTCTGTCCCCGCGAACGCTTCGGACTCAGGCCAGCGTTGGTCAGCAGCGCCCGCGCCCCGGACGGCTGCCGGGGGTCGAGGCCGTCATCCGCCGCACGCCGTGCGCTGGACTGGTCGCCTCGCGGCCGACCCCGAGAGTCGTGCGAAGGACCGGTCATCGCGATACCCGAGCGGGACCGCCGTTATGCACAGGTTGGCCAGGCGCTGAGCCCGGCCCGGGCGATCAGCTTGCGAGCAGCCTCGTCTTGGACGGCTGGGGCTGCCTCATGCGGCATGCCGGAGTACCCAAGCCCCGCCCACGTCGACGGAGAGAACTGGTAGGCCCCGTAGTACCCGTTGCCGGTGTTGATGCTGTAGTTGCCGCCGGACTCACATTGGCGGAGGTGAGCAAGCTGGGCTTCCGAAACGCCGTTGGCGACCGGTTGCGGGGCTTTCGTCCCCACACGGACGATCCTCGGGACCGGATCGACCAACCGCTCGCGGCTGGTCTCAGCGACGACCTGGTCGGGACCGGGGTTCGTCACTTGGAAGTGGACCACGTCTCGACCCAGTTGACCCTCCTGGACCACCTGGGATTGGCCCACGTTCAGGTTGCCGTCGGGCTGTTCGACCGTTTCGAACGCGACGTCGACTTGTTCTGAGTGTTGGGCGATCTGAGGTTTCGCGGGTTCTGGCACTGCAGGTTCGGTGGTGGTCGATTCGTCGGCGGCCGATTGGTCGGTACCGCCAGCCGCCGAAGCGGTCGTATCGCCGGATGCCTCATCTGTGGCTGTACCGTCCGCTGCAGGGACCGTCGGTTCAACCGTTCCCGCAGCAACGTCGCCAGCTGGGGCTGGCGTCAGTTTCCCTGCGAAGTCTCTGACGACGGTGACCCGGAGCCCATCATGAAGCTCGGATTCGGGCAACGGGACGACCGTGTCGTTGGGGCCGAGCGTGATCCCTTGTTCGCTCAAGAGCTGAGCGACGCTGACCGCTTCGGTCGTGACCGGAGTCTCTTTGCCGCCGTCGATGACAGTGACCGCAGCAGCACCCTGGCGAACGACGATGAGGTCGCCAGACTGAAGCGGTCGGGCTTTGTCCACGGGCACACCCTGGACTCCAAGGTCGTCGACAACCTGTTCGGGGGTCTCGCCGGTCGACCAAACGGTCCGGACAGCGTCGTCGATCTGAAGTGTGTAGACGTTTGCGACCTCAACGGTCACCGACATTCCTTCGGCGAGCGGCGTCTTGCCGGGAGGTTCCACCCGATCGTGGTCACCGAGGCGGACACCCGCGGCATCGAGCGCCTCACCAACGGTCTTGGAGGTCGAACTGACAGCGACCAACTCGCCGTTGAGTCGGAACTCGACCTTGCCGGGGCCGCGAAACGCAACCGACGCGATCAGCACCAACGCCAAGACGACCGAACCCGAGATGGCCAGTCGGACGCCTCGCGGAAGGGACATCACGCGACGGGTGAACGACGGGCGGCTCGGCCCCCATATGCCCACCGAACCATTGACCCTGGCCTCGGCCCGCACCTGGGTTGGAGATTTGACCGAACCGAATCCGCTGAGCTTCTTTGAACCAGCGCGTCCGGGCCGGGAACCTGCAGAAAGGTCTTTGCGAGCAGCGCGCCGATCGCCGACAGCTGCCTTGGCCCGACGATTCGCCGCGCGGCTACCCGCTAAAGGCTGAGCCTTACGGTCGTCCGAACCGGTCCAGAACTCACGTTCCAAGGACTTCTCTGCTCGGGTTGTCCGCGGCTTTGGTGATCGAGGATCGCCGTTTTTGGTCATAGTTTGCGCTCCCGCCCAGGGCTCAGCATCGACCTTCGAGATCGGAAGTTGCCCACAGGCGTGCGGCGGAAGTCAGCGAACCCCCGCCCACGAGAGCGGTCATTTTGCCACTTTGAGCAGCGACGAGTCACGTCGCGGACCTTCGGCTGAATTCAACTTCGGGTCGACGGGTGCCCGAAACCAAACGCTGTCAGGGTGTTTTTCCTCGTCGCCCGCATCGTTTGCTCGAGCGGCTCATCGCGCACTCGGGACACGGCAGCACCCACATCGGCAACCCAGGCAGGACGGTTCGACTTCCCCCGATGCGGGACGGGGGCTAGGTATGGGCTGTCGGTTTCCACCAGGATCCGGTCGAGGGGGACCATTCGAGCCGCCTCCTGAACCAGCGTCGCTGCCGGGAACGAAACAACTCCCGAAAACGAGATCCAACAGCCGCGTTCGAGTGCGGCTTCGGCTTCTGCCGGCCCGCCCGAGAAGCAATGGATGATCGTGTTCGCAGGGACACCTTCGGCGTCGAGCACCTCCCAGGTTTCGTCCCACGCGTCCCGAGTGTGGATCACCAGGGTCTTTTTCAGGGCATGCGCCCAGCCGATCTGGGTTGCGAATGCACGTCGCTGATCCGCCAACGACGAATGCTCGTAATAGAGGTCGATCCCGGCTTCGCCCACACCGACCACCGCAGGATCCTGCGCCAGCTCGTACAGCGCGTCGGCTTCCTGTGAGAGCCGTTTAGAACCATGCGGATGCTCGCCCACAACCGCAAAAACATTGTCCAGCGAACGGGCTAGCTCCACTGCGGCGATCGAGTTGGGAAGTTCGGTTCCGATGCACACCGCGGCGATGACGTTGGCCTCCGCGGCTTGTGCCATCAGCTCGGACGGGGATTGTTCGACGGCGAATCGGTCGAACATCTCCTCAAGGCCTTGGATATGACAGTGCGAGTCGATCCAGCCGTCGTCTGGCGGTACCCACCCCGGGGTCACGTCGGTCGCGGCGGTCACGTCCACGTGCGTCAATTGAGCTACATCCTTCGATTCAGGCATGTGGCCGTCGGCTTCAAGCTTCGTCATTGATGCGGGGAAACAGCGGTCCACCCTTCACGAGCTGAGACCCGGGGGCGATCACCGGCCAGACCGTCGCCTCGGGGAGCCGCAAATCACCCGGCGAACCAGACTGCCCAAGCCGCCGCCACAGTTCGTCCGCGGCCCGCGGTATCAGCGGCCAGGCGCAAACAGCCATCGTGCCAAGCACCTGAATGCAAGGGCCGAGCACCCGAGCGACTGCTTCGTTGTCACCCGCTTTGTGAAGAACCCACGGTTCGTTCTGCTCGATGAAGGCATTGGTGGTGCGAATGAGATCCCAGACGGCGCCGAAGCCGTGTTCAAAGTCGGTGTTGGCAAGGAAGTCGGTGTACTTGGCAACGGTNNCTAGGTAGTTCACCGCCATGGTGACCACTCGATTGGCGAGGTTGCCGAAATTGTTCGCCAGGTCGGAGTTGTAGCGCGAGACCATCGCTTCATAACTGAAATCGCCGTCCGGCCCAAACGGCTGATCTCGTAGAAAGTGGTACCTGAAACCGTCAGAACCGAACGTTTCAACCAGATCCAGCGGATGAATTTGGTTGAGGCGCGTCTTGGACATCTTTTCCCCGCCGACCAACAACCACCCGTGAGCGAACACTTCCTTGGGGGGCGTAAGGCCAGCTGACATGAGCATCGCAGGCCAATACACAGCGTGAAAGCGGAGAATGTCCTTACCCACGATGTGGTGCACTTCAGGCCAGTACCGGTCCATCAGCGTGTCGTCGCCCGTCCCATACTCAAGTGACGTGCAGTAGTTGACCAGGGCGTCGGCCCAGACGTATGCGACGTGGTTCGGGTCCCATGGCAGCGGGACGCCCCAGTCGATGGTCGTGCGCGACACCGAGAAGTCTTGAAGACCCTGTTTGATGAAACCGAGCACTTCGTTGCGACGGGTCGCGGGGCGAACCGCTTCAGGGTTGTTCTCATAGAAGTCGAGGAGCCGGTCTTCATACTTTGACAGCAGGAAGAAATAGTTCTCTTCGCGCATCTGTTCGACGGGCCGCATGTGAATCGGGCAGTTTCCGTCGACGAGTTCGTCATCGTTATAGTAGGCCTCGCAAGGTACGCAGTACTGACCTTCGTAGATGCGCAGCTCGATATCGCCCGCGTCATACATCTTTTGCATGAACGCTTGAGCCGCTTGGTAGTGCCGGGGCTCCGACGTACGAATGAAGTCGTCGTAGGTGATGTCCAAGCTGTCCCAGACCGAACGAAACACCGCGGACGTCTCGTCGCCGAGCTCACGAGGGGTGATCCCTTTGGCTTCTGCGGCACGCTGGATCTTCAGGCCGTGCTCATCGGTGCCGGTCAGGAATCTGACATCACGACCAGACATGCGGTGCCACCGGGCGAGCACATCGGCGGCGACCGTGGTGTAAGCGTGCCCGATGTGGGGTACATCGTTGATGTAGTAGATCGGAGTCGTGACGTAATACGGCTGACTCACCTGGAGGTCTCCCTGATATCGGGCCAAGGCCGGCAGAGCGTTAAGTCTGGAAACGGCCGGACGTTGTTCTAGAGGATCGCAAGCTTGGCTTGCCTGAGTGCGGCGGGCTCAGATTAAAGGCGTTTGGTGGGGCAAGTCAGGTTCGCTCTGGGTCTTGAGCACCTGCTCATAGGCCGCCCGGGTCGAAAGCCCGAAGCGTGCCGCTAACTGGCGTGCGGCGTCTTTGGCCCTCATGCCCTCCCCCACGAGCGCCATGGCGTGGTGATGTATCTCGTCGTCGGACGGCGCGACCGTCTCGGCAACGTGCGGACCCAAAACGATCACGAACTCACCGCGCGGCGGATGTTCGTCGAAGTGGCGCTCACAGTGGGCGACCGTTCCGCGAACCACCTCTTCGAAACGTTTGGTCAGTTCCCTGGCCGCTGCCACGTTCCGGTCGGCGAGACCCGCAGCTGAGAGATCGGCCAGTAGGCGCTGAACCCGGTGAGGCGATTCGAAGATCACGACCGTGGACGACTCCGCGGCGATCGAAGCAATCCGGCGGCGCCGGTCCCCACCCTTGCGGGGAAGGAACCCTTCAAAGACGAAACGGTCGACAAAAAAGCCGCTCAGCGCAAGCGCTGTGGTGATTGAGTCCGGTCCGGGGATGACCGTGACGGGGATGTCGGCGTCGACGGCCAGCGTGACGAGTTCGGATCCTGGGTCCGAGACCGTCGGCATCCCTGCGTCGGTCACGTAGATCACCGAGGCGCCGCTCTTCAGTCGCTCAATCAAGGCCCGACTGGCTGTGCGTTCGGTGTGTTTGTGCAGTGCGATCAGGCGCCCACCGGCGGGGATGTCGAGAGCGGAGAGCAGCGCGCGAGTTCGGCGGGTGTCTTCTGCAGCAATGACGTCGGCGCTGCGGAGAGCTTCGACGGCGCGAGCGCTGATATCGCCCAGGTTCCCAATCGGCGTCCCGACAAGGGTCAGATGGGGACCGTTCATGGGAGAACCTGGCTAAATCGCAACGGCCAGCGAGCGTCCTTCGACGATGAGATCTTCGGGGATGGACCCCCACTCCCACTCGACCACAAACTTGGCTTTCGGGACCCAGGACGACATGCGCCGAGGTTCCATACGCTGGACTTTGAGGACGGTTCCGTCCTCGCCGCAGAACGCGATGCCCAGCGAAACTTTGCAGCCGAACGTGTGCACATGGCGCGTCTTTGGAAGGACGAGCATGTCGGTCATCTGAGTCACACCCCGAGCGCCCCGGCGACGGCTGGAACGATCCAACGCGAGGACCGCGTGGGCGAGTGGTTCGCCGTCGAGCGTGACAAATGCATCTGCTAATTCGACCGGCTGACCCATAGGGGCGTAAGCCTAGGTGATGCGCCGCGGCTTGCTGCAGTCAGAGAGCTCCGCACGGCCGCCGTTATAATCTGCGCCTTTGTGAGCGTAGGTGGACATCACCATCGCCAAGGGAGTCGTCATGGGTAAGAAGACCAAGAAGCGCAAGCTTCGAGCTCGCCGCAACAAGGCCAACCACGGCAAGCGCCCTCGCGCTGGTCGTTAAGCACTAAACCTGCTCCTCGCTAACCAGCGCCCCGCAAACGTCGGGCGCCGGTTAGCCGTAGAGCCTCTCAAGCGGGAGCACCAGACCATCTTCTGGCTCCCCTGTTGAACCGCCAGATTCTTTTCGGGTGAACGGATCGAGCCGTTCGCTGGGCTGCGATCGGGCGGGCGGTTCGTCTGCTGACGTTTCGCTGTGCGGAGCCTCCCCGCCGACCCCCATACGTCGTTCCTGCTCCTCGTCGGCAGCTTCAAGCCGACCGGCAGCGATGTGAACGTGTTCGGGTGGATCCAGGCTTTTCTCACTCGACATCTGCGCGTCTTCGATGCGCCTTGCCGTCACCATGACCCGCCGGTCAAACGATGACACCGCTTTGTTGTAGTGCTGCACGGTGGAATCGAGCTGCTTGCCGATCCGCGAAAAGTGCGTCGCAAACGTCGCGAGCCGACCGTGGAGTTCACGGCTGAGCTCCCAGATTTCGGCCGCTTGGTCGGCAAGACGTTCCTGCTTCCATCCGTAGGCAATCGTCCGCAGCAAGGCGAGCAACGTGCTTGGCGTTGCGATCACAACGTTCTGGGCCATCGCTTCGTCGATGAGGTTGGGACGGGATTCGAGAGCCGCGGTGAGGAAGGTGTCGCCTGGCACGAACATCACCACGAAATCCGGGCTCTGATCCATTGAAGCCCAATAGTTCTTGTTGGCTAACGCGGAGACGTGTTTGGCCATCTGCTGAGAATGCCGCATCTCGTGGGCCTTGCGAGCCAACTCGTCGGTAGCCTCGGTCGCATCGAGATAGGCGTCGAGCGTGCACTTTGCGTCCACGATCACCTGTCGCCCGCCGGCCATGGTCACGACCAAGTCGGGACGGAAACCAGCGCCGTCGTGCGAGATCGTGTGTTGTTCAACAAAGTCGGTGTGCTGGGCCATGCCCGCCAGCTCGACCACCCGACGCAGCGTCATCTCGCCCCAACGACCGCGGACAGACGGCTTCCGGAGCGCAACTCGAAGCTGTTCTGCTTCGAGGCGGAGTGTCTCTTGGGAACGGTGCAGCCCACGGATCTGTCCGAGCATTTCGCCGTGAGACTCTGAACGCTGCCGTTCGAAGTTCTGCAGTTGCTGGTCGACTCGCTTGAGCTGTTCGTCGACGGCCTGGGTGAGGAGTTCGAACCTGCTGTGAGAGACCGACAGTTGGCCGTCGAGCCCTTCGCGCAAGTGCTTCATTTCGCCCTGAGCGAGGGTCAGAAATGACTGCTGTGAAGCACCGACCGCCTCGGTCGCGGCCAGGCGCGCAGCGTCTTGCGCTGCTGACCTTGCCGCATCGATAACTTCATCGGCGAGATGCTTGGCAGTGTCACGTTCGGTGAGTTCGCGTTGAAGTTCGGCCGCCGCGTCCGGCAGTTCGGCCTGAGCGTTGCGCCGGCCCATCTGAGCGCCAATAAGACCGGCGCAAAGCACAGCGAGGATGAGAAGCAGAATGACGGTGGTGTCCATGCCGCAAGTCTGCAACCGGGGTGTGACAGTGAACACCGAGGGCGCTTGCGCTCGCCGCCCACGCCGGGTCGAACGCCTGGAGCATCACCGGTGGGCCACCAGAGCGCACCTCGAAGGATTCAGACCGAAAGGCCAGCTCAAGCAGTGAGTTGTTCGATGCTCGACGGCTTCCCAAAATAGAACCCCTGCGCCCACTGACAACCCAAGCGAGCAACCGCCTCGGCTTCGACTTCCGTCTCGACACCCTCGGCGACCACTCTCATCGACAAGGCTGCCCCGACTGAGACGGCCGCCTGAAATACCGCTTCGTCACCAGCACCCAAATCGCGAACCACTCCGCGACCGATCTTGAAACCCGCAGCGGGAAGTCGCGACAACGTGCGAAGCGAGACCAGACCCGAACCGAAGTTCCCCACCAACAGCGCAGCGCCTTCGTTCACCGTCTGTTCGAGATCGCCGAGCGCGATGTCAGAATCGACAACGCTGCTTTCGGCCAATTCCAGGTACAGACCTCCGCCGTCGGTCGCGTTCTTGACACGGCGGACGCCGTCGACCAGATGCGAACACACCTGGCCGGACGAGATGTTCACCGACATCCACAACGAACGCCCGAAATGCTCAGTCAGCGCCGGATAGTCAGACGCTGCTACTTCGAACACGCTGTCGCCGAGTTCGTTCAGAATTCCGAGCTCTTCGGCAACGGGCAGGAACTCGTTCGGGGCCACATCGCCAAGCACGGGGTCGGACCAACGCGCGAGCGCCTCCACACCGACGATGGCGCCGTCGGCAACGTTGACGATCGGCTGGTAGGCCAACCCGATGTGGCCTCCGCTGACCGCTGCGGTAAGGCGCGCCCTGACAGCGGAAATCCGCGAGCCGTTGGGACGCATACCCCGTTCGAACAGCACTGGACCCGAGCGGTTGCGCTTGGCCTCATACATCGCCGCGTCGGCGTCGTGGAGGAACCCTTCGCCGGTACCGGTTGAATCTGGTTCGAGCAGCACCACGCCGATCGACGCCCGAGTCAGGACAACCTCGCCAGCGACGGAAATAGGTTGAGCTACCGCTTCGCTCAGACGAACCGCTAACTCCATGACGTCGTCGGGGGAATCGATCCCTTCGCAGAGGACCACAAACTCGTCGCCCCCCATCCGAGCAACCGTGTCCTCGGCGCGCAGGGTCCGCTGGATCCGGCCCGACACCTGACGGAGTACATCGTCTCCCGTGCGGTGCCCCATGGTGTCGTTGATGGACTTGAAACGGTCGACGTCGAGATACATGACGGCGCCGGCGAGGTGGTTGCGCCGCATTCGAGCGATTGCTCGATCAAGCCGGTCGATCAGCAGCATCCGGTTGGGTAGACCGGTCAGCGCATCGTGCATCGACAGCCGCCGGAGGTCCGCTTCGACCCGTTGCTGGCGCGTGACGTCGGCGAGTTGGATGAGCACCCACGGTTCGTCCGAGATCTCGCGATGCCGGGAGACGACGTGTCCGCCGTCGTCGACGTGGTCGCGCAGATCGATCTCACGTGCACGTGACAGCGACCGGTCGATGCGCGTCACCGAAGCGGATAGCGCGACAGGACCACTGTGCGACGTCGGCGGGACGAGCACACGCCGCGAACGCTCGCGCCCGTATTGGCGCGCCATCTCAACCAACTCGGCCAAATACTCGCCGTGAACTCCAGGCATGAGCGCGTCGACTCGCTGCCCGATGAGTGATCCCTGCTCCCCCAGCAGGACCGTTCCGGTCTCATTGACGAAACGAACGATGTTGTGATGGTCGACCACGACGAGACCGTCGGCCGTCGAGTCGAGCAAGTCCGCAAGCGGAAAAGGGAAGTCATTTGATTCCCCGACCGATCGTCCGCGGTCATCTCGCTGGTTGGGGTCGGACAACGATTCCTCCAGCAAGACGGCCAGCACATGAGCGGGGACCGGGAGCGTATCGACGCCACAACCACAGATACCAATATCTGGGTCAACTATTTGGTTTGTTCTATCAATCGAGGTGTCCGATTGCTAGCGGTTGAGCGCCACCGGTTCTCAGTTGTTGTGATGAGCATCGGTGAGGGGAACCAACCGGTAGTCCGGGGTGATGGCTTTGGCGGCCAGCCAACGTGCGATGACAAGGGACGAAACGATCGCCGTCGCGAGGATCAAAAAGACGACCGAGACCTGGAGTTGGATCGCAGCGAGGGCATCGGCTCCGGCGAGCACCATCCCGACGGTCGC
>CXWK01002170.1_pt1 | contig 13853 bp, 13 predicted proteins | sample 590851 | NCBI WGS metagenome assembly CXWK01 (sample SAMEA3498364, study PRJEB10139) | wastewater metagenome | biome: wastewater treatment plant; material: activated sludge | place: Denmark | collected 2014-08-01
GCGGTGTTCCTTCTGCCAGAAGGGCGCGCGGGTCTTGAGCCAGTCCATCAGGAATTCCGCCGCGGCGAAGGCCGCCGCGCGGTGAGGCGACGCCGTAACCACCAGCACGATCGGTTCGCCCGGCGCGATCCTGCCGTAGCGGTGGATGGCGGTCGCGCCGCTCAGCGGCCAGCGTGCGCAGGCTTCGGCCACGACGCGCGAAATCTCTTCTTCAGCCATGCCCGGATAATGTTCGAGTTCGAGCGCGGCGAGGGTCCCGCCTTCGTCGCGGCAAAGGCCGACGAACGTGACGACGGCGCCGACATCGGTGCGGCCGGCGGTCAGCGCGGCGGCTTCGGCCGATGCGTCGAAGGGTTCGGGCTGGACGCGGACCGTTGCGGTCACGTCACCCCCCTGTCATCGGCGGAAAGAAGGCGATTTCGCGTGCGCCGGCGATAGGCGCGTCGTGCTTGACGTGCCTGCGGTCGATGGCGGCGCGGATCGCCCGCGCGTTCTCGAAGGCGTAGGCGTAGTTCTCGCCCTTGGCCGACAGCCAGCCGATCAGGTCGCCGACGGTGCGCACCTCGGCGGGCGGGGCGATCTCCTCGTCGGTCGCGCCGACGCGCTCGCGCACCCAGGCGAAATAGACGGCTTTCACCTCACTCCTCCGTCACGTGCTTGAGACCGGCCTTCATATAGTCCCAGCCGGTGTAGAGCGTCAGGACGGCGGACAGACACAGGAGATAGAGGCCGATCGTGCGCGTGCCGTGCAGGACCGGCTCTCCCGCGTCGCCGACGATCAGAAAGCCGAGCGCGATCATCTGCACCGTGGTCTTCCATTTCGCCACGGCGCTGACCGGCAGCGGCACCTTCAGTTCCGCCAGGAATTCGCGCAGGCCGGACACGAGAATTTCGCGGCAGAGGATGACGATCGCCGCCCAGATCCACCAGCCCTCGATGGTGCGATTGGCGACCGCCATCATCAGGACCGCGGCGACCAGCAGCTTGTCGGCGATCGGGTCGAGCATCCGGCCCATGGAGCTCTGCAACTTCCAGGCGCGCGCGAGATAACCGTCGAAGAAATCGGTGACGCCGGCGGCGGAGAAGACGCCGAGCGCGGTCCAGCGCATCCAGAACTCGTCCGGCCAGAACATGAGCGCGACCACCACCGGCACCGCTGCGACGCGGCCGTAGGTCAGGATGTTCGGCAGCGCCAGCGTGTGGTTCTTGCGGCGCGGCAGCGACGTTTCGGGCATGACGCGAAGGAACACGGCCGGGCGGCGCGCGTCAATGGGCGAGCGCCCGATGCCTATTTCTCGTTGAAATGCGCATAGACGAGCCGCGCCGTGGCCGCATTCACCCCCGGCGTCTTTTCCAGATCGGCCAGCGAGGCGCGCGAAACCGCCTTGGCCGTGCCGAAGGCGGCCAACAGGGCGCGCTTGCGGGAGGGTCCGACGCCGGCGATCTCGTCCAGCGGCGACCTGACGAACTCCTTCTTGCGCCGCGCCCGGTGCGTGCCGATGGCGAAGCGATGCGCCTCGTCGCGCAGGCGCTGGACGAAATACAGGGCGGGGTCGCGCGGCGCCATGCGGAACGGCTCCCGGCCGACGACGAAGAATTGCTCGCGGCCCGAATCGCGGTCCGCGCCCTTGGCGATCGAGACGACCGGAATGTCGGCCACGCCGACCTCGGCCATGACCGCGCGGGCCGCCTCGAACTGCCCGCGACCGCCGTCGATGACGACGAGGTCGGGGCGGGCGGGGAAGGCGTCGGGGTCGGCGGGCGGCTGGAGGCCTTCAGGCGCTTCCGGGCCGGTTTCCACCTGCTCATGCCGAGGAGCGTCCGGCAGGATGCGTCTCGAAGCAGGGGGATCGCGGCCATCCTTCGAGACGGCGCCGTGCGCCTCCTCGGGATGAGGGGATTGGGCTGCATCGGCGGTCGCTTCCGGTTGGCCCTCTTCCTTCACCAGCCGCGAGAACCGGCGCCGCAGCACCTCGCGCATCATGCCGAAGTCGTCGCCGGGCGTGAGGCTCTCGGACTTGATGTTGAAGGTGCGGTAGTGCTGCTTCATGAAGCCGTTGCGGCCGGCGACGACCATCGCGCCGACGGCGTTCGTCCCCATGATGTGGCTGTTGTCGTAGACCTCGACGCGCCGGATCGGCCTGTCCACGCCGAAGGCTGCGCCCAGCGCAGCGAGCAGCTTGTCCTGGCTCGCCGCCTCCGCAAGCTTGCGCGACAGCGTCTGGCGGCCGTTGGCCTCGGCGTGCTCGACCAGTTCCCGCTTTTCGCCGCGCTGCGGCCTGGCGATCTCGACCCTGCGGCCGGCGCGGGCCGACAGCGCCGCGCACAAGAGGTCGCGATCCTCGATCTCCTCGTTCAGCAGAACGAGAGACGGCGCGGGGCGCTCGCCGTAGAATTGCGCGACGAAGGCGCCGAGCACTTCGGCCTTCGACAGCGACTTGTCGGCGCGCGGGAAATAGGCGCGATTGCCCCAGTTCTGGCCGGTGCGGAAGAAGAAGATCTCGATGCAGAACTGGCCGGCTTCCTCGGCGATGGCGAAGACGTCCGCTTCCTCGACGCTGCGCGGGTTGACGCCTTGCTGGCCCTGGATGGTCGAGAGCGCCGCAATGCGGTCGCGCAGGCGCGCCGCACGCTCGAAATCGAGCTTTTCGGCCGCCTCGCCCATCTCGTGCGCGAGCAATTCGCGCACGGCGCGGCTCTTGCCGGACAGGAAGTCGTGCGCCTCGCGCACCAGTTCCGCGTAGTCGGCGTGCGCGATCTCGCCGGTGCAGGGGCCGGCGCAACGCTTGATCTGGAACAGCAGGCAGGGACGCGTGCGATTTTCGTAGTAGGAATCCGAGCAAGAACGCAGCAGGAAGGCGCGCTGCAGCGCGTTGAGCGTGCGATGCACGGCCTGCGCGGACGCGAACGGACCGAAATAGTCGCCCTTGCGGTTGCGTGCGCCGCGATGCTTGGCGATCTGCGGCGAGAAATGATCGCGCGTCACCAGAATGTAGGGAAACGACTTGTCGTCGCGCATCAGCACGTTGAAGCGCGGCTTCAACTGCTTGATGAGGTTGGTTTCGAGCAGCAGCGCTTCGGTTTCGGTCTCGGTCGAGACGAAGACCATCGAGGCGGTGAGCGCCACCATGCGGGCGATGCGGTTGGTGTGGCCTTCGCCGCGCATGTAGCTGGCGATGCGCCGCTTCACGCTCTTGGCCTTGCCGACGTAGAGAACCTCGCCGTCGGCGGCGATCATGCGGTAGACGCCGGGGCCGACCGGCGCGTGCTTCCAGTAGCTGCGGATGACCTCGGCGCCGCGCGCCAGCGCATTCGGCGTCGCCTCGGCCGAGAGGTCGAGATCGACGGAGGGAAGCGTCTGGTCTTCGATATCTTCGACGACGTCGGGTTCTTCCGGCGGGGCGTCGAGTTTCTCGCGGCTCATGCGCCAGATTTAGACGGTGCGGCGGGCGATGCAACCGGCGTCGGGATCGCGCGGCGGAGAATGCTCAGCTGTCGTCCCCGCGAAAGCGGGGACCCAGTTCCCAAGCGCCGCCGGTGAGGGAACTGGATTTCCGCTTGCGCGAGAATGACACCGGAGGGCTGCATCGCTCCCGTCCGCCTGCAATCTCACCCGATCACAATCGCTGAGACGAGCCGCCCGTAGTCCGGCTCCTTGCGATGCGTGGTGCGCCGGTAGCTGTAGAAGCGCGTCTCGTCCGCGTAGGTGTCGAGCCGCAGGTTCTCGTAGGCCGCGACGCCGGCGCGTTCGACGCGCATGGAGATGAAGCCGGGCAGGTCGAACATGTGATGCCCGGCCTTCTGCGACGGGGCGAAGAAGCGCGCGTGATCGGATGCTTCCGCGACGAAGCGCGCGACGAATTCGGGGCCGACCTCGTAGCTCGCCGGCCCGATCGTCGGACCGAGCGCGACGGCGGTGTTTTCGCGGCGCGCGCCAAGCCGCTCCATCGCCGCGAGCGTCGCCTCGATCACGCCGGTCAGCGCGCCCTTCCAGCCGGCGTGCGCGGCGCCGATCACGCTCGCCTTGGCGTCCGCAAAAAGGATCATGCCGCAATCGGCGCCGGTGACGCCGAGCGCCAGTTTCGGCGTCGCGGTGGCGAGCGCGTCGCAGCGCGGCCGTTCGGTCCACGGCGCATCGACGGGCAGGCAGTCGGGCGAATGGATCTGGAACGGCACCAGCAGCCTGTCCGCCTCGACGCCGAGCGCGTCCGCCATGCGCCGGCGGTTCTCGAGCACGTTCGCACGGTCGTCGCTGGAGCCGACGCCGCCGTTCAGCGAGGCGTAGACGCCATCGCTGGCGCCGCCGGCGCGCGTGAAGAATGCGTGGCGCACGCCCGCCGCGGCGAGCGTCGGCGACTGGATCGTCGGCAGGCTCACGCTGTCTGCTCCTGCAGGAAGCCGGGCAGGGCGGGCACGTTGGGCCGCGTCACCGCGATCGCCTTGAACAGGCGGCCCATGTCGGTAAGCTTTTCCTCGGATGTCAGCCGATTCAGGCTCGACCTGATCTCCATCTGCTGCGGAATCGTTGCGTTGCGCATCAATGCGTCGGCGCGGCGCTCGATGCCGATCTGGCGCAGGAACGCGCCCTGCGTCACAGGTCCATGCACATGCGCGCCGGTGGACCTGGCGGCGCGGGCGAGCGCGGCGAAATCGACATGCGTCGTCAGGTCGGCTTCGCCGGGGTCTTCCAGCGGATCGACGAACTTGTGGTCGCGCATCGCCTGCAGCGTTTCGCCGAGGATCGTCTGCGCGTGGCCGTAGTCGACGACGAGCAGCGCGCCGCCGTATTTCATGATGCGCGCGCAAAGCCGCGTCATGATCTGCTGCGACACCGCGGCGATTTCGAGCACGGCGCCGGGCGGCGCTTCCACCTGCAGATAGGGTTCCGGTTCGGGCGCGGCGCCGAAGACGAAGCGATCGTCGGCGATGCCGACTTGCCGTTCGCGCCAGCCTTCGGGCGTGTTGACATAATGGCGCACGGGCAGGGCGTCGAAGAATTCGTTGGCGACGACGATCGCCGGTCCCGGCGGCAGCTGCTCGATGCTTTCGATCCAGGAAACCGGGCGCTCGACGTTCGCGAGCTTCTGCTTCTGCGCCGCCGCGAGCTTGCGGCTCGTCTCGGCCATGAAGACTTCGAGCGTCTCGCTGAAATTCTTCGCGACGCGGGCTGCGCGCAGCGCATCGGCCATCAGCGCGCCGCGGCCGGGGCCGAGTTCGACGAGGCGCGCGGGTTGCGGCGAACCGGCGAGCGTCCACGTTTCAGCGCACCACAGGCCGACGAGTTCGCCGAACATCTGGCTGATCTCGGGGGAGGTGACGAAATCGCCGGCCGCGCCGAACGGGTCGCGCGTCATGTAGTAGCCGAGGGTGGGATGCGACAGGCACAGCGACATGTAGCGCTCGACCGAAATCGGCCCTTCCTGCGCGATGATGGAGGCGATTTCCTCGGCGAGAAGATTCATCCCTGCGCCTCCTTCGTGCGCAACGCCCGGGCGATCAGCCAGGCGCCGGCCAGTCCGACGGGAACGGACAGGACCATGCCCATCGTCAGTCCATGCGCGAGTTCTTCGAGCAAGGGATCCGGCTCGCGAAAGAATTCGCTGACGATGCGCGCTGCCGCGTAGCCGACGCCGAACACGCCGGAGACGAGGCCCGGCCGCTTCAGGCCGCCGCGCCAGGCGACGACAGCGGTGAGCGCGAGCAGCGCGAGCCCTTCGAGCCCCGCTTCGTAGAGCTGACTCGGATGGCGCGGCTGCATGCCTGCGCCGGGAAACACCATCGCCCAGGGAACGTCGGCCGGGCGGCCCCACATTTCCGGCTTGATGAAATTGGCGATGCGGCCGAAGAAAATGCCGATCGGCGCGACGGTCGCGCAGATGTCGGCGACGACGAGCTTCGGCGTGGCGTGGCGACGGGCGAACAGAAGCGCGCCGAGCGCGACGCCGATCAGGCCGCCGTGGAAGGCCATGCCGCCATGCCAGACGGCGACGATCTCTTCCGGGTGCGACAAGTAATGGCCTGGGTCGTAAACGAGGACCTGGAACAGCCGGCCGCCGATCACTGCGCCGAGTGCGGCATAGACCAGCAGGTCGTCGAGGCTCTCCACGCTCGGCCGCGCTACAGCGCCCCAGAGCCGGTCCGTGCGGACGAGCAGGCGCGCGTAGAACCAGCCGAACAGCAGGCCGAACACATAGGCCAGGCCGTACCAGCGGACGGGCAACGGACCGAGCCAGAAAAAGACCGGGTCGATCTGGGGAAAGGCAATCGCCAGGATCGGCATCGAATCGCGAAATCCTCGAGCGGGAAGCCCGAGGTTTCGCGCGCGGGTCGGAATGCGTCAAGGCGAGGCGGCGCGCAGGCGCCGCCCCGGTTGTCGTGCGGTCAGCGGACCACGGGCCAGGCCGGGCGCGGCTGGGTCGCGCGCGGCTGGACCTGTGCGCGCATCGGCTGCGCGGGGAAGGCGCGGGCGGCCTCCGGGCCGGCTGCGTTACGCACCATCCGCGCCGGGGCGTTGGCGTGGACGATGCCGTGGAACTGCGCCGGCGGCGCAGTCGGAGAGATCGTCGGCGGCAGCGGGCGCAGCGGCGGGCGATAGGCCGGGTTTTTCGCGATGGGAATTCGCGGTCCGGGCGCTGTCGCGACGGGCGGCGTCACGCGCGGGCCGGTGTACGGCGGCGTGACGTGGGGCTGCGTCACGGGCGGCATCGGGTGCGGCGGCGGCGACGGCGGCAGCGTCGCCACGGGCGGCATCGGATGTGGCGGCGGCAGCACGACGATCGGCGGCGGCGACGGCTGTGGCGGCAGCGTCGCGGCCGGCCCGTGGACCGGCGGCTTGGGCTTCGGCGTCACCAGCGCCGGCGGCAGCACCAGCGACGGCAGCGGGTGCTTCTGCTGCGCGGCGATCTTCTTGGAATAGGGGACGCAGACGACGCCCGGCAGGTTGCAGGGGCTGCCCGGAGGCCAGGCGCCCGGGAACGGCGAGGGCACAGGCGGTCCGAAGCCGAACGCGGCGAACAGCCAGTTCAACTCGTTGGCGAAGAAATTGAGGAAAGGCGCGGGCCACGGGCCGAACAGCGGCGGCACCCACGGGCCGAGCCACGGGTCGATCCACGGATTGAGGTCGAAGAACGGACCGACGAACATCGGCGGCAGGATGAAGAAGGCGATGCCGTCGACGTAGCCGACCTGTTCGACGAAGATCGTCGATTGCAGCAGCAGGGGAATTTCCTGCACCGGCGCGACGATCGGCGCGTAGGCCGAATAGGGCGCGGGCGCATGGTCCGGCGGCGGCGGAACGGCGCCGGCGCAGGATTTGCCGAATTTCGCGGCGGACACGAAGATCCAGTTGTCCGGCTTGCCGAACTGGTCGGCCGACACCTGGCGGATGTCCTCGTCCGGGGGCGTCGGCGCCCAGCCGACGTTATCCTTGCTCGTCCGCCAGACGACCCAGGCGGGGGAGAACTCGTCGCCGGGCACCCAGATCCAGCCCATCTGCGGGTCGTTCGACCAGCGGCCGAAATGGTGGACGATCTGCCCCCAGGGCGTCGGGTCCTGGTAGTACCAGCCGAATTTCTTGGTGAAGACCCAGTTGCAGGGCTCGTACGGCCGCCAGCCTTGCGGCGTCACGCCCGGCTTCCAGACCTCGCCGTAGCGGGGATGGGAGACGAAGGCGCCGTAGTTCGACAGAAGCGCGCGCACGTCAGCCTGGCCCTGATCGGGGGCGGCCTGTTGCGGCGCAGCCGCCATGGCGGGCTGCGCGGCGGCGGGCTGGGCCTGCTGGGCGCGCGCCGGCGCGACCGCGAAGGGCGTGGCGACGGCGAGCGCGACGCCGAGCGCGACGGCCGAGACGCCGGTCTTGGATTTCGGACTATGGTGAATGCTGGCGGACATGATGTGGCTCCTCGAACTCGATACTGAGACACCACGCTAGGCCCGCGCCTTCAGCGTCGCCGTGACGGCGCGCACACCGCTCGCCCGCCCTATTCCTGCCGCCGCGCGCAAGTGTGCTAAGAGGGCCGCCGAAGACGGAGATTTCCCGATGCAAGAAAGCCGCTCGCGCCTGACCGACGACCTCGCCCGCATGTTCAACGACGCCGCCAATCTCGCCGGCGGCGTGCGCCGCGAGGTCGAGACGATCGTGCGCACGCAGATGGAGCGCCTGCTGTCGACGATGGATGTCGTGACGCGCGAGGAGTTCGAGGCCGTGCGCGACATGGCTGCGCTGGCGCGCGAGGAAAACGAAAAGCTCGAAAAGAGAATCGCCGAGCTGGAAGCGAAGCTCGCCGCGAAGTGAGGCGAGCGACGCAAACGCCGATTCTGTGGACACGGCGTTTCGGACTCTGGACCGCGCCCCGCGAATCTTCGAGGTTCGCCGCAGACTTAGCGCGTGCGCCGAGTCCGGGTCGCGATATAGTCGAAACACGGGGGTGATTCGCGGGAGCTGCAGGCTCTGCGCGCCAGCCGGCATCGACTGATGGCGGATCGGGCGCGGCGCAGGCAGACCGCCAGTTGCGGGAAGTCGCTGCTGCGCAGGGCGCGCCTCTGCGCGGGGCAGGTGAGTGAAGTCACAGCGTTCCCGTCGCCACTGGACCAGAATATGCAGCCTTCCCTGAACCGCGCGACCCGACGCGAACATCCGGTCGACGTGGTCGAACGTCTTGCCGCCGCCAACGAATGGAGTTTCGAGCGCGAGGACGCCGACGAGATTTCCATCGCCGTGACGGGAAGCTGGACGGACTATCAGGTCGCCTTTTCGTGGCTGCCCGATCTCGAGACGCTGCATGTCGGTTGCGCCTTCGACCTGAAGGTGCCGCTGCGCCGCCGCGCCGACGCGCTCGAACTGATCGCCATCGCCAACGAACAATTGTGGATGGGGCACTTCGACCTGTGGACTTCGCAGGGCGTCGTCATGTTCCGGCACGCCATGCTGCTGTCGGGCGGCGCGCAGCCGACGACGCAGCAATGCGAGGGCATCCTGTCGGGCGCGCTGATCGCCTGCGAGCGCTACTATCAGGCGTTCCAGTTCGTCGTCTGGGCCGGCAAGACCGCGCGCGAAGCCATCGACTCGATCATGCTGGAGACGCGCGGCGAGGCGTGACTCGCGCCATCGCCTGTGTCATTCCCGCCAGCGGGCATGACAACACGGGCGAGCGCCAACGATGACCTCCCAAGCTTCCTCCATCGTCCTTTTCGGCGCCGGCAAGATGGGCTTCGCCATGCTGCAGGGCTGGGCAGGGCTCGGCCTCGTCGGTCCCGAGACCGTGGTGATCGAGCCCTATCCGAGCGACGACCTGAAAGCCCTGTGTGCGGAAAAAGGCGCGCGGCTCAATCCGGAGGGCGCGACGGCCGAACCGCAGACGCTGGTGCTCGCCATCAAGCCGCAGATGCTGGACGCGGCGGCGGAAAGGCTCGCGTCGCTCGCCGGGCCGCAGACGCTGATCGTCTCGATCCTCGCCGGCAAGGGCATCGCCGACGTAGCGGGCCGCGCGCCGCGCGCCGGCGGCGTCGTGCGCGCCATGCCGAACACGCCGGCGGCGATCGGCCGCGGCATCACCGGCGCCGCGGCGAGCGCGGGCGTGACGCAGGCGCAGCGTGCGACCGCCGACAAGCTGCTGTCGGCGGTCGGCCGGGTCGAATGGCTGGACGACGAAGGGCTGATCGATGCGGTGACGGCGGTGTCCGGCTCTGGCCCGGCCTATGTGTTCCTGCTCGCCGAATGCATGGCGGCGGCCGGCGCGGCGGTCGGGCTGCCGGCCGACCTGTCGGCGCGGCTGGCGCGCGCGACGGTGGAAGGGTCGGGCGAACTGATGTTCCGCTCGCCGGAGATCGCGCCGTCGCAATTGCGGATCAACGTCACCTCGCCCGGCGGCACGACCGAAGCCGCGCTCGGCGTGCTGATGGCGGCCGACGGCATGGTTCCGCTGATGGAGAAAGCCATTGCCGCCGCGGTCGCCCGCGCCAAGGCGCTGGCGGGCTGATTTCGCCGCCCTTGGATCGCCGCCGCCGCGGGCCTAGATAGGGGCGGCAGCAAGGGAGTTCTCCATGGCGCGCGCATCGAAGAAGGCGGACGGAGCGAAGGCCGGGAAGCCGCCGGCGGCGGTCGTTCCCCGCGACCGCATCGTCGACGCGCTGATGGCGCTGGCGGCGGAAGAACGGTTCGAGGACATCACGCTGCGCGCGATCGCCGGACGCGCCGACGTGTCGCTCGCCGAATTCCGCGATCTCTACGGCTCGAAACTGGCGGTGCTGGCCGCCTTCGTCCGGCGCATCGACCGCGTCGCGCTCGAAGGCGCGACCGACGACCTCGCCGACGAATCCTCCAAGGAACGCCTGTTCGACGTGCTGATGCGGCGCTTCGACGCCATGGCGCCCTATCGCGAAGGCCTGCGCGGCATTTCGGAATGGCTGCGGCGCGAGCCGATGGCGGCGGCGCCGCTCGCGGCGATGGCGCGGCGTTCGATGCGGTTCATGCTGGAGGCGGCCGACATCGACACCGGCGGCAACGTCGGGGCGCTGAAGGTTCACGGCCTCGTGCTGGCCATGGCGCAGGTGACGCGCGTGTGGCTGAACGACGAGGACCCGGGCCTCGCCGAGACGATGGCGGAACTCGACCGTGCGCTGACGCGCGGCCAAACGTTCGTCGCGCGCGCCAAGGACGTCGAGCGGCTCGTGTCGCCGCTGCGCGCGATGGCGCGCGGCGCGGTCGACGCCGGCTTCGCCTTCCTGCGCAATCGCCGCGCCGATATGCGCCGACGCCGCGACGCGGAGGCCGACGCCGCGGCGAACGAGATTTGATCCGCCGCACGCAGCGAGGCTGACTCCATGAAGATGCTCATCGTCGGCGCCGGCGCGACCGGCGGCTTTTTCGGCGGCCATCTCGCCGCCGCCGGCCGCGACGTCACGTTCCTGGTGCGCGAGAAACGCGCGTCGCAGCTCGCGCGCGACGGGCTCGTCATCAAGAGCCCGCACGGCGATGTGCAGACGCCGGTCAAGACCGTAACCGCGCGCGAGCTGCACACGACGTTCGATACGGTGCTCGTCACGGTAAAGGCGTTCGGCCTCGACGGCGCCATCGCGGATTTCGCGCCGGCGGTCGGGCCGGACACGACGATCGTGCCGATCCTCAACGGCATGAAGCACGTCGATACGCTCGTGCAGCGCTTCGGCGCCGCGCGGGTCGCGGGCGGCGTCTGCCGCGTCGCCTCGATGCTCGACGACGAAGGGCGCATCCACCAGCTCGCCGGCTTTCAGGAAATCCTCTACGGCGAACTCGACGGTGCGCCGTCGCAGCGGATCGAGGCGCTGCACGCCTTCATGAGCGGCGCGCGGTTCGAGGCGAAGATCAGCCGCGACATCGTGCAGGACCTCTGGAACAAGTGGGTGATGCTCGCAGGCATGGGCGCATCGTGCTGCCTGCTGCGCGGCACGGTCGGCGAGATCGAGGCCGCCCCCGGCGGGCTTGCGGTCGTGAACGCGATCGTCGACGAAATTGCCGCGATTGCGACGGCGGATGGCCATCCGCCCGCCGCGCCCGTGCTGGGCGCGGCGCGCGCCATGCTGACGGCCAGGGGATCGTCGATGGCGTCGTCCATGTATCGCGACCTGCAGCAGAACAAGCCGGTCGAGGCCGATCATATTCTGGGCGATCTGGTTGCGCGCGGCGCCGCCAAGGGCGTGACGACGCCGCTGCTCGCGGCGGCCTACGCCAACCTGTGCGTCTACCAGGCGCGTCCGAAATCCTGATCCGCGCCTTCGACGGCGAGACCCCTTGCGGCCCGGAGCGAGGCGGGCGAACCTGAGAGGGTCGGGCGCGCCCCGGCCAACATCGGGGAAACGCCATGCATCATCTGAAAGCGTCGGCGCTCGCCGTCGCGCTCGTCTTCGCGCCGCTCGCCCCTTCCGTCCGCGCGGAAGCGCCGATGGGCGTCTCGTCGGATCGCCAGCTCTCGACCGAGAAACTGGCGCGCATCGGCGACTACGTGAAGGCCGACGTCGCCAAGCAGCTCATTCCCGGTGCCAATCTGACGATCGTTCGCCGCGGCCGCGTCGTCTACCAGCAGATGTGGGGCGAGCGCGATCCGCAGACGAAAACGCCGATGACGATGGATTCGATCTTCCGCATCTATTCGATGACGAAGCCGATCGTCACGCTGGCGGCGATGATGCTGGTCGAGGAAGGCCGGCTCGCGCTGGAGGAGCCGGTCGCGAAATACATTCCCGCCTTCAAGGACACGAAGGTCGGCGTCGAGAAGAAGGGCGACGACGGCAAGGCGACGCTCGATCTCGTCGCGCCGCGCCGGCCGATGACGATCCAGGACCTGATGCGGCATACGTCGGGCATCACCTACGGCTTCTTCGGCGAAGGCCTCGTCAAGAAATCCTACGTCGAGCCGGACATCTTCGCAGGCGATTTCGACAACGCGGAATTCGCCGCCCGCGTCGCCCAGCGTCCGCTCGCGTACCAGCCGGGTACGACCTGGGACTACAGCCATTCGACCGACATTCTCGGGCGCGTGCTGGAAGTGGTGGAAGGCAAGCCGCTGCTCGCCGTTCTCAAGGCCCGGCTGTTCGATCCGCTCGGCATGAACGACACGACGTTCTACGTGACCGATCCGGCGAAGCAGCCGCGGATCGCCGAGCCGTTCGCGAAAGATCGCACCATCGGCGCCGGCGCCGAGTTCAACGATCCGCGCAAGGCGACGAAATGGGAATCGGGCGGCGGCGGCCTCGTTTCGACCGCGGCCGACTATGCGCGCTTCCTGCGGATGCTGGCCAACGGCGGCAAGCTCGACGGCAAGCGCTACATCGGTCCGCGCACCATCGCCTACATGACGTCCAACCATGTCGGCGCCGGCTCCGGCGTGACGCCCGGTCCGTATTATCTGCCCGGTCCGGGCTTCGGTTTCGGCCTGGGATTTGCCGTGCGCACGGAGCCGGGCGCGGCGGCGCAGAACGGCAACGTCGGCGAATACAACTGGAGCGGCGCCGGCGGCACGACCTTCTGGGTCGATCCGAAGGAAGACATGTTCGTCGTGTTCATGATGCAGTCGCCGTCGCAACGCACGCGCTACCGCACGATGCTGCACAACGTCGTCTACGGCGCGTTCGAAAAATAAGGACTAGAGCGGCACGTTCACGCTGGCGCGCAGGCCGCCGAGCGGCGAATCCGCGAGCGTCACGTCGCCGCCGTGCGCGCGCGCGATGTCGCGGGCGATGGCGAGGCCGAGGCCGGCGCCGGCCTCGTCCTGGTTGCGCGCCTCGTCCAGCCGGTAGAACGGGCGGAAGGCGTCCTCGCGCTGTTCGGCGGGAATGCCCGGGCCGTCGTCGTCGATATGGATGACGAGCGATTGCGCGCCGCGCTCGGCCGAGATCGCGACGTCCTTGCCGTAGCGCTGCGCATTGCCAAGCAGATTGGCGAGGCAGCGTCGAAAGGCGTCGGGCCGCACCGTCGCGACGTTCTCGCCGCGATAGTCGAGCCGCGCCGGGTGGCCGTGCCGCTGCGCGTCGGCGACGAGGTCGAGCAGCAGCGCGTGCATGTCGATGGCGGACGCCGCCTCGCCGCCGTCGCCGCGCGCGAAGGCGAGATAGGCTTCGAGCATCCGCTGCATCTCGGAAATGTCGCGCGCCATCGCCTGTTGTTCGGCGCCTTCGCCGAGCAGGGCGAGCGACAGCTTGAAGCGCGTCAGCACCGTGCGCAGGTCGTGGCTGACGCCGTTGAGCATGGCGGTGCGCTGCTCCATGGCGCGCTCGAGCCGGCGCTTCATGTCGAGGAAGGCCATGCCCGCCTGCCGCACCTCGCGCGCGCCGGAGGCGCGGAAGGCGACGTCGCGGCCCTTGCCGAAGGCTTCGGCCGC
>CXWK01008117.1_pt1 | contig 13843 bp, 12 predicted proteins | sample 590851 | NCBI WGS metagenome assembly CXWK01 (sample SAMEA3498364, study PRJEB10139) | wastewater metagenome | biome: wastewater treatment plant; material: activated sludge | place: Denmark | collected 2014-08-01
CCATGTATTGTTTCCCCGTGCCGGTTTCGCCTTGAAGTAAGACGGTGACGCGGTCGTTCTTGGCGAGCTCTCGGACCTGGGTCATGAAGTCCTGAGTGGCGGGGCTCTTGGCGATGACCCGTTCAAAGGCGTATCGGTCAGCATCTTGTCCGCTCTGCACATGAACCTGGCGCTGCAAGGTCAGCAGCTGCGTCGCTCTGCTCAACGCGTGCAGGAGGTCTTCCATGTCGATGGATTTGGCTACGAAGTCGAAGGCGCCCAATTTTGTCGCCTCGACGGCATCTTTGACCGTGCCCCTCGCGGTGACCAAGATAACCAGTAAGTTTGGCGAGGTCTGTTTGACACGGGCGAGCACATCCAGGCCCGTGAGATTCGGCATGACCAGATCAAGCACGAGAATATCCGGTTCAGCGGTGCGGAGCAGCCCAAGCGCTTCTTCGCCGGAACTCGCGGTCTGGACCATATAGCCGTGATCGCCGAGGCGCAGTGCGAAGGCTTCGCGAACAGACACTTCATCTTCGACCAGAAGTAGTTGCCAGCTCATGTCATCGCTCGGGTTTCAGGGGAAGCCACACTTCCACGATGGCTCCGTTGCCGGGTGGGCTGGTGATCACCAGTTGCCCGCCATGCCGTTCGACAATGTCGTGCGTGATGGTGAGTCCAAGCCCAACGCCCTTGGCTTTCCCGCTGGTGAAGAACGGTTCGAAAATCCGTTTGAGATTGTCCGGGTCAATCCCTTTTCCCGTATCGGAGAAAGCAAGAAGTACACCAGGACCTCGCCGAGGTTCCATCCGTATCGCGATTGTGAGCTCTCCACCGTTCGGCATGGCGTCGATCGCATTCATCGTAATGTTGAGGCAGACCTGTTGAAGGTGCGCACGAGAGGCTTCCACCAACGGGATATCTGGAGTCATCGCCTTCCGCACATGGACGTTCTGTTTGGTCAAATTTGGTTTGAGCAAGGTCATGGTGTCGTCGATGAGCGAGGGAAGATCGCAGGGGTGCAGATCGAACGGACGTGGCCGAAGTTGGCTTAAGTGAGATTCCAACAGCTCGTCAATACGAGTGGCTTCCCGCGCGATGAGCCGACAGCGATCTCTGGCCGTCTGCGGCAAGTGTTCCTGATCGGCTAAATGTGTGGCGAGGCTACCGAGCCCAATCAACGGATTGCGGACTTCATGGAGAATACCGCCGGTCAATTGCCCGACCAGTTTGATTTGCTCCGCATGTCGTAAGGCTTCCAGCATCTGCTCTCGTTCGGTCAAGTCTGTGAGAATGGCCATGTAGTATTGTGTGGTGCCGTCACGATCTTTCACCGGACTCACGCTTTCCCAGACAAGGAATTCCGAACCATCTTTCCGTCGATTCACAAACCGATCGACAAAGGCGTGGCCTGCTCGCAGTGCCTGCCAGAGTCGGTCGTAAAATGCTTGGTCATGTTTTCCGGACTTTAAGATAGACGGACGTTGTCCCAGTGCTTCCAGGCTCGTCCAGCCGGTCATGCGTTCGAGTGCAGGGTTCCACTCCAAAATGCAGCCGTCTGTGTCGGTCAACATGATCCCGTCTTGCGCGGCCGTAAATAACCGATGATAGAGGTCCCGTTGCGTATCGGCTCGCCGCCGTCGCTCCAGCACCGTCGCCACGGTATTGGCGACGGTACAGAGAAACTCGAGTTCCGTGACCGTGTAATCTCGAACTGATTTGGAATGGGCGGTCATGGCGCCATAGACGCGGTCCTCGACCAACATCGGGACGCACATGCCTGCAATGCCGCCATGCTCGGTTAATAACTTGGAAGGAGTGAATCGCGTCTCCTGCCGCAAGTCTCTGACGACGACGGGGAGTCGTTCGCGAATGGCGTAGCCGGCCTGCGAATGGGTGCCGCCTTCAATGGTCAACTTCCCGATCAAATCAGGGGCGAGACCGATTCCTGCGACGACGGCGAGATGATCGTCCGATTCCCGTTGAACGAGAATCTTACAGAGCTCCACCTGGAGTGCCTCAGCCGTATGGGTGACGGCTTCATTCATCAACTCCTGTGCCGGTGCATCGCTGACCGCCAGCGTCCCGATACGGGCGAGTACCGACTGAAATCGGGCAATCTGTGAGGCCTCCTGAACCAACTCCGTATGTTCGGTGACGTCCTGCAGCACTAACAGCACGCCGGTCTCCCCATGGTAGGGGACCACGTGATATCGGCATTCGTAGACGAGTGCCTGACCTTGGCGATCGAGGAGACGATAGGTTTTGCTGCCTCTCGCTCCCAGAGCGTCCTTGTTCCAGGCCATGGCATCGGCAAAGAGTTGCGATCGGAGCATCAGGTCCTGAGCGTGAGAGTCAGCTGGCTCCGATGTCGGTGTTTCGACCAGCTCCGCAAATTGGGAATTTTCAAATATGAGAATTCCCTTGGCGATGAAGCAAAGCCCACCTTCGAGACAGTCGCTCACCCAGGCCAACACCTCCGCTGCGGCGACCGCCGGTTTGGCATCTTTGGACTGAGCTGCAGGGGGCGTACGACGTTTCACGCAGAGCCTCTGTTGTGTGAACATGTCACATGGTAAATGAATAGTATACCGAGGTGACGCAGATATCGTCGAGTGAGCCTTTTTATATGTAGGCTCAGCAACGATTGGGACAAAGACATCCTCCCTCTCTACGGAAAGGATGGTGGTGAACGTGAACCATTCCACTCTAATGGGTCAGTAAGGATTCACGACAACGAGGTATCTTCGAAATTTCACACCGTCTCATCTCGAAATGGCTGGTCTATCAAGAGACTGTAAGTATGTACCTCTGCCAGTAGGAAAGCTGTCGAAGATAACAGCGCATCCGCTAGCTGCCAGTGTGATGCCTAGAGCCATCAGCAAATTCAGTGTATAGTGCGATTCCGATGGAATGGCTTAATTATCACCATCTTCTCTATTTTTGGTCTATTGCCAAGCATGGGACCATTGCCAAAGCTTGCGAAGAGCTTCAGTTGGCTCAACCGACGATCAGCGCACAACTTCGGGTTTTTGAGGACCGGCTAGGAGAGAAGCTGTTTCTGCGAAAAGGTCGGCACCTTGTCTTAACTGAAATAGGCCAGGTTGTCTTCAGGCACGCCGAGGATATCTTCTCCATCGGACAAGATCTGATGAATACAGTGAAGGGTCGTGGCAGCGGCCGAGCTCTTCGTCTCACAGTGGGCATTGTTGACGTCGTGCCCAAACTGCTGGCGACTCGACTCTTAGAAGCGACGTTTCGACAGTTTCCCGCAGTGCGCTTGGTCTGCTGGGAGGACAAACTCGACCGGCTCTTGGCCGACCTGGCGATTCATGGATTGGATTTGGTGATCGCCGACACACCGACGCCGCCAACAATTAAAGTACAGGCCCACAATCACCTTATGGGTGAATCGGGGGTCACCTTCTTCGCGAGTGCAAAGTTGGCAGCGCGCTACCGACGCAATTTTCCTCAATCTCTCAATGGTGCCCCGATGTTGTTACCCACCTCTAATACGATGCTTCGCAGGTTGTTGGATGACTGGCTGACGAGCCACGATCTAACACCGACTGTGATCGGGGAGTTCCAGGATAGTGCCACCTTAAAGGCATTTGGACAAACAGGCCATGGATTATTCCCTGGGTCCGCCGTCATAGAAAAAGAAATCTGTCGGCAATATCAGGTACAGGTGGTCCGTCGGGTCGACGCTATCAAGCAGAAGTTCTATGCCATTACCGTTGAGCGACGGCTGAAACATCCGGTGGTCATGACCCTCTTTGACACAGCTCGCCGAGAGATTCTCGCCTAGCGGGGTGCTGTAATTCTCGGAAACCTCATTTCCGCCTCAACGTACGAATGTACGCCAGCACATCTCGAGTCTGCTCTTGGGAGAGCCGATATTCCCATGACGGCATTACCCTGCTCGGACGTCCTTCGTGAATAGTGGTCAGTAAATCAACGTTCAGTTTTCGTTGGGTCGCGGGCGAAGAGAGATCCGCAACGGTAGCCCCGGCGATCTGAAGGCCGTCTCCTTGGCCTTTGGGGCCATGGCATGTCACACAGTGTCGGGTAAAGAGTACTTTACCCCCTCGGACATCTCCTTCTACCTGTGTCGGTGATTTTTGATCAGGGTGGGTCTGCCCCCATATCACGTCTACAGGCGCGGTAGCCCAGACTCCGGCCGTACAGATCATGCCGACTAAGAAATAGAAGAGGTCAGAACGGCTTGGAAGTATTGATAGTTGGTTTTTTAGGGCAGTCATGACCGTATGAGTCCAAGCGGTGTCAGAGGTCCTACATCATGGGCTACATAAAATTGTCTGAACACTGTGTTCGTGAGTTACATGTACCTTCGGGTTCAGGCAGGTACAAATAGATTAATGGATCGCTCAACATTCTGAAAATCTATGACCGAATTGCCTTGGGATGCAGAGTCTTCTTGGTAATATGTAGGCTTGATAGGACCGATGGCCGGGAGAAGCCGAAATAGCGTTGGGGAGGCAGAGTAGTTTGTGGCTCGTGTAAATCCTGGTGTCGAAAATAGAGTACGCTCCTTGATGCCACGTGAATCCGGCTTAGACGACATTGCCGGAGACGAACTTCTTGCTTCCGCTAAACTTGAATCGTGGGAGCAGGCTCAACTCCCTATGCGATGGCGATTCTCTTCCCGCCTGCCTATCACGCTCTTCCTCGTCTTTGTCGTAGTCATCACCGCCATACCATGGACTCAGACGATCACTGTGACGGGTCAGATGTCGGCCTATACTCCTTACGAGCGGCCACAGGACATCGAAGCCCAAATCACAGGACGCATCAAGAAATGGCATGTGCTGGAAGGCGATCAAGTGAAGGAAGGGGATCTTATCCTTGAGCTGGAAGACAATGATCCCAATTTCATGTCTCCGCACTTGCTGGCATTTCTTGATCAACGCAAGAAAGCACTGGAGAAAACACAGCATGCGGCGTTGGCAAGAGTCGATCAGCTCGACAAACGGATCGTTGAAATGCGGAACCTCGTGAAAGCNNNATCAGAAGGTCGAGGCTGCCAAGATCGCGGCAACCACAGCGACGCTGAACGTCGAACGGCACAAACAACTCTCAAAGAGAGGGTTAGTTTCTCAGCGAGAATTGGAACTGGCCATCCAGGCTGATACGGCTAGTCAAGCCGACCTCGAAGGCACGAGAGCAAATCTACAGGCAGCTGAAGAGGCGATGAAGTCGCTCAGCTTCGGCCGCGACCAAGTCAATGCCGAGATGTTACAACGGTTGCTCGATGCGGAGGCGAGCCGCGACGCCTCGGTGGTTGAAGCGGCGAGAGCCGCCGACCAGCTTGCCGACGTGTCACTCCGCCTTTCAAACGCCGAACAGCGCCGTCTGGTCAGTAAGATTTTAGCTCCGATTGACGGCACGGTCGTCAAGATGACCAAAGTCGGCGCCGGTGAGACCGTGCGCCAAGGCGATACGCTGGTTCGCCTGTCCCCCACGAGTACCGACAAGGCAGTTGAGATGACAGCGGACGGCCTGGATGCACCCTTATTGAACGTTGGCCGAAAAGTAAAGATTCTCTTCTATGGAATCCCGGCCATTCCCTTGCCGGCTTGGCCCGAACTGATGGCCGGCACCTATTCCGGCGTCATTAAGGTTGTCGACCAAGTCGACGATGGAAAAGGGAACTATCGTTTCTGGGTCGTTCCTGATCCCGACGACCGTTCATGGCCGGAACAATCTCATGTGCGGCAAGGCACGAAGGTTATGGGTTGGGTTATCCTAAATCGCGTGCCCCTCTGGTATGAATTGTGGCGTCGGTTCAACCTGTTCCCACCCGATTATCTCGAACGCTCGCATACGCTCATGGATACCCTTCTGCCCAAAGCGGGACGGGGCTCAAAATAAAATTCCCCCACGACGCGTAGGTCTCATACTGGATTTTGCAGGATGCAAGGCCGGCGAGAGCTTTTCAAGAAGGCAACAGGGGCGATTGTCGGCCGAAATCATCCAGTGCGATGCGGCAATCGACATAGGAAGTGAGCGTGGGGTCGTTCGAGACGAAAATCACGGTCCAGGACTCATCTTTCGAGCAAATGCGTTGGAGGATACCGTCTCGCAGCCGAGGCTCCATGTCATGGATCATGCCGTCGAACACAAGGAGCTGAGGTCGGCCTAGAATGGCGCGTGCGAGGAGAATGCGCAAGACATGGGTTGGTGCCGGGATTTCTCCAAGGGCACTGACGTGTGAATTGATCCCTTGTGGCAGGGTCCTTACCTCGTCTTGAAGCTGGGTCAATCCGAGCGCCCAGCCAACATCCTCATAGGAGACGTACGGACGTCTCCACACGATATTGTCGGCGATAGTCCCGTCTATGAGTGATAGCTGCGAATCAATCATAAAGCCACGGCAGTGATTCACGACGCGCAGGTCGAGATGTCGTAGATCGACGTTGTTATAAGTGACCAGGCCGCTGGTCGGCAATTCGAGGCCGGCCAACACTTTGGCCAAGGACATTCGAGCCATCGTTGTTCTGGTGTAGATTCCAACTTTTCCACCGGGAGCCACATCTAGATCAAGATTGCTGAACAGGGGCGTGCCATCCTTGACCATGCCCAACCCTTTGCAGGAGATGCGGATGCCGTGCACTTTGGGATCAGGCAGAGTCACCGACGAGGTGGGAGAGAGATGGAGCTGGTCTTTGGGAAGCGAGAAGAACGTATTCAATTCTTCCAAACCGGTAAAAAAGAAATAGACCTGTCCCATGCTTTTGACCACGGAGTCGAAGTTGATGAGTAGGCTGCCGACTACCACCTCCACCGCCACCAGCTGACCAAGGGTTAATTGATCGGTGGACAAGAGCCAGCCGGCGAGAGCCAGAGCGCCGCTGTGGGCGAGGGCCTGTCCCCCGACTGAGGCGATGAATTGTCGTAAGAGGACCGCGAAGCGTGCTCGGCGACATTCCATGTACTTCTTTGCCAGCTGGTCGGTCTTCTCCATCAGTAATGTGTGGCTGTCGGTCGCCTTCATGTGAAGGACGTTCTTGGAGATTTCCTGTATCCAGTGCAACACGTCATACTTGGCATGAGACATTTCAATGGTAGTCCGTAGCCCGCCGCGAGACAGTACGAAGAAGATAAAGGCGGATCCGAACAGCAACATAAGGTCAAAAAGGATAAAATATGGATGGTAGAACACCAATATGGTCATGCCGATCATACCGCCGACCAATACATGGATCAGATCCACGAGAAGGGCCGACAACGCACGCTGCATAAACACCGTCTCCATAAAGTAATTTGATACTCCGGGTCGGAATCCTTGGAGTCGCACTTGAGGAAGCCTCTGGGCCATCGCGAAGGCGGTCCGGACAAACAGTCGACGTTGGAGCACTTCAACCGCATAGTATTGTAGCGCTCGGAACACCCCGACGAACGCGAGTACGACGACCATGATAATGGCCAGCGTGGCGATCATGATCGGCTGAATCGCAAAGGAAAACGTATTGACCAATTCTTGAACGGTCAAAGGGATGATCAGCGAAAAGAGCCCGATTCCAAGGGCATAGGAGACGACGAGAGCCAGAATTCTACGTTCGAGTAGGAAGAAAACACCAAAATGTTTCAGGACTTGATACAAGTTCGGATGGATGTCGGATGGGGATGTAGCCATATGACCTATTGGTTACAAGAACCTGTATAGGCGAGATACAGGAATTTCCGGCTCACAGATGGAGGGCGGTTTCGCTCCTCATGCACGTCACTGCCCACACTGTCGGGTCGTCTCAGGGATACCTGTTCCACACGGCCTCGTGCGGAGTTTTTGCCCAGGCTCCAATGGCCCACTGATACAGAGCCAAGGCTTTATGGTATTCGGTTTTTGCCCGAATGACCTGACTTTGTGAATCGACGGTATTGCGTTCGCGAAGATTGACGAACAGCACGCTGCTCGTACCAATGCTGAACCGATAACGTTCTCCTTCCTCGACAATTTCTACCAACCGGAGTGCTTGTGAGGCTTCCTCGATCCGCTCCTGTGCCCGATCAATAGCGGATCGCGCGTTGTCGATATCGACAAGCACCTGGTTTTCTCGGTACTGTTGCGCGACCACAAGCCGTTCCGCCTGGCCTTGAGCCTGAAGGACTTCACCCCGACCGCGACGTTGCAGAAGAGGAACTCTCAATTCAACACCGAATCGATACCCCAACCCAAGAACAAATTTCTCCGGAGTGCGGGCCGGTGCTGCTTCTAAGTTCAGGCTTGGGAGCAAGTTATTCTTTGCCAATCCGAGGTCGATATTGTTCATTCTCGCCTCCACCTCGAGTGCTTTCACTTCCGGCCGTTCCTTCCTTGCCTCCAGCTTGTGAGCCATGACGTCGTCCTCAGTCGGCACCCGCTTTTCAGCGGGGAAGTCTGGGACGCGATCGATCGGCGGGATGGCCGGAGAGCCATGCTCCCACAAGAACATGGATAGCTTGAACTGTTCCTGCTCAAGTACTCGACGTGCAGTGATGGCGACTTCCCGACGGCGGTGAACCTCTTGGCCGGCTTCCGTGACGTCGATTGGGGCAATCGCACCGGCCTTTGCACGATCCTCCACTTGCTTGTAGCGCTCTTCGGCAACGGCCAACGCTCGCTTCTGAACGTCGAGTAACTTCGCCGCAGCCACCCATTCCCAGAATTGGTGGGCGGCGGCTAAGAAGAGATCTTGCCTCGTCTGAGCCACCGTGATTTCTGCGCGAGGAGCCGCCAATTCAGACTTCTGTAGTTCAGCACGTTCAGGGTTGATCATCAGACCCCTGAGCAGGGGAAAGAAGCCACCCAGGATGACTTGTTGATTGCCGTCCCCGAACGACAAGTCAGGAATTCTCGCGGTACCGATCGCTTGACGAAATCCGGCGCTGGCTCTAAACCCCAACGGGTGCAACGCTTCCACCAGCGTGTCGTTAAACCCCACCGTTTGCGTGCCCTTGCTGGGATCGGTACTCGAAATAAACCGTTCAAGTTCCAAATCGTTTACGAGGGCGGGTTCAAAGGCGCCGAGCGCCTTCAACATCTGCCCGCGGGCGATCGTTTTTTCTGCCCCTGCCCCTCGCAGAAGGGGGTGGGTCCGGTCGATCCGCGCATGCAACTCGTCTAGGCTGAATGGAATGAGTGGAAGGGATTTGGCCGGAGAGACTTCTCCTGCCTGCCCTGCGCTAGTCATGACGGGCAGTAACAACAGCCAACCCAACATAGCGAACAGGATTTTCATGGGAACGCTCCTTTCTATTGAAGGAAGTCCAGATGGACGAACGGAGCGATGTATGGATCAATCGGGGAGGCAGATGATGTCGTTTCCATTTGGGCAGCACGGATCCGGAGGTGGTTAGAGAACGGTTGTCCATTATGTCAAAATGCGCACTCTTGCAATAGCTATCAATTTCCCTAGGTCCCTTTAGGCCGAAAGCTTATTGAATGCATCCAATGCGGCAACCTTATAGCATTCAGCGAATGTCGGGTAATTAAAGGCGGTCGACAGAAAGTAATCAAGCCCTCCTCCCAACCCTAACACCGCCTGACCGATATGGATCAGTTCTGTCGCACCGGTACCAACGGCGTGGACCCCCAAGAGACGACGGTTCTCTCGATGGAACAACATCTTGAGGAATCCGCTCTCATCCCCCATGATGTGACCACGTGCGATCTCTCGATAGCGGGCAACTCCGCTCTCATAGGGAACCTTTCGCGCCGTCAATAGATGCTCCGGCTCTCCCACAGCAGACACTTCGGGGATCGCATAGATGCCGATAGGAAAATGGGGTGCCATTGGTTCGGCATCTATGCCGAACGCTGCGCAAGCAGCCAGGCGACCCTGCTCAGCCGAGGTGGTTGCCAGGCTCGGAAATCCAATCACATCCCCGGCCGCAAGAATATGGGGAACGTTCGTTCGATATTTCCCATCGACCGTCAACCGGCCTCGATCATCTGCTTTCATCCCCGCAGCGGCCAGGTTCAAGTGATCGGTGGCGCCCTGGCGTCCGGCACTGAAGAGGACCAGGTCAGAAACCAGTCGTTTCCCCGATTCCAGAAACACCACGATGTGGCAGGTTGGGATCTCGATCATCTCTAGCCGCTCTACCGCTTCTCCGAGTCGAAAGGTCACCCCCGCATTGCGCATTTGATGCAGTAACTCGTCGACCAGCTCTCCATCAAGAAACTCCAACGGACGTTCTCGCTTGTCGACGACGGTCACCTCAATGCCGAGCGCGGCGAACATCGACGCATATTCAATTCCGATGACGCCAGCTCCTACCACAGTAAACCGTTTCGGCAGAGACGTTAGTCGGAGCAACTCATCACTTGTGACGACCCGACCGGATGCAGTGGCCATACCGGGTGGTGGCGCGGGCACCGTACCAACAGCGATCAGAATGTTAGCCGCTGTCACCACTCTGGATTGGTCACCTCTCGTTACCAACACCGTATGAGGGTCGCGGAAGCTGGCATCGCCTGTGAAAACAGTAACGTTGTTCCGTTGAAGTTGATCCCGAATAATCCCAGCCTGTCTTTGCTCCACCTCGGCTACCCGAGCTAAGAGGTCTTGGGCGTTCGGACGCTGGCTCGAGGCCGAATGTCGAACCTTCTGCTCGAACGAGGCCCTGTTTATTTCCTGGAGCACGGCCTCCCGAAAGGTCTTGCTGGGAATGGTTCCGGTATCGACACAAACACCGCCGATGAGGCGGCCTCGCTCAACCACAGCTGTGCGCTTCCCGAGCTTGGCCGCTTGCACAGCCGCGCGTTGCCCGGCCGGGCCGCTTCCGATGCAGAGTAAGTCGTAATCAAACGGTGCCATCGGTTAGCACTATCAAGTGGCATGTCCACCTGTTTGTCACGTCACAGCCTCGTTCCGCTGATCTGTCGCTTCCATCACCCCGGTATCCTGTGAATGACTTATCATGGACTGCCGAATGTCCACTCGAACATCACCGCTGTACCGTCCGGTGACTGGAAGTTTCGGTAAGGAGCAGAGTGGTGCGGCTCGACGCCGTTGCGGTGATGCGGATCGGTATGGGTTAGGTTGAGCCAGTCCCATGAAGCGTTGTCCCTACCATACGATATGCTTCTGCCCATCGGTAGTGGTCCGATCAATTCACCACGTTCAACAGATATGACTGATCGTTCCGCTACCTCCGGAGGACCAAGTATGTGTGTATGTGCCAATGACTCGTCAGGGATGGCATATCCGGTGATGGCCAGGCAACTCAGAATCACAACGGCCTTGTTCATGATGACGCCTCCTCCTCTCGTGTTATGCCGCATACATCAACTGTACGGCAGACACCTAACGTGTACTAATAGAATGAATGAGCTGAATCCATATAATAAACCTATGTAACGGACTACTTAATGAAGCAAGGAGCCGTACTCATGCCGGCTTCTCTGCTCTATGCAATCTCTACAGTCAGGAGGTTGGAACGGTCAGCAGCGGGATACGTGAACCACGTAGGACCCGCTCGGTCGTGCTGCCGCACAACGCATCCAGAAATCCACGGCGTCCCTGAGTGCTCATCACGATGAGATCGCAATCCAGACGCTCCGCAGCGGACAGAATTCCGTCGGCGACCATCCCGGAGGCAACCGTCCAATCCCATTGCCAACCCGGGCGGGTCTGGAATCGCACATGCGGCAGGCTCCCCTCTTTCCCTACATAGAACAAGTGAAATGCGATCTGGTCCGCCCTCAAGCCGAGCACCGTTGCACAGGCGGCTTCGATCGCCAATTGAGGAGAAGGTTGATGATCAACTGGAATCAAGATTCGCCGCAGTTGGGATTGTCCCGTTTCCAGACAGACGAAGCCCTTGGTGAGTTCCGGTACAAACAAGGTCATGATTCTGGACCTTCTGGAGAGTTGCTCGGCTAATTGATTGTGCAGCCAGCTTGCCAGCTCATCCCGCTCGTGAGTGGCCGCTACCAGTAAGTCGGCCGGCTTGCTCCAAAGAAACTGAACCATAGAAGTCACTGGATCGGCCGCCACTGCACGAATCTTTCGAACTCCGAACCCCAATTGTAAGAGCTGGTCTTTGGTTGCTCCCTGAGGCAGCAATCCCCAACGAGCAAGGGTTGCCCGCACGCGAGGGAATTCGTAGAAGTCGGCATCGGCATGATCCGGGTCAACGTGCATGATTGTGAGGTCTGCCCTCATGCCGACTGTCAACTTCAATGCGTGAGCAAAGGCGGCCATGCTCGGTGGCGAAAAGTCCGTTGGGTGAAAGATGTCTCGAATAGTGACGATTCCATGCTGAGTCATCAGTTGGGTCATCATTCGCCTCTTCCGACAAGCCTCCATGTTCCTAACAGCGTTGCGGTGGTGGCTGACCTGGTCGCACTCGGATCAACCGCTGGCTAGTGGCGTTCTTCCTCAAGGATCTCCCCTTCAGCCTCCAGCCAATCCTCCTCGGCATGCCCATCCACTCCGCCGCGATGAAGATACAATTCATACGCGCGCATGGCGATCCTTCTTTGAACCGACAGAGCATCGCTTTCCGGCACCACTCCGTTAACCTCTGGTTTGCCCTCTTCCCGATTTTCCCGTTTCATGCTTTCCCCCTTAACGACCACCTTTGGGCTACCGCCGTGGCCGGGCGGTTACCATGCAGTTCAAGGAGGGGCATGTGTTGCCCCTCCTTATGGATTGAGCCTAGTTGCCGAGTCGACCTGAATAGGGGTGGACATACTCGACGATGATCTTTCCATCCTCAGCCGTGACCGGTTTGTTCCCTCCGGTTGTCCTAAGTGGAATGAGAAGATACGCATTGCCCTTGGAATCCACCACTTCCAGGTGCGACACCTCCTCGTCCAGGTCCTTCACGTTCAGATTCATTGGCATTGCCGATTTGGCCTTGAGTTCCATACTGCCGCCACTCACCGACGGTTTTTCGGCTGCGACCACGTTCGGTGCTGCGAGCAGTAGTGCACAAGCGATGACGGAGAGAATCCCTACTTTCGCCTCATGTAGAACTCTCATGGAGACCCCCTTCTGGTTATTGTATGAACCATGCTTTTGCCTGCTCAGGTTATATGGGATCGCTATGCACATAGACAAATAGATAATAGAATCAGAATTCATCTATAAATCAAATGGACAAAATTGGGATGCTTGAACTCTAGACAATGCTCTTCAGCTAGAATGTTGCGATAATCAACAGCTAGGAGCTGTTGGTCGGAAAGGAAGAGGTGTCAGCTGTTGGCGATCGATGTGGTTGTCCGACTTAAGGGCATATTGCTGCTGGCCGAACGACAACTGGCGAAAACAAGTGGATGGGGTCGAGATAGTAAAGCGACTCAGCAGAATCAAATAAAGCGGGAGTTCCCAGTCCGCGAAGAGGGACAAGCCCGGCTCGAAGTCAATTGAGACCCACGGCTGCAAAGGAGTAGGAGTCTATATATATTCGTGAGACTTTCCCTGTAGTCCACTCCCGGCGTTGCAAGCTTTGGATCATAGCGCGTGTAGACCTACTGCTCATCAAGGCCTCCCTCTCATGTAGAATAAATGAGAGCTTCTCTAGGTCGGGGGTATGGCCAGCTAGGGTTGTTACTTCTGAGCAGAAGGTTGGAAGTGGCGGAAGTCAAGAAAGCTGTGCTACACAGAGCTATGGCTGGTCGCACGTTAGAAACCCTTTCCTTCGACAATACCTATGCTCGGCTTCCTCAGACCTTTTACGCCCGATTGAATCCCACACCGTTCAGTGAGCCTCCTCGTTTGATCCATGCCAATCGGTCAGCTGCCGAGTTGATCGATCTTGATCCTGCGCAATTCACCAGGCCGGAGTTCGCGGAAGTTTTCGGTGGGAGTGCGCTCGCATCAGGCATGGAGCCGCTCGCGATGCTGTATTC
>CXWK01009966.1_pt1 | contig 13836 bp, 12 predicted proteins | sample 590851 | NCBI WGS metagenome assembly CXWK01 (sample SAMEA3498364, study PRJEB10139) | wastewater metagenome | biome: wastewater treatment plant; material: activated sludge | place: Denmark | collected 2014-08-01
TCCCGGCGGCGATCTGATCATCGCCGTCGACGGCCGGCCGATATCCAGTCCCGATGATCTGATTAGCTTCCTCGTCTTCAATGCCGAGGTGGGCCAGACGATCATGCTGACGGTCATCCGTGACGGGGAGCAAATAGAACTGCCTCTGACGCTTGCCGAACGACCGTAGAGCCGGCAGGTTTGATGAGGCGATTTACATCGCGCCGGCGGTCACGTGGGCCGTCCGGCATTACAGGCGACATATTCAGGTAGGAGGTTTTCATGTTTAGCCATGAGCACATGCAAGAGCTGGTTACCTATGAGGGCAACGGCAGTGGCGTTGTCAGCGTCTATCTGGACACGGACAGCACCCGTCAGTCCGTGGAGGCGGTTAAATTAACCGCCAGAGGCCTCCTTAAAGAGGTCCAGCCCCAACACGATAAGGACGCACAAGCGATCACGCGCTACCTGGACCTCAGCTATGATTGGTCGAAACCTGGATTGGCCTTGTTCTGCAGCAAGGGTGGTGAATTCTTCCGCGCTTACGATTCGCCGGTGGCTTTTCGTAATCGCGTTCGTCTGAGCAGCCGGCCCTACGTCAAGCCGTTGACCCACCTGCTGGACCATTACGCCCATTTCGGCGTGATCGTGGTCGACCAGGTGGGCGGCAAATTCTACGCCTATCATTTGGGTGAACTACAAGCCGGCGACGAATATAGTGGCGAGGAGGTACGCCGCATCAAGGACGGCGGCGGCTCGTCGGCTGTGGGTCGTCGCGGGGGCAGCAACACGGGTGGGCCGGGCGGCAGCAAGCACGAAGACGAAGTGGCCGCGCGCAACATGCGCGAATGCGCGGTTACGGCCAATCAATTCTTTTCCGAATACCCTATTCGTCGCCTGTTTCTGGGCGGCACCAATGAAAACGTGGCCCAATTCCGCGACCTGCTTCCCAAGCAGTTGCAGAGCTGTCTGGCCGGTTCCTTTCCCGTGGATAACGACGCCAGCGAGCCGGAAGTGCGGCAGCGCGCCCTGAACCTGCTGCGCGAGGTCAACGCCGAGCGAGAGGCCAAGCTCGTCGATCGTATGCTCACGCTTAACGCACAGGGATCTAACGCTGTGACCGGCCTTGACGGCACGCTTCAGGCAATATCGGACAAACGGGTGGACACGCTGATCATCAGCGATGGGTATCGTACCCCGGGATACTTCGACGAGCCGTCGGGCTATGTGGTTGCCAATCTGACCCGCAGCCCATTGGCCGAGGCAGACCTGTCCGAGGCGGCCGACGTCATCGAGACGGCCGTGGCTCAGACCGTGGCCCAGGGAGGTCACGTCGAGGTCATCGCCGAGAACCCGTTCCTTGAAGAAGCGGGGCGAATCGGTGCTATTCTGCGCTACTAGACCCTGATTGAGTGAACCGGGCGCGTCGTATTGTTCAATGCGGCGCGCCTTTTCTATTTCCGGTGTGGGATTGTTCCGTGGAACCCGATCGCATGATCCTTGACCGACTCGACGCCGCTTCATCGGCCACTGTGTTCAATCCCTATGCCGGAGTGGATGAATTGAGCGCCATGCGCCGCCATAATCTGTCACTTTATCTGCGGCGAATGGCGGAGCGGCAACCCCGGCTTTTGCTGTTGGGCGAAGCGCCCGGATATCGCGGCTGCCGGGTGACCGGAGTGCCCTTCACCAGCGAGTCGATCCTGCTTGACGAGGCGTGTCCGTTGGGCTTGTTCGGCGCGGCGGCCGGTTTTCGCGGTGGGGGCGGCCGACTACAGCGCGAAGCCTCGGCCACGGCTGTCTGGAGCGCGCTGGCCGATCTGAACAGGCTGCCCTTGCTCTGGAATGCCTTCCCCTATCATCCGCACCGACCCGATGAGCCGGACAGCAACCGGCCGCCGACGGCCGCTGAGTTGGCGACGGGTAGAGAGTTTGTCGTCCTGTTGCTGGATCTGTTTGCTATCGAGCGGGTGATCGCCGTGGGCAACAAGGCGGCCGTCGCGCTGGAGCAATGGGGTATCGACGCCGCGAAGGTGCGCCATCCATCGCATGGCGGCCGGACGATATTTCGGCGGGAGTTGACTGTGCTTCTGGCTGAATGAAGGCTTGGCTAAGGTTCAAGGGCCGAGAAGTAATCGCGAACGAGGTCTTGCAAGCCGATGGGGATGTTCCCCTGGGAGAGGGCTTCGAAGGCCGCGTCGCGGTAATTGCCAAAGACCTGGTCATAGGGCACGAGGCTGCCGCCGGGTCGCCCTTCGGCGCTCGACGGCGATTGCCCGGTCAAGGGGCCGCACGACGCCGGGTCGGTCAGACATTGCACGTCCAGCTCGATGTCTTCGCCCTCGCCTTCAAGGTCAGGTCGCTGGGGGACGAACACGTTTTCCACGTGGCCGCCGCCGGGCGCCGGGCCGCCGGTGCCGCTCGTCTGGCCGCCCGTTGACGCGCCGCCTGATTCGCCCGCCCCGTTTTGCCCTGCACCACCCTCGCCTGTCTGGCCACCCGCACTGCTTTCCCCCGTCCCATTTGCTGCGCCGCCGGTTTGCTCGCCTGTCCCGCCCTGGGCCACTTCGCCGCGGGCCTGGCTGAGTTGATCGGCTGTGCCGGCAGCCCGCGCGGCGGCATCTGCGGCCTGAGCGCGCTCCGCCAATTGTCCCGCTGCCTCGTCGAGCGCCTCTTGTGCCGCCTCGGTGTCGTCCGCGGCCAGCGCCTCGGCCGCGCGATCCAGCGTCTCCGCCAATTCAGCGTCGGCCGATACCAGCGCGCTCGCCGCACCCGTTAGCTGCTCGGCCAGTTCGGCGCGGGCGGCGGCATCCAGATCGCCCAGGGAAGCGGCCAGATCGCTCGCGGCGGCCGCTGCCTGATCCGGTTGCCCGGCGCGCAACATCTCGGCCAACTCGCCCGGCTGATCCATCGCCGCCGCGGCCAGCGTATCGCGCAGAGATGCCGGATCCATCTTGCGGCTCAAGGCTCGCAGTTCCGTCTCGGCCGCGGAGAGCGCCGCCACAGCCTCCTCGCGGCTGGGGTTGGGCTGGTTCAGGGCGGTCAGCGCTTCCTCCAGTGGTTGGGTCAACGCTTCTTGCTGTTCGGAGGTAAGAGTATCGGCGGCTTTGATTTCCTCGATCAACTCGGTGAGCGTCTGCGATTGCTCCGCGACGGCCGCGGCCACCGCGCGCTGCTCCAGCACGGCTGCCTCTTGCGGATTGGGCAGCCACAGAGCCGCAGCCAGCAAGATCGCTCCGGCGAGGGCCGGCAGCCAATCGGAGAGATGCAACCGCAAGGGCAATTGCCGGGATGCGTCCACGGCCGACGCCGCCCGTAGCGCGTCGTTTAATTGCCGCGTCGCCATCGCGCCGTCAACCGTCAGTTGCCCGGACTGTATCTCGACAGCGGCCGTCATACGCTCGCGCAGGCCAAACTGCCGATCGGCGAAACGTGCTTGATCGCCGGGCGAACGCCGCCGCGCCATGACCATCAGCCCGGTCACCGCGACGACGATCAGCGCCGCCGCGAGAGTGAGTAGCGCCAGTTCCCCACGCAACAACCACGGCCGCGCGCGGCTGAGCAGCGCAGCGCCCAAGCCCAGGAATAGCCCGACGGCCAGACCCAGCGGCAGGTATCGCAGCAGCTCCTGGAGCCGCCGGCGGCCGTCCCATTCGCGCAGAAAAGCCGGCAGGCGATTATACTCGCTCATCATACGTCGCTGATCCGGCGCACACGCCGCACGGTGGCGACGTAGAGCACTACGGCGGCCAGCACGTGGATGATGATGAACAGCCACCAGGGGGAAAATATCCACATCACTTGTGAGCCGATGTGATGGGTATAACCGAGAAGCGTGTCCTGATTGAGCAGGAACGTCTCGCTGAGCACCAAAGTGGCCGGAAGATTCGTGGCAGCTATCACAAGCCCCACGTAGATGAGAACCATTTCCAGCGCGGGGCCAGGCGTCCCAATCGAGAAGCCGGTGAAGCCCAACATCATGATGGCGACGAATGCCAGCATGGGAATGCCGAACGTCAGAAAGAGCGTCCCCGCGAATGTCGCCACGGTGGCCGTCAGCGTGGAGCGCATGGCCGACGAACACCATAGTCCATAGAGAGCATAGGGTACGGCGGTGATCAGCACCAATACCTGCGACAGCACCAGCTCCACCGGCGACAGCCCGCCCAGCAGAAAGGCGAGACTCTGCAAGGGGATGGAGACGACCACCAGCAGGAAGATGTAGCTGAGCGCCGAGATGAGTTTTCCCAACACGAAGGCATCGGCCGAGAGCAGGGTCGTGCGCAGCAGATCGAACGTCTGCCGCTCGCGTTCGCCGCTGATGGCTCCGGCGGTGAAGGCCGGGCCGATAAAGGTGACCAGGACGATCTGCACGCCCAGCACGGCCGTGAACAACCCCTTGCCGGTCGTGCGAGCCATCGTGCTGCTGGGCATGGAAGTCGAGGACAAGTAGATCAGATAGACGAAGCTGATTGCCGCGCTGAGAACGACCAGGTAGAGCGTCAATACGGCAAACGCCCGATGCCCGCGCATCCGGCCGCGCAGCTCCTTCATCGTTACCGGGTTATTGAATAGCCCCGCCCAGCGTCGCCGGGGGGTGGGGGGCGCGGTTGTCGTTTTGGCCGTCATGGTTTCACATTATATCCATTTGTCGCGGGCGCGAATGCGGCTCTAATCGGCCGCGGCCCGCGTCACCTGCAGGAAGACATCCTCAAGATCACCGCGCTCTTCGTTGAAGCTGAGCACCGGCAGGCCATGGGCGATTGCCCCGGCCAGCAGTTCGCTCAATGCCCGGTCGTCGCCGCTGAAGTCAAGTCGCAGACCCGACGGGTTGCCGCTCTCATTCGTCGCGGAGAGCACGCCCGGTTGCACTCGCAACCAGAGCGCGGCCTCGTCCGGTTCGGCTATTGTGCCGGGGACGAAGCGCATGACGATCAGACGATGCCCGCGCAGCCGGGCCATCATCTCGTCCACATTGCCGGTGGCCGCAAGGTGGCCGTTCTCGATGATGCCGATGCTGGTGCAGATGTCGGCCACCTCGGCCAGAATGTGGGATGAGAAGAAGATCGTCTTGCCCATCTTCTGTAGCTCGCGCAACAGTTCGCGCATCTCGATGCGCGCTCGCGGATCGAGGCCGCTGGCCGGTTCGTCGAGGATGAGCACCTGTGGATCGTGGGTTAGCGTGCGGGCCAGGCAGAGGCGCTGCTTCATGCCCCGGCTGAGTGACTCGACGTACGCCTCACGCTTGTGACTCAGGTCGACCAGCGCCAGCAAGTCGCCGATCATCCCCGGTCGGATCGACGCGGGAACGTCGTAGCAGGCAGCGAAGAAATCCAGATACTCCCAGACCTTCATATCCTCGTAGACACCGAAATAGTCGGGCATGTAGCCGATGGCCCGGCGCACGGCGCGAGGATCATCAACTACCGAATGGCCGGCGATGCGCGCCTCGCCTGAGGTCGGCCGCAGGAGAGTCGTGAGGATGCGCATGGTCGTGGTCTTCCCGGCCCCGTTTGGGCCGATGAAGCCGAAGACCGCGCCCTGGTCGATCGTCAGGTTGAGAGAGTCGACGGCCTTCAGGTCGCCGTAGCGTTTCGTCAAATCGCGCAGTTCGATGATCGCCGTCATAGCCGATTACCTCACCGGTATCTCCAGCAGCAGGAGCGTCGTGGCCAGTTGTGTCGTTTCAGCGGCCGATGGGGTGATTTCCTGGGCGCTGCCGGCCAACCAGCCGCCCAGGGTGACCGCCTCGGTCGGGTCGGGCAGGATAGTCGGGTCGAAATCTTCGCCCATATAGTGAGATTGGATGAGCTGCCAGCGTGGATAGGCCACCGGATCGTTGAAGTAGTCGTATGTGCCCAGAATCAGGCTTGGGTCGGTGACGAGCGGATTCGGGTTGATAAATCCCATGGGGAATAGCGGGTCGGGTGTTGGTGATGCCGCGGTCGAACGACGAAGCGGGATCGATAGCGACTTTTCCTCGCCCGGCGCGATATTGCCCAATGACATCTGCTCCTGGCCGTAGATGATGACCGCGTTCTCCAGCGTGTCGGCCGCGCTGTTGCGCACAGTGACGGCGACTTCGCCGCCGTCGGCCGAGAGCGTTGCTTCGGCGGTGATAGCCGGGCGCGGCAGATGGGCGTTGGTGACGAAGGTCGCCACTTGGCTGGTGTCGGTGCGCACGCCGCGCAGCGCCACCTGGCTCGCCCGCTCAATCGCGGCCAGATTGCCGCTGCTGACGAGTGTGCCGAACCCCTGCTGGAAGGGGAATGTGGACGAGTCGTAGGGCAGGGCAAGGTCATAGGTGGCGCGGCGTGGCGAAAACAGGCCGATGAGCGATTGGGTGCGCAGCCGGTCGGCTTCGGCCGAGCCATAGGCCACCGACATGACGTTCAGTGTCGCGCCGTTGCCCCGCGCGCGGAATCCGGTGGCGAAGGTAATGGCGCTGAACAAGAGAACCAGGGCCGGGATGGTGAGCCAGGCCAATTCGCGGCGGTTGATCCGGCGCAGAATGATGTAATTGATGGGGCCGATTAGGAGCACGTAGGCGAACAGGAAGAGGATGAGCTGCCAGGCTGAGGGCAGGCTTAGCCCGGGGATGTAGGAAACGGCCTGCGACGCCGCGTAAGTGTCCTGGATGCCCCACCCCCACGGAGGCAACTCCGGCGTGTTGGCGATGATGGCCGACCACAGCGCTTCGCTGCCTGACCATCCGGCGAGCGGGGCGGCTTTCGGGTCGAGCGCCAGAAAGAAGACGCTCCCGCGGCCGATGTCTCGCCGGGCCAGGATCGGCACGCCGTCCTGCTCGATCATTGTTTCGCCGGCGATCAGGCTGGCGGTCGTGACGACAAAGGGGCCTTCGCTGCTGAGGGGTGCGCCGCCGAAGTCGCCGAGCGCGGATAGATTGGTGAGGGATTCCACGCCGGTTACGGTCACGGGCAACAGCTCGGCCACACCGGCGGCCGTTTTAGGGCCGCCCGGCCCACCGCTGACGACAAGCTGCCCGCCGTTCTCGACCCATGCGCGCAGCGCGGCCAGTTGCCCGGATGTCAGGCGGCTGGTGTCGATGTCGTCGAGGACGAGGATGTCCAGCGCATCCCAGGCGCTCGATACCTCGGGCAAGTCGTCGAGCGTGACGAAGGCGACGGCCGCGTCGCTCCGGCTGCCCTGAATCGTTTCCAGGAAGGCCATCCCCCCCGGTTCGGGACTGACGACGCCATAGAGCAGGTCATCGCGGCCGAGGCTCGTCAACCGGTTGGTCTCCACTTCGGCGACAACGCGCCCGTCGGCGACCAGTTGCGCGGTCAATCGGCCGCTGAAGGGCGCCATATAGACGACCAGGGGCACGCGCTTGTCCGCGCCGCCGGGCAGCGTGATCGGGGCGGAATAGACCAGCGCGCCCGCGCCGCCCGTGCCGGGGGAAATTATTCGCACCTCGCCGTCGAACGGCTGTCCTTCATTGCGGGCGGTCACGACGATGGGAACGGCCAGCGACGTTTCATATAAGCCGTCGAATCCGGCCTGGGCCTCGACGGTCGGCCCGCTTTCCTGCGATAAGGGCAGCAGAAGCATGAAAAAGAGGCGCGAAAGAAAGAATGAGAGGGACATATGCTATAAAAATTCGATGCTATACGAGGCGATGGGCGCGTCGGGACGGTAGGTCTCCACCCAGGTGACTGATTTTTCCAGCGTACGATGGAGATGGGCCTTGTCATTGCCGACGGCCGCCAGGCCGATGACGGCCGTGCCCCAGGCGTCCTGGCTGTCTACCTCGGCCACGGACAGGTTGAACTCGCGTTGCAGCCGGGCGATGATCGATTTGACGATGCTGCGCTTTTCCTTGAGAGATCTTACGCCATCCAACTCCAGCGTGATGATGCACGTGCCCACGAACATGGGTTCAATTGTCCGCCAAGAGGGCATGGATGCAAATGAGGATCATCTGAGTCTTAAGGAAGGTTTTGAGCCGAACTTAAGGCAGATTGCGTATTGTGCTAAGGTTTTGCATATACAGATCGGGTATAGTGAGAACGTTCCATTGTACTTTGAATAGATCCTTTATTTATTATCGTTTACATTTATTGATTGATTTTGATTGGAAAAATGATGTCGAAAGAAGAAATGGTTGAGTCCCAGCCGCGCTCGAAGGCCAAGGTGATCCTGTTAGGGTTGCTCGTCTTGTTCTTTGTTGCGATGGCATTTCTGGTGTTTTCGGTTGCTCGCCTGGTCAATACGGTCAACACGGGGGCGACCTCGGCGATTGAGCCGATCGGCGACCGCATGCGCTCGCTCTTTGTGCCGGCCACGCCGGTCATTCTGCCCAATCCGGCGACCGTGGTGAAGCAGATTAATGATCTGTCGCGTCTCGAAACCGCCTCTTACGAGATGGAGAAGATCGTCACGGCCGATTCGGCGCAGGAAGGGCTTCTGGGCATGCTCCTGGGCGAGTCGATGATCTTCGTCGCCTACGGCAAGGTTTATGCCGGGGTCGATTTCGCCCGGATGCAGACGGCCGACATGGTCGTGGTCGCTCCCGATACAGTGGTAGTTCATCTGCCGCCGGCGGAGATATTCGCCGATATTCCCGTGCTCGATAACGAACGCTCGTTCGTGGCCGATCGCGACACCGGTTTGCTCACACGGGCCGACCCCGCGCTGGAGACGCAGGTGCGTCAGGCAGCCGAGGTATCCATCCGCGAGGCGTCCCAGAGCAGCGACATCCTGGATCGAGCCAACCTGAACGCGCAAACCTACATGCGCAATTTCCTGGGCGGGCTGGGGTTCACGGAAGTCACCTTCACCCCCGACACGCCACCGGCGGTTGAACCTTTTCAGCAAGAAGTCCCCAAGGGCTACTACCTGTTGCCGACAGCGACGCCGACTGCTCCCTAACGAGAGCCTCACAGAGTATAATAAAAAGGGCGAGTATCGATACTCGCCCTTTTTTATTTAATGATGCGCCTCCGGTCTATGTGGAATAGGGCATGGCATGTCCCACATGGGTTGAGCCTATGAAAATTCCTCCGACAATCCCGTATTTCAAGCCCATGCTCGGCCTGGCTTTGGCCTATGGCTTCTTATGGATGGCGCTGGAAGGGGCATTGTGGCGGGACCTTATCCTGGCCGCGGCCGTAGTCTTGCTTGCGATTGGCTTCTTAACGATCCGCTTCCTGGGTGGACGAACACTATCGTCCCGGCGTTTCGTGCTTGTGGCCGCGGCTGCCGGGCTTGCCGGCGGGGTGGCCTTGCCGTTCGTCACGATCTTTCTGATGGCCCTCAAGACGGGAATCCACGCCCACGGCCCGGAATATACGGCGCGGGAAATCGCCTGGGTGTGGCAGCAATTACCCCTCTGGGGCACGGTAGGCGGGCTGGTTGGCCTCGGCTTGGGGTTGGTGGCGACGGGCCGGCAGACGGCCTAGCAGATGCGCGGCAGTATCTCACCCGCCAACATGTCTACGACGCGCGTGCTGCCGATGCTCGTCCGCAGGAGCACGCGCCCGGCCGGCGCGGCCTGAATGCGGCCGATGATGACCGCTTCCTCGCCGTAGCGCGTGGCCCGCATCGCGGCCAGCACGTTTCCCGCCACTTCCGCCGCGACGATCGCCAGCAGCTTGCCCTCGTTGGCGATGTAGAGCGGGTCAAAGCCCAGCATCTCGCAGGCGGCGGCCACGGGCGGGCGAACAGGGATCGCCTGCTCGTCCAGAATCACGGCCACGTCCGATTGCCTGGCGATCTCATTCAGCGTGGTAGCCACACCGCCCCGCGTCGGGTCGCGCAGCACGCGGATGCCGTCTTCTGTCGGCGTGGTGTCCGCGGCGATGAGCGCGGCGGCGAGCCGGTTGAGCGGCGCGACATCGCTGCTCACGTCGGCCGCAAAGCCCAGCTCCCCGCGAGCGGCCAGGACGGCAATACCGTGATCGCCCATCGGGCCGGAGAGGATGACCACATCGCCCGGCCGGGCTTGCGCGCCGCCGATCTCGCGGTCGTAGTCAATGACGCCCACGCCGGCGGTGTTGATGTACAGGCCATCGGCTTTGCCCCGCTGCACGACCTTGGTGTCTCCGGCGACGATCGCCACCCCGGCCTCGGCCGCGGCGGCTTGCATCGACTCGACAACCCGCGCCAGAACGGCCACATCCAGCCCTTCCTCAAGGATAAATCCGGCGGTCAGATAGCGCGGAGTCGCGCCCATCATGGCCAGGTCGTTGACCGTGCCGCACACAGCCAGGCGGCCGATGTCGCCGCCGGGGAAGAACAAGGGGGTAACTACGTGGGAGTCGGTGCTGATGGCCAGCCGGCCCGCCGGGACACTGACTACTCCGGCGTCGTTGGCGGCGCGCAGCGCGGGGTTGTCGAACGGGCGTTGAAACAGGCGGCCGATCAGGTCATGGCTCATCCGGCCGCCGCTGCCGTGGCCGAGTACGATCTTTTCGTCATGCCGCAGCGGCATGGGGCATACCGGGCTTTCGAGGTGGGGGTTTTGTACGTTGCTCATGTGATTGGATGCCGAATCATGAAGAATGAACCACTTCCGAGAATTCGTAATTCGTAATTCCTAATTCGTAATTTTCCAGGTGTCTTCCGTAACGATGGTAGGCCGCGCAAGCTCCCTCGGTGGACACCATTGTCGCTCCTAGCGGTGACTCAGGCGTACACAGCGTGCCGAAGGCTGGGCAATCGTAGGGCTTCTTCAGGCCCTGTAGAATTTGTCCCGCGATACACATCGGCGATTCCTGCGTGCGGATTTTGCCTACGTCGAAGCGCGTCTCGGCGTCGTAGGCGGCGAACTCCGGCCGCAAGCCCCAGCCGCTGGCCGGGATCAGCCCTACGCCGCGCCACTGCCGGTCGCGCACTTCGAAGACCTGCTCGATCACCTGTTGCGCCGGGGTGTTGCCCACGCGGGTGACGGCCCGGCCATAGGCGTTCTCGACCTCGGCCCGGCCCGATTCGAGCTGGCGAACCACGGCCAGGATGCCCGTGGCGACGTCGAGCGGCTCGAAGCCGGTGACGACAATCGGCACGTGATACTTCGCGGCGATGGGCGGGTACTCCCAGTAACCCATCACGGCGTTGACGTGACCCGCGGCCAGGAAGCCCTGCACCCGGTTGTGGGGCGACCCCAGGATAGCGTGCATGGCCGGCGGCACGCAGACGTGGGAGACGAGGACGCTGTAGTTGGTCACACCCAGCGCGTGGGCCTGCAGGACGCTCATGGCGTTGGCCGGGGCGGTCGTCTCGAAGCCGATGGCAAAGAAGACAACTTCCTTGTCGGGGTTGGCCTGGGCGATTTTCACCGCGTCGAGCGGCGAATAGACGACGCGCACGTCACCCCCGGCGGCACGGACGGAGAGCAGATCGCCCCCGCTGCCGGGCACGCGCAGCATGTCGCCATAGGAAGTGAAGATGACGCTCGGCCGCGCGGCGATGTCGAGCGCCTTGTCGATCAGTTCCAGCGGCGTGACGCACACGGGGCAGCCGGGACCGTGGACCAGCTCGATTTCGGGCGGCAGTAGTTGGTCGATGCCGTGGCGGACGATGGCGTGGGTTTGGCCGCCGCATATCTCCATGATGACCCACGGTTTGGTGACGGTGCGGCCGATCTCGCGGATGGCTGCGCCGACCAACTCGGCGTCGCGGTATTCGGTGACGTGTTTCATAGCGATGCCCTCGTTGCCGGCTCCCCTTCCGGGCCAAGCTCTTCTTCCAGGTCGGCTATTTCGCGCAGCGTCTCCAGCGTGGCCATCGCTTCCTCCTCGCTGAGCAGGCTGATGGCGAAGCCGACGTGGATGACCACATAGTCGTCTACGTTCGCTTCAGGCACGTAGGCCAGGCACGCCTCGCGCTGCGTGCCGCCGAAGTCAATGCAGCCCATTCGCAGGCCGTCCGCTTCGTAGATGTCAGTTATTTTTCCGGGTACGCCAAGGCACATGATTCAGTATCCTGTAATTCAATGGTTAATGGTTGGCGGTTGTCGCTCGCGCTATCGCCACCACTGCCTGACCCAGGGCCAGCCCGCCGTCGTTGGCCGGGACAAGGCGGTAGGTATAAACGGTAAAGTCGCTATTCTCCAAAAGTTGCAGAGTTCGGCGGAGCAGGGTGGCATTCTGCCACACGCCGCCGCTAAGTACGATCTCGTTCAAGCCATGCGCATCGCGCAGATGGCGGCAGACATCGCGGGTCATTTGCGCCACGCCGTTGTGGAAGCGGCCGCTGATGCGGCCGATGTCGACGCCGTCGCGCCGGTCGCGCAACAGGGCGGCCCAGGTTGGGCAGGGGTCGATCATTCCATTCGCATAGCCGAACGAGTAAGTACCTATTTCATCCGAATCGACCAGCGCCTCGAACTCAATCGCCGCTTGTGCTTCGTAATTGACGGTCTCGCGCACGCCGGCCAGCGCCGCGGCGGCATCGAAGAGGCGGCCCATGCTCGATGTCGGCGGCGCGTTGAGGCCGCGCTCGATCTGGTTGAGAAGCGCATCGAGCGCTTCCGGTCCCCGCGCTTGCCCAAATGAGACGGGCGCGAGGTCATCATCCCACGGCAATCCGGCAGCGTGCAGATGGGCCAGAGCCATGCGCCACGGCTCGCGGACGGCGCGATCGCCGCCGGGCAGAGGCACATAGCACAGATGCGCGGCCCGGTCATAGCCCGTATAGTTGGCGATGAGGAACTCGCCACCCCAAACGGCTCCGTCTTCGCCGTAGCCTGTGCCGTCGAAAGCGACGCCGATCACCGGACGGTCGCCGGGCAAGCCGTGTTCGGCCATCCCCGCGGCGATATGGGCGTGGTGGTGCTGCACGGCGACGAGCGGCAGGCTCTCGCGTTGCGCTCGCTCGTGGGCGTAACGGGTGGCCATGTAGTCGGGGTGCATGTCGCAGGCGATGAGTTCCGGCGCGACGCGAAACAGCCGCTCCATGTGGGCCGTGCCTTCTTCGAATGAGCGCAACGTCTCGTAATTCGCCATATCGCCGATGTGGTGACTCAGGAAGGCGTAATCGTCGCGAACCAGACAAAAGGTGTTCTTCAGCTCGCCGCCGGTCGCCAGCAATGGACGCGACGGCCATGGCAGCCGCACCGAAAATGGTGCATAGCCGCGCGAGCGGCGGATGGGCATGACCATCTCTCGCCCCTCATTGCCCGCGACCACGCGCATCACGGAGTCGTCGCAGCGGGTATGGATGTCGCGGTCATGGAGCAGCAGCGCGTCGGCCAGCGTAGACAGCCGCTCGCGCGCTTCGTCGTTGGTGTAGGCGATCGGCTCTTCGCTCAGGTTGGCGCTGGTCATCACCAGCGCCTCGGGGAAATCATCCTCAGGTTCCAGCAACAGATAATGGAGCGGCGTGTAGGGCAGCATCACGCCGATCTGATTCTGGCCCGGCGCGATCTCGCGGGCGATGGTTGATTCGGGACGACGACGCAACAGGACGATCGGCCGCGCCCGCGAGAGGAGCAGTTCTTCTTCAGCCTTGCTGACGTGGCAATGGCGTCGGGCCGTCTCGATGTCGGGCATCATCACGGCAAACGGCTTGTCGGCGCGCAACTTGCGGCGGCGCAATTCGCTGACGGCCGCCGGGTTCGTCGCGTCGCACGCTAAATGGAGCCCGCCCAGGCCCTTCACGGCGAGGATCTTGCCCTCACGCAGGGTGTGGCGCGTGGTTGGGATGGCGGAGATGGGTTCGTAGTCCTCGGCGGTAGGGGCGGACTTCAAACCCTCAATGGTAGAGGCGGGGTTCAAACCCGCCTCTACAGAAAGGGCGGGGACCTCAAGCCACAGGCGCGGGCCACAAACGGGACAGGCCACCGGCTGGGCATGAAAGCGGCGGTCGAGCGGATCGCGGTATTCGGCCGCGCAGTCG
>CXWK01012047.1_pt1 | contig 13836 bp, 13 predicted proteins | sample 590851 | NCBI WGS metagenome assembly CXWK01 (sample SAMEA3498364, study PRJEB10139) | wastewater metagenome | biome: wastewater treatment plant; material: activated sludge | place: Denmark | collected 2014-08-01
GGCGGTCGTGATCCGTGAGAGCGGCCTGTGGCGTTCGGCCGGTCTTCCCGACCCTCGCGGGGTGGTCCGGCGAGACTTCTGGGTGAACGGTGACTACACGGCCAGCATGAGCGCTCTCTACGGGCGTCACGGTATGGGCGTCGTGCTCGCCGGCCACTTTCTGCCCGCTGATCTGACGGCGTTCGCCCGGCCGCGTCGGCGCCGGGGTGATGGTCGTTACGACGACATCATGCGCCGGGTGACGTCGGCGTCCGGTGGGTTGGTGTCGCTGAAGCCGATCCGTATGGCGGCTATCTCCGGTCCTCGCGGTTCGAGCCAGCGGTACCTGCCGCTGTCCATCACCGTCCGGGACACGATGGGTCAGGCCGCCGCCGGCTCCAACAGCCTCAAGTCGCTCGGTGAAGTGTGCGGGGTGCCGAAGCTCGATGTCGGTGACGCCATCGAGGACATGACCGGCTACCGCCGCGACCATCTCGCCGACTTTCTGGAGTACGGCGTGAACGATGCCGCGATCGTTCTGGAGTACTCGACGGCGCTCTGGGGAGTCAACGCCGTGCCTCCGGTGACACTCTCAGGCGGGGGTGCTCATGCTCTGCGGGCGGGCGTCAAGGGCTACCTGGGCGTCTCCAGCAATGCGGAGTTCTCGGCTCGCTTCCAGGGCCTGGTGTCCGTGGACGAGGGGCAGGAGGTGAGCGACGACGGTCTGAGCTACTACGCCGTGCGCTCGCAGACACCGGTCGACGGAGACGCCAACCAGGTCCACTCCGCCTTCAAAAAGTCCTTCCACGGTGGCTGGAACAGCTGTCTGAAGGTTGGCCACTTCTCGACGACGACGTACGACCACGACATCCAGTCGGCGTATCCGTCCGCGATGGCCGCCGTCGTCGATGTCGACTTCGAGCGCGGGTGTATCGAGGAAGTCATCAAGGACCGGACACTGTCCGTCGACGATTTCCCGCTGGGGTTCACCACTCCGTTGGTCGCCTACGTCAGTTGGGAGTTCCCCGAGGACGTCGAGCCGTGCCTGCCGGTCCAGGTTGGTCAGTCGATCATCTACCCGCGCACCTCTGACGGCATCGGCGCCGCGCAGGGCGAGGGGATGGCCGCTGTTGATTTCGACTCGTTCGAGGGCGCGTGGTGCTGCGGTCCCGAACTGCTGCTGGCTCTCAAGCTCGGTGCTCGCGTCGATGTTCAGATCGGCTATCGGCTGCGTGTGCTGGATCGCGGCGGTGAACCCTCCTGGTCCATGCGCGCGGCGGTGCAGCAGATGGTCGCCGATCGCGCTGCGGCCAAACGGATCTGGGGCAAGGGCTCGCTCGTCGAGCTGATGATCAAGGTCGCCACCAACTCCTGCTACGGCAAGCTCGCGCAGGACGTCGCTGAGCGTCGTGGCTGGAACTCTTGGGCTGAGGAAATGGAGTCGATCGGTGGCTCGGCGGTGACCTCGCCGTACCACGCCGCGATGATCACCAGCTTGGTCCGTGCGTTCCTGCTCGGCATGGCCAACCAGGTCGATCTGCTGAGCGTGACGACCGACGGGTTCATCACTCCCGAAGCCGACGTCGAGCGCTGTGACGCCTTCGGATTGGCTGAAGTATTCCGTGCGTCCCGCGAAGCGTTGGTCGGTGACCCGTCGGTCTGGGAGGTGAAGCACCAGCAGGACGATCTGACCAATCTCACGACTCGCGGGAACGTGAGCATGTCGCCGGGCGGGGTGCTCGCCAAGGCCGGGCTGAAAACACCGGACGGCATCGAGCGCGGCGGGTCCATCGCCGAGCGCGAGTGGTTCGTCGACACGGCGGTCTCCCGTGACGGGAAGATCCTGAACGCCTATACCTCCTTCCCGTCGTTCCGGGAACTGTCGCGCACCGCCGACCGTCTCGACTTCGGACCGGTCCACCGGACCCCCGCTGTGTCTCTCGACTTCGACATGAAGCGTCAGCCGAGGCTGGACGAACTGCGGGCCGACGAGGTCCGTGGGCATGAGGTGGCCGGCTACGACACCGCCGCGTGGGGGACGGTCGTTGATTATTCGCGTGGACGAGACATCGCCCGCCATATCGCGGCTATGCGCCCCGGCACTACGGGCGAGGACCGGCCGACCGGAACCCTGCGCACGGTCTCCGACATGAAGACGTGGAAGCGCCGCTACGACAGCACCGTCGGCCGGCGTATCCGAACGGTCGAGTCCGCGCTTCTTACTGAGCTGGTGGCCGCGCACAAGGAAGGTCTGGTCGCCGTTCCGGTGCTGGCATCGCGCGTCCCGGTGGCTCAGAAGATCGCCTACCTGTCGTCGCTCGGGCTCGGTGATCTCACACGCGCTCAGTGGGAGCACATGAGTAAGCGCGACCGTCGGGCTCGGGTGTTGGCCGACGCCGATCTGAACGCGCTCGCTGAGGTCGTCGACTGCCTCCCCGACTGGTGATCGGGGTAATGACCGTGCCCAACGCGCCGCCTGAAGTCCTCGCGCTCGACAACCAATTCCCACCGGGAAGCACCCGGCAACCAACGAGAGGAAACTCTATGACCGACAACAAGAACACCCGCAAGAACCTCGACGAACTGCTCGCCGAGGCTGAGGCCCGGGTCGCTGATCTGAAGGCGAAGCAGAAGCAGAAGGACGCCCGCGAAGCGGCCAAGCTCGGTAAGCGCCTGCACTCCAAGATCGGTGACGGCCGCGCTGTCTTCACCGCAGAGTTCAAGCTCATCCGCGATGAGTTGTTCGGCGACGATGACGCTCCGGCCTATGGGCCGGTGGCGACGCAGGAGCCGCCTGCCACGGCGTCGGCCGGGGCCGGCGAAACAGCTTGGGGCGGTGGTGATCATGTCCAGTAGTGCCGCTGCCCGCATGGCGGGCGAAGAAGCAGAGACCCCGCCCGGACTGAGCGAAGCGAGGGAGGACGGGGGCGTGGTAATTGGAGGGCGGCGCGAAGCGTTGTCCGACAATTACCCTGCTGGCCGTGGGGGAAGTGCCGCAGAAGCCGCGTGCGCGTCGGACCGGCTGTCCGCCCGCGTGACGGTGCGCTTCAGCGCTCCGGAGCGGGCGGCCATCGACGCGCGCGGGGCGGCACTGGGCGTCAAGCCCGGCGCGTGGTTGCGCGCCTTGGCGCGCGATGGTCTCGACGCTCGGCGCGATGAAGTCGAGAGGCTTCATCGCGCCGCTGCGCGGCGTCCGGACCCGGTGCGGGCCGCGCTGGTGGAGCAGCTCCGGCGCGCTGGCTCGGTGCTCTGGCGTGAGCGTCGGCGGGATGAGCTGGCGGTCAAACTCCTTACCGAGGTTCGCGATCTGTTCCGCGATGGTGGTCAGCTCGACGAGAAGCGGGCAGCCGCTCTCGACGATGCTCTGGCGGTACTCGCCGATCCCGACCGGGGCAAGGTTCTCGCTCCGGTGATCACTGCCGTCGAAGCGTTGCGGGCTGATGCCGGGGATCGGACCCGACTGTGAGCACTGTCAACGTCCGGTCGTCACACTCGGCACAGTCCAGTGTTGACTACGCCCTGTACGGCGACAGCGGCCAGCAGAAGGAAGAGCACCGGCGGCGCGGTACCAGCCGCGCCGCCGCGCTCTCCTCGTCCGTCGACAATCCCGACCAATTCATCGCCCGGTGCGAGGACCACGGGCGCAAGGCCGAGCTGTACAGCTACACGCAGAACTTCAGCCCCGACGAGTTCGACGTGAACAACCCCGACGACGTCAAGCGTGTGAACGGTCTCGGCCGGATGCTCGCCGAGGACATGCACAGCGCGGACTACCTCGTGGTAACGCACGTCGACAGCAAGGGCGGTCATCTCCACAACCACGTCTACGTCTGCAACAACGACAACATCACCGGGAAGTCGTTGCAGCGGAACACATCCTGGGCGAAAGGAGTCCACCAGACCAACGACGCCCTGATGGGGCGTGAGGGCTGCCAGGTGCTCGACTCACCCATGCAGGCTAAGGCCGACTGGTCATTGCAGCGTGAGCAGTACGAGGTCGACGGGTTCGAGCGGACCCTGGGCGACAAGATCGCGGCGTCCCTGCGCGATCCGCGCTCGACCGACCGCGAGGCGTACAAGGCCGTGCTGGCCGAGCACGACGTGAAGTTCAGCGTCGCCAAGAGCGGTGAGCACCGCTACAAGCTGCGCCACCAGAACGGGAAGCTCCTGTCGAAGTCCGGCAAGGCACTCTCCCCCGACTTCAGCGCGAAGAGCGCTGACGAGATCTTCAAATACCACAGCGAGAATAGGACGAAGGAGCAGAGTAATGCCGTTGCTGGACGACATGAAGAACGAGGGTCAGGCCGCACAGACAAGCGCCGAGAACTCGGAGCTGTTGCGAGAGTTGACGACTCGCCAGAGCTGCGTCGAGGAACACGTCGCCGGGTTGACGGCGGCGATCAACAAGCTCGTCGAGAAGCAGAGCAGCGACATGCGGAGCCTGTCCGGGCGGCTGACGGTGATGGAGCAGCAGCGGCCCAGCACTCCGCCTCCGTCCAACGCGGCATCCGAGATCGGGCCCGTGCGGCAAAGGCTCGACGAGATCGAGAAGACGCTGAGCGTGCTCGCCGACAGCGTCAGCGGCAACGATCTGCGCTCGGCCACGAAGGCCCTCAGCGCCGAGACGAAGGACATTACTTCGGCCAGTAAGCAGGCGGCCGCCGACGCCCGGAAGGCCGCCGACGCCGCCGAGAAGGCCGCCGGTGCCGTCGATGGTGTGCGGGCCGCTGCCGCGAAGGAGATCCGTGTGGTGGCCAACGCCGTCGTCAACAAGGCCGAGAAGGCGATGGACGATGGGGAAAAGGCGAAGGCCGCGCGCGTCGAGAGACTGGTGGCCGCTGCCGACAAGGTAGCCGCGCGACGGTACTGGGACGCGTTGGGTGCGCTCGTGTTGGCACTGGTCCCGGCGGCCGCAATCCTGATGTCCTGGACGGTTCTCGTGGGTGGTGTGTTCTACGCCTGGGAGTTGGTCACCACCGACGGGTCCACTCCGGAGCTGATTTCGAAAGGGCTCCTGTTCGTCCTCGCAGTGGGAGCTGTGCTGTGGGGACTGTGGCGCTCGCTGGTGTGGGTGTACGGCGTCGTGAGCGATTGGAGGCGTCGGGACCGTATCTGATGACCAGTCCATCGGCCTGCCGCTTGCGGCCGGCCGATGGGTTGCTCATCAACCTACTACCGACTACTTCCAGACGATCTCGACGGAAGCCGGGTCGAAGCCCTTCCGCCCACGTGGCTGTGGTTGCAGCGAGACCGTGGCCAGCGCGTCGATGACCTGCCGCCGCAGGTGCAAAGACGCCTCCCGGAAGGCCTTAGCCGGGTCGTCGGTACCCAGCACCGGCGCGAGTGCACCAGCACGTCCCTGTAGGAGCCGCTGGGCTTCGAGTTCCTGGATACTCGACTCTGCGGCATCTCTGACACGCTTGAGGTCGTGGCCCTCGATGATCTCCGCGTCGTAGTCGTGCTGGGCTCTGCTGATCTTGGCCCGTTGCGCACTGATCGCCGCGTCGATTGCTTGGGTCTCGGCATTGTTGGTGGTAGCTGGAACCTGTCGCACCGCGTCGGGCTCGCTCAGGCGGCCGCTGATGATACCCGTCACGAAGTCGTCGATCGCGGGCCCAGATCTGACCATGTGGCCCGGGCACGTGTAACCACGTGGAGCACCAGTGACCTTCTTCCCACATGGTTGGCCACTGTCCGGATCTGTGAGGCCGCACCGGTACAGGCCGCTCCCGAGGCGCTTGCGCTTCGTCGATCCACTGGTGTTCGTCACACGCTTCTTGTCGTCGAGAATCTCCTGAACCTTCCACCATGTCTCGTCGTCGATGATGGACTCCCACTGCCCCCTGATCGGCTCTCCAGCATCGTCACGGAGGATCTGCGCGCGCCAAGTGCGACGCCGGTTGCCGTCCTTCTGAAACTCCTTCGGCGTGTAGGTTGACATGCCCGCGTAGCGCGGATTTCGCANNCTAGCGCGGATTTCGCAGAATACCGAGCACAGTGGACGGCGACCACGGGCCGTCGGGCTTGGGTTTCCGGGCCTCGTAGGGCCGGTTCTCTTCTTCGGCACGTTGCTTCCGCGCCGCCTCACGCTCCACTGAGACCGTGTGAGTGTGCTTCGGCAGCGCTTCGATTCCCTCGATGACGTCCGCACCGCTCAATGCGCGGGCAAGGGACCTGAGGGACTCGGGATTCTCGGTCTTAGTAAACAGACCATAGATGGCGCGGACGGCGGTCGCCTCGTGCTCGATCACATCACCGTTTGTTGCGTATCCGAGTGGTCGCATGCCCTTCGGCGCGCGCCCCATCGCCGCTCGCTGCTTCTGTGCGCGGGATTGGCGCTTGCTCTTGCGCACCACCTCGGCTCGGGCTACCTGTATCTTGATTCCTGCGATGAGAAGACCGTTCTCATTAGTCAGATCGACATCGCCCGACACCGACTTGAGTAGCAGCCCGCGGAATCGTGCCGCGTCTACCCAGTCCTCCATCTGCCGGGGCTGACGGGTCAGCCGGTCGAGGTCCCAGCAGACGATCGCGTCGAAAGCTCCGGCCTCGTAGTCGGCAACCATCCGGTCGTAGTCAGGGCGTGACTTCGTAGCATCCGTGGCACTCTTGGACTGATCGATATAGGTCTCGACGATGGTCCAGCCTTCGCGCTCTGCCAAGCGCTGGCAGTCCTCGCGCTGACGCTCGATGGCGAGCCCGTCCATCTCACGGTCGAGGGAAATGCGGAGGTAGATGGCCGCACGCCGGGCCGAACCTTCAGACATCGTCATGACGCCATCTTACCGATTAGACGTAAGACCTGTACCTAGCAAAGTTCAATACCCCTTCTTATCCGGGTATTGTCTTTCTAATCGAACGAAACCGCCACACGCCACGGGAGACAGCAATGCCTCAGATCACCCTCAAGTTTCCTGACCTGGTTGAGACCGCCAGCCAAGTCCACCCCGACATGAAGAGCCTCGTTGAGAATCTCCCGGCTGTAGACCATGCCCAACTTGCCGAGGCGATTTCCCTATGCGAGATGTGGGTTGATCCCGAATTCATGAAGCTCCTCAGCACGCTTCAGTTCGACCGGCGTCTCCCTGCCGTCGAGACAAACATCGATGCTCGAGACGACTTCAAGCGTGTCCTGCTGTTCACCGCGCCAGAGGGCACCGATACTGCGGATGTTCGCGATATCGTCCAGCGTGCATGGACAGTATCAATCAATACATTCGCAGAAGCGCTGTACCAACGAACGAGAGAGATAGCGGCTGGAAAACCCAGCTCAGGTTGGACCCCGGACCAGGCCGTGAGCATCCCCGCCATCTAGGCCGGACCATCCTCTCCTTAGTCGAGTGAAGGCCTCGGAGCGCCACGCCGGTCAGCGCGTGAGGCTGCGCCGGCTCATACCCAGCTAATTGCCGCCGCCGGACGATTCGTGTTGCAGGGGGAGCTGCCGACCGAAACGACTTCACGTGAGGCCATGCCCTGCTCACTCCCAGTCCGCTAGGACCTGTTTGATGAGCGTCGGAATGTCCTCACGCTGACCTGGGACTTGAAATTTACCGAGTTCCGACACATACCAACCTCTGCACGCGTCAACTCAAGCGAGGGTCGTCGGCGCCTGTGCGAACGCTAGGAACGGGCGGCGGCCGCCCTGATCGCGAGCAGGTATGGGCCGTCCTCGCCGCGCGTCTCCGGGTCGAGATCTGCGAAGGGGCGGATCGACTCGTGGCCGGGATCGATCCCGATCATCCATGCAGACCAGGCGTCGTGGACGTCGGCAGCCTCGGTCCCCGCCCCTTTGGCACGGAGGAGCACCGCGTACATCAGGAAGAGGTCGTCTGAGTCGTCGGGGGCAACGACGCCCGCTGGAAGGCACTGCCTGACCAGGGCTGCGTCGCGCTCCAGGTAGATCGTCATCCGACCAGTCTGCCGATGAATAGCACGATGTACAACAGAGCGAAGACGATCGGCACGAGCCGCTCGACTCCCCCGAGCTGTTTCAGCCCGGCTTTAACCCTCGCTCGCCTGCTCGCTGGCGGGTCGTCGCCCCCGAGCTCGGTCCACTCGTCTTTGAACACTTTCACGGGGAGGTATCCGTCCTCAATCCGATTGATGACGACGAACTTCGCCTCGCTGAGCCGACGATAGTTCTGGAGGAGGAACCACCAGCACACCGACACGACGACGCCAGCGGCGCAGACGGCGAAGTATGGAAGCCCTGAGCCGCACCCCTGGGCACGCAGCCCGACGACTGCCACCAGGGTGGTGTTAACCGTAAGGAAGAAGGCGTTGGCGACGGCGCGGCGAGCGGACATCCGGTCCGCCATCTCGACGGCGAGCTTGTACGCCTCCATCACCCGAGGGTCAGCCGACCCGGCTTCCTCGGTCACCGAGCGCCGCCGACCAGCGCCTTGAGGTCGTCCCAGGTCCACTTGTAGATCTTGTCCGTGGACTTCGCCGTCGTTGGCTGGGTCGCCCCCTCCGAGTAGGCGGCCAGTAGGAAGTACGGGACGCCTTCCTCCTGGGCGATGGACAACTCGACGGCCACGCCGGACGCCGAGGCCATGTGCTTGCCGCAGAGCACGATGACGAGGCCGCTGGCCTTGATTTGTCGGCGCGCCCGCGCCTTCCAGTCGCGGGACGGCTCCTTGAGCGACCAGTCGTGGATGACGAACGGCGAGTCAGGGCTCTTCGACTGCCCGATGAGCAGGTCTTTCTGTCTGGCGTCGTGGTCGTAGTCGAAGCTGATGAATGCGCGCTGCGCCATGGGATCCTCCCGGTGTCGTTCGTCCGGGCGGTCCCGGTTCACTCAGCATGGTGCCAGCAGGCACCGACAGTTCGGAGAGGATTCTTGGCCGACCTCTGGCCGTGTCGACGCTAGAGCTAGATCATTGAACGGAAGCGCACCACCCAATAGTCCAGACAGGGGCCGTAGTCCACACGTGACTATTACCGTCACTCTTCGGCAGCCACCACAGTGTCGTACAGGCCGTAGTGCCGCAAGCCGGTATGCGATTCGATTCCGGTGTACGCCAAGGATGAGTCCTCGTATCGCCGGAAGGCAAACACTGCTTGATTCATATGAGTGGCGTTGAAGACGCCGAGGTTCACGAGGAGGTGGAAGTCCTCAACAGTCAGCCCGGTCACCGTACGGAACAGGCCGGGTTCGAGCTTGGTGATGACGTCCTGGAGGGTGTTCTCGCGGAAGTCAGTCAGGTACATGAACGCCGGAATACGAGTGGCGAACTTGACCAACTTCTCCTGAATCTGCTTCCGCTGGGACTTGTATTCCTTCTCCTCCGCCGTGATTTCCTTCCTCTCCGCCGGAGTGATGTCCTCGCCCTTCTCCTTCTTCGCCTTCTTCACGGCGTCGCTCTTGTTGACGACGGTCTCGAAGATGTCATTGCCGAGTGCGCGGAAGCCTTCGATGTTCATGACGGCGTTGAGTGCGTCAGGGTTGTTCATGATCTTGCGCAGAGTGTCGTTGTCTACATTGACCAGGATCGCGGACTCCCACTTGCGGGCCAGGAGGGTCGCGGAGGTTCCCGACATCGCGATGTCGAGGATGCCGCCGGCATCGACCTGAGTCATGTTCGACCCGTCGTAGGCCAGCACGGGTAGGAACTTCACAAGCTCCTCCACTGCCTGCTCCGGGTTCGGTGTCTCCGGCGACAGGCCTGCACCGTAGTCGGCGATCTGACGCAGCGCCCGGGTCGGCGCGAAGTCGAACACGAAGCACACCGGCTTGAGAACGGCCTCGGCGCTCGGGTTGTCTCCGTCGGGATTCTTGATCGACCAAGGTGACTGCACGCGGAACGCTGCCTGGAAATACGTCTCGGGCGAGTTGAGGTTGCGCAGCATCAGGATCGAGGACCACTGCTTAACGGTGACGCCTGTGGTGAGCTTGCCGCAGGACAGGGTGATCGTCTTCGTATTTTGGCCGTCGCCGATCGCGGCCCGTACCGGTGGAAGGGCATCCAGCCCGATACCCGCGCCGGCACCCGCGACGACAAGAACCTGGTAGTCGTGCCAGAACACGTTCTGCTTCTCGCCGAGGAGGTTCGCCATCGCCTGGCACGCCGCAACGTTGGGCAGGAACCAGAACGAGTGCTGGAGGTACGGCAGGAGCCGGACATCGGAGTACGGGAACGGCGGGCGAGTGCCCATCCGCATCGCGTCGACCTGCGTGGGTAGGTGAGCACCGCGGATGAGATCGAGCCACTTCTGCACGTCGGTTTTGTGCGTGAACTCAGCGTCCTTGCCGATGCCCTTCGCCTCGAAGAACTCGTTGAGGTCGAACTCGTCGAACTCTCCCTGGTTCGCGACGGCGATGAGCTCGTCAGGCATCTGGTAGGTGAACAGGCGCATCTCCGGGAGTGCCCCGTACGGGTTCCAGGCGTCCGGGTGCGCGTCGGTGTACTCGGCCTTGGCGCGCTGCTCGTCGGTGTAGGTCCAGTTGAAGATTTGCTCCTCGATGAACTCTCCGGTTGCCAGCGCCTTGAACGGTGTGCCCGACAGGTACAGGTAAGCGCGGGTAGTGATCGGCAGGAAGTCGTCCTCGTCGTTGCCGAGCTCGTCAAGCTCCTCGTCGAAGGCCACGAGACCGTCGTTGTACTCGGCGGCCAGTTCCTTCTGCTTGACCTTCTCGTCCTCGCCCTCGAACAGCTCCTTGGCGGACTCTCGCCAGGCACCGAAGTGGTACTCGTCGAATATGACGAGGTCCCAGTTGGTGGAGTGAACCCACTCATTCTTCGGTTTGATGAGTCCGGTCTTCCGGTCGCGCCCGAGCAGGTCCTGAAACGAGCCGAAGTAGACCAACGGTCTCGTCTTGTCGGCATCGTCCGGGCTACCCCCTGTAGCCGAAGAGAGGTACTGCCAGCCGTCGAAGTCGGCATGAGACTCCAGGTCGGTCTGCCAGGCATCTTCCACCGCAGGCTTAAAGGTGACCACGAGGATGCGTCTCGCGCCGAGCCGCTTCGCGAGCTGATAGGAGGCGAAGGTCTTTCCGAAGCGCATCTTGGCGTTCCACAGGAAGCGCGGCACTGCGTGGTAATCCTCGGCCCAAATCGACCCGAAGTAGCCCTGTGCCTTCTCGACGGCGCTGACTTGCTCGGGTCGCATGGGGAAAGTCTCATGATGGGTTCCACTGAGTTTCACACCAGTGCGAAGCTCCGTGATCGCCGTGCGCACATCGTCTGGCGTGCACCGCATCCACTCTCGCGCTGAGCCCAAGATCGGGTTCTCGAAGCCCTTGTCGACCAACCGTTGACGCACATCTGTGTCGCGGAAGATCGCCCCATCGCCGCGTTCAGCGAGCTCATCCACATGGAGCGTGTAGGCCTGTTGCATCTGGCCCTGCGACTCGCGGATGCGGGCGTTCACGTCCGTCTTGGTCGTCTGTCCCACCTTCAGCAGCCCCGCATATCCCGCGGGTGGATCATTCGGCGACCACGCGTAGATGCGTAGACGTGCCTTCGGCCTCTCCGGGAGAAGCTCGTCGAGACTTCTACTCATTGATTGCCAACTCCATCGGACGGACTACTTTCTCGACGAAAGCGATCTCCTCATCGGTCAGACGGTATTTCGCATACAAGTCAGAGTCGGCCCACTGCTTGGTCCACTCTTGAACGGGCACGAACCCGTAGACCCTGCTCGTAACATGCTGGGAGGCCTTTCGGAGCTGAATCAACAAGCGCGTCAACCGGCAGGACAGGTACGAGAGCGCACTCTCTGCTTCCTCTTTCGAATCGAAGGGGCCGATGGCCAGGTATGTCTCCGTGGAGATACTCCCGGGTTCGCCGAGGAATGGCGTGCTGATGACGCGGTGGGGATACGAGTCCTTATTGCCGGTACCCGGAGCTGCGTAGCTGACGAAGATCTTCCACTTGTCGATCAACGCTTTGCCAGAAGCCACTTCACTCCTCGCGATGTAGCCGATGCCACCGTTCTGGTAGACCTTCACATCCTCGGGGCCGGCGACCGACTTCGCCTTGAAGAAGGTCCGCAACCCGAACGCACGGGCCGAACTCACAAGTTCGCTGAAGCTCTTCTCGGCCGGGAGGGAAACGCTCGGCTGCCCTGCGAGCTCGACCTTCATGATCTTCTTCAGGATGGAAACACCCTCATTGAAGCGTATGAAGACATCGGCTCCTTCTTCGAGTAGCGGTCGGGTGTCGGTCGAGTCATCCCATCCCTTGAAGTGGGTCGTGACCACGCACTCTCCAGGATGGTCACGATCCCAGAGGAAATAGTTCACGCCACCCTTGAGACCAACGCCCGGAAAGACATCAGCCGCACTGAGGAAGTCGTCTATCGAGCGAAGGCGTCCGTCTTTGAGCATCGACTCGCGGAAATCCTCCAACCCCTTGCCACCGGCAAACCATCTGGAGGGAATGACCATTGTGAGGAAGCGGGGATCAAGCTTCTTGGCCTGCTCAACGAACATCTGGTAGATCGGCGCAGCACTGGTTCCGTGTCCGCCGTCGCTGAGCTGGTAGGGCGGGTTGCCGATGATGACGTCGAACTGCATGCTGTCTCCGAACAGCTCGGCGATGCGAGCTTTGATGTCGTCGGTGTGAATGAAGGCGTAGGCGTGAGTCTCAAGTTCGTCGCCACGGGCGTAGTCGTCCTCGGCCGCCCCGCAGTAGACGCATTTGCGACTGGTGTAGAACGCGACCTCTTCGCTCGTCAGAGGATCGGCGCGAAACTCGCGTTTGCCGCCGGCCCAGGTGTGCTCTGTGCGCCCGAACCAGATGTTGCCGTCCTCAGTCGTGAATGACTTGGCGATCGAGTGCGGACCGTTGGCGAACTTCGAGCAGTAGACGCTCCGACGAGCCAGCAGTGCAGTGAGCTGGGTGATCCCGATGCCGAACACCTGACGGGTGAGGATGTGATCGACACGTTCGGCGAGGTCGGGGATAGCCAAGGTCAACCCGTCGGTGAGCCGACGCACGATCTCGCGGAGGAACACACCGGACTTGGTAAACGGATCGAGGAACGTGACATCGGGGTTGGCCCAGATATCGGCGCCGTCGTTGTCGTCTGCCCACGCGGCAGCGAGCGTGTCGAGCATCTGGTTCGCAAACTCTGGCGGGGTGAAGACCTCATCGTTGGAGAGGTTTGCGATGCAGGTCAAAACATCTGGGTTGTGCGCCCGTAGGGTGAATGGTGGAAGGGTCATGCGTCGGCCTCGGCGATCTGGCTGACGGTCATCGTCGGATAGGTCTGCGCGGGAAAAAACAGATCGTCGTCGTCGAGTTCGCCGAACAGCGTGCCCTCGTATGACGCGCGCTGAGTGAGGTCGTCGTAGCGAAAGTCGCGCCTCTGGAACTTTCCCTTGCCGAGGTAGCCCCACTCAGGAAAGGTGATCGGTTGACCACTGGGCACGGTCATGGTCAGGGCATCGCCCTGCACGATGTTCACGGCTAGGACCGCGCGTGCCGCTCGCGCCCACTGGTCATCGTTGCTGATGCCCAAGAACGTGGTGAACACCTCGGCAAGATTGTCACGGCACTCCTCGGCGTTGTCACTGAGGAGCTCGATGCCGTACGTGCACATCAGCGCGAATAGCGCGTAGTGACGCTTCTCGAACTCGCTCCTGCCGTGGCGGAACTCGACCGTGACGAGTTTGCGGGCCAAGACGGGAACGAGGAAGTTGCCCGAGCCACACGCGGGTTCAAGCACGCGAGAATCGATCCGCTCGGCCTCGTCCTTGACCAGATCGAGCATGCCCTCAACCATCCACGCTGGCGTGAATACCTCGCCGTGATCGGCAACGCGTTGCTTGGAGCGAGTCAGAGCTTCGATCTTTTCATCAGTGGCCACGTTGCCGATCCTCCTACCCGCAGCCGAGCTGCACTATTTCTT
>CXWK01016352.1_pt1 | contig 13825 bp, 13 predicted proteins | sample 590851 | NCBI WGS metagenome assembly CXWK01 (sample SAMEA3498364, study PRJEB10139) | wastewater metagenome | biome: wastewater treatment plant; material: activated sludge | place: Denmark | collected 2014-08-01
TATTTTTATAGAATACAAGCTGGTGATTTTATTTCAACTAAGAAGTTTATTTTATTAAAATGAAAAATGTTTATATAATATTATTTGTCTTTGTTGTCTCTGTTACATTTTATCCACAGAGAAACTCAGTTATAAATAATTCAAGTGCTGATCAAACTCAAATTCAAATTACTTCTTCAAATTTGCCAATCGTAATTATTAATACTAATGGACAGGAAATTACAAGTGATGAAAAAATAACTGCTGATAAGGGAATAATTTTTAATGGAGAAGGAGTTCGAAATTAGCTAACAAATCCGTTTAACAATTACAATGGTAAAATAGGAATTGAAATAAGAGGATCATCCTCACAATCTTTTCCTAAAAAACAATATGCAGTTGAAACTAGAGATTCACTTGGTGAAGATCTTGATGTTTCTTTACTTGGCTTTCCGGAAGAGAGTGACTGGATATTATTTGCTCCGTATAATGATAAAAGCTTAATGCGTGATGTACTGATATATAAATTAGCATCTGATATGGGGCGATATGCAAGTCGTTCAAAGTATTGTGAAGTTGTTTTGAATAACGAATATGTTGGAGTTTATGTTTTATTGGAAAAAGTTAAACGTGATAATGATCGTGTTAACATAAAAAAGTTAGAGCCAACAGATATTACCGGTGATGCTATAACCGGTGGTTATATAATTAAGATTGATAAAACTGATGGAGAAGAAGTTGATGGCTGGTATTCTACTTATCTTCCGTACCCGCAATCTCAGCATTCTATTTTTTATCAATATCATTATCCTAAACCTGATGAAATTGTTCAGCAGCAACAAGATTATATTAAAAGTAAAATTTTTAGTTTCGAAACTATGATGGCTTTTAATACTAATATCTCAGATTCAGCAGACGGGTATCCAAAATTTTTAGATGCAGATTCTTTTGTTGATTTTGTATTAGTTAACGAAGTTGCAAAAAATGTTGATGCATATAGACTGAGTACATATCTTTATAAAGATAGGGATAGCAGGAACACAAAAATATTTGCGGGACCGGTTTGGGATTTTAATCTTGGTTTTGGAAATGCTGATTATTATAATGGATGGACTACAAATGGTTGGCAGTTAGAATATTTATCAAACTATGAAACTAACATGGGTGGAGAATCTTTTTTAATTCCCAATTGGTGGTTAAAACTATTTCAAGATTCACTATTCCAGAATAAAGTTTATGCAAGATGGCAAAATGTTAAAGCCAATATATTTAATACTCAAAAAATTAATCACTACATCGATTCATTAACAATCTTATTAGACGAATCTAAAACAAGAAATTTTGAAAAATGGCCGGTGCTTGGAGTGTGGGTTTGGCCAAATTATTATGTCTTTCCAACATATGCAGAAGAGGTTGCTTTTCTAAAATCGTGGATAAACAATCGATTAAACTGGATGAATACTAATATGATTGGTGAACCATCAAGTGTTGAAAATCTTGATGACGAAATTCCATTAGAATTTTCGCTTGAGCAAAATTATCCAAATCCATTTAACCCTGTGACAACCATATCATTTGCTTTGCCCATTTCAATCCAAACTAAAGTTACTGTTTATGATATTCTAGGCAGGGAAGTACAAGTTTTAAAAAATGATTTTCTTAATGCCGGGTATCATAGAATAGTTTTTAATGCTAATGATTTATCAAGTGGAGTTTATTTTTATAAAATAGAAACATCAAGTTTTAGTAAATCTAAACAAATGCTTCTACTTAAATAATTTTATTAATTATGTATCGTCCTAAAATAAAAAGCCTCAGTTTATGCTGAGGCTTTTTGCTTACTAATTTGTTATAGGGAGAACTACTTAACTAACATCATTTTATTAGATTGAGTAAAGTTTCCAGCAACCATTTTGTATATATACATTCCACTTGCAAGATTACTTCCATTAAAATCAACATAATGTGAACCAGCAGCAACATTATCATTTATTAACTCAGCAACTAATTCACCTGTTACTGCGTAAACAGATATTGTTACTTTAGAATCAACTGGAATCGAGTAACTAATTTTGGTTGTTGGGTTAAATGGGTTTGGATAGTTTTGACTTAAACTAAATGTTGAAGGTATTTCTAAATTAACTTCAACAACCTTAGTGTAAGTGAACGAGCCATCAAAATCAACTTGCTTTAATCTATAGTATGTGTTGGTGCCAGAAATATTATTATCAACAAAACTATAACTTAACGCGTTTGTTGAATTACCAGCAGCACTTACTTGTCCAATTGAATTCCATTGAGTAGCATCATTACTTCTTTGAATGTCGAAGTAACTACTATTTAACTCAGTTGCCGTTTGCCAGTTAAGTACAACACTATTTCCATTCATATTTGCTGAGAAAGATATTAATTCTACAGGAATAATTCCTGGAAATTCATCCGCACCAATTTCAGGAATAGTATCTCTTGTTTCACCATCAATATCTGTGGTAAATCCCGGTAACAGAATTCCTTTTCCCAAAACTGGAGTGCTTGTACTTGAGAGATGAAAATCTGTTAATGAATTTAATAATGGATCAATGCTTAAACTATTAAGATCAGCGCCGGTAGAATCTTGCCAATCGTTTAAAGTTAATAATTCTGTGGCATTATAATATCCAACTCGTGAATTTACTCCTGTAACATATATATCATTATTATCAGAAGTAAACAATGTTGTTGATCCAGCAAAATAAAGAGCTTTAGCGACAGAGCTATCACGCTGGTTAATAAAAATATTATTTTTTATATCAAATGTTGAACCTGCAACTGGATTGAATCTTAAGCAAGTCATTCTGCCACTTGCTTTTTTTGTCATGTTATTTAACACAACAGTATTATGATAAAGTTTTACTGTAGCATTGGCTGGAGCATCCTGGAAAGAAACTACATCAACACTTGCAGGAATTCCAGTTCCGCTATGAACAAAATCACCACCGAAGAAATTATTATAAATATTTAAAATTACACCAGTCTGACCAGTCAATGTGCCCAATCCATACATCCCTTCCGTAGCAGTTGCAACAGAACGGAGAGAATGAACTGTGTTATTAATAATATTTATGGTACCGTTATAAGTATTAAAAATTATTCCCCATACCGGAAAACCTGCTGGCGGTGCATTTAACCCATAAATTTCATTTCCACTGATTTCTGAAGTTGTTCCAGTAGTTCCAACAAAATAGAAATAAACTCGTCTTAGAGTTCCATACAATTCATTGTTTCTAATAATAGCTTCAGTTACATATATAGATGCTGAAGAACCACCAGTTACAGAAACGCAGTAAGCAGGGTCAAAAGTACCATCTCCAATTTTACAATTTTCAACAGTAATACCATTTGTAGCACCTGTTGATTGTCCGTTAACATAAACTCCTCTGGATGTTGATGCGCCAGCAGGAGCCTGTCCGTATTTTATAATAAGATTTTTTATAATAATAACGTCGGCATTTCCGTAAAGCTGAATTCCAGTTCTACCATTAGTAGCATCATTCATTGAGATTGTTAAATCTCTAGTTGTGCCACCAACTGTATTGGAGCCATCAAATGTAATATAACTTGTGCTATCTAAAGTAATCCCGGCATAAGATTGATGACCAGTAGTAATACAGCCGGTTATAGTTATTGTTGGAGTTTTAGTAGCTGCCGGTTTAATGATAAGTTTATTTGTTGATGATAAATCACCTCTGTAAAATTTTAATAACGATCCTGTTTCAGCCAGATTATCATCTATGTAAAAATAAACAGTACCACTTAAACCAACTTCATTAAGTGAATCAATTGCAGCAGCAAGTGTAGCAAACCCTTGTGGATTTGCACCCTGTGGTATATAATAATTCCCACTTAGTTGAGCAAATGTAATGGAACTGAGAACAAGAAAAACTAAAAGTAAAGTTACTCTTTTCATATTAGCCTCATTTGTGATTAATAAAATAAAAGAAAGTTAAATTGATTTGGTTTTTGCAAGATCATAAAAAATTAAGTTGTGCTCAATAATTACACTCAAACTTATAAAATAAAAATAACAATTCCATTAGTCTTTTTAGAAATTTAATAGTAGAAATATATTTAAGCATTACTTTGCAAATGTTAGTAAATTTGATTTGAAGATTATTTAATATTCAAATCATTCATTCTTTGGTTAGTAAACAAAATTTTGATACTAAATGACATGATAACACAACAACAAGCATTTGATATTGCTAAAAACATTATCCCTGATATTGAATTAAAAGGAGTTAGAATATCTAATACAATATCAGATAATAAAAAACTTTCAAAACTTCCTAAAGACTGTTGGTACGTAAGTTATAGCCCGGTTCCGATGAATCATTTAAGTTGTTCGAATTCAGGTATTGTTTTTTTGTGTTTAAGTAAAATAGATGGGCGCGTATTGTTTCATCAAACTTTATGAAATAAATGAAGTGCAGAAATAGATTTCTGCACTTTAACAGTTCAAAACCTACTTTAGAATTATCATTTTTTTTGAGTCAGAATAATTTGCTGTAGATAATTTATAAAAATAAATCCCACTTGAAAACGATGAAGCATTAAAATAAACCTCATGATACCCAGCTTGCTTAAATTCATTTACTAATATTTTTACTTCTTCACCCAATAAATTTATAATAGAAATTTTTATTTCAGCAGGTTCTGGGATTTGAAAATTAATTTTAGTTGTTGGATTAAATGGGTTTGGATAGTTTTGAAATAATTTATAAGCGAGTATAAGTGAATTAAAAGCAACCTCAACAAATTGAGGGTATTTAAAACTTCCATCTAAATCGATTTGCTTTAGGCGGTAATAAATTTTTGCACCATTACTTTTTATATTGTTATCAGTATATGAATATGATTTTGGTTCTGTAGTTGTACCGTTTCCAACAACATATCCAATATTCTCCCAGGAATCTGAAATCTTTCTTTCAATTTGAAATCCTTCATTATTTAATTCTGTTGCTGTCTCCCAATTAAGAATAACATTGTTGAGGTTTATTGACGCTGAAAAACTTGTTAGCTCAACTGGAATGACCGAAATATTTATTGATGCTTCATTTGAATAACCAGATTGATTATTATCATCAAAAGCTTTAATGCGATATGTGTAGTTTGCTGTATCATTTATTATGTCAGTGTATACAGTAATATTTTGTTCAACTGAATCAATTGAAATAAATAAATTAGAATTGCCGGTTTCTCTTTCAATTATAAATCCAGTTTCATTATTTGAATTATCTTTCCATTGAAGATTTACTTCTCCTGAAATATTGCTGTTAACTCTAAGATAAGATGGAGCAATTAAAGGTGAAGTAGGAGTAAACTTGTAAATCTTTCCATTAAATGAAAGAAGATACAACTCTTGATTCTGATCAATACCAAAAGACGGAATTGTTCCAGGAAGATTAGCCAGGAAAGTATTGGTTGCTGGATTTATACCATCATATTCTAAAGACAATACAGGTGACCCATAATCCCCATAAATATATTTTCCATAAAGTTCTGGAATATTTGGTCCACGATATACATACCCACCTGTAATAGCAAAACCTACCGAATGAGAATATTCCCAGATAGGAGACTCATATATTCCATTACAATTTGTCATATCGTAAGTATGATTTCCTTCATAACATCGCCAGCCATAGTTTTTGCCGCTCACAATTAGATCGATCTCTTCCCAATCTCCTTGCCCAACATCACCACACCAGATTTTATTTGTAATAGGATCAATGCTAAATCTCCATGGATTCCTTAATCCATAAGCATAGATTTCTTTACGGATAGTTCCTAAGCTATCAATAAATGGATTTGTAGAAGGGATACCATAATTTAATGGTGGCTGTATATTATCAACATCAATTCTTAAAATTTTACCAAGTAATACAGAAATGTTTTGTGCATTATTTTGTGGATCTCCACCAGATCCACCATCCCCAGTAGCAATATAAAGAAATCCATCATTCCCAAAAGTAATTTGTCCGCCATTATGATTTTCAAATGGCTGGTTAAATTCAAGAATTATAAATTCACTATTTTTATCTGCATAATCAGGATTGGAAGAGCTAACTGTAAATCGAGAAATAACAGTTCGTAGTGGATTATCAGCTATGTAGTTAACATAAAAATATCCATTGTTTTCATAATCTGGATGAAATGCTAGCCCTAATAATCCGGCTTCGCCACCATAGTAAACTCTATCATTTAAATCCAAAAATATTTTGGTTGAGTTTACTGAAGCATCATTTTGGAAAACTCGGATAACTCCGATTTGATCAACCACAAATATGCGATCTGATAAATCACCAGCATGTTGCAAATCTACAGATCGCTGTAAAGTAAGATTTGGGAATGCTTGTTGAAAAGTAAACTGTGGTAAAACTGTATTACTAAAAAAAGTAAAAAGAATATTATTTTACTCTTGAAGAAGATTTTCATTGTGCCTCAATATTATTAAAAAAATAATATTACAATTAGAAATTAGATTTCTAAAATTTAATTTTGGTTTATTTTTAAAGGAAGAATAAATGCTTAATTCATAATTAAAAATCTGGATGACATTTCACAATTATATTTTGGAAACCTCTTTTTTGAAGAAATTTGATAGAATTTAACAACGAATTTTTGATAAATTTGGGCAGGATAAAATTAATCTTTATAACCATCTGAAAAAACAAATGACATTTGAATCAATTAAAACAATATTTTTCTCTTTGTCTTTTCTTTTGATTTTATTTGATTGGTTTGTAAATAAAAGTGAGGGTAAAAAAATATTTTATTGTTGAGAGAAATCATTTTTTAGTTAGAATTAAATTATAAAGGATGGAATAGTGACAAGGAGAGTTCCGTTTGATTTTTACTTACCACCACAAGTTGATAACAGAGGTGAAGCTTTTATCAATTCGAGACCAAGAATTTATAAAATTGACTTATTTATTTATTTTAATACAATAATAATTGGCTCAATTTATGATAATATTAAGGCCAATCAAATATATCGTGGTATAATTCGATTAAAAAAAATCGTAAAAGGATTTTATGAACAAGCAATTCTTGAAAAAAATAGAAAATAAAACTTCAGTAATAGGTATAATTGGCTTAGGCTATGTTGGTTTACCACTTGCACTTGAATATGCGAATAAAGGTTTTAAGACAATAGGGTTTGATATTGATGAGCGAAAGATTCCAATACTTAATTCCGGTAAAAGCTATATAAAGCACATCAAAATGGATAAGATTAAAAAAGTTGTTGATAACAAAAAATTTTTAGCTACTACAGATTTTACTATGTTGCCTGAAGTTGATGTTATAATAATTTGCGTTCCTACTCCTCTTAATGAGCATCGCGAACCGGATATGACTTATATTGAAAACTCAGGTAGAATTATTGCTAAATATTTACGACCAGGACAGTTTATTTCACTTGAGTCATCAACCTATCCTGGAACAACTGAAGAAATTTTATTACCGATGTTTGAGAATGCACCTCTTACACAGGCTCAAGTAGGCATTAAACAGCCAACAAAAGTGAAGAAATTTGTTGTTGGTAAAGATTTTTACTTAGCATTTTCACCAGAACGTGAAGACCCCAACAATCCCAAATACTCAACGGCTACAATTCCCAAAGTGGTTGGTGGTGTGACTGAAGACTGTTTAAAGGTAGCATTGGTAATATATAACCAGGTAATAGTTAAAACTGTACCAGTTTCTTCTCCACGCGCAGCTGAAGCGACAAAACTATTAGAAAATATTTATCGGTCAATTAATATTGCTTTGGTTAATGAACTTAAAATGGTCTTTGAAAGAATGAATATCGATGTATGGGAAGTTATTGACGCAGCAGCAACAAAGCCTTTTGGATTTCAAGCTTTCTATCCTGGCCCTGGTTTAGGTGGCCATTGTATACCAATCGATCCATTTTATTTAACATGGAAAGCACGTGAATTTGAAATAAGCACAAAATTTATTGAACTTGCTGGTGAAATAAATACTTATATGCCATATTATGTTGTTGAAAAAGCTGGTGAAGTACTTAACAAGTTTAAGAAATCACTAAATGGCTCAAAAGTGCTTATCCTTGGTGCATCATACAAAAAAGATATTGATGATATGCGTGAATCTCCTTCTCTAAAGCTTATTGAGATATTAAATGAGAAAGGTGCCAAAGTTGAATACAATGATCCTTATGTTCCAAAACTTCCAAAGACTCGTAAATACCAGTTCGATATGGTATCTGTTGATCTTACAAAGAATAATCTAAAGAAATATGATCTCATATTGCTGAGTACAGATCACAGTGCCTACAACTACAAATTCATTACATCCGTATCCAAAATAATCCTTGATACGAGAAATGCATTTGAAAAAGCCGGTGTTAAATCAGATAAAATATATAAAGCATAGCAAATAAATTTAAACTTTCTATTCCTAAGAGTTTAGTTCTTTGTTAGAATAGATTAGATTATAAATGGCGCCATTACAGCGCCATTTTTTTGTGTGCTACTCAATACAGATAGATGAAGAGAAATTTATAGGATTGTTATTTGCATCAAGGGTTACAATTGCAGCATATACCTTATGATCAGTGTAACTTTCATAAACTACCTGATCTGCTTTTAGTAACGCTTTACTGAATGTTAGTGAATTTGTTAACTGTAATACCTGAGAATCAAATTCAATAGGTATAAATGTAAATTTTTCTGCGTGATCGGATACTGGATTTGATAAGTAAACCAACGCATAAAGTTTAACATTTACCTCAGTCTCAAGATCAAAATCATAAGTGCCGGTTAAAGCATTAACAACTATACTAAGCGCTGTTGAACTAATTGTATTTGTACCTGTACCTATTGGAAAGCCCCCGTATGGAGTGATTATATTTTTATTTGTAAGTACTCCGTCACCAACCAGTTTGTAATTTGATTGAACAAAATAACTGAAATGATTAAGACCCTGTCGTGCATAAGCTTTCCAGATAAGTCTTAGTATGTCAAATGAACCTATGGCAGAACCAAGACTTACACTAAGCTTAAATTTCTCACGCCATTTTAATACTTCAACAGAATTATTCTTTTTTCTAAAGCCGGGTTTACGACTGAGGATATTTCTTCCGTTTACTATTTTGCCTGTTATGTTACCAACTGATCCTTGTAATTCGCCAAGGATTCCGCTTTTAATGATTGCCATAATATTTTTTCCTTTAATTTATTTATTTAATAATTTTGTACACAGATTTATTTAAGGGTACTAAATCGCAAACTGAAATCTCTAAATGCGGGGCGGCGATAAATTATCATACTGATTGGATTCAATCTTCCGCTGATTAAATTCAATTCGGGTCCTTTTATGATTGTTGAACTTTATTCGGGATATATCGGCAAGCTCAGCAATACGCAAGCAGTGTATATTAACAGCTCGCAGTAAGCGACAATTAAGCGGGAACTGAATATGGATTGTACGGGTAACCAGCGAGAAATCAGCGACAAACTCACCTGAAAAACTTTGCCTGAATACCTCAAACGGATTCCATTTTAACCTGTTCACTCTATTTGTATTGCCTCTGTAAACCATAATTTTTCTCTTTTCTGTATGGTAATACTCCCGAAAAATATTTTTCCGTCTTTGACGGAATTTTCATTTTCAAGAGTATATCTCTTTAGTTAAAAACATTTTTTAAAGGGTAACAATTGGAATCCGATAATATTAAACAAAGAACATATGCAATAGAGTCTTTTATCAAGAATCAAAAAGACGACTATTTAACGATGTTGTACCGGACTAAAAAACGTTTGGGGCTGGCTCTTGGCTTTAGTTCCAGAGTTACAACTATTGGGGAAGGTATGATGAACGAGGTATTCAGTGATTTAATAGCTGGTACCAGAAAATGGGATATGGAAAAGTTTAAACTCGAACAGGTGCTCTGGATGAATTTAAAAAGTGAAGTTTCTGCAAGAGTTAAAAAAGAAAAAAGATTTGTGCCAACTATGGTAATAAGTGAAGCTGATGAGAATGATGGTAAATGTGTTGATGATCTTATAAATACAAAACCTGATGATGTTGAAGGTAGTGTTGATGCAGAAACAATACAGGCCTATTGTTTTGATACTATTCTTAAAGGAGATGACGATGCACAAGTAGTATTTGACGAAATGCTAAAAGGCAAAACACAAAAACAGATCGCAGAATATCTACATACAACACCTGACAAAGCTGAAATAAAAATAAGAAGCATAAGGAGGAAAATATCAAGAGAAATACCACGATATATGCTCGAGAATTTACCAAAATCACTAATCACTAAAATACTTAATCAATCATAAGAGGAGTTAAATGGAAGAACAACGGCTGAAAGTATTATTCGACATCATTCTTGAGCCTGAGGAAGATGACGAAGATATTCGGTCTGTACTGATTTCTGAAGGAGATGATCCTGATGAAATATTACAACGTGCCAATGATTTTATTGACGAAAAACTGGCACAGATCAAATTACAGGAAGGGAAGAACAGGCAGAACAAAGCATCAGAGTTTTTAAAAAATTTAGGAGGTTCAATTTCAAATAAATTTAATAACGATATTTCTTTAGGCGGAGTGGGTTATGCTTACAGAAAGCAGGATGCAGACAGCAATCAAAATAATTCAGAGATTTTAAATCAGGCAGAAAAACTTGAACAGTTAAAAAAACTTATGGGCAATGGAAATGGGAATACTGGCAAAAGCTAATGCTAAAAAATTATTAAAAAAATATTTTATTAAAGATCCGGCTAAGCTGGATCTTTATGCAATTGCAGGTTATGAAGATTTATTTATTGAAGAAAGAGATTTGTTTACTAGTGAAGGGCAGCTTGTTGTAAAAGAAGGAATGGGAATTATTACAGTTGATGATAAAATCATAGAGAAGGGACAAAAGAAATTTACTATTGCCCACGAGATGGGTCACTTTTTTAATTCAGGTAAGAAAAACGGAAGTTACTTTTGCAGCGGACTTGATATAAGAGGTATTAAGCAGGATATCACAGCGGAGATTGATGCAAATGATTTTGAGGCTGAACTGCTTATGCCGGAAGAATGGATTGTTAATTTTACTAAAGGTAAGAAATTCGGCAAAAAATTATTATCCGAAACAGCAGAATATTTTGATATTTCCTTAAGTGCGGCCGCGTTAAGATATGCAGAAATTGGCAATCATCCTGTTGCTGTTATAATGAGTAAAGATGGTGTTGTTAAATGGAGCCGTATAAATAAATACTTTACTTTTCACTTTATCAGGAACGGCAGCAAAATAAACGATCTTTCTTATGCTTATGAATTCTTTAAAGGTGAAAAGATTACCGATGAACCTGAAGAAATTCTTGCGGATGCGTGGTTTCGTGAAGATTTTAATTATAAAAAAGATTACTTTCTTTACGAGCAGAACATACCGATGTACAGGTATAACTCAGTGTTAACATTGCTTTGGGAAAAGTAGGTAGGGATTAAGTGGGATATAAATATGGAAATTGATCTTACCACCTAAAAGTAGAGACTAAGTTAAGCAACTGTTTCAATTAATTCTTTTCTGTTTTCTTTGATAAACATATACTTTACTCTTTTACCTTTGCAAAGTATCCCAAAGCTTTTTTTAAAATATCACGTTCCATTGTTAACCTGGCTATCTCTCGGTCCTTCTTTCTCAACTCTTCTTGTTCCTGCTTCAGATTACCTTTCCCTGGAAATGCATTCTGTTGATATGACAGAGAATCCTTTTTCCATTTGTGTAATGAGTTTTCATTTACATCCAGATCACTTGAAACCTGCATTAAACTCATTCCACCCTCAGTTATCATCTTTATTGCTGATAACTTGAATTCTTTATCGTAACTTCTTCGTTTTCCTGTCATTGTTTGCTCATATATTTTATTTACTTTTACTTAAATATAATCGCTTTTCTTTTTGTCTTTTATATGGGGGTGGATCAAATCTACCTAAAACAGGAAATGTAAAGTTAACACTTTATAACATACTCGGACAGGAAATAAGAATACTTGTAAATGAATACAAAGAGTCTGGTGTTCACACAATAAACTTAGATGCAAGTGAACTAAACAGCGGAATGTATATTTATAAACTTGAATCAGGTTCATTTGTTCAAACCCGGAAGATGATGCTGTTGAAATAAGTTTTCAGAAATATTTGAGTTTGCTAGCAAAGCATTTTTAGTTTTTTATTTGAAAAGGCTCAGTAAAATGAGCCTTTTTTTTAGGTTAATAGCTATTGGTTAAAAATATTAAATCACAACAAATTTTTGGTAATAATAGGCTTTTATTAAACATAGATATTTAATCTTCATTTTCGTAAATTAGATATAAAATTTGGCTTATTATTTGAAGCTGATTATTTGAATTATATAATTCAAAATAAAGTTTCCTATTTTATAATATTTTTATTTGCAAGGATTACGATGAACATACTCAAGTCTATATTTGTGGTTATCTTATTTTCAAGTGGAATAGTTTTACCACAACGTACGCTCCCTGCTTCAGAACATTTTAACTATTCTACTGGAGAACTCAGGATTGTTGGAGCACCTGATTGGACAAGAATCGCAGGAACATCCAATGATTTGTTAGTTGTTACAGATAATCTTTCTTACTCTGGTTATCCAATGCTTCCAACGGGAAATCGAATTCAGATTGTTACCGGTATTGGTGATGATTACAAGCTTACTATTGAAAGTGAAAATGGTTACGGTAAAAAAGTTTATGCATCCTTCTTATTAAATATAATCAGTTCTACTGGTTTAGGTACGGGTACGGTTTTTGTCGGGCTTGGCACCGAAAATGGTAATCCACAAGGAAGATTATGGATTAGGAATGGAACTGTAATTGGTACAAATTTTAATTTAGGAATAAGTAAAAATAGTAATACTCTAATTGAATATAATACTGCTAATCTATTATTTAATACTATCTATTTAGTTGTTATTAGTTATGAAATTGGGACAGCAGTACTTGGAGATGACATTGTTAAATTATGGGTGAATCCGGATTTGTCTGGTGTTGAACCAACACCCTCAATATTATTGACAGATAATACTGCTGATGATATACCTAATATAGATGGATTTTTTATTAGACAAGCAGTAGGCACACCCAATGCATATATAGATGCGTTAAGAATATCCACATCCTGGTTGCAATCGCCTTTACCTGTAGAATTATCATCATTTTCAGCGTCAACAATTGGCTCAGCAGTTAAATTAAGTTGGAGAACAGAAACAGAAGTAAACAATTATGGATTTGAGATTGAAAGAAGCGAGAAGCAAGAAGCAAGAAGTGGAGTGTGGGAGAAGATAGGATTTGTGAATGGTAATGGGAACAGTAACTCACCAAAAGATTATTCATTTGAGGATAAAACGGTTACTGCAGGAAAACATTCATATAGACTAAAACAGATAGATAATGATGGACAGTTTGAGTACTCAAAAACAATAGAAGTTGATTTTGGTGCTCCAAAGAAATTCGAGTTAAGCCAGAACTATCCAAACCCGTTTAACCCAACAACAACAATTCGTTTCAATCTACCAGAAACAGGAAATGCAAAGTTAACACTCTATAACGTACTTGGACAGGAAATAAGAACACTAATAAATGAATACAAAGAGTCAGGAGTTTATACAATAAACCTAGATGCAAGTGAACTAAACAGCGGAATGTATATTTATAAACTAGAATCAGGTTCATTTGTTCAAACTCGAAAAATGACTCTAGTCAAATAGTTAATTAATCGATTGAAGTTGAACTAAATTTGTAGATAAAGTCAATCATTATAT
>CXWK01000523.1_pt6 | contig 13824 bp, 13 predicted proteins | sample 590851 | NCBI WGS metagenome assembly CXWK01 (sample SAMEA3498364, study PRJEB10139) | wastewater metagenome | biome: wastewater treatment plant; material: activated sludge | place: Denmark | collected 2014-08-01
AGGATCAGCATCAACGCCAGGAAAGCCTTGGGGTTGTGCGGGTCCGGGAAATGGTTCCACGAGTAAATAATGCAGAGCGGAATAATGATCGCGCTCAGCACCATCAGCGGCAGCGAAATGCCGTCGATGCCCATGTGGTAGTTGGCGTTAATGACGCTGATCCAGGTCTTATTGACTTCCATCTGGATGTCGCCGCCGGCATCAAAGTTGAAGTCGGCGATCACGCCAATAGCCACTGCCAACGTCGCCAGGCTGAAGCCGAGCGCCGCGATCTTGATGAGCCCCTCTTCGCTCCGAGGGATGGCTACGACCACCGCGGCTCCGACCAAGGGCAGGAACACCAGCAGTGTCAGTGCCCAGTCTTCGAATCCGTTCATGGTTTGCTGTCTCCCTCAGCTCAGTACGAGCACGGCGAGGCCGATCAGACCCACCGAAGCGAACAAGAACAAGGCGTATCGCTGAATGTGGCCGTCTTGGGCCTTTCGCAGCGCATCACCAGAGGCCCCCACCGCAGCAGCAGACCCGTTAACCGCACCATCGATCACGTTCCGGTCGAAGAAAGATGCTGCCGTCGACAGCCCCCGACCGAACAAGGTGCCTACACCATTAACTATGCCGTCGATCACGTTCTGGTTAAACCAGTAGCACGCTCGAGCGATCGGACCCTTAATGGGTTTGACCACCAGATTCTGCGCGATCCAGTCGAAATAGAACTTTTCATCGATGACGTGAACGACCCAGCGGAGGAAGGCGCTGCGAGCGATGACACCCTTCGGAGCGGTCCCGAGGTACCAAATCCACACGGCCAGTGCGATACCGACCAGGGCCGGGATCGAGGTCAGGATGGCCAAGGTCGTATTGAACTTGTGGTGGGGCGGGATGAAGTAGCCGCCGTGATCGGCCTCACCTTCACCTTCCCCTTCTTCCGCTTCGGCAGCGAGCTCCCGGGGTGCGCCAAGGCTGTCGAAGCTGACCGACGCATATTGCACCGAGGTCATCGACGGCATCGCAGCGGCACCGGGGGCTGCGTTGAGGTCGGTCGGTTCTACCGAGAAGGCGGCCGCCGCATGTTCTTCGGCCGAACCAGTCTCTGTTGCCGGCGTCTCGCCTTCACCGTGGGAGACGATGGGTTGACCAGATGCGTCAACGAGCGGCACTTCCATCTCGGTCCACTCACTGAACTTCTCGATGCCCGGTGCGTTCAGGAAACCCGAGAACACTGCGAAGAAAGCGAGGATGACGAGCGGAACGGTGATGATCTTGGGCGATTCGTGAGGGGTGCCGTGCCCCTTGTACTCACCCCAGAAGGTCTTGAAATAGGCCCGCCCCATGTAGGTAGCCGTCATGAATGCACCGATCGAACCCATGATCAGCACAAAGTTGTAACCGTCTGCGTAGGCACCATTGAGGATCTCGTCCTTGGACCAGAAGCCTGACAACGGGGCGATACCAGCGAGGGCGAGCGTCGAAAGCAAAAAGGTGATGTGGGTGGTGGGCATGTACTTACGCAGCCCGCCCATCTTGCGCATGTCGAAGGTGTGGTGCACCCCGTGGGAAACCGAACCGGCCCCAAGGAACAGACACGCCTTGAAGAACGCGTGGGTAAAGAGGTGGAACAGTGCCGCCGTCCACGCACCAACCCCCAGCGCCGCCACCATGTAACCGAGCTGGGAAATCGTCGAGTACGCCAGCACCTTCTTCAAATCTTGCTGGACGAAGGCCATCGACGCACCGACGACAATCGTGATGCCACCGATCAATGCGATCGGGTTGATGCCACCCGCACCGATATCAAAGCCGTAGAAGAAGACGGGGAAGATCCGTGCCACGAGGAAGATACCTGCGACGACCATCGTCGCCGCGTGGATAAGCGCCGACACCGGGGTCGGACCGGCCATGGCGTCGGGCAACCAGATATGGAGCGGAACCTGAGCGCTCTTCCCCACGACGGCCAAGAGCAACCAAGAGGAAGCGAACAGCAAGAGCCAATGTTCAATGAGACCCGAAGCGGCGAGCGAGTTGATCGTGCCGATGTCGAAGGTCTTGCCAGCCGCAAAGAAGAGGGTCGACAAACCGACCAACAAGCCAATGTCACCCGTACGAGTCGTCAAGAACGCTTTCAGGGCAGCGTTGGAGTTTGCTTGTTCTTCAAACCAGTGCCCGATCAGCATGAAGGAACACAGACCCATGGTCTCCCAGCCGAACAGCAGCAGCAGGATGCTGTCGGACATGACCATGGTCAACATGCCGGCCGTGAACAGGCTCAACGCTGCGAAGTACTGCGTGTACCTGCGGTCGCCCTTGACGTATTCGGTCGAGAAGAGGTGAACCAACGACGACACCAAGGTAACGACGAACAGCAAGATCGCAACCATGCCGTTGATCGACACCCCAAGTCGGACATCGACATCTCCAATGGAGAACCAGGACACCGACTGGCGGACAGGTTCGGCCGATGAGTGATCACCGGTTACCCATTGGAAGAGCACAATGCACGACATGACAAAGGTCGTCAGAACGGCAGGGATGCCGATTTCGTGACCCTTATTCGGCAGGCGCTTTCCGAAGAAGAGAATCAGCCAGTAGGACGCGATCAGGATTACAGGGATGATCCATGCGTGTTCGATCATGCGATCAGCCCTTCATCTCGTCGAGTTCGTTGAAGTCGCTGGCGCCATAACCCCGGAAGATCAAGATGACCAGCGCCAAGCCAACGCCGACTTCGGCCGCGGCGATAGCGATAACGAACAGGGCAAAGATCTGCCCGGCCGTGTCGTTGAGCGCAGCCGAGAAGGCCAAAAAGTTGAGGTTCACCCCAGCGAGCATCAGTTCGATGCTCATCAGCACGAGGACTGAGTTCTTGCGCGAAATTACGCCGTACACGCCTGTGCAGAACAAGAAGGCAGCCAAGATCAGAAACTGAACAAGTTGCATAGAGTCAGTCCTTCCCGGCCAATACCGCCACGGCAACGACCAACGCCGCGACCACTCCAACAACCACGAACCCGAAAGCCATTACTCAGTCCTTCCGAGCTAGAGCGATTGCCCCGACGAGGGCACCCAACAACAGCAGGGAGATCAACTCGAACGGGACGATGAAGTCGGTAAAGAGTTCGCTCGAAATCGCTTGCGTAGTTCCGGCGTCCCCTGGGACGAATCGGGTGCGCTCGACGAAGTCGACGACGATTGCGCTGAACAACCCGAATAGGCCGAGAGCGGTAATGGCACCCATCCACCGTTGCGAGTTGGTCTGCGACGCCGTGGCCCGCATCGGCGCTCTGGTCACCATGATCCCGAACAGGAACAGGATGACAACGGCCCCGATATACACGATGACCTGGACCCAAGCCACAAACTCGGCCGCCAACAACAGATACTGAGCCGCGGAACCTGCCATCACCATGACCAGGAACAGCGCTGCGTGCATGACGTTGTTGGTGGTCACCACGCCGATCGCGGCGACGACCATGCCGGCGGCGATGATGGCGAAGGCGACGTCGTGCGGAGAAAGGTTCACTTGTCCCCCTTCGTTTCCGCGCCCACCTCGAGGGGCTCTGGTTGGGGAACAGTCAGCATCCACTCACCGAGGCGCGACTTATCGTGCAGGAGGTCGGCGATCTTTGGCGTCGAGTACTCGAACTCGGGGCTCCAAAACAGGGCGTCGAACGGACACACTTCGACGCAGATCCCGCAGTACATGCAGAGCCCGTAGTCGATGTCGAAGCGGTCGAGAATGTTGACCGTTCGGGGCTTAGCGCCTTCACGGCGAGGTGGCCGCTTCTCTTTGTGACCTTCGATATAGATGCACCAGTCCGGGCACGACCGGGAACAGAGCATGCACGCGGTGCAGTTCTCTTCCTTGAGGGCGATGACGCCACGTGCCCTGGTTGGCGGATCTTCTCGTTCCTTTGGATATTGGACGGTTACCGCGCCGTCCATCATCGTCTTGAACGTGATCCCAAGACCGGTGAAAAGGCCAGGGAGCTTCGGTTTGGCCATTTAGAACACCACCTTCAGCACACCCGTGATCGCGATGTTTGCAAGCGCAATGGGGATCAGATACTTCCAGGCCAAGGTCTGGAGCTGATCTTCTCGCAAGCGTGGATACGTGAACCGGACCCAGAACATGATGAACCCGACAAGCATCACCTTTGCAAAGAGCACTAGCGGGCCAAGCCAGTTCATGATGTCGCCGTCAACGCCCGGTAATGACCAGCCGCCGAGGAACAATGTTGCGGCAAGGCCGGAGTAGGCAAAGGCGGTACCGAACTCGCCGAGGAAGAAGAGCAGAAACCGGAAGCCGGTGTACTCAACCATGTACCCGCCGACGACTTCGGATTCAGCGACCGGCATGTCGAACGGGGTCTGGACCAATTCGGCTTGTGCAGCCGTCATGAAAACGACGAAACCGACGAGCTGGGACAGGATGAAGGGATTGCCCATCGCGCTGATACCAAAGATCTCGCCGTCCGCTTGGGCAAGAACGATGCCCTGGAGGCTCATCGTGCCTGCCTGGATGACAACGCCAACCACGGCAAGAACGAGGGGCAGCTCATATGCAATCAGCTGGCCGACCGAGCGCAGCGCCCCCAGGAGGGCGTACTTGTTGGCGCTCGCCCAACCCGCCATCAGCACGCCGATGGTCGACAGCGACGAAACGGCGAGTGCGTAAAAGATTCCGACGTTCAAGTCCTCGACGATCAGGTCGGGACCGGCCGGAATGACGACGTACATCAGGAACGTCGACATCAGAACCATCAACGGCGCCAAAGCGAAAACACGTCGATCGGCACCGTCGGGGAAAATGTCTTCCTTCTGGATGAACTTGATGCCGTCACCGATCAGCTGGAACCAGCCGTGAAAGCCACCGGACTCCATAGGACCCAAACGGCTCTGCATGTGGGAAAGCATCTTCATCAAGAAGACGTAGCCGAAAATGAGGGCACCCGCCGGTACGAGGACCAGCGGAATAAGACCCTTGATCAGCAATACGAGGCCCCAGGGAAGGTCGACCCCAAGCACCAGATCACCGCTCATAATCGAATGCTTCCCAGTTGATTATCGGACACGGGCACTTGGACATCGGACACAGCGCGACCCCGAAAGCGGGCGCTGTTGCACCGAATGCCACCATCTCCAAACCGCGTTGCGCAAACCCCACGAGATCCCTACCGGTCGATATCGCCGAGGATGAAGTACAAGCTCGCCAAGATCGTCACCACATCGGGCACATACGTGCCCTTCAACAGCCACGGCAGAATCGAGATATTCGAGAACGACGCGGTGCGAATCTTCGTGCGAAATGGCCCTGTGCCGCCCTTTGAATAGACGTAGTAGCCCATCTCGCCGAGGGTGCCTTCGATGTGGGTCCACACTTCGCCTTCGGGCACCTTGATGATGCGTGGCACCTTCGCCATGATCTTGCCCGACGGGATCTTGTCAAGCATCTGGAGAACCATACGTGCCGACTCGCGACACTCTTGCAGGCGAACCCAGTAGCGGCTGAAGCTGTCACCGTCTGGGTGCGTCCAGACTTTCCAGTCCAGTTCGTTGTACACCAGGTACGGCTTGCCATCGCGACGCAGGTCCCAGTCGAGACCAGAAGCGCGAATGTTCGAACCTGACATTCCGTAAGCGAGTCCGATGTGGGCTGGCACGATCCCGACGTCTTTGCAGCGGGCAACGAAAATCTCGTTGCCGGCGACGAGGTCTTCGAACTGGTCACAGTTCTCGAGCACTCGGCCCATCGCCTCACGGGTCTGTGCAATCCACCCGCGTGGCAGGTCTTCTTTGAGACCGCCGATGCGGTTGTAGTTGGGGTGAAAACGCCCACCCGTGGCCGCTTCGATCAGGTTCAGGATGTACTCGCGGTCGCGAAAGCCATAGAACGCCGCCGTCATGGCGCCGACCTGAAGACCCATTTCGCCCAGGAACAAGATGAACGTAGAGATTCGGCTGAGCTCGGTCAGGATCGTCCGGATGTACTGCGCTCGAGGGGGAGCCTCGATGCCCATCAACTCTTCGGCGGCCGAAACGAACGGCACCTCGTTGGAGAAGCTACCCAGCCAGTCGATTCGGTTGATCAGAGTGGTGATCTGGGGATAGTTGCGGTACTCGGTGAGTTTTTCGTAGCCGCGATGCATGTAGCCGCACACGGGCTCGGCGGCTACCACCCGCTCGCCGTCAAGCTTGACGATGATGCGGAGCGTGCCGTGTGTTGCCGGGTGCTGCGGCCCGAGGTTGAGGGTCATGTCGTCGGACTGAAGTTCGACGTTGACCCGAGCCTCAGCCAGGTGGCGGGCTATTTCGGGCGGATATGAAGTTGGAGTCTGTACGTCGGTCATTCGTCATCAGCTCCTGCGCCGGGCATCGGCTCGACATCGACAAGGCCCGGCCAAGGCTTCACCTCGCGGGCGAGCAACGGGAAGTCTTTGCGCAGCGGATGGCCTTCAAACTCCGCTGGCAGGTAGATCTTCTGAGGGTTGGGGTGACCGGCGAACGTGACACCGAACATGTCCATTGCTTCACGCTCGTGCCAGTCTGCCCCTGGATACAAGCCGCTCCAGGTGGGGATCAGCGGATGAGTGTCATCCAGGTCCGCCTTGACGACCAGGCTGGTCGCGGTCCGCACGGTCTGGAGAGACGCAAAGATCTGAAAACGACTCTCGCCGCCACCGACGCCGTGAGTCATTTCACTTGGCTGGGTCGGGGTCGAGGTATCTGAGTCGGACGTACCGGGAGGGATCGGAGCCGGCATCCAGTCGACGATCGAAATGAACGAGAGGTACTCCAAATCGAGCACGTCGCGAGCGGTTTCGCCGGCCTTGACCCAGGCTTCGGGACGCACGCGAGCCACCACGTCTCCGTGGTTGCTTTGGATACTGATCAGATCGTCACCAAGCTCTGCAGAGAAACGTTCGATCAGCTGACCGTGGTCAGCTGGCAAAGGTGCAGATTCTTCGATGGTTTCCTCAGACACAGTGTCTCCCGGTGCGCGGACGTAGGTGCGTTCGTCGTCGCTGGTCAGCTGACCACGATCGGCTCGCCGCGGCCACGCCAACGCGCGGCCATGTCTTCGTTCTGGATCATGTCTTGGAGAATGACGATCGCTTCCAGCAACGCTTCTGGTCGTGGCGGGCACCCGGGCACGTACACGTCGACCGGAACGATCTGGTCAATGCCCTTCGTAACTGAGTAGGAGTCCCAATACGGACCGCCGCAGTTAGCGCACGAGCCCATCGAAACGACGTACTTGGGGTCGGGCATTTGTTCCCAGAGGCGGCGAACTGCAGGCGCCATCTTGTCGGTGATCGTTCCTGAAATGACGATGAGGTCGGCCTGGCGAGGTGATGCAGGAAATGGGATGACCCCAAGCCGCATCATGTCGTAGCGGGGGCTAGCGAGCGCCGCGGCCATCTCGATGGCACAACATGCCGGACCCCACTGGAACATCCACAGCGAGTACTTACGCCCATAGTTCATGAGCCACGTGAGTGGCTTGGGAATATTGCCGGACTCTACGAGGCCCACTTGAGCACTCCCTTCCGCCAGGCGTACACGAGGCCCAAGACCAGGATCGCGATAAAGACCAGCATTTCAACGAGGCCAAAGACACCGAACTCTTCCAGTTGGATCGCCCACGGGAAGATGAACGCGGCCTCGACGTCAAAGATGACAAACAGCAGCCCGTACAGGTAGTACCGGACATTGGCTGCACCCCAGAAGTCGGCAGGGTCGACTCCGGATTCGTAGGAGAGGTACTTCTCGTCTTGCGGGCGAGTAGGGCGGACCAAACGGCCGACGCCCAACATTGCGGCCATGATCACGCCAGAGGCGACCACAAAAACAGCGACCGACAAATACGCTTGGGAAAAGTCGGAATACGACACCGGGGTGACCTCCAGCAGGGACAACGGATCGAGTATATGTGTCGATTCGCGAACCGCACGAACTTGGTGCACCCGGCCGCGAACCATCGTCGAAGGTCTCAGCGAATAGTGACCGCTCGGTACTTGCGACCTGAATTAACGGCCCCGAGCAACAAGGCATCTGCCCAACTCATCGCCCCGCTGGTCGGCCGGTAGCAGCAAGGCTCAGCTCCCTGAATCGGAAGCAGCGAACCGTGCCGAAGCCAGTGAGCAGCTGGGATTCCGAGGGTTGAAACCTGCGCTAGGTCAGGCGGCCGTGGTTGTCGTTGCGTCGTCGGCGGCCGAAATGGTCGTGGTGCCCGTATCCGCGCCATCCGCTGGCGACTCTGAGCCGTCCTCGCCTTCCGATGCGACCAAATGCTCGGCGCAGGACCCGCCGGCGTCCTTGGCGCTGGTTCCATCCGGGCAGGTTGCCCAGCCAACATCGTCGGCACCCCAGTTGACACCTTCGACGGTTGCACCGGTGAGGTCGGCCGCCGTCAGATCGGCGCCGGCAAAGACTGCGCCGGTGAGATCTGAGCCGGACAGGTCGGCGCCCCTCATAGTGGTGTCGACGAACTTGGCGTTACTCAGGTTGAGCTGCGCCATCCGAGCACCGTCGAGCTTGGCGTTCGAGAAGTCTTGGCCTGACAGCTCACCGGCCGAAATCTCATCCGGGGTCGGTACGTCCGATGTCGGCAACGCACCATCGGATTCGGCAACGCTCGTCGTGCTTTTGGAATCCGAACCGCCATCGTCTTTGTCATCGCTGCAAGCAGCAGCTAACAAACCCACGACCAACAATGTGACCAACAACCGTGCACGCACGACGTTCCCCTAGATCCAAGACCCCAGCTGACGAGCGGAGGCTAGCTGAGCCGCGATGAACGCCACCACCAGCCGTTCCCGCACTTAGCACCAGGATGACTTTGATCTCATCCCGGTCAGAGGATGGCGCTCGCACGGTCGGCCAAGTCGAGGACGAACTGAGGCAGTATGCCCATCACAAGGGTGAAGATGGCCGCTGCCCAGACAGCGATTCGAATCCCTGCAGGAGCCTTCGGAAGCGAGACTCCCTCGCCACTCTGGAAGTACATCGCCACGATGACGCGGAGATATGCGAAGGCCGCGACCGCCGCCACCAGGACGCCGATCACCACCAGGACGGTGCTCTCTGCGTCTGCAGCCGCTTTAAAGACTCCGAACTTGGCCATGAAACCGGAGCTCGGCGGGATGCCAGCTTGGGCGAACAGAAAGAACGCGACCAGCGCAGCCATCATTGGTTGGCGTCGACCTAACCCTTTGATGTCCTCGAAATTCGTGGCGTTGTCGCCAGGGCCGCTCAGGTAGGTGAGAGCACCGAAGGTGCCCAAGACCATGACCGCGTAGACCAGCAGGTACACCATCGTCGCTGCAGCGCCCTCACGGGTGGCAACCTGCAATCCGATCAGCATGAAGCCCGCGTGGCCGATTGAGCTATAGGCCAGCATCCGCTTCACGTTGTTTTGCGACAGCGCTGCGACCGCCCCTACGAGCATCGAGGCGACCGCGAGCACCCAGAGAATGGGTTGCCAGTCATCAGTACTGCCGTGCATGGCGATAACGATGACGCGGGTCATTGCGGCAAACCCGGCGACCTTGGCCCCGGATGCCATGAACGCGACGACAGGAGTCGGAGCACCCTGGTAGACGTCCGGAGTCCACATATGGAAGGGAACGGCCGCGATCTTGAAGGCGAAGCCCACGATCAACAGCGAAATCCCCGCCAGATAGAGGACGTTGTCCGCCGGTGCCTCGGCGATGTTGCGCAGCGTCGTCGACCCAACGGCCCCGTAAATCAGAGCGATGCCGTACAGGAAGATCGCTGACGCTACCGACCCAAGCAGGAAGTACTTCAGGCCTGCCTCTTGGGAAGACTCTTCGTTACTGCGGTAGGCGGCCAACACATAGAGAGCGATGGAAAGAATCTCGAGAGACAAAAACACCGTGATGAGGTCAGCAGCTGTCGCCATCAGCGCCATACCCGTCGCCGAGCAAAGCATTAGAGCGAAATACTCGGGGCGGTCCAGGCTTTCACGACGCAGATAGTCGTTGGCGATGAGCGCTCCAAGCCCAGCGCAGATCAACACGATGGCGGTGAAAAAGATGCCCATACCATCGACGTCGACGAGACCACCCGCCGTCGTATACGGACCGTCGTTAATGACCTTGCCCCAGGCGAGCACGGTGTAAACGGCCGAGACGCCGATGCCAACCAGGCACGTGGCGAGTGGAAGCCACGAGGCCATCCCGAGGCGGTGCTTGTAGGCGACCATCAAGATGATGAGGAGCGCCGTGATGAACAGAACGACCGGTGGGGCGATACCGAACCAGTCAAAACTCGGGGTCGGAAGTGCCTCAGCTTGAGCGAGGCTGAGAAGTTCGACGCTCATTTGACACCCCCTGTGACGGTCGTATCGAGAGATCCGATTGAGTGTTCGTCCGTTGAGGTTTCCGCCTCGTCGGAAGAGTGGTCCGAGGTTTCAGAACCCTCCGCTTCACCCACTTCGGCGGGCGGTGATGGGACTGACGGCTCAACCCAATCCGACTCCGCGTCGACATGGTCGAGCAGTGCCTCGACCGACGGGTTGATGCGATCAAGTACGGGCCGCGGGTACAGACCGATAACCAGGCTCATGATGAGGAGCGGCGCAACGACGGCGATGTCTCGGATCGACAAGTCGGGAGTGTCTTTGTTGTCGCCCTCGGGCTCGCCTGTGAAGACCTGCTGAAAGGCCCACAACAGATAAAGAGCCGCCAGAATCACGCCAACCGTTGAGACCACGGCAACCGGCCGGGACGACAGGAAGGTACCGAGCAACGCCAGGTACTCACCGACAAATCCCGACAGACCCGGAAGGCCAACGGATGCGAAGGACGCGACGAGGAACAACGCGGCGAACTTCGGCATCGTCTTCCAGAGGCCGCCGAACTTGGCGATCTCACGGGTATGGCGCCGGTCGTAGAGCATTCCGACCAGGAAGAACAGCGCAGAAGTATTGAGGCCGTGAGCCAACATCGTCATGATCCCGCCATCGATTCCAGGCTGGGTCAGCGAGAAGGTACCGATGACGACGAACCCCATGTGAGCGACCGACGAATACGCGATGAGCTTCTTTAGGTCGGTCTGAACCGCCGCAACCAGCGCGCCGTAGATGATGCCGATCGCGCCGAGGACCATGATCCACGGAGCCATATCGACGGCTGCCTGAGGAAACAGGGTCAGGGAGAAGCGGAGGAAGCCGTAGGTCCCCATCTTCAACATGACCGCCGCCAGGACCACCGAACCTGCGGTGGGCGCCTCGACGTGGGCGTCGGGGAGCCAGGTGTGGAGCGGGAAGATCGGCACCTTGACGGCGAAGGCGACGAAGAACGCCAAGAACAACCACTGGGCCGTCGATTGCGCAAGCCCACCCCAGACGGACAGCTCGCGCATATCGAAGGTGAGCATGCCCGTATCTTGGTTGTGCAGAAAGCCGAGGGTCAGGATGGCTGCAAGCATCAGCGCCGAACCCGCCATCGTGTAGATGAAGAACTTGAGCGCCGCATAGACCCGACGTTCGTGTCCCCAAATCCCGATCAGTAAGTACATCGGGATGAGGACCACTTCGAAGAACACGAAGAAGAGGACCAGGTCAAGGGAGAGGAACACTCCCATAATCCCAGCTTCGAGGATGAGCATCGAAATGGCGTACATCTTGAAACGTTCGGTGATGTTCGCCGAGCTAAGNNAGGATGTACCGCAGGCCCATGGCCTCGACCCAGGTGCGGTCTTCAACGAATTGGAATCCTCCGTCACCAACCTGGAACTGCCAGAGCAGATAGCCAGCCAGCGCCGCTGTCGACACGCTCGCCAGGATGGCGAAAGCGCGAACGATTTCGGTTCGCGTTTGCCCAACAAAAGCGATCAGTACGGCGCCGATCAAGGGCGTGACGATAAGCGCGCTCAGTAGCGGGAAGTCCCCGCCGCTTGCTGCAAGCATCAGGCGGCCCTCACAATCGCGTAGGTAATCAACACAACAGTGCCTGCAAGCAGCACTAATGCGTACTGGCGCACATATCCGGTCTCGGCCTTGCCCGATTCGACCGAAGCGAAGCCGAACGCTTTACCGACACCGTTGACCAGGCCGTCGATGAGTTTGCTGTCGACGTCACGGGACAGGAACAGCGCGATTTTGCGGCCGGGTTCGGCAATGACCTTCTGGTAGAACGCGTCGAAGTACCAGGCATTGCTCAAGAAAGCCGCCAGGGGCCCAAGTCGGCCGATCGTCGGATCGTCGGTTCCCCGATACTTCTTGTAGGTCGACCAGCCGAGCGCAATACCGGCTACGGCGCCGCCCAGTGCGATCAACGCAAACATCAGACCAGCGTTGAAGCTGTCGGGATGCGGTTCTTGAAACCCTTCCACAACCGGTTCGATCACCGGTTCAAGCCAGTGCCCCAGTTGGTGGAAACCGGGGAACGGCAGGTTGAGAATTCCACCGAAGAATGACAGAACAGCGAGGACGATCAAGGGAACTGTCATGAGCCGCGGCGATTCGTGGGGGTGCTTGCCAGCGAGGTGCGCCGGCGCGGGGACCTTGCCCGCTTCGGGCTCTTCGGCGTCAGGTTCGACGTCGTCGGCGAGTTGGGCGGTCTGCACGCCCTTCTCGTCAGCGATCTCGGTGGCAACCCGGGAAAGATCGTCCTCGTTATCCCAACGAGCGGGGCTGAAGAACACCATGACCACTTGGCGGGTCATATAGAAGGCGGTCAGGATGGCGGTCACGATTCCGAGGCCCCACAGGATCGGCTGATCACCAAACCAAGCCGACGCCAGGATCTCGTCCTTCGACCAGAACCCGGAGAGCGGGAACACGCCGGCGATCGCTAGCCACCCGACAATGAAGGTGGCCGCAGTGATCGGCATGGCCTTTCGGAGCGCACCCATGTAGCGCATGTCCTGTTCGTCATGCATGCCATGGATGACCGAACCCGACCCCAGGAACAGCAGCGCCTTGAAGAAGGCGTGGGTGACCATGTGGAAGATGGCGGCGACATAGGCGCCGACGCCGACGGCGAGGAACAGGTACCCCAGTTGGGAGATGGTCGAATACGCCAAGACCCGTTTGATGTCGTACTGGGTCAGCGCGACCGTCGCAGCGAAGAAGGCGGTAAGGCCTCCGACCCAGGCGACGATGGTTCCAGCGTCGCCGGAGACCTCCAAGAAACCGTGTGACCGAACGAGCAAGAACACTCCGGCTGTCACCATGGTCGCTGCATGGATCAGGGCAGACACCGGTGTCGGGCCCTCCATCGCGTCAGGAAGCCAGACGTGCAACGGCATCTGGGCGCTCTTACCCATCGCCCCCAAGAACAGCAGCAGAGCGATGGCGGTCGCCGTACCGGAAGCCAGGGTTGGAGCCAACTCGGACGTGGACAGGTAGTTGAGCGTGCCGAGGTGTGCGAGCATCAAAAACATTGCCAGCATCAGACCGAAGTCCCCGACCCGGTTGGTAACGAATGCCTTCTTACCCGCAGTCGCCGCGGAAGGCTTCTCGAACCAGAACGAGATCAGCAGGTATGAGCAGACCCCCACGCCTTCCCAACCGAGGAAGGTGACCAAGTAGTTGCTGCCCATCACGAGGATGATCATCGATGCGGCAAACAGGTTGAGGTACCCAAAGAACCTGGTGAACCGCGGGTCACCGTGCATATACCCGATGGCGTAGATGTGGATGAGCGTGCCGACTCCGGTGACGAACAGGAGCATCGTGATCGATAGCGGGTCGATCAGGAGACCGAAGTCGATCTCAAAGGAACCGACCGGAATCCAGGTAAAGAGGTCGACCACGTACTGCCGGCTGTGGCTGTCTTCACCCAGCAGGGTTAAGAAGCT
>CXWK01014391.1_pt1 | contig 13823 bp, 11 predicted proteins | sample 590851 | NCBI WGS metagenome assembly CXWK01 (sample SAMEA3498364, study PRJEB10139) | wastewater metagenome | biome: wastewater treatment plant; material: activated sludge | place: Denmark | collected 2014-08-01
CTGCGAGAAGTGGCGGCAGCCCAGGAACCGGTGCGCGGAGTACGGGGAAGGATGGCCCGCCGCCAGCACGAGGTGGCCGCGCGTGTCGATGGGTGCGAGGCTCGCCTGGGCATGCCGGCCCCACAGCAGGAAGACGCTCGGCGCGGCGACGCGCGCGAGATGACGCAGGAGCGCCTCGGTGATTTCGTGCCAGCCGTACCTGGCGTGGGAGCCGGGCTTGCCCTGTTCCACGGACAGGGCCGTGTTGAGCAGCAGGACGCCCTGCGCCGCCCAGGCCGTGAGGTCCCCGTGCGCCGGGGCCGCAATGCCCAGGTCCGCCCGGGTCTCCCGGTAGACATTGCGCAGCGATGGCGGAACGGGAACACCCGCCGGCACGGAAAAGGAAAGCCCCATGGCCTGGCCCGGGCGGTGGTAGGGGTCCTGGCCCAGGACGACCACCTTTGCCCTTTCCGGCGACACCAGCTCGAGCGCGCGGTATCGGGCCCCGGGAGGCGGGTAGACCTGCACCTGCCTGGCCTCCTCCTCCAGCCGGGCCTCCAGCCGCGCCAGGCGCCCGGCGGTACCGGCGTCGAGCGCACACCGCCACGCGGGGGGCAAGCCCGTCCCGCCAGACGGCTCCTTGCCCATTAGGGAGGTAGGCATGAGCAAATAACGTCTGCAATACTGCATTCCGGGAGCGCCCGCCGGGCCTCCCGTCTACCCAAACCACCAAGAAAGGAATTGCGCATGGACACCATCAAGCTCGCCGGCCTGCTCGACAACGCGACGGAAGACCTCCAGCTCGCCAAGGACCCCTCGGCCACGGACCTCCGCTCGCTGGGCGACTGGGAACTGGCACTGGTCGCCGGCGGGGACGGAATCCCCACCTGGCCGTAACCGGCTTCCCGGAACCGCATTTCTCCCCTCATCAACTCGAAAGGAATCGCACATGGACACCATCAAGCTCGCCGGCCTGCTCGACAACGCCACCGAAGACCTCCAGCTCGCGAAGGACCTCGCAGCCGCAGACATCCGCTCGCTGGGCGACTGGGAACTGGCGCTGGTCGGCGGCGGGGACGGAATCCCTACCTGGCCGTAGAGCGAGCGCCCAAGGGGCACTGATCGGGGCGGCGGCGCGGTTGCGCCGCCCCGAAATCGGGCAGGCGCGGGACCTAGTCGACGGTCGCCATCCGGGCGGCCGTGGACCTGGCCGTGCGCGTGCCCGATGCCTTCCCCTTCGGGGATGACGGGTTGGGGATGGCGGCCTTGGGGTCCAGGGGCCGTTCGCCCATCGCCTGCAGTTGCTGGCGGACGCTTTCCGCCTCCGCCCAGATGGCATTGGCCGTTCCCCGCGCCGCGTCGACGTCCTTGCGGGAGCGGAAGGCCCAGAACAACGCCACCATTGCCACCTGTCGGGCCATGGGCTTGGCCGCGCTTTCCGTTGCGAGGCGATACAGCGCGGCGAGCCCGTCGGTGGCCTTTCCGTCGAACGCATCGCGAAGCGCCATGAGGAGCGCGAGTTCCCGGCCGGTGATGCCGACACGGCCCTTCTTGCGCTTGACCAGTTGGGTCATGACGCGTTCTGCCGCCCGCGTATAGCCGCCGATGCGCAGCAGGCAGGCGAGCTGCACGCAGTCCGAAGGCGAGTCGACGAGCAGGCGCGCGCTCAGGTCTCCGTCGTAGAGCTGCTTGCCGTACGCGAAATCGCCCTTGAGCATGGCTTCCCAGAGCTGCCGCGATTGCCGGCGGCGTGCATCGACCCCGGTGTCGTCCGCCGCGCCTTTCATCCGGTGGGCCACCTCCCACAGGCGGCCGTAGGCGCCGAGGAACATCTCCATCGCCCCGAGCGCGGCAAAAAGGTTCGTGCGCAACGCCATGTCGCCGAAGGACTCGTCCTGGGGCGCACCGGCGAGGCTTGCCGCATCCGTTCCGTCGGCCGCGCCGGCGAGCTTGAGCTGGTCGAGATACCAGATCACCGCGCTCGTCTTGTTCCCCACGCCGAGCTTGCGGTACAGGCCGTGGAGGTAGACGCGCATGGTGCCTTCCCGGTAGCCGAGGCTCTCGGCGATGGACCGGTTCGAGGAGCCCTTGGCGAGCAACTCGAGCATCTGCCGGTCCCGGTCGGTAATCTCGATTTTCTTCATCATCACGTATAGCCCCTATCCTCTTGCAGCGAAAGGACGAGCCGCTGGAAATCCTCCAGGCCCGCCATGGTGGATGGATCGATGCCGCGATCGGCCGTCTCGTCGCGAATCACCGTTTCGAACAGATCCACGAGATGTGGATCGAACTGCCCGCCTGCGCCGCGCCGCAGTTCCGCGAGCGCCGCGTTCATGGTCATCGGCTCGCGGCGACCGAGGCCGCAGACCATCGCGTCGTACGCATCGGCCACCGCGCACATCCGCGCCGGCGGCGGAATGAATTCCCGACCGACGCGCTCGGGATAGCCGCTGCCGTCCCAGCGGGCGTGGTGGTACTTGGCGATGTCGCGCGCCAGGAGGATGCGCGGATGGCTGTCGTCGCGCAGGATCTCGGCGCCGGCATCGGTATGGCGCTCGACGATGGCCCGCTCGACTTCATTGAGTTCGCCGCGCTTGGCGAGAATGGCCTCGGGCACCGACGAGAGGCCGATGTCGTGCAGCTCCGCGGCACACCCGATCTCCAGCGCCTCGAGCGGCGCCATGCCGGATGCGATCGCCAGCGCCTTGGTCAGCTCGCCGACGCGCACGCCGTGCAACCCGGTGTCGTCAATCCGAAACGACGCTGCCATGGCCAGCCGCTGGAGGGACTTCCATTCCTCCGGCTCGCCCCGCGGGCGCTGGCTCGACACGAGCCTCGCCCTGGCCTGCCCCTGCTGGTGCTCCGTGCGCGAAAGCGCCGACTCCCAGAGGCCGGCGAGCTCCACGTGATCGCGCGCCCGGTCGATCGCCTGCTGGTACACATGGGCGGACAGTTCCTCGAAGCGCACCAGGGCCCGCTCGGCATTGCCCGCGGCCTCTTCCGCGCGGACGACGAACGAGAGCGTGTCCCGCAAGGCCGCCGGAACGCTGCGGGCCTTCTCCAGCGCGTCTTCCAGCCGCGTGAGCGCGATGTCGACATGCCCGGTGGCGAGTTCGAAGGCCGCGCGCGTGAGCGACGCCGCGATGAGCGCGCGCCGGGAGGTGACCCGGCCCGCGAGCGAGGCCACCAGGCTCACGTGGACCCCGGCCTCCGCGGTCCGTCCGGACGCGATCAGCAGGCGCACGAGATTGCGGTGCTGCAGGATGGCGCCGTGAATGTCCTGCTCCAGGGCGTCGGGCGTGAGTTCCTGCAGCGCGGCGCGCGCCATGCGCAGACCCTCTCCGTAGTCGCCGAGCTGGTACAGGGCGTTCGCGAGATTGGCGCAGGCGGTGTACCGGCAGTAGACGGGCCCGGGCAAGGGCTCCACCAGCGCCAGCGTGCGCCGGTAGCAGCGGACCGCGAGCTCGTGGTTGCCCGCGACCGCGAAGGCAAGCCCGATGTTGGCCCACGTGCCGCCCTGCTCGATCAAGTCCCCGTGGGACTGCGCCAGGGCGAGCGCGCGGGAGTGGTAGGCGATCGCGCCCACGACATCGCCCGTGTCCGCCGCGAGCAGCCCGCACAGGCTCGAGGAGCGCCGTTCGAGCGTCTCGTCCCCGGTCACCCCGGCCTGCACGAGCAGCGCCTGGGCGAGCGGCAGCGCGTCGCCCGAGCGCGCGTCCCCGTACAGCCGTTTGCAGAGCGCCATGACGACGGTGGTCATCGCCTCCGACTCCTGCGCACCCATGGGCGCGTGCAGGTGCACGACCAGCGGCGCGAGCGCGCGGGCGAGTTCGCGACGATCGAGGAGCGGAAGGCGGGCGTCCAGGACGCGCAGCGCTTCGAGCGGCGCGGATTCGGCGGCGGCCAGCGTCACGGTGTTTGCGTGGGACATGGTGCGGACTGTTAACGGACAGGTCGGGCCATTCTACGCATGCATACGTTCGGCGGGAAGGGGCGATTTCGGACGCCGGAATCGCCCGTCGCGCTAGAGTATCGCGTGAGCAGCATCGTCATCAGCGAGGCCCGGGGCGTGCGCCAGCTGCACTTCGGATCGCCCTGGGTCCAGGGCGCGATGCGCATCGCGCGGCCCTGGTCCCTCGAGATCGAATACACGCGCCAGATGATGGCCGCACTCGTCCTTCGCCCCGGGGCGGGGTGGCCGGCGCGCGTGCTGCAGATCGGCCTGGGCGCCGCCTCGGTCACGCGGTTCCTGCATCGCCACCGTCCGTGCGCAAGGATCGACGTGGTGGAGATCCTGCCCGAGGTCGTCGCCGCCGCCCGGCAGTATTTCCGGCTCCCCGACGACCCGGCCAGGCTCAGGATCACGATCGGCGACGGCCACGACCACCTGGCAGGAACGCGCGCGCGGTACGACTTCATCGTCGTCGACGGATTCGACGGCGAGGGGCGGGCGGGCATGCTCGACACGCCCGCCTTCTACCTCAATTGCCGCGCGCGGCTCGCGCGTTCCGGGCTCGCGGCGTTCAACCTCCTGAACCGCGGCCGAGGCGCCATGGCGGCCGTGGGGCGCATCGACAAGGCGTTCGACGGCCATGCGCTCGTGCTGCCGGAGTGCGCGGCGGGAAATACCGTCGTCATCGCAGGCGCGGATTCGCCGGTTCGCGGTGCCGTCGAGGCCCTGCGTGATCCCGCCCGCGAGCTTCGCAAGCAAACCGGCCTGGATCTCCTGCCGGTAGTGGAAGCGCTCATCCAGGCCCGCTGAACGCAGGCGCACCCTGACCTTACGCGCCCAGCGAGAAGCGCCCGCCTCGGGCGATGGCCTGCACGTAGGCGGGCCGGGCGTGAATGCGATCGAGGAATGCCAGGAGGCGGGGCCTGCGCGCATCGAGCCCCCCGCGCGCCGCCGCGGCCTCCAGCGGGAAGCTCATCTGGATATCCGCCGCGGTGAACTGCCCTCCCGCGAACCATTCGTGGCGGCCGAGTTCCGTCTCGAGGTAGTCCAGGTGTCGCTCGATCTGGGGCTGGACGAAACTTTCCTTCACGCGCGCCGCGACCGCCCGCACGATGGGTCGAACGAGAAAGGGCGCGGGCCCCTGCTCGATCCGGTCGAAGACGAGCTTCAGGAGCAGGGGCGGCATGGCGGAAGCTTCCGCGTAGTGCAGCCAATAGGTGTACCGCAAGCGCTCCGGCGTGCCCGGCGCCGGCGAGAGCCTGCCGCCGCCGTGGGCGTCGACGAGGTACTCGATTATCGCGCCCGATTCGGCGATCGTGCGTTCCCCGTCCGTGATGACCGGCGACTTGCCGAGCGGATGGACTTCGCGCAGGGTTTCCGGCGCGAGCATCGTGCGGGGATCGCGCTCGTAGCGCACGATTTCGTAGTCGAGGCCCAGTTCCTCCAGCAGCCAAAGGACGCGCTGTGACCGGGAGTTGTTCAGGTGGTGGACCGTGATCACGGGCCCCTACCCCGGCTTGCCGTCCACGCGCGGCCGGGTGAGCACCGGCCAGTAGCGCACCGCATAGATCGCAAAAGCCGCCGACCACAACGCCGCCGAGACCGTGGCCGTCGGGACGAGGGCGTGCGGCAGGGCGATCCCGCCTCCGACGCGCACCAGCGCCGCCGCCATGACCAGTGCATAGGCCGCGGTCTCCCAGCCGTCGGCTTCGAGGATGCGGCCCGTATGGCCCCGCGCCGTGCGCGTCATCATGCCCAGGGTGAGCCCGCCGATCGCACCGACCGTCAGCGCGTGCAACGCGAGCGACTCGCCCACAAGGCCGAAAGCCGCGAGCGAGCGCAGGGCAAGGTGGACGACGATCCAGGCATAGGCCGCGTGCAGCACCCACACCAGCGGCGTGCGAACGGTGCGCCAGGGCTGCCAGAGCCAGAGTCGCGCGGCGTGGGCGAGCGCTGCCACGAGGGCCACCGCGCCGACGACTTCCGCGGGGGCTTGCGCGAGGTCCGCCGCGAGGAGTGCCAGGACGCTTCCGAGCGACAGCCGCTCGGTCGCGAGCGTGCGCCGCGCATTCGTGCCCGGCACGCCGTTGTTGGTGAACATCGGGATCACGCGCCCGCCCATCACGGCCATCACGAAAAGGACCATGTCGAGCCCGGCCAGCAAACCGAGACGCGCGGGAAGCGCGACCCGGCCCTGGAGGGAAAGATGGAAGGCGAGCACCGCCATCCCCAGGAAGACGAGCAAGGCCGCGAAGAAATAGTTGCGGCGGTTGGCGCTGCGGACCATCGGCACCGCGATCGCCGCCCCGACGCAAATGGGGAAAGCCGCGTTCACCACCGCGGCGGCGAGCGGCCAGGGCATCAGGACGAGTACGCGCCCGGCGACCCAGAGGCCCGCAAGGCAAGCAAGTGGCACACCGCTGGGCGTGGCCAATCCCGTCCAGTTGCGCACGGCCGTCAGCAGGAAGCCGGCGACCACGGCCACGGTGTAGCCGAAGATCATCTCGTGGGCGTGCCAGAGGTGGCCGGCCAGGTAGGCGCCGGCGGGAATCCAGCCCGCGAGCTGCGCCGCCCAGACGGCGATGGCCGCGGCGCCGAATGCGCTCGCGAGGAGGTAGAAGGGCCGGAAGCCCAGGTTCCAGAGGGCCGGGCCCGGCGCGGGAGCGCCTTGCGTCACCCGCGCTGACGCTCCAGCTTCTTGAGGCGCTTGGCCTCCTTCTTCTCCTTGGGCGTCTTGAGGGGCTCCTTCTTCACCATCTTCTTGGTGTCCTTGTCCTTGCTGTGGCTCATGCCCTCGCTCTCCGTAGGCCGTTCTCGGGTGCCGGGCTCGTCGATGCCCCGGACGCGCCCACTATATCGCGCGCCCCGGTCCCGCGGGCGCGGTGTAACAGAATGTGTTGCGGTCCACCGCATCCCCCCGGGGTGCGTTATTGGGTGCAGGCGCCGAAATCGGGCGCCCGGCGAACAGGCCACCGGGCCGGCCGCAACGACACCCAGGAGAACGACGATGCTCAGGAAATCCCTTGCGATCGCCACCCTCGCCACCGCGGCACTGGTTCCGATCCACGCCTCCGCCGGAGACGCCGGCCTGGGAGCGCTGGTCGGCGCGACCATCGGTGCCGCCATAGGCCACAACGTGAACGGTCGCCACGGCGCCGTGGTGGGCGGCCTGCTCGGTGCCGTCACCGGCGCCAGCATCGCCGCGGACGCCCATGCCCATTACGACCCGCGCTACGGCGCGCCGCCCGTCAGCTATGCGCCGCCCGCGCCGGTCTACTACGCGCCGCGCACCTACTACGCGCCGGCTCCGGTGTACTACTCCCCGCCGCCCGTGGTCGTCCGCGCGCGCCCGGTGATCGTGCACCAGCAAGCCCCGCGGCGCCCGGTCTATGCGCCCATCGTCGTGGAACGGCGACACGACCGCCGGCACGACCGGCACGACTACCGCTGGCACTGAGCGGAAATCGGGGATGCGGGACGGGCGGCGGCTACGCCGCCCGTTTCCCTTTCCGGGGTCCGNNCAGGCGTTCGAAGTGGGCGAGCGCCTCCGGATCGACCCGATGGGCAGACACCACCTGCCCGCCTACGGCGCCACCGCCGCAGGCAAAGGCACCGGCCGCCCCGCCGCCGATGGCGGTCCAGCCGAAGGCGGCACCGCCCAGCGCGAGGCTGCCGATCGCGAGCCCGCCGACCGCCGCAAGCGCGCCGATCGAGGCGCCACCGAAGGTGACCGCGCCGATCGCGAGCCCGCCGAAGGCGAACACGCCGCGTGCCAAGCCACCCACGGCGAAAACTCCGGTGGCGATGTCGCCGATCGCGACGATGCCGCGCGCATGGCCGCGCACCTCGCCCTTCGCCGGGTCGGGGCCCGTCGCCACGGAAACGAAGGGCAGGCCCAGCATCTGGAAAGACGAGCGGTAGCGCACGCCTCGAAACGCAGCGCCTCCCGGCTGGGCGAGCCGCGCTTCGAGTTCGCGAACGCGGCGTTCGAGTTCCTGGCGCGATTGCATGGCCTGTCCCCTCCCCATCCGTTGCGCTGCTGCCGGGTCCGCCACGGCGCCCGCAGGGCGCTGCAGCGCGGCTTCAGATCACGCGCTCGTTGCCGCCATCCACCGGAACCTGCGCACCGGTGGTCTTCGAGAACAGCGGGCCGCACATCTCGGCGGCGAGTTCGGCCACGTCCCGGCTCGTGACTTCCGTGCGCAGCACATTGGAGCGCTTGTACTCCTCGACGCTCTTGCCGTAGTGCGCCGCCCGCGCGGCAAGCACCTCCTCGGTCCACAGCCCCGTGTCGAACACCGCGTTCGGGTGGAGCGAGTTCACCCGGATGCCGTCGCTGCCCCATTCGAGCGCCGCGACCCGCGCGAGCTGGTTCAACGCGGCCTTCGAGGCCGAATAGGCGGCCGCCCCGGGGCCGGGCGCGGGAACGTTCTTCGACCCGATCACGACGACCCTTCCGCCGCGCGGCGACAGCTTGAGGAACGGGTGGCACTCCCGCAGGAGCACGAGGTTCGCGTCGACGTTGACCCGCATCACGCGGAGCCACTCGTCCGTGGGAAGCGCCTCTATCCGCCGGCCGCCGGGAAAGATGCCGGCGTTGAGGACGAGCATGTCCAGGCCACCGAACGCATCGGCGGTGCGCTCGATCGCGGCCGCAAGCTGCTCGCCGGAAGTCACGTCGCACGCGAGGCCCAGGAAATCCGCCCGGTCGTGCATTGCCGCGACCCCCGGATTCAGGTCGAGGCCGACCACCGCCGCGCCGCGTGCGAGGAGCGCGGCGACACAGGCCTTGCCGATCCCCGAACCCGCGCCCGTCACGAGTGCGACCTCCCCCGCCAGCGCCGGCGGTTTTCCGCCCTTGCGGAGCTTCGCCTGCTCGAGATCCCAGTACTCGACGTCGAAGAGGTCCTTCTGCGGCAGCGCCCGGTCGCCCCCGAGCGCCTCGGCCCGCTCGATCACGTCCATCGTATGGGCGTAGATCTCGGCCACGATCGCCGAATCGCGCGCGGTCCGCCCGACGCCCACGAGCCCGAGCTCGCGATCGAGCACCAGGCGCGGCGCCGGGTCGAGCGGGGTCTTGCGCTCCTTCGCCTGGGGCTCCATAGCGGCGAAGTACTTCCGGTAGGCCGTGGCATAGGCGTCGGTGTCGCGCCCCACCATCGGCACGCACTTCGTCCGGATCGAATGGTCGGGAGTGGCCGGGCCGCGCCCGGCGATGTCGGCGNNCTTCGCGCATCCGCGTGGCGGGCCATGACGACGGGAAAGCCGGCCGCCGCCGAAATCGAGCGGCGCAGTGCAGCGAGTTCCCGCGCGGCGCGCGGCGCTTCGCGCGCCGGGGGCGCGGGCAGGTCCCAGGCCCTCTCGCGCCGCAGGTACTGCTCGGCACGGTCGACGAGCGACACCATTCGCTCGTAGGACTGCCTCGCCGTCTCGCCGAAGGAAAAGATGCCGTGGTTCAGGAGCACCATGCCGATGGTGGAAGGGCCTGCCTGCGCGGGAAAGCGCTCGGCGCAGAGGCGTGCGAGATCGAAGCCCGGCATCACGTAGGGAATCACCACGACCAGGTCGCCGAAAGCCTCGCGAATCCTCGCCTCGCCGTCGCGCGTGTTGGTGATCGCGAGCACGGCGTCGGCGTGGGTGTGATCGACGAACTTGTGCGGCAGGATCGCATGCAGGATCGCCTCGACGGACGGAGCGGGCGCGCCCGCGCGCGTCGTGTTCGTCGCGAGTTCGCTCACCATCACCGGATCGGGAAGGGACGCAAGCCCCGCGAGGGCTCTCAGGTGCGCGAGCCGCACCGGCGCGAAGCCCGCTTCCTCGATGGTCTCCAGGTCCCAGCCGCTGCCCTTCACGTAGAGCAGCTCCTCTTCCACGCCGAGGACATTGCGCTCGACCAGCTTCACGGAGGTGTTGCCCCCGCCGTGCAGGACGAGACTGCGGTCGCGGCCGAGGAGCCGGGAGGTGTAGCAGCGCAGTGCCAGGTCGCCCGCGTGCGCTGCGGCTTCGGTGTCGTTCCAGAGGCTTTTCATCCCGCGATTCTCGCGGGGCGCACCGGGGCCGTCAATGAACGTGGCGCGCTTCCCCGCGCCCAGCGCCCGCGGCTGCGGCGGGACGAGGCGTTACATCGCGGCCCATCTGTGCTAGTAATTGCGCATCGGCGCCAGCGCCCCGCCCGCAAACCGGAGGATTCCATGTCCCGATTCCGCGCAGCCACCGCCGCATTCCTGCTGCTCTTCCTCGCTGGCCCCGCGCTCGCGCAGTCGAGCTGCGACCCCGATGGCGTGCAGGCGAGCGGCTCGATCTACCGCATCTGCATGCCGCCCGCGGCGCAGTACAACGGCAACCTCGTGATCTGGGCGCACGGCTTCCAGGACGCGGGCACTCCCGTGTCGATCCCGGAGGACCAGCTCTGCATCTCGGGCGTCTGCCTGAGCGAGATCGCCAACCTCCTGGGCTTCGGGTTCGCCACGAACAGCTACAGCAAGACGGGCCTCGCGGTGGTGCAGGGCCTGGGCGACGTGATCGATCTCGTGAACGTCTACACCGCGAAGAAGGGAAAACCCAACAAGGTCTACCTCGTGGGCGCCTCGGAGGGCGGGATCATCACCACGCTCGGCCTCGAAAAGCACTCGAATGTCTTTTCCGCGGGCCTCGCGCTCTGCGGGCCCATCGGCAGCTTCCCGATGCAGATCAATTACTTCGGCGACGCGCGCGCGACGTTCCAGTACTTCTTTCCCGGCGTGATTCCGGGCGACCCGTTCCATCCGGACGCCGCACTCGTGGCCACCTGGAGCACGTACTACGACCAGGTCGTGAAGCCCCTCGTCATGTCGCCGCAGAAGCGCACCGCGCTCAATCGCTGGGCGGCGGTCGCCGGCCTGCCGTACGACGCGAGCAATTTCGAGGCAACCGTCGAGCAATCGGTCAGGGACGTGCTTCGCTACAGCGTGGTGAACCTGGCCGACGCGACGACGACCCTCGGCGGCTTCCCGTTCGACAACCGGAGCAAGTGGTACACGGGCTCCAATGACGATTTCACGCTGAACCTCAAGGTGCCACGCGTCGCCGCGTCGCCGGTCGCCCTGGCCGCGATGGCGGCGAGCTACGAGACGACCGGCACGCTCCGGCGCCCGCTCATCTCCATGCACACCAAGCGCGACCAGCAGGTCCCTTTTGCGCACCAGCAGATCTACACGGTGAAGTCCTTCCTGGCCGGCTCGCTCTTCGCGCGCTACCTTCCCGCTGAGATCGACCGCTACGGGCACTGCAACTTCACCGTCGACGAACTCGTCTGGGGCTTCTTCGTGATGCTCGCCTACGACGACCTCGTGAAGTAGCCCGCCGGCCTCAGGCGGCCCGTTTCGATTTCCCGCCGGCCTTCTCGAAGACGAGGCCGGACGGGCCGTCGTTCACCACGATCGAATCCTTCGGACCGAAGCGTCCCTCGAGGATCGCCTTCGACAGCGGATTCTCGATGGCCTGCTGGATCGCGCGCTTGAGCGGGCGCGCGCCGTAGACCGGGTCGAATCCCGACTCCGCCAGGCGCTCGAGCGCCGCGTCGGAGACCTGCAGCCCGATCTCGAGCTTCGCGAGCCGCCCCACCAGGTAGCGAAGCTGGATCTTCGCGATGTTGCGGATGTGCTCCTCGCCGAGGGCATGGAAGACCACGATCTCGTCGATCCGGTTCACGAACTCGGGGCGGAACTGCGTCTTCACCTCCGCAAGAACCGCCATCTTCACGAGAGAAGCGTCGCTCCCGGCCATGGACTGGATCATCTGGCTGCCGAGGTTCGAGGTCATCACGATCACGGTGTTCTTGAAGTCCACCGTACGGCCCTGCCCGTCGGTCATGCGCCCGTCGTCGAGCATCTGGAGCAGCACGTTGAAGACATCCGGGTGCGCCTTCTCGATCTCGTCCAGCAGGATCACCGAATAGGGCTTGCGGCGAACCGCCTCGGTGAGGTGGCCGCCTTCCTCGTAACCGACGTAGCCAGGGGGCGCGCCTATCAGGCGCGCGACGGAGTGCTTCTCCATGAACTCGCTCATGTCGACGCGGATCAGGTGATCCTCGGAGTCGAACAGGAAGGACGCGAGCGCCTTGCACAGCTCGGTCTTGCCCACGCCCGTGGGCCCCAGGAAGAGGAACGAGCCGTAGGGCCGGTCCGGGTCCGAGAGCCCCGCGCGGGAACGCCGGATCGCATCGGCCACGAGGCGCACCGCCTCGTCCTGGCCCACGACGCGCTCGTGGAGCTTCTCCTCCATGTGCACGAGCTTTTCGCGCTCGCCCTGCATCATCTTCGCCACCGGGATGCCGGTCGCGCGCGAAACCACCTCGGCGATCTCTTCCGCGCCCACCTCCGTGCGCAGGAGCTTCGGCCGGGGGGCGCCCTCGGGCTTGTCGGCTTTCTTCAGCTGCGCCTCGAGCTGCGGGAGCTTGCCGTACTGGAGCTCGCTCATCCTGGCCCAGTCGCCCTTGCGGCGCGCCTCTTCCATGGCCAGCCGGAGCTTCTCGATCTCCTCCTTGATCGTGGCCGCGCCGTGTACCGCGTGCTTCTCGGCGCTCCAGACCTCCTCGAGATCCGCGTACTCCTTCTCGAGCCTGGCGATCTCCGACTCCAGGAGGTCCATGCGCTTCCTCGAGGCCTCGTCCTTTTCCTTCTTCACCGCCTCGCGCTCGATCTTCAGCTGTATGAGGCGCCGGTCCAGGCGATCCATGGATTCCGGCTTCGAGTCGATTTCCATCTTGATGCGCGCGGCCGCCTCGTCGATCAGGTCGATCGCCTTGTCCGGAAGGAAGCGGTCGGTGATGTAGCGGTGCGAGAGCTCGGCGGCGGCGACGATCGCCGGGTCGGTGATGTCCACGCCGTGGTGGACCTCGTACTTCTCCTGGAGACCGCGCAGGATCGCGATGGTCGATTCCACGCTCGGTTCGTCGACCAGCACCTTCTGGAAGCGCCGCTCGAGCGCGGCGTCCCGCTCGATGTACTTGCGATACTCGTCCAGCGTCGTCGCACCCACGCAGTGCATTTCCCCGCGGGCGAGCGCGGGCTTCAGCATGTTGCCCGCGTCGATCGCGCCCTCGGCCTTGCCGGCGCCCACCATGGTGTGCAACTCGTCGATGAAGACGATGATCCGCCCCTCGTCCTGCGCGATCTCCTTGAGCACCGCCTTCAGGCGCTCCTCGAACTCGCCGCGGTACTTGGCGCCGGCGAGAAGTGCGGCCATGTCGAGCGAGAGCACCCGCTTGTCCTTCAGGGTCTCGGGCACCTCGCCGTTCACGATGCGCTGCGCGAGGCCCTCCACGATGGCCGTCTTGCCCACGCCGGGCTCGCCGATGAGCACGGGATTGTTCTTGGTGCGCCGCTGCAGGATCTGGATGGTGCGCCGGATCTCGTCGTCGCGGCCGATCACGGGGTCGAGCTTGCCCTGGCGCGCGCGCTCGGTGAGGTCGAGCGTGTACTTCTTCAGCGCCTCGCGGCTGCCCTCGGCCTCCGGGTTTTCCACGCCCTGCCCGCCGCGAACGTCCTGGATCGCCGAATCGACGGCCGCGGCCGTCGCGCCTTGCTGCTTGAGGAGCCTCCCGGTGTCGCCCTTGTCCTGGACGGCGGCCAGCAGGAAGAGTTCGGAGGCGATGTACCGGTCGCCTCGCCGGGTCGCTTCCTTGTCGGTCAGGTTCAGCAGGTTGTTCAGGTCGCGCGAGATCGAGATGTCGCCCCCCTGCCCTTCCACCTTCGGAACCCGGGAGACGGACTCCTCGAGCGCCTTGCGCAGCGACGCCACGTTCACACCGGCGCGCTGCAGGATCGACGCGGCCCCGCCGTCCTCCTGGCCCAGGAGTGCCAGCAGCAGGTGCTGCGGCTCGATGAAGCCGGCGTCTCGGGCGAGCGCTGAA
>CXWK01009050.1_pt1 | contig 13815 bp, 13 predicted proteins | sample 590851 | NCBI WGS metagenome assembly CXWK01 (sample SAMEA3498364, study PRJEB10139) | wastewater metagenome | biome: wastewater treatment plant; material: activated sludge | place: Denmark | collected 2014-08-01
GGCAACCCGCCCACCCACTGACCTACTGACCTACTGACCTACTGACCTACTGACAACTACCGGCAGCGTAACAGTAAACGTGCTCCCCCGCTTGCGGCCGTCGCTGGCAACACTCACCGCCCCGCCGTGGTTCTCGACGATGGCCTTGACGATGGCCAGCCCCAGCCCCGCGCCGCCGTGCTCGCGATCGCGGGCATCGTCGCCGCGGAAGAAGCGGTCGAAGACCTGCGGCAGATGCTCCGGGGCGATACCCTCGCCGCTGTCGCGCACGACGACTTCGGCCGCGCCGTCGCGGCGGCCGACGCTGACCAGCACGTTGCCGCCGCGCGGCGTGTGGCGCAGGGCATTGGCCAGCAGGTTGTGCACCGTCTGGCGGATGCGGTCGGCGTCCACGTCCACCGTCGGCGGCGCGCCCAGCAGTTCGACGCGCAGGCTAATACCCTCGGCTGCCGCCAGCGGGGCGAAACCCGACGCACTCTCCTTCACCAGCGCCCCCAGGTCGGTCGGCCGCCGGTCGAGCGGCAACTGGCGCGCCTCGGCCAGGGCCAACTCGTGCAAATCGTTGACCAGCCGCGTCAGGTGGTCGGTCTGGTCGAGCAGGCGTGACACCTCGGTCTGATTGAGCGGATAGACGCCGTCGAAGATGGCCTGCAAGTTGCCGCGCAGCACGTGGAGCGGGTTGCGCAGTTCGTGGGCCACGTCGGCCAGCAGTTGCCGCCGCAGCCCCTCGGCCTGCTCCAGCCGCCCGGCCATGTGGTTGAACGACTCGGCCACGGCGCGCAACTCGCGGCTGCCGCGCACGCGCACGCGGTGGGCCAAGTCGCGGGCGGCGATGGCCTCCGCGCCGCGGGTCAACTCTTGCAACGGGGCCAGCAGCGTCCAACTGAGGATGACGCCGGCCAGCGCGCCGGCCCCGGCGGCCAGGATGAGCGAGCGGCTGAAAAAGAAGCGGATGGCCGTCTCCACCTGCGCCCGCAGTTCAGCCCGCTGCTCGGCCGGCAGGGCGCGCAACACCGACTCCAGTTCGCTGCTCAACTCCGGCGACATCTCAAACTGGATGGCGGTGATGAACGGCAGGATCATAGCCAGAACCAGGATGCCGCTGATGACCAGGGCGAAGCGCACCCACAGGCGATTCATTCCGGCTCCTCGGCCAGCCGGTAGCCGACGCCATAGACGGTCTGGACGTAGGTCGGGTTGGCCGGGTCGGGTTCGAGTTTCTGGCGCAGATTGCGGATGTGGCTGTCCAGAGTGCGCTCGACGCCCTCGAAATCGACGCCCAGGGCGCGCCGGGTCAGTTCGCCGCGGGTCAGCACGTAGCCGGCCTGCTCCAGCAGCACTTGCAGCAGGCTGAACTCGGTCGGCGTCAACTCCACGGGGCGGCCGTCCACGCGCACGTCGCGGCGGCGCACGTCCATCTCCAGCCCGCCGACGCGCAACGTCTGCGGCGGGGCCACGTCCGGCTGGCGCAGCCGGGCGCGCACGCGGGCCACGACCTCGCGCGGGTTGTAGGGCTTGGTCACGTAGTCGTCGGCCCCCAACTCCAGGCCGACGATCTTGTCGGTGTCGTCGACGCGGGCGGTCAGCATAATGATGGGGATGTGGGCCAGCGACGGTTCGGCGCGCACCAGGCGGGTGATGGCCCAGCCGTCTTTGCCGGGCAGCATCAGGTCGAGCAGCAGCAGGTCGGGCCGCTCGCGGCGAATGACGTGGACGGCCGTGTCGCCGTCATAGGCGGCCAGCACCTCGAAGCCGGCCTGCTCCAGGTAGGCGCGAATGAGGCGGACGACCTCGCGGTCATCGTCTACGACCAGTATGCGACGCATGACTCTATATTATAGGTGAGATTCAACGCAAAGACGCAAGGGCGCCAAGACGCAAAGTGTTCTTTTTGCCTTTGCGTCTTGGCGTCTTTGCGTTGAATTGCCTACTCGTAGCGTAACGCCTCAATCGGTCGCAACCCCGCCGCCCGCCACGCCGGATAGATGCCGAAGACGAGGCCGACGGCGGTGGCGAAGCCGGTGGCCAGCACCACCGTGCCCACGTCCAGCGGCGCGGCTAAATCGATGGCCCGCCCGGCAATGGTGGCGATGATCCAGCCCAGGATGATGCCGGCGATGCCGCCGATAAGGCTGAGCACGACCGACTCCAGCAGGAACTGGGTCAGGATGTCGCGCCGCAGCGCGCCGACGGCCTTACGGATGCCGATCTCGCGCGTCCGCTCCGTCACCGAGACGAGCATGATGTTCATGATGCCGATGCCGCCGACGAGCAGCGAGATGCCGGCGATGGCCCCCAGGAAGGCGGTCAGCGTGCCGGTGATCTGCCCGGCCGTGTCCAGCAGGTCGGCCTGGCTGAGCAATTGGAAGTCGTCCTCGGCGGCGTAGGCGATGCCGTGCTCCTCGCGCAGCACCTCGGCGATCTGCTCCAGAGCCGCCTCGTTGACGTCGGCGTTGGCCGCCTGGGCCAGGATGGCGCTAACCGGCTTCTCGCCCTGGCGCGTGCGGTTGGTCACCAGCCGCGCCTGAGCCGTGGAGATGGGCACGAAGACGCTGCTGTCGGTGTCGCTGAAGGCGCTGCCGGAGGGGGCCAGCACGCCGACGACTTCGTAGCTGGCGCCGTTGATCTTGATGCTCTGGCCGACGGGGTAGCTGTCGGGGAAGAGGTCTTCGGCCACGCCGTCGCCGATGACGGCCACGCGCGCCCGGGTGTCCACGTCATTCTCGGTCAGCAGGCCGCCGCCGGCCACCTCTTCAAGATTGTTGACGCGGAAGTAGTTGTCTGTCACGCCGCTGATGCTCGGCCGCGTGCTGTTGCCGCCGGCGGTCACGGCGAAGCCGGCCCCCACCGACGCGGCCACGTCGGCCACCGCCGGCACGCGTGACGGGTCGGACAGCGCCACCACGTCCGCCAGAGTCAGCGTCGGGTAGCCGTCGCTGTTGTCGGCGTTGGTGGTGATGACAATCAGGTTGGTGCCGATGGCGTTGATCTCATCGTTGATCGAGGCGGTCACACCGTTGCCGATGGACAGCAGGGCGATGACCGCGGCCACGCCGATGATGACGCCCAGCATGGTCAGCGCCGCCCGCAGCTTGTTGGAGCGCAGGCTGTCGAGCGCTGTCAGCAGACTTTCGCTCAGGTTCATGATGCGCCTCCTTTTGTTGTAGCGCGGGATGGTATCCCGCCCTCTTCAGTAGTCAGAGGCGGGTTGCCAACCCGCGCTACAAGCGCCGTCGCGCCATCCCGGCTGTGGTCGACCAGCCCGTCGCGAATCCAGACGACGCGCCCGGCGCGGGCGGCCACGTCCGGGTCGTGGGTGATGACAATGACGGTGATACCTTGCTCGTTCAGTTCCTCGAACAGGGCCAGGATCTCCTCGCCGGTGTGGGTGTCCAGCGCGCCGGTCGGCTCGTCGGCCAGGATGATGTTGGGTTCATTGACCAGGGCGCGGGCGATGGCCACGCGCTGCTGCTGGCCGCCGGAGAGTTCGTCGGGGCGGTGGTCGGTGCGGTCGCCCAGGCCGACGCGCTCCAGCGCCGCGCGGGCGCGCCTCATGCGCTCCTCGCGCGTCAGCCCGGCGTACATCAGCGGCAGGGCGACCTGCTTCAGGGCCGGCGTGCGTGGCAGCAGGTTGAACTGCTGGAAGACGAAGCCGACGCGGCGGCCGCGGATGCGCGCCTGGTCGTCGTCGGTCAACTGGCTGACGTCCTCGCCGCCCAGCAGGTACGTCCCGCTGTCGGGCGTATCGAGGCAGCCGAGGATGTTCATCAGCGTGCTCTTGCCGCTGCCCGACGGCCCCATGATAGCCAGGAATTCGCCCTCCTGCACCTCCAGGTCGAGGCCGCGCAGGGCGTGGACGACGTTCTCGCCCATGTGGTAGCTCTTGGTGATGTTGCGCATGGTAATCATAGCGGCTTTCTCCTGGTTATTCGGAAGACGACTCCACCGTGGGCGGGCCGAATGACTGCACGGGCAGGGCGTCGCCGATCTGCACCACGTCCCCTTCGGCCAGGCCGCCGGTGATCTGGGTGTAGCGATTGTCGCGCAGGCCGATGGTCACCGGCACGGTTTCGATCGTCTCCGCGCCGTCGGGGCCGGTCGTGACCAGGTTGACGCTGTAGGTTCCGGTGGCGCGGTCGGCCTGGATAGCCCGGTTAGGCAGCAGCAGGACGCCGGTCAACTCCTCGGCCAGCAGCCGGGCGTCGGCGGTCATGCCGGCGCGCAGCGGCAGTTCGCTCTGGCCCACGTCGAGGTAGACGCGGTAGGTAACCAGCTCGCTGTTGGCGCTGGCCTCCGGGGCGACGGCGGCCACTTCGGCCGGGATGGTGTCGTCGGGGAAGGTAGCCGGGGTCAGTTCGGCCGTCTGCCCCACCTGCACCTGAGCGATGTCGACCTCATCCACTTCCAGGGCCACTTGCAGGCTGCCCAAGTCGGCCATCTCCACCAGGATGCCGGCCGCCGGCTGGCCAACGCGGGCGTTGACGGCGGTGATGACGCCATCGAACGGGGCGATCAGGGTGGCCTCGGCCAGCAGCCGCTCGGCGCGCTCCAGATTGATGCGCGCCGCCTCGACGGCTACTTCGGCGGCCACGCGAGCGGCCCCGGTTGGGCCGTTTTGCAGTTGCTCCAGCCGCACCTGCGCCTGGGCCAGCGAGGCGCGGGCGGAAGCGACGGTAGCCGCGGTCGGCCCCTCGCTAAGCAGGTCGAGTTGGGCCTGGGCCGCGTCGCGCTGGGCGGCGGCCGAGGCCACGCCGGCCTGAGCCGCGCTGACGCTGGCCGGGTTGCCGTTGACCAGGTCGTCGTACGCCTGCTGGGCCGCGGCCAGGTTGGCGTTGGCCTGCTGGGCGGCGGCGCGGGCGTTCAGTTCCATCTCGGCCAGCGTCTCGGCCGTCAGGAAAGCGTTCGGCTCTGTCACCAGAATGGTGCTGTGGCGCTCGGCGGCGCTGGTGGCCTCGCGTTGGGCGATCTCCAGTTCCAGTTGCGCCGCACGCAGGGCCTCATCGCTGGCGCCCGATTGGGCCGTCTGCAGGCGGGCCGAAGCGGCGCTCAGGTCGGCCTGGGCGGCGCGCAGATTGGCCTCAGCCGCGGCCAGTTCCGTTTCGCTGGGGCCGTCGAGCAGGGCGTCCAGTTGGGCCTGGGCGCTGGCCACGGCGGCCTCGGCCGCGGCCAGGTCGGCCGCCGTCGGCGGGGCCAGCAGGTCTTCCAGACTCGCTTCCTGAGCCACGAGCGCCTGTTGCGCGGTGGCCACGTCGCGGGCCGGGCCGGTCGTGTCCAGCCGCAGCAGCGGGTCGCCGGCGCTGACTTCGTCGCCGACGGCCACCAGCACCTCAGCCACCGTGCCCGACGCCAGCGGGGCCAGCGCGGCGCGGCGTCGGGCTTCCAGTTCGCCGGAGGCCGTGGCCTCGCTGGACAGGTCGCCGACGAAGACCTCGGCCTGTTCCACTTCGGCAGCAGTCGTCGCCGTGGCGTTCTGCTGAAAGAGCAGAGGCCCAATCAATACAAACGCCAGCGCCAGGGCCAGAATGACCAGGCCGGCGATGATCCACTTTTTACGTCGTTGCCAAAGATCTTTCATGATGTGTTCTCGTTGTAGGGGCGGGTCTTAGACCCGCCCGTACCACAAAGGTTCGTCCCCCGTTGTAGGGGCGGGTCTAAGACCCGCCCGTACCACAAAGGTTCGTCCCCCGTTGTAGGGGCGGGTCTAAGACCCGCCCCTACCGTGGGTCTAGCCGCCAAACGGCCCGCCACCGCCCGGCCCATCAAAGTTGCCGCCCGGGCCGAACGGCGATTCCACTTCGCCGCCGACCAGTAGCACGTCGCCGGCCGACAGCCCTTCGCGCACTTCGGTATACTGATTATCGCGTAGGCCGATGACGATCTCGACCTCTTCGACCGTGTCGCCGCTCTGGCGGCGCACGCTGTAGGCGCCGCTGGTGCGGTCGACCTGGATGGCCTCGTTGGGAACCAGCAGCACGTCGCGCTTCTCGGCCGTCACCAGCGTGGCGTTGGCCGTCATGCCCGCCAGCAGGGGCAGGCCGCTCTCGCCCAGCCGCAGCCGGACGTCGTAGGTCACCAGTCCGGTGGTCGACGCGCCCGCCGCCGGGGCGATGGCGGCCACTTCGGCGGCAATCTCGGCCTCGGGGTAGCTCTCCAACGTCACCGTCGCCGGCTGGCCCACGGCCAGGCTGCCCACGTCCACCTCATCGACCTGCAAGACCACTTCCAGGCTATCGAGATCGACCAGGCCGACGACCGGCCCGGCGGCGATCTCCCCCGGCTGGACGTGGACGACGGTCACAGCGGCGGCAAAAGGCGCGGTGATGGTCGCCTCGGCCAGCGCCTCCTCGGCGTCGGTCAGGGCCAGGCGGGCCTGCTCCACGGCGGCCTCGGCCGAGGCGCGCTGGGCGGCTGTTGGCCCGGCCTCGAGCTGGGCCAGCGACGCCTGCGCTTCGGCCAGTTGCGATTCGGCCTGGGCGCGTTGGGCGGCCGTCGGCCCGGCGGTCTGGCGCTCGTATTCGGCGCGGGCGCTCTGCAGCCGGGCGGCAGCGGCGGCGGCGCTGCCCTGAGCAGCACCTGTGTCCGGGCCTCGGCGCAGATCATCGACCCGCGCCTGGGCCGCGGCCACAGCCTGTTGGGCGGTTTGCAGCGCGGCGTGGGTGGCCGCGTCGGTCAGCTCCTCGTTGGCGTCTTCGGCGGCGCGCAGTTGCAGTTGGGCCGCGGCCAGTTGGGCCTCGGCGGCGCTCAGGTCGGCGGCGCTGACGCTGCTGTCGGCGTTGGTCAGTTCGGCGTTGGCCGAAGCGACGCCGGCCTCGGCGCTGCGCAGGCTCGATTCCAGCGCGGCCAGTTCGGCCGCCGACGGCCCGGCCAGCAGGTCGTCGAGTTGGGCCTGGGCGCTCTCCACGGCGGCCTTGGCGGCGGCCATCTCGGCCGGCGTCGGCTCGCCCAGCAGATCGGCCAGTTGGGCCTCGGCCTGCCGCAGATTGCCCTGAGCGGCGCGGACGTTCAATTCCAGGTCGGTCGCGTCGAGCACGACCAGCGGTTCGCCGGCGGCCACCTGCTGGCCGGCGCGCACGCGCACATCGCTGACGCGGGCCATGGCGCTGCTCTCCAGCGTGGCCGCGCGGCCGGCGCGCAGTGTGCCGCTGGCCGTGGCGTTGGCCGACAGGTCGCCGACGAAGACTTCGACCGTCTCGGCCGTCTGGTTGGCCGCGCCGCAGGCGGCCAGCAGGGCGACCAGCAGGAGCAACACGGCCGCGCCGCGCCGCCCCAGGTTATGATCTCGCTTTGTCCACATGAAAGTTACCTACCTTGTGCGTTGGTGTGCCTACAAGATTCTACGGGGGGGATTTGCAGAAGTTGTGCAGGAGGAGCGCACTTTCCGCAGTGCGTCACTTTCCCAGTGCGTCGCACTTTCCCCAGTGCGTCGCACTTTCCGCAGTGCGNNCGCACTTTCCATGTGAACCCACCAAGAAGGTGCAACGCACTTCAGAAAGTGCGATGCACCAGGGGCGAAGAAGGTGCAACGCACTCAAGAAAGTGCGATGCACCGACCTTGGCCGGCGGGCGGGGCGCGGCTACACTAGAGGCAACATGAGCGCGCCGAACTTCTATGAGCAGGTCTACGCCGTCGTGCGGCGGATTCCGCGGGGGCGGGTGACGAGCTACGGCCGCGTGGCCCGGATGCTCGGCCGGCCCAACGCGGCGCGGGCCGTCGGCTACGCCCTGGGGGCGCTAGGCGATCGGCAGCGCGGCCCTCACTCTCCCCAGGCCCCCTGGTATCGCGTCATCAACAGCGTCGGTCGCATTAGCACGCCCAACACCGACGGCGGCGCGGAGCTACAGGCCAGCCTGCTGCGGGCCGAAGGGATCGTCGTCGGCGACGACCTGCGCATCGACTTGAGTGTTTACTTGTGGGAAGGGCTGCATCTGGTGGAGATTGACGATATCCTGGCCGGTAGGGATTAGGTGTTAGGGATTAGGGATTAGGGAAGAGCGATCTTCCTCCTAATCCCTAATCCCTATTTCAAAGAATAGACTCGGTTTCTAGCGCATGAAACTCATCATCCAAATCCCCTGCTACAACGAGGCCGAGACGCTGCCGCGGGCGCTGGCCGATTTGCCGCGGGCCGTGGCGGGGATCGACTGCATCGAGACGCTGATCATCGACGACGGCAGCGGCGACGGCACGGCCGAGGTGGCCGCAGCCCACGGCGTCACCCACGTCGTCCGCCACCCGCAAAACCTGGGGCTGGCCCGCGCCTTCCAGAGCGGCATCGACGCCTGCCTGCGGCTGGGGGCCGACGTCATCGTCCACACCGACGCCGATTGCCAGTACCCCGGCCACTACATCCCCGATCTGGTCGCCCCCGTGCTGGCCGGGCGGGCCGACATGGTCATCGGCGACCGGCAGGTGCGCACCATCGCCCACTTCTCGCCGCTCAAGAAGCGGATGCTGGCGTTGGGCAGTTGGATGGTGCGCAACGTCAGCGGCACGGAAGTGCCCGACGCCGTCAGCGGCTTCCGCGCCTACTCGCGCGAGGCGGCGCTGCGCTTCACCATCCTGACCCGCTACAGCTACACGCTGGAGACGATCATCCAGGCCGGCAAGCTGGGGCTGGGGGTGGTCAGCCTCCCGGTGACGACCAACCCGCCGACGCGGCCGTCGCGCCTCCAGCGCAGCATGTGGCACTTCATCAAGGCCCAGGCGGGGACGATCCTGCGCCTCTACGCCTTCTATGAACCGCTGCGCACCTTCAGCTACATCGCCACGCCCTTCCTGCTGCTGGGCGCGGCGCTGTGGCTGCGCTTCTTCGTTAACACCCTGCTGGGCGAGAGCGGCGTCGGCCGCTTCGTGCAATCGCTGACGCTGGGCACGGGGCTGCTGATGGTCGGCGCGCTCATCGTCCTGTTCGGCGTGCAGGCCGACATCAGCGGCAAGCACCGGCTGCTGACACAGGAGGTGTTGTACCGGTTGAAGAAGATGGAGTTGAAGAGGGGAGAAACCACAGATTACGCCGATTTCACAGATTTGGGGCGAGGGGATGGCTGAGGTTGTGGCGAGTGGCGGGTGGCGAATACATTCCCACTTCAGTAGCGCGATTCTCTCGAATCGCGTCGTGGGTGAATGAATCGCCATGACCCTGGCCGGAAAGCGTTAGAAAGTCCATAAATAGATTCGCGCTTTCGCTCGGCCGCGCTAATCTAGAGGCATGACGAGCAACGCTTCTGGCAAGATCGGACGGATAATAGGCGCAGCGCTGTTGGGCGTGCTGCTCATGCTGGCCGGCTGCGCGGGGGGCAACGAGGCCATGAGCGCCATCGAGGTGACATTGGACAAGTCGGTAGACGACAGGGCGACGGTGACGACGGAAGACGGCCGCGCGGTCATCGACGTGACCAGCGCCACCGGCATCGGCGGGCTGACGGCGACGGCCGACGCGTGGCCGGCCGAGGTCGTCGTCCGGCTGCACCTGCGCGGGCTGGAGGGGCTGACGATTCGCTATGGCCACGTCATCATCACCAGCGGCGTATCGAGCACCGGCGACCCGGTGGCCCTGACCCTGTCGGTGGTGGACGAAGAGGGCAACGTGCAGAGCGCGTCCCCTTCGTACGACATCTACTATCCCGACATTCGCGCCGTGACGCCCGACGGCGCGGCCGAGGTTGGCCCGCTGGCCGCCGGCGAACGGCCGGCCTTCCCGCTGCCCGAAGGCAGCGCCTTCGAGATCACCCTGCCGCCCCACTTCCATCTGGATGAACACCCGTCGTTCACGATCCAGTGGGTTGACTTCTACCGCTAAGACAGGTTCCAGGTTCCAGGGGCCAGGTTCCAGGGAAGAGCGCTCTTCCCTGGAACCTGGCCCCTGGAACCTTTTTCTGAGGTGCGACCATGTTCCTATTGATGATGGTTCTCGACGACACCGGCCGCCTGAACGACGTGCTGCAAGCCTGGGAAGAGGCCGGCGTGCCCGGCGTGACCATTCTGGAGAGCACTGGGTTGGCCCGCGCCCTGGCCAGGAACCATGCCTACGAGGCCGAAGCCACCCCCGCCGACTCATCCGCCCCTGGCCGCATTGGCCACCAGACGCTCTTTGCCGTCGTCGACGACATCGACGTGGCCGCGCGCGTGGCCGACCGCGTCCAGGCCATTCTCGGCGACCTCAACAACCCCAACACCGGCATTCTCTTCCTCGTTCCCGTCCTGGCCGCGTGGGGGCTGGCAAGAAGTACCTAGTTACTAGTTACTAGTTACTAGCAACTAATAACTTCAGCGTCCCTGCCACCAATCATTGCGCGAGCGTGGGTCCATGAACGTGCCCGTGTCGCGCACGGCGACCTGAATCTCATTGCCTGTGGCCACGCCGAATGCCTGATGGCCGCGCAGGGCGGGCAGGCTGCCGCGCCCGGCGGCATGGTTCTGGCGATAGAGGGCCAGCAGGTCGGGATCGGTGCAGACGCCGTCGATGTGGAGGACGTAGCCGAAGAACTCGTCTTCGCGGCCGATGTGGAGCGTCAAGTCGGTCTCCCCGGCGTACATCACCAGATACTCATAGCCGCCGCCAACGTCGTAGCCGGAGTCGGGGGTGTAGATCGTCTCGCCGCGGGTCACGCCCATGCCCAGCACCGTCACGTCCCAGTTCGAGCTGTGGTCGTCGAGGCAGTTGCGGTTGGCGTCCCAGCGGTAGCGCTGGTAGGCGTTGGTGAAGGTGGGCGTGCGCAAGTCGCCGAACATGCCGGGCAGTTGCGGCGCGCGCGGGTCGTGGACGGGGCCGAGTTGGACGAGTTGCAGCGGCGCGTTGACTTCGGCGTAGCCGCAGACGCCCATGTTGACGTTGGGGTGGGTCTCCGGGTTGACGGTCAGCGGATCGCCGGCGATGCTCAGCGAGGTGTAGTTGGTGTTGGGCAGGTCGCAGTTGAGCGGCGGCGGGGGCGGCGGGATGGGCTTGCCGGCGGCTACGGGCAGGAAGGAGCGGTGATTGCGGCGGGCGTCGTCTTCGGCCCCGGCCACGGCGGCCGCGGCCAACACCAGCAGCACGACCAGCGCCGCGGCCATCAACCGCGCCGCGCGATGGGCATGCAGATGAAAGGTTCGCATGAGAGGTTTCTCCTCTATGGTAAAGTCTCCTCCTGTCGGCTACTCCCTCTCCCAAGGGGAGAGGGAACCAGCTCCCTCCCCCTCTGGGGGAGGGTTGGGGAGAGGGTCTTGTTCGTCCGGGCCGGAAGACCCTCTCCCTAACCCTCTCCCATGGGGCGAGGGAACCAGCTCCCTCCCCCTCTGGGGGAGGGTTGGGGAGAGGGTCTTGTTCGTCCAGGCCGGAAGCCCCTCTCCCTAACCCTCTCCCAAGGGGCGAGGGAACCAGCCCCCTCCCGCTTTGGGGGAGGGTTGGGGAGAGGGGCTTGTTCGTCCAGGCCGGAAGCCCCTCTCCCTAACCCTCTCCCAAGGGGCGAGGGAATCAGCCCCCTCCCCCTCTGGGGGAGGGTTGGGGAGAGGGTCTTGTTCGTCCGGGCCGGAAGGCCCTCTCCCTAACCCTCTCCCAAGGGGCGAGGGAACCAACCCCCTCCCCCTCTGGGGGAGGGTTGGGGAGAGGGGCTTGTTCGTCCGGGCCGGAAGGCCCTCTCCCTAACCCTCTCCCAAGGGGCGAGGGAACCAACCCCCTCCCCCTCTGGGGGAGGGTTGGGGAGAGGGTCTTGTCTGGCCGGGCCGGAAGACCCTCTCCCTAACCCTCTCCCAAAGGGAGAGGGGATCAGAAGCCCCAACTACTTGAGTCGCCAACGCGCCGGAGTATAATCCACCGACTTACGAGGTAAAGGCTTATGAAGCAGACGCTCATTCACGACGACCGGCTGCGCGGGCAGCTTGACTTCCTGATCGAAATCGATCGGCTGAAGCAGGTCTTGCGCCGCGCCTTCCTGCCGGGCACAGACCGCAACGAGAACACGGCCGAACATAGCTGGCATCTGGCCGTGGCCGTGCTGGTGCTGGCCGAGTACGCCGCCGAGCCAATCGACCTGGCCCGCGTCGTGCGCATGGCCCTCATCCACGACATCGTCGAGATCGACGCCGGCGACACCTTCTTCTTCGACGCCGTCGGCGCGCTGGACAAGGCCGACCGCGAACAACTGGCCGCCGCCCGCCTCTTCGGCCTTCTGCCGCCCGACCAGGCGGCCGACTTCCGCGCCGCCTGGGACGAGTTCGAGCACCGCCAGACGCCCGAAGCCCGCTTCGCCTCGGCCCTCGACCGCTTCATGCCCCTCGTCCACAACTACCTGACCGAAGGGCGCGCCTGGCGGCTCAACGGCGTGCGGCCGGAGCAGGTGCTGGCCATGACCGAGCGCATCGACCCCGGCGCGCCGGCCATCGCCGCCGCCGCCCGCGCCATCCTGGCCGACGCCGTGGCCGCCGGCTACTTCGACACCGCCCCGGAGGCCGCCCATGCCCCTTAAGCACGCCATCGCCCAGGTCATCAACGGCCGCGACCTGTCCTTCGCCGAAGCCGAGGCGGCTATGGACGCCATCATGGACGGCGCGGCCTCGCCGGCCCAGATCGGCAGCTACCTGACCGCCCTGCGCATGAAGGGCGAGACGGCCGACGAGATCGCCGGCAGCGCCCACTCGATGCGCCGCCACGTCGTGGCCGTGGCCGTCGCGCCGGAGTGCCACCCGCTGGTGGACACTTGCGGCACGGGCGGCGACGGCAAGCACACCTTCAACATCTCCACCACGGCCGCTTTCGTTGTCGCCGGGGCGGGACGGCGGGTGGCCAAGCACGGCAACCGCGCCGCCAGCAGCCGCAGCGGCTCGGCCGACCTGCTGTTGGCCCTGGGCGGCAACCTCGACCTGACCGCGCCGCAGGTGGCCGAGTGCATCGCCGACGTGGGCATCGGTTTCCTCTACGCCGTCCACCACCACCCGGCCATGCGCCACGCCATCGGCCCGCGGCGCGAGATCGGCCAGCGCACCATCTTCAACCTGCTCGGCCCGCTGACCAACCCCGCCGCGGCCACCCACCAGCTCATGGGCGTCTATGACCCGGCGCTGACGGCGACGCTGGCCGAGGTGCTGCGCGCGCTGGGCAGCCGGGCGGCCTACGTCGTCCACGGCGCGGACGGGCTGGACGAACTGTCAACGACCGGCGTCAACCGCGTCAGCGCCCTGCGCGACGGCGCGGTGACGACGTTCGACTTCGACCCGGCAACCATCGGCCTGCCGCGCGCCCGGCTCGACGACCTGCTGGGCGGCACGCCGGAAGAGAACGCGGCCATCAGCCGGGCCATCCTGAGCGGCGACGACCGCGGCCCGCGGCGCGACGTGGTGCTGCTCAACGCCGCCGCGGCCCTCAGCCTGGAGACGGGCGACTGGGCCGGCGGGCTGGCGGCGGCCGCGGCGGCCATTGACGGCGGCGCGGCCCTGGCCACGCTGGAGAACTGGATCGCCATGACCAACAGCTTCCGCGCCTAGCCCCNNGGGGCTTACGTTGGCGTGCGCGAGCACCGGCCGCCGCGGCCGACGAGTGGGGCCGGCGGGCCGCTGGTGCTGCTGACCTTCCACCCCGGCTTCATCGCCGGCTCCTACGGCGAGTGGGACTACTTCGCCCGTTTGTCGGCCCAAATCTTCCAATCGCTCGATCCGCGCTACCGGCTGCGCGTCTTCACCGTCAACCACCCCGGCTACGACCATCCGCCCGGCGCGACCATCGACCGCTTCCGCCTGGAGGCATACAGCATCCGCCGCCAGCCGGAGGCGATGCGCGCCGCCCTGACCTGGCTGCTCGACGGGCCACTGGCCGGGGAGCGCGACGTCGTCTGGGTGGCCTA
>CXWK01045443.1_pt1 | contig 13812 bp, 16 predicted proteins | sample 590851 | NCBI WGS metagenome assembly CXWK01 (sample SAMEA3498364, study PRJEB10139) | wastewater metagenome | biome: wastewater treatment plant; material: activated sludge | place: Denmark | collected 2014-08-01
TCCCCGCGTCATCGAAACCGTCACCCGCAGCCACGTCATCCATCGTTGCATGGTGTCGCCGCCGCTCCGAGCCGGCCAACCCGGCTCTCTGCCGCTGCATCGAGACGATCGACGAATTCCGACAAAACCCAGCAACGATTCACCCGGGTTGATTGGCCAACTCGACGGTATGCAACAGAATACGAGTGGAGGTTTCGGCAAGAAACGAGCGACCCCAACTGCGGACGATGTCATCCAGGCGTGGCACGCCCGCCACCGACATCAGGATCAGATAGTCGAATGGGCCGGTGACGTGTGCCGCCAGGTCCACCTCGTCCAGTTGGCTCATCTCAGCCTCGAAACCCTCATGGTCACCGTCGGCGGGGAGCCGGACGTCGACCGCCGCCCTGAGCGTGCGTCCGATCGTCTCCGGATCGATCACCGCCGAGTATCCGGCGATCACACCGATTCGCTCCAACCGTTTCACCCGGTCGGCCGTGGCACTGGCCCCCAACGACACCTCGATGCCCAGGTCACGGTATGACATTCGTCCCGTTTTGCGAAGCAGGCCAAGGAGAGCATGGTCAATGTCATCAAGTAGCACGGTTTCCACGGTCATCGTGTCGTTTTAGCCGCTGGGAACCCCGCTCGTCACGGTGATGGTGCCGCCACACTGCACTCCATGAACGGATTGGTCGTGGGCTTCACCACATCGCTTCCCCTCCTGATGATCATCGGGCCGATCGCGCTGATGGTCGTGGACATCGGCCTGACCGACGGCGTGCGACGCGGCTGGCCGGCGCCGCTGGGCATCGCCACCGTCGACCTGCTCTACGGGTCGGTGGCGGCAACGGCCGGGCTGGGCCTCCAGCGGCTACTGGGCACCCATCGCTCTGCCATCGGCGTGGCCGGAGGTCTGACACTGTTGGTGTTGGCCGCCCACCTGCTCGTTCATGCCCGATCGACTCAGCCGTCCTGCACAGCGACCGCTTCCACCGATTCCGGCACTGCACCGCGTCACCCGCAGGCGGCCACCGGCCGCGCCCCGGCGGGCCTGGCCGCACGCTTCGCCGGCCTGTGCGCCATCAACCCGCTCACACTGGTGGCATTTGCATCCCTGGCGGTGAGCGCTGGAGCCAACATCGGCCCCGGGTGGGTCGTCGGCATCGTCTGCGCGTCGCTGCTGGTGCACGGAGGATTTCTAGTCCTTGGCGACACCCTCGGACGCGTACTCACCCCGGCGCTCATCCATCGCGGACGACTGCTGGGCTGCCTGGGCGTTGCAGCGCTTGGCGTGCACACGATGCTCGGCGTCCTCTGAAGAACGACGGAGCTCGCAGCCGCCGAGGTCGACGGCCGCAACTACGCGACGGGTTCCTCGCGCTCGAACGACGGCAGCGCCACACCGGGCCGGTAGTAGGTGTACATGTCCTCGATAATGACCTGTGCCGCATCTGCATCCGAGCCAAACGACATCTCAACGGTGACGACGCCACCGTTGATGTGAATCGACTCGATGCCGCGCACGCCATCGAGCAACCTCTTGGCCAGCAGGTCCGGCGGGCGATGCCCGGAGATCTCGGTCCCGGGCCGGTACACCTCGTGGCCCGTACCGGTCAGCGTTCGGTTCAGCTCGTAGCGAACCACCCCGGGACGACTGGACTGCTTCTGCGTGACGACAACCGGCTGACCCATAGGGGCAGGATCGTACCGCTCAGGGGCGGTCCACCCCAAAGGTGTCGCATTGCTCAGCCTGGCCGTTGTCAAACCCCACCTTGAACCACTTCACCCGCTGCTCCGAACTGCCGTGGTTCCACGTCTCCGGGTCGATGCGTCCAGTGGCCTGTTCCTGGATGCGGTCGTCACCAACCGCCGATGCGGCACCGAGGCCCTCCTCAATGTCGCCCTGCTCGAGTCCTCGGTTGGCCGAGTCGTCCAGATACACGTTGCGGGCCCAGACGCCGGCGAGGCAGTCTGCCTGCAGCTCGAGGCGGATGGACAGCGCGTTGGCCTGATCCGGGTTCTTTCGGCTCAGGCGCTGCGCGTCGTCCGAGATACCCAGCACGTTCTGAACGTGATGGCCCATTTCGTGTGCCACCACGTAGGCCTGAGCGAAGTCGCCCGGTGCGCCGAAACGGTCGGCCAACTCATCGAAGAAGGTTTCATCGATGTACACCTCAGAGTCGGCCGGGCAATAGAAGGGCCCCACGGCCGACGAGGCCTGCCCGCACCCGGTGTTGACCGAACTGCGAAACAGGTTGAGCTTGGCATTTGAATACTTCTGTTGTCCCTCAGCGAACTGCTTGGTCCAGGTGCGTTGCACATCGTTAAACACCCAGACAATGAAGCGTCCGGTTTCATCGGTGGGGGCATCGTCCGCACGGCCCGTCGGACCTGACGCCTCCGGCACGGCACCAGGCAGATCCATCTGCTCGACGTTGAACGGGAGGTCGCCGCCTCCGGTCAGGCGCGGCAGAATGAAGATGGCCGCCAAAGCGATCACGATGCCCAAGATGCCGGAGCCCTTACCGATGGGAAGGCCCATGCCGCCGCCCCGGCCGCCTCCACCCGGCAATGGGAACTGGAAACCACCGCCTGCGCCCCCCGACGATCGCTGGTCGTCCACGTTGCTCATGTCGGGTGTGGCGTCCTGGTCCCACTTCACGGGGACACGCTACCTGGGCGGCTCAGGCGAACAGGGAAAGCTGCGGGTCGGGCCGCACGTAGCGCTGATGAGGCCAGGGAAGGTCATCGCAGAACGACCAGCTGCGACGGTGGATGGCCGTGGGCCCGTACCCCAGCAACGCCATCTGGTGCTTGGGACACGGATATCCCTTGTTGTATTCGAAGTCGTATCCGGGGTGATTTGCTGCGGCCTCCCGCATCATTCGGTCGCGGCTGACCTTGGCCAGGATGGATGCCGTTGCGATCGAGAGACAGCGGGCATCGCCCTTGACCAACATCGTGGTGTTCTCGTGACCCACGAAGTCCCACTTGCCGTCCAACAGCACCGCGTCGACCGCCAGCCCCAACGAGTCGAGGGCGCGAGACGCTGCCAGCCGCTGTGCCGCCGACATGCCCAGCTCGTCACACTCCCGAGGCCACGCGTGACCCACCGCCCAGCCCCGACACCAGTCGGCCACACGGTCGAAGAGTGCTTCCCGGCGCGCCTCCGAGAGCATCTTGGAATCGCGCACACCATTGATACGTCGGTCGGCCGGCAGCACGGCCACGCCGACGGTCAGGGGCCCAGCCCACGAACCCCGACCCACCTCGTCGATACCCACCACACACTCGGCGCCCCGCTCCCACCACAACCGCTCGAATTCAAGGGTGGGCGGACGGGTCCGCCGCCGGGAAGGTGCGGTTGCCTTGCGGGTCCGACGTGCCGACGACGCCGATTCAGCCATGTGGGGCGGCCGAATCGGACTGTGGCTCCAACCCGGCGATGACCTGGAGCTCGTCGGCATCTGGAACCCCGGATGCAAATGCGCCGATGATCTCCCGAGCCAACTCTTCGGTGGTCAGGCGCTGTGACAACGCCAGCACATTGGCATCGTTCCAACGTCGGGCGCCCGTGGCGGTGTCGGCGTCAACACACAGGGCCGCACGCGCTCCCGCCACCTTGTTGGCGGCCATGGCAACCCCGGTTCCGGTGTAACACCACACCACACCCACCTCGGCCACGCCGTCGACCACTGCCTGGGCGACGCCTGCGCCCACCGACNNCCACCGACGGCCAGGGCGCACCCACCAACTCCCTCACCAGTTGGTGGCCCGACGCCCGCAGCCATGCGGCCACCGAATCGGTGGTTGGGGTCGCCTCGTCGGCGCCGTAGGCAATGCGCATGGGTTCACGGTAACCCGAACGCTCGATAGCGTTGCGAGGTGAACGACGACGCCATGGCGCCCGACACCTGGGCCCGGCTCAGCACGCTGCGGGCGCTGGTGGCCGACGGACGGGCGGAACTGGCCGTCAGCCGCCTGCGTCGGTTGCTTCACGACGAACCAAATCTGGGCGAGGGCCACGCGCTGCTGGCGTCAACGTTGCTCAGCCTGCATCAGCCCGAAGAGGCCCTGCGCGCCGCCGACGCTGCGGTGCAGTCGGCACCCGATGCCGCCGAAGGCCACCACCTACGCGCCAGAATTCTGCTACAGCTGGGTCAGGCCGGCCCTGCCCTGGCAGCGGCTGAGGCCGCCGTGGCTCGGGAGCCACTGGTGCCGACCTACCAACGGGCACTGATGCGGGCCGGTTTCGCCGCCAACAACCTAGACGCAGCGCAGGCCGGGGCTGTGGCCTGCGCGCGTCTGGCCCCGGAGCACCCTGATGGAGCGTTGGGTGAGGCAGAGGTGGCCCGCCGCCGGGGACGCCTGGGACGGGCCGACGGTCTGATCACACAACTGGAAGCGTCCCATCCCGGGCACAGTGGTGTGCGACGGCTTCGCCTCGCCATCGACGCCGACCTGGTGACGGCGCCGAAGCAGGGGTTCTTTGCCCGCATCGCTGCCCGGTTCCGCCGTTCGTCCTGACCCCGACGAGGGCCGGCGACCGCCCAAAAGGGCCGGGGAGATCGGTTGAGCAACTGAACACGAGGTGGGTGACGCGACGGTCACAGCAGCGCACATGCCCAGGTTTGCTCGACTCAGGTGCCGTCGGGCCGGCGACGGGTGGGCATGTCGACGCCCATGGTGACCGCGCCGCCTGAGCGCCCGGCCTCCGGGGTGCTCACCGAACCGCCGCCGGCTGAGTCCCCGCCGGACTCCGTGCTTTCGTCCGTGCTTGCGACCGTGGTCTCTGCTGCGGCCGCGGCCGACTCCGCCCGGGCCGTCAACAACTCGACGGCACCCGGCGGCACCTCCAGCAGCGCCTCTCCAACAAGCTCGCTGCCGGTAAACACCGGGTCCAAAGCAGGAGCACGAAGCAGGAGCACGCTCGGTGGTGTCCCGGTCGAGGACGCACCATCGGTTTCGGGACAATGCCCGAGGCCATCCGGGGTGAGTTCCCAGATCAGCGCCGGACGGGCACCGTGCCAGCGCAGCGCGCACGAGACCGAGCCCCCGGCAACCGGAAGGTCGCTGAACTGGGCCGGACGACCCCACCACTCCGAAGGGAAGGAACCGAACACATCGACGGACGAGCCGTTGAGTGGCGCTGCCAGGTCGAGCGTGGCAGCCAGCAGACCCGCCATCGTGGCCACCGAAGCGCCGTCCTCTCCGATACCCAACGGACGGGTGGGATGCACCACGTCGGGCCAACACCCCAGCCGCTCCAGCAACGCCGACACCGCCGCCACCGTCAGCGCACCATCCGGTCGGCCTGCGGCGATATCCCGCCGGGCCGCATCCAACGTTGCGGGCAGATCCAGGTCGGCGCCCGGTTCCCGGCGGACCCACCGAACCCGGCCCAGAGAAGCGGATGGCTCGGAGGACACCTCGGACGGCACCTCGGACGCCTGCTCAGGCTCAGGCTGAGGCTCAGGCTCGGGCTCGGGCTCGGGCTCCGCACCCGTCGGAAGAGCTGCTGCGATGGCGCGCGCGTTGTCCGCCACACCCTGCTGCCCCCACCCGTCGGCCATGACGGCCGCCGCTTCAACCATCGACGCCAATCGAGGCCGTTGTGCCTCAGGCCACCACTGCACGCCACGGCGGCGCAGCTGCCGCAGGGTGATGTGCAGCGCCCTGGCCAGATGCACCAGCAGGTGCTCAGGCGCATCGATCACCTCGTCACGCGTCAGCGACACGCCGAGCCCGAGCGATGCCTCCAGCACGGCGGCCAGACCCGCAGGGTCGTCATCGACGGCGCGGGCCACCTGCCCAACCACCGGGCCAACCACATCGGCATGGCCAAGCCGTGCCAGTGTCCCGGCAGCCAACGCGGCCGACACCGGGTCGGCGCCGGTAAACCATGCGCCATCGGCGGCAGCCAGCAGTTGAGCCCGGGCAGCCCGGGCCATGTCGGTCAGGGAACTCTCCGGAAGTTCCAGTGCAGCGCCGACTTCAAGGTGCCGTGCCCACCCCTTTGCCATCGCCGTCGTGTCGGGCAGGCGTTCCAACTCTGCGACCGCGTCGACCTCGGACGACTCGAACGAGCCGAGCGGCAGCCCCATGCGCAGCATGGAACGATGCGCCATCGGCCACACGAGGGCCGCCCCACCCGTACCGTGACGAGACACCACGGGCGCGACCGGGCCGTCGGACCCCTCGGGCATCCGTGCAACCAGGTCCACCAGGTCATCGGCCCGATCAACCAGATGCGCCGCTCGCGGCGGGCGCTGGGCCACCAACACCGTCGCCCCGTTGACCGACAGCACACCGCCCGAAACCTCGACCCGATCGATGCGGCCCACGTCGCTCAGCGTCCACGGGGTGGCCACCATTGCCAGGCCCACCGGGTCGGGCCCATCCACCTCAACCTCCATCGTCACCCAGGCCGAACCGGGCTCTCCGCTGCGTGGAGCGGCGCCCTGCCGGATCACCAGTTCGTTGGGGCCGACCCGGACGCGTGTCTCCGCCACCGGGAGGTGGTCGGTGCGCACCTGTCGAACGCCGGCAGCCTCGGCAGCGCGTTGCCAGGTTCCGTCATGGTTGAACCACCAGTCCAACACCCAGGTGGCACCGGGCAGCGCCACCGCCCCGCGCCGATCAAGCGATGCAGCACCGGCCCCATCCAGGGTGGACAGCAACGACCAACCCATCTCCATGCGGTTGCGGCCGGCCAACGGGGTGGGCAGGTAGAGCGAGGAGTCGGGGTCGTGTTGTCGGGTCCACCAACCCGGGGCCACCAGCGTCTGAGCGGCGGAGACCCGGTGAGCGGCGCGGCGCTGCCTGCGATCACTCATACGCAGGATGCTCCACCCCGGACTGACGGCCCATCAGGCCGTCGTAGGCCTCCGACGCGGACAGCCCCTCGTGGCACACCGCCCGCACCTGGGCGGTGATCGGCACATCCACCTCGTATTCCTCAGCCAACTCCATCACCGCGGTGGATGTCTTGACGCCCTCGGCCACCATGTTCATCTCGTCGACGATCTCCTCGATCGTGCGCCCCTTGCCCAGTTGCTCCCCCACATGGCGATTACGGCTCTGCGGGGAAATGCAGGTGGCGATGAGATCGCCCATGCCGGCAAGCCCGGCGAAGGTCACCTGCTGGCCGCCCATCGCAACGCCCAGCGCGGTCAACTCGGCCAGCCCTCGTGTGATGACCGCGGCCCTCGTGTTGTCACCGGTGCCCAGCCCGTCGGCCATGCCGGAGGCGATGGCGATGACGTTTTTCAGCGCACCTCCCAATTCGCACCCGATGACGTCGGGGTTGGAGTACACCCGGAAGCGATCGGTGGCAAAAACCGCCTGCAACGTCTCGGCCACCACCGGGTCGGGCGTTGCGATCACCGCTGCGGCAGCGTCGCCAACCAGAATCTCCTTGGCCAGGTTGGGCCCCGTCAAGACTGCGGCCGGGTGCCCTGGAAGCACCTCATGGATCAACTGACTCATGCGCTTGCGGGTGCCCTGCTCCAGACCCTTGGTCAAGCTCACCACCGGCACCCAGGGGCGAAGGAACTCGCCGACCCTGCCCAATGTCTCCCGAAACGCCTGGCTGGGCACGCCCATCACCAGCACGTCGGCGCAACGAACCGCCTCCTCCAGATCGGCTGTGGCGGTGAGGTCGGGATGGAGGTCGTAACCCTCCAGGTAGCGCCTGTTGACGTTCGACTCGTTGATCTCGACCACGGTTTCCGGGGCCCGGGCCCACAACAGGGTTTTGGCATTATGAGCAGCCAGGTGACCAACCGTGGTTCCCCACGAGCCGCCCCCGATCACCGACACCGATACTGGTTTCATCTGCGGACCTCCCTCGAATGAGCCGAAACTAGCCCACCGGGCGTTGCCGGGCGCCCGCGTAGGGCAGGCCTGATCCACCGCTACCATCGAGCCCGATGGCGAGCACGAGCACAACGTCGACGAGCCCGCAGGTCCCGCCCCACCCCGGTGGCGCACCCCGTGCCGACGTGGTGCTCATCCCGGTGAAGGCGTTTTGCGATGCCAAGGCCCGGCTGGGCCCCGTGCTGTCTCCGGGGCAGCGGTCCAGGTTGGCTCAGGGAATGGCCGCCCGGGTGATCGCAGCCGGTGCGCCGGCGCCTGTGTGGGTGGTGTGCGACGACGAACGCGTGGCCGACTTCGCTCGCCGTCACGGGGCCGAGGTGGTGCTGGACGCCCGGCCTGGGGCTCAACGGCGCCGTGGCCGAGGCGCTCGCTCAGGCAGCAGCAGCGGGTCTGCTCGAAGCGATCGTTGCCCACGCCGACCTGCCGTTCGCCCGCGACCTTTCCACCCTGGTGTCGCCGGGGCGGGTGGTGGTGTTTCCTGACCGCCACGCCGATGGCACCAACGTGATGGCCATCCCCACCGACGTGGGGTTCCGTCCTGCCTACGGCGCCCATTCGGCCGAGCGGCACCGCGCCGAGGCAGACCGCCTGGGGCTGGAGGTCCAATCCCTGCATGATTCGGCCCTCAGCTGGGACGTGGACACCGCCGACGACCTGTGGCCACCAGCCGAGGTGGGCGAGTGGCCCGACGAACTCCCGCGCCCGGCGCCCGCCGAGCCCTGTCGAAGTCTGCCCTGAGGAGATCACGATGTCTCATAGCGACCTTCCGCCGCATGCCCGGCCGCCGGCAGCTCAGCGCCTGGACCCGCAACCGGGCTCCGCAAACATGGGGCTCCCGCCTCCAGCGGTGGCGCTTGCCATCGGCGCGCATCCCGACGATGTGGAGTTCGGGTGCGGCGCCACGCTGGCCCGCTGGGCGGCTCAAGGCACCCGAATCCACCACCTCATCTGCACCGATGGGTCCAAGGGCACCTGGGACGTTGACGCCGACCTGACGGCCTTGGTGGCGAGACGCCGGGACGAGCAACGAGCCGCATCGCGCGCCCTTGGAGGGTCGGGCGAGGTCACGTTCCTCAACCGCATCGATGGCGAACTCGACAACGACCCCAACACCCTCGCCGAGGTGGTCAGCGCCATCCGCACCGTGAAGCCCGACGTGGTGTTGGGCCATGACCCCTGGAAGCGCTATCGCCTTCACCCTGATCACCGGGCCGCCGGATGGCTGACGATCGATGGGATCGTCGCAGCGCGAGATCCGCATTTTCTGCCCCACCTCCGCTTGGAGCACCATCGGCCTGAAGCGCTGTTGTTGTTCGAGGCCGACGAGGTCGACCACCTCGAGCCGGCCGACGAAGCCGCGCTCCAGGCCAGGATCGCTGCCTTGGAGGCTCACCGGTCTCAGTTTGAAACCACCCATCACCACCGGGTTGGTGGGGCAAAATCCGGCCTCGACGAACGCTCCCTCCACACCCAGTTCGTCCTGCGCGAGCGGCGGTTGCTGGCCGAGGCCGCGCTCCCATTCGACGCCGAGTTGGGTGAGGCGTTCAAGCTGATGAACGACTTGTAGCGGTCCGGTCGTCAGCCCGTAGCGCTGGGAGGCGGCTGTCCGGGCGTCGTTGGTGCCGGGATTCCGGTCTTGGCGTCGTCTGCCTCGCCGGCGGGCTCCAAGCTGCTGGAATCCAGCTTGTTCGTCGACTCCGGGGGCAGCGGGGCAACACCCGGGACCGTAGTGGAGGCGTCACCAAACTCGTCGGGGTTCACCCGGGCCAGAATCGCCTGCTCCGCATCGGCCATCAGCGTTCGGGACGGACGTTCGGGGCCGGTGAAATGCAAGGTCACCACCGACGACCCGACCTGAAAGACGGTTCGTACGTCGTAACTCGACCGGTCCTTCGGCTGAAACACCCGGCTGACGTAATCGGTGATCGGTTGCTGGCCGCCAGGGTCGGTGACGTCGATGCGAATCTTGGTTTTTCCGTCGAGTCCCGACACAAAGTAGTCCGGGCAGCTGAGCAGAATCTTGGTGACATCGCTGACATAGTTGGCAGCAAATTGAGGGCGGTCAAAGGTGGCCACCTCGGACACCAACACGCTGTTGTTCTTGGGGTAGACGAAGGTCGCGGTGTCCAGCGGCGAGGAACGAATGCCCGTGGTCTCCACCTTCTCGCCACACCACGGTTCGCCCACCAGACCCGGAAACGACGGCACCACCTCCCAGTCCGCGGGGATGTCGCCCTCCTGCAGGAGCATGGTGGTGGGCTCGATCCCTCCCAGGCTCAATTGATCCAGAACGACGGCACCTTCGGTGGGATCCGGCAGTTTGCTGATGGCCTGCCCCAACGCCTGCCCGATACCCAGCCCCACGGCTGCAACGATGGCGGCCACCAACACCAGCCGAACGGCCGATCCGCCGAGGCGCTTCAAGATGGGGTGCCGAGGGGCCGGTGCGTCCGCCACGGGCGAAGATGCTACTCGGCCCCGGGTCAGGCTCAGCGGAGGGCCGTCTTGGTCCCCGCCTCGTCCCAGGCCGACGCCAACCGGAGGGCCACGTCGGCAGCGGTCGCGTCGCTCTCGTAGGGGTTGCGCGGCCAGAAGAACCCCCGCAGTCCGTCCTTTCGACGCCGTGGCACCACGTGTGTGTGCAGGTGAGGGACGGACTGGCTCACGCGGTTGTTCATGGCGACGAACGTGCCGCCCGCATCCATGGTGGCCTCGACCACCGCTGCGACCCGCTGCACACGGGAGAAGTACCCCTGAAGCTGATCGGTTGGCAGATCGGTGAGTGTCTCGACATGGCTCCGAGGCACGACGAGGACATGGCCCGGAAACAACGGCACCTTGTCGAGGAAGGCCACCGCCACCTCGTCGGCAAACATCACGTGCGCCTTTGACGCTCCGGCAACAATCCGGCAGAACACGCAGCCATGTTCCTCCGCTGGATCCGCAACCTGAGCTTCATTGTCACCGGTCATCGACACCATGGTGCCACGGGTCGGACTCGCCCACTCCCGGGTCTTGCATCAGGCGCACTGCACGCGCCCTCACCACGGGAGTCCACATGTCCGAAGTCCCATCCTCGCCAACGCGGCCCGATCCGCCCCGGCTGCCCCTTCCACGTCGCATCCCCACAGCTCCGGCGGGTCGGGGCCCGGCACTGCCGTTGTCCAGCCAGTCCCACACCGCCTGGGCTGCGGCGCTGGTCGGCCTGGCCGATCACGCTCCGGTCCTGGTGGAACTCACCGCTGCCGGATCGGTGCGCTGGTGGTCACCGCACGACGGCGACCAGGCCGATCCGATCAGCCTGGTCTGGGCACAGCGGGCCGAAGCCGACGTGCAGCTCGCAGGTTTGGCGCTCGGCCGGACCGCACCCGACGCCCACGCAGGCCTTCCGGGCGTCTCAACAGCAGCCGCAGTGGTGGCGACCCGCACCGGCGACTGCTCGGTCACGACCGGCACCGGAGCAGACCTCACCAACGCCGGGGGGCGCAGCCTCGTGGTCGACGCCCTGATGCTGTATCTGGGCCTGCCCACGGCGGCGGAACCGCGAACGCCCGCACACTTGGTTTGCTCGGTTTGGCTCGACCGCCTGCTGGCTGCGACGGTGCTCGAACCCGGGCGCGTCACCACCTGGACGGCGGCCATACGGCACCATCCGTTGAGCTCCGGCGGCACCACGGCACCCGAATTGGCTGCGATCACCCAAGACCTGGGCGCGATGGGGTGGGACCCGATGCGGCTGGCGGTGGCGGCCGGCTCCACCGACTGGGTCGACCTCGATCCGGTCGGAGCCGCGTGGATGGATCGGGGTGCGTTCGCCCGCCGCCTCCTGGACCGGTACCCGGATCTTGATGATCAATGCCGCGTCCTTTCGGCCGTCATGCCAACCCGATTGGCCCACACGGTTCGCCACGCCGTGTCGGCATCGCTCACTCATCGTCGGTGATGCCGCATCCGAACGGTTTCGACCATGGTTTCCATCGACTACACAGGTGATCATGCGGCTGAACCTGACAAGCGACGAGCTCTTGGCAACCACACGCGCGGTGCGCAAGCGCCTTGACCTCACACGGGATGTGGAGCCCGAAGTGATCGACGAGTGTCTCAACGCTGCCCTCCAGGCCCCCACCGGCTCAAACACCCAGGGCTGGCACTTTCTGGTGGTGCGGGATCCCGAGCTTCGCCGCGGCCTGGCCGACCTGTATCGCGAGGCATTTTCCGGTTACATCGCCCTGCAAAAGGAGGCAGCCGCGAAGCTGGGTCCATCGGAGACGGCCGACACCCAACAACGTGTGCGTTCGTCGGCCGAGTACCTGGCCGAGCATCTTCACGAGGTTCCGGTTCATCTGATCCCCTGCATTTCCGGGCGACCCGAGAAACTCCACCAATCGATGATGGCCGGGTTGTACGGCTCGATACTGCCCGCCACCTGGAGCTACATGCTGGCCGCCCGTGATCGGGGACTGGGCACGGTTTGGACCACGCTGCACCTGCCGTTTGAGCAGCAGGCTGCGGAGCTTCTGGGCATCCCCTACGACCGGGTCACGCAGGTGGCCCTCATTCCAACGGCCTACACGCTGGGCACCGACTTCAAACCCGGTCCCCGTCGCGACAAGACCAAGGTCATCCACCACGATCGATGGTGATCGGCCGTTCCGCCGCCCAGACGCAACGAGCCGGCGATCAAGGGTTGAGACCGAGCGACGCTACCCTTCAATGGGTGACCACCCGCGTACGTTTCGCCCCCTCCCCCACCGGCTCGTTGCATCTGGGCTCGGCCCGCACGGCCCTGTTCAACTGGCTGTTTGCCCGCTCTGCGGGCGGTGAGTTCCTGGTGCGCATCGAAGACACCGACGCCGAACGCTCCCGACCGGAGCTGATCCAGCAGGTGTTCGACACGCTGGAGTGGTTGGGGCTCGACTGGGACAACCGCGGCGACGAACCCAGGCAGTCTGAGCGCGCCGATCAGTATCGCGAGGCGGTTGATCGGATGTTGGCCGAGGGTCGGGCCTACGCCTGCAACTGCGAACGTGCGGCGGTTGACGCACGCAACTCCGCCGCCGGTCGTCCGCCCGGCTACGACGGCTTTTGTCGTGATCGCGCCTTGACCGTGGGTCCGGACACGGTGGCCCGCTTCGCCACGCCGTCCGCTGGAACCGTCGAGTTCGACGACGTGATCCGGGGCCACGTCAGCTTCGAATGCGCCAACCTGGAGGACTTCGTCATTGCGCGCAGCGATGGCTCGGTCACCTTCCTGCTGGCCAACGCCATCGACGACGACGCCATGGGCATCACCCACGTGATGCGAGGCGAGGACCTGCTGAACACCACTCCAAAGAGCCTGTTGCTGCGCCAAGCGATCGGCGGTGGGGAACCGCCGGTGTACGCCCACCTGCCGTTGATCGTCGGTGAGGGCCGCAAGAAGCTCTCCAAGCGGCGAGATGACGTGGCGGTCGAGAACTATCGCGATGCCGGGTACCTCCCGGAGGCGATGGTGAACTACCTGGCCCTACTCGGTTGGGGCCCGTCGGACGGCATCGAGGTGCGCCCGCTGAACGAGATCGTGGAGATGTTCTCGTTGGAGGCCATCAACCCGTCACCCGCCGCCTTCGATGCCAAGAAACTGGCGCACGTCAACGCCGAGAAGCTCCGGGCGCTCGATGCCGACGAGTTTCTGCGAGCCAGCGAGCCCTTCCTGGCCGGTGCTCCGTGGGAACCGGCCGGCTTTGACCGGGACGTGTTCGTGGCGATCGCCCCCGAGGTACAGAGCCGGGTCAAGACCCTCGGTGAGGTGCCCGCCATGGTGGACTTCTTTTTTCTCGATGCACCGCTCATGGACGAGGCCTCGGTCGCGAAGGCCATCACCAACAACCCCGACGCCCCGGAGTTGTTGGCGGGTGCGATCAGGCGGTTCGAGTCCGAAACCTGGAGCGCCGAGGCACTACACGCCGCCAT
>CXWK01009756.1_pt1 | contig 13810 bp, 18 predicted proteins | sample 590851 | NCBI WGS metagenome assembly CXWK01 (sample SAMEA3498364, study PRJEB10139) | wastewater metagenome | biome: wastewater treatment plant; material: activated sludge | place: Denmark | collected 2014-08-01
GACTTCTGGGAAGGGGTACTGGGGATGCCGTTCGTCTTCGAGCAGCCCAATCTGGACGTGCCCGAGGAGAGTCATCTCTAGTACGTATCACAAAAACGCGGCCGAGTTGCTTGTTTCTTCGCGCATCTTACTACAGGACGCGCTAACGGCCGACTTCTTCAACTTCGCTATTGCCACGTCGGACGCCCCTCTTTCTGCCCCAATCGGTTTATTGAAATGACGCTTTTGAAACATGGCCCAAGAGGTGCTATACTATGAACGTGCCTATCGTTGCAATCCCACAACAGGACGTAACGACAATTGAAGAGGCGACCCGCCTTGACCTAAATCCGGCGGCCGTCTATCTGGCCGGCCTTGCACCGAGTAGCCGCGATACCATGCGCCGAGCGTTGGACATCGTCGCCCGTATCCTCGGCGGCGACGCGGCCGACTATCTGGCCGTGCCGTGGGCGCGATTGCGCTTTCAGCATACGGCGGCAATCCGGGCGCAACTGGCGACGCGCTATAGTCACACAACGGCTAACCGCATCTTGTCGGCTGTGCGTGGCGTCTTGAAAGCGGCTTGGAAGCTCGGCCTAATGAGCGCCGAGGATTACCACACGGCGGCCAGTGTTGACCGCGTGATAGGGGAAACCGTGCCGGCGGGGCGGTCGGTCGCATCGGGCGAACTTGCGGCGCTTCTGAATACCTGCCGGCAGGACGTGGCCGGCATACGCGACGCGGCAATCATTGCCGTGCTCTATGCTTGCGGACTCAGGCGCGCCGAGTTGGTCGACCTTGACCTTACCCACTATGAACGGCAGTCCTCTGCCGCGACGGGCGACGGCGGCCGGCTCTTGGTACACGGCAAGCGCAACAAGCAGCGTTACGTGCCGCTTGTTGATGGGGCGGCGCGGGCGCTGGCCGACTGGCTGGCCGTTCGGGGCGACGCGGCCGGGCCGCTCTTTCACGTTGTCGGCAACCGCAACCGGGGCGGCCGGATGACAACCCAGGCGGTTTATGCCATGTTGAAGGCGCGGGCGACGGCCGCCGGCATTCCGGCCATGTCGCCCCATGACTTGCGGCGCACGTTCGTAGGCGACCTGCTAGACGCGGGCGCGGACATCGTAACCGTTCAAAAGCTGGCCGGCCATTCTTCGGTCGAAACGACGGCCCGCTATGACCGACGCGACGAAAAGGCAAAGGCGGCAGCCGTGGCCCGGTTACACGTGCCGTATCATCGGCGGGCGTTAGCAGGGTAGGCAATGACTGAGTAACGGCAAGAAAACGCCCCAACGACGCGCTAACGTCCTGGGGCATGGTCAACCGACGTGGGCGGCTGACAATCGAAGTGTAGCACACTTTGGGCCGCTTGCGTCAACCGACGCGGGCGGCTTTTTGATTGGGAGTAACGACATGAGACTAGTACGCGAAGTATTATCAGAAGCTATATGGGGGACATTGAAAGAACTCGGCTGGGCAAATCTGTATGTGTTTGGAGTGTTGCCGTTGCCGATTATTATGGCCGCCTACCTTGCCACTAGGAACCCCATAGGCATAGTTGTAACTGGTATTAGTGCGGTCGTTATGCTCTTCACTGCGGTATGCATGGGAAGAGTCATTGAAATTAAGCTAACAGAGCGTAGACTAGCACCTTTGACCGAGAGGCTAAAGGGATTGGCAGAGGATATGCGAGAGATGACCTCACCCGACGGAGATGGGACTATAGATAGTCCATTGTCCGAACCTACTATAGATTTTCAATATCTTCAGCTTATAGATGACGTTAGCGCCATGTATGCACCTCGGTTTACGGCTTTGGAAGCTCAACTTACCGAGGTTATGCATGCTGTAGAAAATATAAATCAACATAGACGGAGTAATAAAGGCATAACCGAGAAACGCAAGCGGCGAGCGTACATTTTTAGGGATATTAAGGGCAACAATCCACACTTTAGCTATGGGCAAGTTGCGGCACGGGCAAATTTGGATTACGGGAATGAGCTAGATAAAGAGGTGGAAGAACATGACGTAAGAAATGACTATAGAGATATGGGCTGGGAGTGGCGTCCTGGCGAACGATTGAGGTGATAGAACCAAGTCTATCACTTACAACTATCAACTATCACCCCTTCAACCGGGTTAACATGCGAAGTGTTAACCCGGTTTTGATTTTTGGGGGTGACGATGACAAGGATTACGGTTGTACTAAGAGACGATGAACGGCGGGCGCTGCTAGTCCTTTCTGAGCAACAGCGGCGACCGCCAAGAGAACAAGCAGCGTGGCTTATTCGTAAGCAGCTTGAAGCCCTCGGCGTATTGATTACCGACGCCCGCCCCGCCCAAGAGGTGCAACATGCTCAGGCAAGTTGACCGACGCGACACACGGCGGCCCGCGCCGAGCACATCCAACAATCGCCCGACGCCCGACGCGGCCGACGTGGCCGCCGATGTTCTGGCCCGCGTCTATGCGCTGATTCTCAGTTGGCCGACGGCCCAAGAGAAGCAAGAACGGCAAGAGGGGAGTAACCCAACATGACCACAAAACACAACCGCCCGGCCGGGGCTAACGGCAGGGCGGCGACGGCGGCTAACGATACGGCTTTTCAATCACAGTATAGCAGTAGCACGCCCGTTCGGTCAACGCCCGTGCGTCGGGCCGACGGCCGCATTGTCGGGGAGTTGGCCGGCGACGTGCTGAGGAAACACGCCAAGCGTGAGCACATGCTTCAACGGCCGGCGGCCTGGGCTTGGGACGCGGCCATACTGGACACGGCCGAGCGGGGCGGGGCGCGATTCACTGAGGTTGAATCCGGCGGCCTAATCTATCGGGCGACGCTGGCCGACTTCAAGCGTTACGGCTTTCCCGTTCGGCGCGGGCACGGCGACCAACGCGGCCTAGCCCTTACTTACTGGCACGTTCGGCGCGTAGGGGAGCCGCCCGCGGCCGTGCAACTGTCACTATTCAGCGGGGCGGGATGACAACCAAGACGACAACTAATCTTCAAGACTTCGCCCGGCAGTTGCACACCTGGGGTGCGTCCGTAACGGCAATCAAGCTCGGCACGAAACGCCCCGCCCACAAGTGGCAGCAATGGCAAGCCGAGCGACAGACGCGGGCCGAACTGGACGCCCTGCCGTGGCACACAGCGGCGGCCGTGGGCGTCGTCAACGGCAGCGGCGATTTTCGCGTGTTTGATATTGACGCGGCAAAGGACGGCGACGGCGCGCCCGTCGGCCCGGTTCCTGAAAGCGTTGTTATTGAACTGCTTACCGCCCTCGGCCTGCCCGATGATTACCAGTGGTCATACAGGAGTGGCAGCGGCGCGGGCTATGGCGTCGTCATTCGTTGCGCCGAGCCGTTGCCGCCCGATTGGGCAGCCGTTGCGGCGCGGCCGTCTGGCGTCTACGTTGGTCGACCGGCCGACGGCCGCCCGTTCGGACAATTAGAACTCCGATGGTCGACCGGGCAAACGGTCATTGACGGCGCGCATCCGACCGGGCCGGGCTATCAATGGCGATTGGGCGAACGGCCTTTCGTGCCGCCCGCCATGCGGACGGCCGCCCAGGTTGTGACGGCATTCACGGCGATAGCTGAGCATGTGGCGGACTTCCGTCCGACGACGGCCGCCCACGCGCCCGCGCCTGCCCCGTCGCCTGCCGGCCATGTCAACGGGGCGACCTCGGAGGCGGCCGACGGGGCGGCGACCTCGGCAACGGAGAAGTATGCAGCGGCGGCGCTGGCCGACGCAATCCGGCAGGTGAGCACGGCCGCGCCCGGCGACCGCAACAAAGCACTTTTCAGGCAGACGGCAGGACTTGCCGAACTGGTAAACGGCCAAGTATTGACGCGGGATAAGGTCGACCGGGCCATGACCGGCGCGGCGCTGGCCGCTGGCCTTACGGCCGATGAAACGGCGGCGACGATTGCGAGCGCGTTTGCCCATGTGGGCGACGTGTCACGCACGCCCAAGCCCTCGGCCAACGGCCATAAACGGCCGTCGACCGGCCCGCGTTTCAAGGTGGGCGACGCGGTTAACGTCGTTGTAAGCGGCGGACTAATGAACCCGTCGCCTTGCACAGTGACAACCGTCCACCCGCCCCACAATGGCACATACGGCTATGTCGTTGCCGGCGTCGTCTATGATGACAACGGCGCGCCGTGTGAGGGCAACTATCACTACGAAGAAGCGAACCTTGAACCGGCAGACGCAAGTGCAACGGGTGACGACGGCGCGGCGGTCGACCTGGCGCAATCGCTCGGCGGCGTCGACCCGACGCCCGCCCCGTCACCCGTCACCTTCAAACTTGACGACACGGGCAACGCCGAGCGCTTTGTCACTCAGCACGGCGACGACGTGCGCTATGACCATTCAACCCGCCATTGGCTCATGTGGACGGGCACACACTGGCGAATGGATGACGACGGCGCGGCGCAACGGCGCGCCAAGATAACGGCGCGGGCAATCTATGAAGAGGCAGCGGCGGCGGCGCGGGTCGGCAATGATGACCTTGCGGCGCAATCGTCAAAATGGGCGCGGGCGTCGGCGGCCGAGTCTCGGCGCAATGCAATGTTGAATCTAGCGCAAGCGGAGTTGCCTATAGCCCTCACTCATGACCGGCTCAATACCCATGACCTGCTAGTGAATGTCCAGAACGGCACGATAGACCTTGCGACCGGCACGATACGACCGCATGACCGGCGCGACCTGCTAACCTACGTCTTGCCGGTTGCCTATGACCCGACGGCCGGCTGTCCGACGTGGGTTAACTTTTTGTGGCGTATCACGAACGACGACGACGACTTGGCCGACTTCTTGGCGCGGGCCGTCGGCTACACGCTGAGCGGATTGACGACAGAACAATGTCTTTTCTTCTTGCATGGGCGCGGGGCGAACGGTAAGAGCACGTTTGTTGAAACCGTCATGGCCCTCTTGGGCGACCTCGGCCACAAGGCGCGGGCGCAAGTGCTCATGCTCAGCGAACGCGAGCGGGTATCAAATGAGGTGGCGGCGCTGGCCGGGCGGCGTCTTGTCGTTACGTCCGAACTCAGCGACGGCGGCCGGCTTGACGAGGGCTTAGTTAAGGACTTGACCGGCGGCGATACCATGTCGGCCCGCTTTCTCTACGGTGAGCCGTTTACCTTCCGGCCGACGTTCAAGCTATGGCTTTACGGCAACCACAAGCCGACGATTGCCGGCACGGATGACGGCATATGGCGGCGCGTCCGGTTGATACCCTTTACTGTCCAGATACCTGAGAAGGAACGCGACGCAACCTTGCCGGCCAAGTTGCGCGCCGAGTTGCCCGGCATTCTCGCATGGGCGCTGCGTGGGTGGCAGGACTTCCAACGGCACGGCCTGGGCACGCCCGCGGCCGTCACTGAGGCAACGGCCGAGTATCGCGCCGAGTCGGACACGCTCGGCCAATTCATAGCCGAGTGTTGCCATGTGGCCCAAGGCGCAACGGCGCGGGCCGGCGAACTGTACGCGGCTTACTCAGAGTGGGCGAAAGCCAACAATCTGAGGCACATGAGCGGCGTCCGCTTTGCGCGGGCAATGAAGGAACGCGGCTATGTGAACGGGCACAACCGCAACGGCTCATACTGGCAGGGTGTCGGCATTCTGGCGACCGACCAAGCCATGCAAGAGGTGTTAGTGTGACGGGTTGTGACGGGTTAGCGCCTTTTTACACAACTTTCTCTATTGAATTTCTATACGTAAGAGTTTGTGTAAAAAGGCTACAACCCGTCACAACCCGTCACAAGAGCGGCATTAAGCGACATGACAACCACTGACATCATAACCGGCGACTGCTTGGACGTACTGCCCCTACTGCCGGCGCGGTCGGTCAAGCTGGTATGCACTAGCCCTCAATACCCTGGGCAGATGGGCAACGGGCAAAGCGTGGGGGAGTGGTTGCGCTGGCTCGGCCACGTCGCCCGGCAGTTGCGGCCGATTCTAGCGCCCGCGGCGGTCGTCGCCCTGAATATCGCCTTTAAGCGCACGGCCGACGGGTGGCATGATACGCGCCTTTGGATGGGCGTGCCGGCGACCCTTGAAGCGGCCGAACTCCGATGCTTGGACGTGTACGTATGGCACAAGACCAACGGCGCGCAAAACGGGCCATTAACCTATGCCGACGCGCCCGGCTATGAACTGGTATTTGTGTACACGAATGCCCAGCGGCCCGGCGACGTGGCCTTTACGCCCCAACGCAAACCCTACGCGCCCAAGAGCATTAGCGCGGGCGGCTCGGCGCGCATCGGCAACGGCAGGACTAAGCAACCGAACGGCGACGGGGCGCGGCAAACAAATGTGATTGCGTTGCCTACGGTTGCCAGTGACGGCCGTCGACCGCGGGCGCGGGGCGTCTCATTCCCGCTAGAGTTGCCGGCGCGATTCATCCGGCAGTACACGCGGCCGGGCGACCTTGTCTTGGACTTTTGCGCGGGCGTTGGCACAACCTGCCGGGCGGCGCAAGCCCTGGGGCGACGTAGCATCGGCATAGAGCTAGACGTGGCCGAGGCTGAGGCGGCGCGGGTGTGGCTGGCCGAGCCGGTGCAAGTTGGCTTGTGGTCGGTTGACTCGGCAGCCGAGGTATTACATGAGTAAGGCAAGTAGCATACTCAGACGACTAGAGCGACACGCGGCGCGGCAGAACGTGGCAGTACTGCCCATTAAAATTCTAAGCTATGGAATGGACAAAGACGGGCTTTACCATGAGGGCGACCGGACTTATACCGAAGAAGAGGTGACGGCGCTAAGCGCCGAGTACCAGTTAATCGTTGTGTGCTATGGCGACGGGCCGCCCGGCGATGGGGAAACGATTCAAATGACGTGGGGCGACGGTGAAGAGAATGAACGCACGGCGGCGGCTTGACCGATTGACGCGGCGCATGGTCGACCGACGCACGCGGCCGACAATCGGCGGCCAGTGCCATAGCGGCCCTGAGCACACGGCCGAAGTGCTGGCGACAATGGTAGAAACCGGCGCATGGTCGGTTGACGACGTGGCCGAGCGCGTTGGCCTATCGGCGGCCGAACTACGCGATTACTTAGGCGGCGCATCGTCGCCCGGCGAAGGAATGGTATGCAATGTCTGAAAATGACCGGGAAACCGTCCCAAGACTGAGCACCAAGCAGAGTAAGGCGCTTGAAGCGTTGCTATCGGGCATGACAAAGGGCGACGCGGCCACGTCGGCCGGTGTTACGCCCCGAACATTGAACCGTTGGTTACATGAGGACGTGCTATTTTGGGACACGCTTCAACAGGAAAGCCGAACGGCGGTTTTCGATGCAACGCGACGCTTGACGGCGACATTGGACACGGCCGTAACCGTTATGGCGTCGGTTATGGAAGATGTAAGCGCGCCCGCGGCCGTCCGCTTACGGGCGGCCCAAGTTGTGACTGAGACGGCGGTCAAGCTCATTGAAACGTCGGACATCCTGAAACGACTTGAAGAACTGGAAACAAGGCTAACAGGCAATGAGGGCGCAAACCGTTTCGCGACTAGATAAGCTCGGCCGACGCTTGCCGCCCACGTGGGACGAATTGTTTCGTTGGGCGCTGATTGCCGGCGATAAGATGAATCAAGCAAAGCTAGACGCTTACTTAGCTTATTTCGGCGGCCGGGCGACTCCCCAACAACAGGCGCTTTGGGACGAATGGTTAGACCGCAACTTGCCGCGCATCTGGGCAGTGTGGGACGAAAAATACCCAGGGTGGCAGGACGCGCCTTTCTGGAAGGAACTGTCAGGGCAAGGTGAAACGTGACGATAAAGGGCAGAACTAAACGACTTGAATGGCTTGCGAGGGCCATGTTGCGCCCTGCCGCGTGGACGCCCAACGCGGCGCTAATGGAAAGCGTGCTTGATAAAGCACGGCGCGCCCTGGCCGGGGAACTGGCCGAACCTGCCGATTGGTCGCACGTTGCGCCCGACGTGAAAGCGCATCGTGAAAGGTTACTGGAATGGGTAGCAAGGGTGCAACCATGACCCAACAACCGCGCCCATCGGCGGCAGTAAGTGCAAACGCAGAGCGGCAAGAGTTAGTCGCCTACGATGTACTGGCGTTGCTTATCGGCGTGCTCGGCGTTGACGACGTGCTAAGCACCTTGCGCCTATGGTATGTCGTTTCTTCGCTTGACGATAAGGGCCGACGGCGGCGCGCCTTACAGCGGCGCAAATAATGCGTTTCGCGGGGCAATGGCAGGTCGACCGGACATTTACAACTGAATAGGGTAAGAGTGCTACAATGCCCCTTGAAGGAAGGGGCGACGATGATAGACGACGAATGGCTTACCACTGAGCAAGCGGCCGAGCTTAGCGGGTATCATGTGAACCACTTGCGGCGGCTAATACGGGCCGGCGCGATACGAGCCAAGAAGCTCAGCTTCTTATGGCTTGTGCATCGGCAGTCACTACTTGATTACATGGCCCAGGCTGAGCAATCAGACGACAAGCGGCGCGGCCCAAAATGATTTGATTGACACTACGAAACGCAACAGATATACTATGCTCATAGCTTAGAACATATCTAAGCCTAAGAGCGGGCTTACGCAGTGTTACCAGCACTCCGCAAGCCCTAACCCATAAGCCGGGATAAGCGGCCTAAGGGATGACCCGATTCTATCAGAACGGGCAACCCGACGCACAACCGGCGCGGGTTGCCCGTTTTGCGTTGTATGAGGTGACTAGCGAACGATTGAAGAGCGTTAAGGCGCATCCCCAGGTGCTCGGCAGGTCGACCGCCCCGCCCTGCCGGCGGCCAAACTTAGGGCGAAAAGGACATGAGGACAATGAAAAGGACAATGCAAAACGCGGTTACATGGCTCATATCACGCTCGGCACGTCTAACGGCCTTAGCCGTGGGGGGGTTAATCAAAGCCGAGGGCATTACCCTAGCCGAGTTTATGGCAGGGTATGAAGAGTACCAAGAGGAGCGCGACAAAGCGCGGGGCGTATCTGAGGCTTAACACAGATACGCCCACTAGCAGGTGACGGCCGAACGTTGGACGCGGGCGACCGTCACCCAAAGAGGATTGTAACACAATGAGCGGTCAAGATTTCGATTTTGGATTGGGCGACATCCTACAAGAGAACGATAGTGGGCACACACTGGCGCGCGGCGGCGCGGGCTTTCTGGCCGTGCTGTTTCTGATTCTGTCCAGTATCACGACCTTTGGCTTTTTCTCTACCTACGCGGCCGACATCGGCGCATGGGCCGGGCCGACGGCCGCCCCACTGGTAAGCGGCGTCATTGGCGTCTTGTGCCTTGACGTGGCTTGTCTCATATGGTCATACGTTCGCAGTCGGGCGGCCACGTCGTCGGCACAAATGGCAATCGCCCTTGTTATCAGCGTCGTTGACCTACTCTTGGCGCTGGCGTCGTCGGCCCTGTTTATCATCCTGAGCACAAGCTTTGAAACTGGCGTGAGGGATGCAAGCGGCGCGTTGACTCAGTTTGGGGCGACGGTCAATTGGTTTGGCGTTGTCGTCATTACGGCCGCCCTTGTCGGCAACTTCGCTAGTGTCTTTGCCTGGGCACTGAGCGGCGCGGACACGAAAGCGGCGCAACAGAAGACCGAACTCCGGGCGACAGTGACGGCCGGGCAGCACACGATAGACAAAGAGCGCACGGGGCAGATTGTCAACCGGACAATTGCCGACATCCGGCGGCAACTGCCGGCGGCCGTTGACGGCATGGCGGCGCGTAAGTCGGCCGAGTATGTGGCCGCCAAGCTGGCGCGGGGCGGCAACTTGCCCGCCCGTGTTGACGATGAACCGGCCGACATGGACTTGGAAGACCTCGTAACCTACCTTGTTGAAGAGCGGTTGAAGGAACGCGAACGGGCGGCGCGGCCCGTTACCGTATCGGAGAATGGGCACGGGCCGAGCGCCGCCCGCCCTACGCAACGGCCCGACGGCCGCTAACTGAGGTGCATCATGACAACCAAGACGCGGCAACGCAGATTGACCAACAACCCGGCGACCTGGGCGGCCGACTTGACCCAATGCCCGGCGACGGCGACGACCTCGGCGCGAGCGGGCACTCAGCCGCCGACGCCCGGCGCAAGCAACGACGTGAGCGACCTGATACCCAATGCGACCATTGCGGGCGGCTCATGTCGCCCGGCAGGAACGGCCGACGGCGATACTGTAGCAACGCTTGTAAGCAACGGGCAGCACGCGAGCGACGCGCCGAGCACGTCGGCTGATACGGTTGCGATACGTCTACCAATACCAAACGTATCGCGGCCGTGCGAGGAATGCGGCTCGGCATTCGTCGCCCGTCGCCCTTGGGCGCGCTTCTGTAGTGCCTACTGCCGGCGCGTGGCGTGGCTTGGCCGCAATCCAGAGCGGGCGGCCGAACTGGCCGAGCGCGATAAGGCGCGGCTACGGGCGCATATCATCGGCAATGATGGGGAGTGGGTTGACTGAGGCAAGGTGTAACGATGGAACGCGACGCACTCAAGGGGTTTCTATGGGGCGGCATTGCCGTGTGTGTGGTTATGCTGATTGCCGTCTTGGTAACGGGCGGCAATCGACTTTGGGTCGGTACTGCCGGGATGGCAATGACTGGCGTTGTGTTGTGCGTTCATCTATGGCGCTATCAGTGACACGGCCCAAACGGGAATAGGTGAACTAATGGAGCGTGAGGTTAGGCGGTTACTGTGGGGCGCAATTATCTTCGGTTGCTTGTTTGCCGTTGGTATCGGCATTGCGGCGGGCGACCGGGGCATGATTCAAGGCGCGCTAGTAGCCGGCATTGCCGGGATGATTACAGCGCCCTTTGTGGCGCGCATGTGGCGATAACTGAGTGAACGCGGCCGGGTCGGGCGACCATCGGCCCGGCCGCTTGAAGAGGATACCATGACTAAACGGGCGATACTTTACGCAAGGGTTAGCGGGGATGACCGGGCAATGGACGGCCGCAACCTGGCCGGGCAAATAGACATGTGCCGCGAGTATGCCGAGCGGCAGGGGTGGAAGGTTGTGGCCGAACTGGCCGAGGATGAACGCGGCGTAAGCGGGGCGCGGCTAGACGCCCCGCAATTGAACCGGGCTATAGACATGGCAGCGGCGGGGCAATACGACGTGCTGATTGTGCGTGAGATTGACCGCTTGGCCCGTGACGTAGGCAAGCAATACCTTGTTGAAGGGGAGCTAAAGCGGGCCGGCGTCAAAATCGCTTACGTTCTGGGGGAATATCCCGACACGCCCGAAGGGGAGTTACAGAAAGCGATTAAGGCGGCCATTGCCGGCTACGAGCGGACTAAGATAGCCGAACGGTCGACCCGTGGCCGGCGACGTGAAGCGGCGCGGGGCAGCACGCTTGTACACGGCCGTGTCCCCTTTGGTTATGACGTGATTCACAACGGCGACAAGTATCAGCTTGTGGTCAACGACAAACAAGCCGAGGTTGTCCGGCTCATGTTCGCTTGGTACACGGGCGATAAGCGCATCGCCCTTAGACGTATCTGCGACCTCTTGAATGAGGCGGGCATAGCGTCGCCTTTGGGCGGGGCGTGGCAGCACGGGCAAGTGCGAAGGATGCTTACCAGTGAAACGTATGTTGGGCGTTGGTACTATGGCAAATACAATCATTCAACGCCTAATGACCCATCCAACTGGATAGCGGTCAACGTGCCGGCGATTGTCGACCCTGAGACTTGGCAGCGGGCACAAGAGCGACGGGCTACCAACTTAACCCAGGCAGCGCGCAATACCAAAAGGGAGTATCTGCTACGCGGCCGGGCCAAGTGTGGCGCGTGTGGCTGGCAAATGCGCTTAGCTGTTTCCGAGCGCGGCCGATACTACCGATGCAGCCGGCAGTGGGATAAAACAGTTGCACCGTGTGACCATCGGACGCACTACCGACAAGACCATGTTGACGCGATAACCTGGAATTGGGTTATGCAGTTGATATGCAAGCCCGACGCCCTCATGAGCGGATGGGAAAGGTATCAAACAGTAATTGAGGCTGAAACTGCCCCGATACGCGGGCAAATGGCAATCATTGAAGAGGGGCTATCCAAGTACAACGCGCAACTGGCAAAGTTGCTTGACCTTTACTTGTCGGACGCAATCGAAAAGAGCATGTTGCTTGAACGCCAAGAAAGCTTACAGACGATGATTGCAAGTCTAACGGCTCGGCGCGATGAACTGGCGAACCAACTGAGGGGCAGGGCGGTCACAAGAGACGAATTCACAACAATGCAATCATTTGTCGGCAATCTTGCCACCCGGCTTGACGTTGGCAACTACGAGGGCGACATAGAGAGGATGCAACAAGTAATCGACATGTTGGACGTGAAAGCGTCGCTGGCATTTGAAGAGGGGCAACGAGTGCTTTACCTGACTTGCCGGCTTGATAGTGCGTCATATGTTGTGCAACCCATTATCTCTACTTCGACCCCGGCGACGGCCGCCTGATCACCGTCTTCACCCGCGAAGACCGGCGGCCAACGGGCACGCCGACGCCGGAGGTCATCGGCGCGGCCCACCACGTGGCCTTCAACGTCTCGCGGGCGACGTATACGCAGGCTGTGGCCCGGCTGGATGAGCGCGGCATCGCCCATAGCGGCGAGGTGGACCGCGGCTTCATGTATTCGATCTACTTCCGCGATCCGTTGGGCTTTCTGATCGAACTGGCCAACTACAAGTTCGAACCGCCGGCCGGCTTTAGCCACGCCGAGGTGCTATTAGAGGCCCACCAGTTGCGCCTGGCCCGCGGCGACCACCACATCGCCGACGAACATCTGGCTGATGCTATCGAGGCGTTGGCGCAACGGGGAACGCGGTCGCTGTCGCGCCTGTCGCTGTAGCACAGGATTCTTATCCTGTGCTCTTTGCGGGCAGAGCACAGGATAAGAATCCTGTGCTACATGGGCGGGGGGCGCAGAGCACAGGATAAGAATCCTGTGCTACAGGTTACAGGTCGGCGACGGCGGGGATGATCTCGCGGCCGAAAGTCTCCAGCGGGGCAATCTCGTGCACGTTGGGCATATTGAAGATGGCGTGCTGGATGCCCAGCGCGGCCAACCCGCGGCACTGGTCAACCACGTCGGCGGCCGACATCTGGCCGGGGGCGAGGTGGACGGTGGCCAGCGTCGTCTTCTCGATGGCCTCGTAGGGGCGGCCGACGTCGTCGCAGTGGCCCTTCAACGTGTCGAGCTTCTCGCGCAGCACGGCGTTGCCGGCCCCGGCGAACAGGTTACAGGCGTCGGCGTACTCGGCCACCAGCCGCAGCGTCTTCTTCTCGCCCATGCCGCCGATGAGGATGGGCGGGTGGGGCTGGCTGACGGGGTGCGGGCTGCACAGCGGCTCGGCCAGGTGCAGGTGTTGGCCGTGGAAGGGGGCGGGGGGGAGCGCCGGGTCGCACAGCCACATGTGGTGGGCCAGTTGCAGCACCTCTTCCAGCAACTCGAAGCGCTCCTTCAGCGGCGGGAAGGGGAAGCCCAACCCGACCGCCTCGCGGTCGTACCAGGCCGCGCCGACGCCGAAGTAGGCTCGGCCGCCGGAGAGCACGTCGAGCGTCGTCGTCGTCTTGATCAGGTGGCCGGGGGCGCGGTAGATGATACCCGTGACCAGTGTGCCCAGCCGGACGTGGCGCGTCAGGGCGGCCATGAAGCTGAGGGCGCTATACCCCTCCAGCATCGGCTCCTCGGCCTGGCCCAGCATCGGCTCCAACTGGAAGAAGTGGTCCATGACCCAGATGCTGCTGAAGCCGACGTTGTCGGCCGTCTGGGCGATGTCGGTCAGGGTGCGGGCGATGGCCGCGTCGCCGCCGGGCCAGGTGAAGCGGGGAATCTGTAGTCCGATCTTCA